>Ga0308408_1000282_pt1 | contig 30789 bp, 28 predicted proteins | sample HotsprSampleMSe3_FD_203466 | JGI IMG/M metagenome (GOLD analysis project Ga0308408, IMG submission 203466) | Hot spring phototrophic mat microbial communities from Mushroom Spring, Yellowstone National Park, Wyoming, United States - 20060912_MSe3 ... | reverse complement strand
CGTAGGCCACGAGCCGGACCTCGCGGCGCTGGCCCGGCTCGAAGCGCACGGCCGTGCCCGCCGGGATGTCGAGCCGCATGCCGCGGGCCTTCTCGCGATCGAAGGCGAGGGCCGCATTGACCTCGAAGAAATGGTAGTGCGAGCCGACCTGGACGGGACGGTCGCCCGTGTTGGCGACCTCGAGGGTGACGGTCGCCCGGCCGACGTTGAGCTCGAGCTCGCCGTCCTGGGTGCGGATCTCGCCCGGGATCAAGGCTCGCCTCCTCAGCGGATCGGCCGGTGGACGGTCACGAGCTTGGTGCCGTCCGGGAAGGTCGCCTCGACCTGGACCTCGGGGATCATCTCGGCCACCCCCTCCATCACCTGCTCGCGGCCGAGCACTTCCGCACCGGCCTGCATGAGCTCGGCCACCGACTTGCCGTCGCGCGCGCCTTCGAGGACCGTGTCGGTGATCAAGGCCACGGCCTCGGGGTAGTTGAGCTTCACGCCCCGCTCGAGGCGCCGCCGCGCCACCATGGCGGCGAGCGCGATCAAGAGCTTGTCCTTCTCCCGTGGGCTCAGCTGCATGGCCCCTCCACGGCCGTCCCTCGCACGCGGCCTTCGTCGAGCCGGATAGCGCGTTGCAAAATCGCGGCCAGCCCCCGGATCGCGGACGGACGCACGAGCTTCGGGGCGGCTGCCCGAGCGCAGGGCACATCGTGATCGAAAAACAGGCAGGGAGGCCGCCATGACCCTCGACCGCGCTGCTCTCGACGAGCTCGCCCGGATCGGCACGGCCACGCTTTCGACCCAGCTCGTGAAGCGCGGGATCCGCCGCCACCGGATCCGAGGCGCCGCACCGCTGCGCCCCGACCAGCGGATCGCCGGCCCGGCTTTCACGCTCCGCTTCCTTCCCGGACGCGAGGATCTGCCCATGGCCGAAGTGGTCGGCCGGCCGGGCGGTCTCGTCGAGGCGATCGAGACCGCACCGCCCGGCTCGGTCCTCGTGATCGAGACCCAGGGCGACCGCGACGGTGGTGTTTTGGGCGACATCTTGGCCGACCGGGCGCGGATCCGCGGTCTCGCGGGCGCGGTCACGGATGGGGTGATGCGCGATCGGGTCGGGCTCGAGCGGGTGGGCTTTCCCCTCTGGTGCGCCGGACTCGCCCCGCCCCCGTCGTTTGTGAGCCTGTTCTTCGCGGGCTACGGCATGCCGGTCGGGGTGGGCGGGACGGCGGTGCTGCCGGGTGATCTCGTCGTGGCCGACGCGGACGGTGCGATCGTCCTGCCGGCGGCACTCGCCTCGGAGCTGCTCGCCGCCGCGCGCGAGCAGGACGCCTTCGAGCGCTGGGTGATCGCGGAGGTCGCCCGCGGTCGACCCTTGCCCGGGCTCTACCCGCCCGACGCCGCGACCCGGGCCGAGTACGAGGCCGCCCGGCGCGGCTGAGCCGGGTTCAGCAGCGCCACACCCGTGGCAGCTCGCCCGCACAGCCGAAGGCCGGCAGCAGCACGCCCAGGGCCTGCGCGATCGCCCGCCGCAGCTCGAAGCCGTCGGCTGCGAATAGCCGGGCTAGCAGAACGGGTCCGCGCAGCCCTGCCGCGGCGCGACCCGCGGCCTCGGCGAGCCGACCGCGCAGCGCCTCGAGCAGCGCCGTGTCGAGCCCGGGACCCATGGCCAGGATCGTCGCGAAGGCGCGCGCCCCGCCGAGGAGTGCCGGCCGAAGGGCGAGCTCGGCGATCGGCCCCTCGAGGCGCAGGGGATCGACCAGCAGGAGCGAGCCGTCGCGGCGGATGACGCGGCGGTCGCGCAGGCGGCCCGCACGAACCTCCTCGCTGCGCGCGGTGCGTCCGAGCACGACCGCTTCGACCACGAGGAGCCGCGCGTCGCCGGCGAGCTCGACCTCGAGGTTCCGGTCGAGCCGGCCGCCGTCGAAGAGGATCGTCTCCTGCGGCAGCCAGATCAGCGTCCCGCCCGGCTCGATCGCGAGTTGGGTCGCGAGGCACGCCTCGGGCCCGAGCGAGCGGTAGACCTTCTCGGCCGCCTGGCCCGAGGCGAGGAGGCTCGCGCCGGCACGCACCCGGAGTCGCTGCGCGATCCGGTCGCCGCCGGCGATGCCGCCCGCGGTGTTGATGAGCACGGCCTCGAAGCACCGCCGGTCGGCGGCGCGGGGAAAGCGCGCCTTCGCGCAGCCGCTCTCGCGGTGGACGAGGAGCGCGCTCGCGCCCGCGCGCGGACCGACCTCGAGCTCGAGGAACCCTCGCGCGCGCTGCAGCCGGGCGGCTGCGCTCGCCTCGACCGGCCGCAGCGCCGCCGGCTCGGGCTCGCTCAGCCCTTGGCGCAGATCGGCCCGTAGCATTCCGGTCGGCGGTGCAGTGCGAAGTTGAAAATGTGCTCCTTGATCTCCCGGCAGCGGTCGAGGTCGGCGCGTGCCACCGCCAGCTCGTCCTCGAGCGTGCTGCACATGGCGACGATCTCGCCCGTGGGTGCCACGATGCAGCTCTGGCCGATCAACAGGCAGCCCTCCTCGACCCCGCATTTGGCGGTCGCCACGACCCAGGTGCCGTTCTGGTAAGCACCCGCCTGCAGCACGAGATGGTTGTGGAAGTTCTGCAGATGGTCCTGCTGCGGCACGGGCGGGTAGTGCTGCGGGGTGTTGTAGCCGACCATGACGAGCTCGACGCCGGCGAGGCCCAGCACCCGCCAAGCCTCGGGCCAGCGCCGGTCGTTGCAGATCAAGATGCCCATCCGCCCGCCCATCGCCTCGACGGTCGGAAAGCCCAGGTCACCCGGCTCGAAGTAGCGCTTCTCGAGGTGCTGGAAGGGGCGCCAGGGCTCGTGCTCGCGGTGCCCGGGCAGATGGACCTTGCGATATTTGAGGACGATCCGGCCCGAAGGATCGACGAGGATCGCGGTGTTGAAACGGCGGCCTTCCGGGGTGCGCTCGGCATAGCCGAGGTGGAAGGCGCAGCCGAGCGCGGCCGCGGTCTCGAAGAGGGGCCGGGTCGCGGGGCTCGGCATTTCCGTCTCGAAGAACGCGTCGAGCTCGGCCGGGTCGGTGAACCACCAGCGCGGGAAGAAGGTCGTGAGCGCGAGCTCGGGGAACACCACGAGCCGGGCGCCGCGCCCGTGCGCCTCGCGCAGGAGCGCGATCAGCCGGCGCACCACCTGCTCGCGCGTTTCGTTGCGGGCGATCGGCCCGAGTTGCGCGGCGGCAACGATCATGCTGCGGCTCATGCCTCGCCTCCTCGGCGCGCGACGACCTCCTCGGGCGTCCGCCCGACGATCGCGCGCCAGACTTCCGGATCCGTTGCACCTTCCGTGCCGATCACGAGCACCCGGCTTTCCGGGCCGAGGCCCAAGGGCTCGGCGAGCACCGGGCGGCCGGCGGCGGCGAGCGCGCCCGCGAGCCCCGCCACCCCCGATACGCCCACGACGAGCGGCGGATCACCGCCCACACCTTCGGCCAGAAGGCGCATCACTTGGACCGCGGCGTGGTCGGGGATCGCGAGGAACGCGTGGGCCAGCTCGTCGAGCACCCGCCAGGCGAGGCGCGAAGGTTCGCCGCAGGCGAGCCCGGCCATCACCGTGTCGAGATCGCCCTCGACCGCGACCGGCCGACCGGCACGGCACGAGGCGAGGAGGCAAGCCGCCCGCTCGGGCTCGACCACGACGATCCGCGGCCGTTCCGAGCCGAAGCGCCGGTCGAGCCGGGCGGCGACCGCCGCGGCGAGCCCGCCCACGCCGCCCTGGAGGAAGGCGTGCGTCGGTGGGCCATCGGCGAGCTGGTCGAGCGCCTCCTCGGCCATGACCGCGTAGCCTTGCATGACGTCGCGCGGGATCGTTTCGTACCCGTCCCGAGACGTATCCGAGACGAGCACCCAGCCCTCGGCGGCCGCCACCTCGGCCGAGCGGCGGACCGCATCGTCGTAAGTCCCGGGGACCACCCGGACCTCGGCGCCGAAGGCCTCGATCGCCCGGCGGCGGCCCACGCTCACGCCCTCGTGGACGAAGATCACGCAGCGGCAGCCGAAGCGCGCCGCACCCCAGGCGACCGCCCGGCCGTGATTGCCGTCGGTGGCACAGGTGACGGTGATCCGGGGCTCGTGGTTTTCGACCGCGTGCGCCACGGCGTAGCCGCCGCCCAGTGCCTTGAAGCTGCCGAGCCCGAAGCGGCCGGACTCGTCCTTGAGAAAGATGGCGCCGAGCCCCGCCGCCCGGGCGAGCCCGTCGAGCCGGCGGAGCGGCGTCGGCGCGTAGCCCGGCCAGCTCCGGATCGCCCTGCGCGCCGCCTCGAACCCGGCCTCGTCGAGGATCGCGCAGGCCGCCGGGCTCGCGCTCGCCCGTACCCGCGGGTTCAGGGTGAGGGCGGCGGTCTCCGGGCGGCAGGTGGCGGGCAAAAGCGGCATGGACGGGCCTCGCGGGGCACGGGTCGCTTCTCCGACCGAGGGGCAGCGGAGGCAAGTCCCGAAGCGTCCCTCGCGCTTTGCGCGACACGCCGCGCCCGGGCCGCTTGCGCCTCGGTGGGTACGGGCAGCACCGAGCGGGGGAGCAAAGGGTCTCGCTCGAAACGGGGCCCGAGCCGCGCCTCGTCACCATTGTGTTGCTCACACTCGCGCTTATGATCACCTTCGCGAGGTCGTGCTCGACAAGGACGTTCCGGCGGCGACCGGCGTGGGCGGGCTCGACCGGCAGGCGATCGCGGCGCGGCTGCGGAGGCCGGGTACGGACCTCGCGACGGCACTCGGCGCTCGAGGTGCAGCGTGGCTCGAAGGAGCGCGACGGTGGGGAAGGTGGGCCATCTCGATCACGCGGTGATCCTGGCCGCGGACCTCGATGCCGCCGAGCAGCAATTCGCCCGACTGGGCTTCCGCACGACGCCGCGCGGCTACCATTCGGCGCACATGGGCACGGCGAACGCCACCATCGTGCTGCCCGACCGGCGCACCTATGTCGAGCTCTTGGGTGTGCTCGCCCCGACGCCGGCGAACGCGGCGCAGCGTGCCCGCCTCGCCCGTCGCCCGGGCCTTCACGGTCTCGCTTTCGCCACGGACGATGCGCGATCGGCGGCGGCCGAACTCGAAGCCGCGGGGTTGGGCGAGGGAGGTGCCGTCGATTTCGCCCGTGCGGTCGAGCTCGCCGACGGCCCGCGCGATGCCCGCTTCACGGTCGCCCGGCTGCGCGAGGATGCCTTGCCCGGCGCTTGGTGCTTCCTCTGCCAGCACCACACGCGGGACCTCGTCTGGCGCCCCGGCTACGTCGACCAGCCGAACGGCGCCCGGGCGCTCGTCGAGGTGCTGGGCTGGGCCAGCGACCTCGACGCTTTGGTCGGTCCCTGGCGCCGGCTGTTCGGCGAGCGCGTGGAGCGTCGCGCGAAGGCCGTCGAAATCCGCACCGGCAGCGCGACGATCACCTTCTGGCCGGTCGAGGAGCTCCGCGGCCGCTTGGGCGACGCGATCGGTGCCCTCGACCCGGAGGAGGCCGGGCTCGCCGCCCTCGTCTTCGCGATCGACGACCCGGCGGCGACGCGTGCCGTCCTCGAAGCGGGCGGGACAGCCCCGTGTGCCGGCGACGACGGCTCGCTGGTCGTCCCCGCCGCCTCGGCGGCGGGCGTGGCGATCCTGTTCCGCCCGAGGGCAGGGGCGTGAACGACCGAGCGGGTCGGCACGTCTCTCGTCCGGAATCGGTGTCCGGTGGCTTCGGGCTCCGGCGTGCCGGCGCGTTCCGGGCACCGGACCGCCGTGCCGATCCCCGCGCGAGCACGGCGGCGAAGCGCTGCGCCCGGTCGGGCCCGCTCCCGCCCGTGGACCCTCGGCTCGTCTCCCTCCCCCACGCCCTCGTCCGAGCGAGGCGGGCTCGCCCGTGCGCGGAGGGTTCGTCGGGCGGTTCGCGCCCGTGAGGGAGCGTTCGACCGACGATCCCGGCTTCTCCGGCTCGCTTTGGGCCCGCACCGCGGCCCCGCCCCCCGGGCTGCCGGTGCTGCGCGGCCCCGTCGAGGCCGACGTCGCGATCGTCGGCGCCGGCTTCACCGGCCTCTCGACCGCGCTCCACCTGGCCGAGGCCGCACCCGGCCTCGCCACGGTCGTCCTCGAAGCCGAGGAGCCCGGCTTCGGCGCCTCCGGCCGCAACAACGGCCAGGTCATCCCGACGCTCACCCGCCCCGATCCGGACGATCTCGTGGCCCGGCTCGGGCCCGAGCGGGGTGAGCGCTTCGTGGCACTCGTGCGCGATTCGGCGGCCTTCACCTTCGCGCTGATCCGCCGCCTCGGGATCGATTGCGAGGCGGTGCAGGCCGGCTGGATCCAGCCCGCCCACAGCCCCGAGCGGTTCGAACGGGTGAGCCGCAAGCGCTTCGAGCAATGGGCACGGCGCGGTGCCGAGGTCGAGCTCCTCGAGCCCGAGCGGCTCGCCGAACGGCTCGGGAGCGAGGCCTGGTTCGGCGGTTGGGCCGCTCGCACCGGCGGGCATTTGAACCCGCTCGCCTTCGCCCGCGGCCTCGCCCGCGCCGTCGTGGCCCGCGGTGTCGGCCTGTTCGCCCGCTCCCCGGTGACCGGGCTCGAGCGGCGCGGCGCGAGGTGGCGGCTCGCGACACCCGGGGGCAGCGTCGAGGCCCGCCGCGTGCTGCTCGCGACCGCCGCCTATTCCGGACCGCCGACCGAGGTGCTCGCCCGCACCTTCGTGCCCTTCCGGCCCTGGATGCTCGCGAGCGAACCCTTGGGCGAGAACGTCCGCCGGTCGGTCGTGCCGGGCGGCGAGGCGGTCTCCGACACCCGGGCCGATCTCCGCTTCCTGCGCTGGACCATCGACGGCAGGCTCGTCTCGGGCGGCGCGCTCGCCCTGCCCTTGGCCGAACGGGCCCGGCTCGAGCGGCGGGTCGCCCGCTTCCTCGCCGAAGCCTTCCCGCCGCTCGCGGGCTTGCGATTCGACTTCGCTTGGACGGGCAAGATCGCCCTCACGCCCGACCGCCACCCGCACCTTTTGGCGCTCGGGCCGGACCTTTACGCCTGGATCGGCTGCAACGGCCGCGGCGTGGCGCTCGCCACCGCACTCGGCCCGCATCTCGCCGCGCTGCTCGCGGGCGAGGACGAGGGCGTCCTACCGCTACCCCTCGAACGGCCCGCGCCGATCCCTTTCGCCGGACTCGCCCCCGCGCTCGGCCGGCTCGCGCTCCCCTATCATCGCTGGCTCGACTCGCGTTCTTGAGGTTCGGTGCGAGCCAGGTGCGCCAAGGCGACGCCGCCGAATGCCTGGTCGGTCGGGACGATGTCGATGCGGGAAAGATCGACGTGCGGCGGCAAACGCAGCGCGTCGACGAGCACGCGCGCCACCTCCTCCGGCTGGATCGAGCGGAAGCCCGCATAGAGCCGCTCGCGGACCGCCGCCCGGTCGCCGCCCAGAGCCTCGAGGTAGATGTCGGTTTCGACCCGGCCGGGCGCGAGCTCGGTCACGCGGATCCCGGTGCCGACGAGGTCGAGGCGGAGGTTCTGCACGAGCATCGAGACCGCCGCCTTGGATGCGGTGTAGACCGCCATCGCCGGGTAGGGGTGGTGGGCGGCGATCGAGCTCACGAGGAAAAGGTGGCCGAAACGGCGGGCGACCATCCCCGGCAGGACCACACGAACGGTGTGGAAAGCCGCCTTGACGTTGAGGTCGAGCATCGAATCGAGCTCGTGCCGGCCCATCTCGTGCAGAGGCTTGACCGCACTCACCCCGCCCGCGTTGATCACGGCCACGTCGATCGCGAGCGGGCCGATCGCGGCTTCGAGCGCCGCCGTATCGGTGACGTCGAGCGGCAGGGCCCGGCAGCCGGTCTCGGCAGCGAGCGCCTCGAGCCGCTGCGTCGAGCGGGCCACGGCCCAGACCTCGAGCCCTTCGGCGCGGAGCGCCCGGACGATCGCCGCACCGATCCCGCGCGAGGCGCCGGTCACGAGGGCGGTGCGGAAAGGCGAGGTCTCGCTCGAGCGCATTTCTCCTCGACGACGCGTCGGTCCGATCGGCTCACCGTTCCGAAGCGGGGCGGGCTCGAACTCGGCGCGCGCAGCCTGCCTCGGACGCGATCCGAGGGGAAGACGCGTCTGCGCCGCAACCCCGCGCCCGGGGCCGGAAGACGCTCGGCGGCGCGAGCGCGGCCGGCCGAGACCCCGCGAGGGTGCCGGGACGGGTTCCGCACGGCGTGCGGTGGGTACACGTGGGTCTCGGGCCCGTTTTCCCGTTGCTCGCTGTCAATGGATGCCTCGCACCGGAACGATGGGTGAAGTCGATGGTCGAAGCTCGACTCGGCGTCAGCAGCGCGAGGGCGGCTACCCGATGCGATCATGCGGGCGCCGCTCGGGGACCGCGCGATCGTCGCACGGCAGCCGTGCGAGCCCCATCGAACCGGAGGCGCATCCGCGAGGTCCCGGCCGGCCGCCGCGCCGATTCGCCTGCCGAACCGCCCGGGCCGGGCGGGCACGGCGAGACAGGCGCTTCGAAGCTCGTGGCTGGCCGCATCGCTCCGGGTGATCGGGACGCCGGCCTCGTTCGGGCGCCGGTCCTTTGTGACCCGGCGTCGCGTCACCTCCTCGTCACCTCGACCCGGCGCCAGTCGGCTCCCCCGGAACCTCGGGGCGGGCCGGAGCGACCTTCGTTGGTCTTGCGGCCCTCCCCCGGGGCACCCCGGGCGTCCGCGTTCACGGGATCGAGCCGGCTCGCGTGAGCCGCCGGCCATCTCACGGAGGGCCGATCCGACCCGCCGACCGACGGCGTGTCGCGGCTGCGGGTGGCTTCGAACTTGGGTGCCGCGATCGGCGAACCGGAGCGGGCGCCGCGCTCGGGTCGGCTTCCCGGTCGGCCGTGTCTCGAAGCCGTGCGGAGCGGGTCGCAGCCGCCTCTTCGGGCTCGCGAGACGAGGAGAGCGAGGAGCACGGCCGATGGGCCACTGAGGCGGCCGGGCCGGAGCTCCGGCCGGCGAGGCGCTCCGCAGGGGCCCGATCGGCCGATCCGGACCATCGCCGGCCTTCCATCCGCCGCGCGGCGCCCTCGCCCGCGCCACGCCGAGCCACCCGGCCGGTAGCAGCCCTTGCCCGCCCGGAGGCGCGCCCGGGACGCCCTTCCACCGGCGCGGGTTTCCGAGCCGATCCGTTGTCACTCGGCTGGGCGGCCCACGGCCGCCGTCGCACCTCAATCCCGGTAATAGCCGGCGAGGGCGGCGCGTGCGGCGCGGCTACCCGGTCGCTCCCAGAGGGCCGCTTTGCGGACATCGACGCGGTTGAGGATCGCGCCGGCGAGCTTGCCCTCGAGTTCGGGGGCGTCGGCCAAGGCCGCGGCGGCGAGCTCGCGGGGCGTGGTCCCCCAGCGCACGACGAGCAGCGCCCGATCGACGAGGGGGGCGATCAGCCGGGCATCGGCCACGGCGCGCAAGGGCGCGCTGTCGATCAGCACGAGATCGAACCGTTTCCGGCAAGCGGCGAGCAGGCGGCCGAGCCCGTCCGGGCCCAAGAGCCGGGTCGGCCGAGCGAGGCGTGGGCTGCCGGGCAGGACGACGAGGCCGGTCGCCGCGTCGACCGCGAGGACGTGCTCGAGCGTGCTCTCGCCGTGGAGGAGTTCGACCAGGCCGGGGCGCGGGGTGGTGCCCAAGAATTCGCCGATCCGCGGCCGGCGGAGATCGGCATCGATCAAGAGCGTGCGCAGGCCTTCGGACGCGGCGAGCCGGCCGAGGCACATGGCGAGCGTGGTCTTGCCCTCGCCGGGGAGGCAGGAGGTGACGAGCACCACCCGGCCGGGCCCGCCGGTCGACGAGCCGAGCAGGCTCGGGAGCACGGCGCGGATCCCTTCCGCGAACCGACCGGTCGGCCGCTCGACGACGTGCGATTCCGGTCCGTGCTCGCCGCGCCGCGGCAATCGAGGCAAGATCGCGAGCGGGGCGAGACCCAGCCCCTCACGCAGGTCTTCGCCCGTGCGGAAGCCCTTTTCGGCCAGTTCCGCGAAATGGACCGCGACGAGGGCGACGATCGACGAGACGGTGAAGGCTACCGAAAGGACGAGGCGGGGCCGCGGAAAGGCCGGCGCCGTGGGTGGCACCGCCTCGGAAATGATCCGTGCGTCCGGGCGCTGTACCGCCTCGCCCTGAGCGGTGCGCTCGACCTGGGCGAGCAAGGATTCGTAGAGTCGCCGGCTGATCTCGGCGTTCTGTTGGAGGGTCTGCAGCTCCTGCGCGGCTCGCTCCTGTTCGGCGGCACGCGCTTTGACCCGGTCGAGCTCGCGCTGCAACGCTTGCTCCTTGGCCCGTGCCAGGAGCACGAGTCCCTCCTGCTCGCGCAACAGCGCCGCTTGCTCGGCCTCGATCCGAGCCTGCAGCTCGGCCAGTTCGCGGCGAGCGTCGACGATCTTGGGATGCCGGTCGCCGTATTCGGCCTTGAGCTCGGCCTCGCGCCGCAGGCTCTGTGCCTTGAGCGCGGTGAGGTTCTGCAGGAGCGTCGAGGAGGCGAGATCCTCGACCGGCGCGATCGGTTCGCCGCGCCGGATCTGCTCCTTGAGTCGGGCGATCCGGGCTTCTTTGGCGGCCCGCTCGATGCCGGCCGCCACGAGCTCGCGCTCGAGCTGGACGAGCCGCTCGGCGTCGCGGCCGCCGCGCTCGGCTCCGGCCGCCGCGGCCCGCTCGCGCGACGCCGCGAGTGCCGCGAGATCGTCTTCGTGGCGGGCTTTGGCGGCGGCGAGTCGCTCGGCGAGCCAGGCTGCGGTCTGCCGCGCGCCCTCCATTTTGGTCGCGAGCTGCGCCGAGAGATAATGTTCGGCGACGGCGTTGGCGATCCGCGCGGCCTTCTCGGGATCGCTCGCTTTGAAGCTCACCGCGATGACGTAGGTACGACCCTCCCGGCCGACCGTCAGGCGCTCGAGGAACCGGTCGACCAGTTCGGCGGTCGGGTCGTCGGCCGGCTCCTCCGCCGATTCGGAGCCCGCACCGGCGTCCGGTGCCCCGGCGAGGCGCTGCCAGAACGAGGCCAAAAGCCGACCCGGCGAGGGCGGCGGCACCTGCAGCTCCGGGTCTTCCGTCAAACCGAGGTTGAGAACGACCTCGCGCGCCAAGGAGCGCGAAGTCAGGATCTGGACCTGACTGTCGACCAGGGCACCGTCGACCACGGGCTGGGCGAGACCGAGGGGCTCGCCCGGCCGGCCCCGATCCGGTTCGATCAAAAGGAGCGCCCGGGCCACGTAGGTCGGCGGCACGAGGCTCACCGCGGCGAGGCTCACGCCGCAGCCGATCGTGACGATCGCCGCGATCAGGCCGGCCCGCCGTCGGAGCACGAGAAAGAGCTCGAGGAGCGACAGCCCCTGCCGTGCGGGTCGGGCTGCGCTCACGGCAGCGGCAGCACGGGCGGCGGTCGGCCGGGCTCGGGCTCGCCGCCGCGCGCGAGCCAATCGAGCGCGAAGATCGGGTTGCCGCCCGAGAGCCGGAGCCAAAGACGCTCGACCCGTCCGAGCGGGCGGAGCTCGACCGGCGCGGCTTCGCCCTGCGCCGCTTCGGCTGCGAGGCGTCGTTCCGCCGGGCCCTCGACGGGGGGCGCCGGGGACGGCCCGTCGGCAACGAGCCCACGCGCCGCGGCAGCTCTGCCGAAAGCCGCGAGGAGGAGGGCGAGCAGGGCGAGCGCGGTGGCGAGGCGACGGGACGGAGCGGTCTCGAGCGGCACGGTATGCCATCCTCGGTTGAACCGTCTCCGACTTATACCCGAAAAGTTGATAAATCCTCAACGGCCGTCGCTTTTTCGAGGCGGCTCGCGTCGCACCCAGGGCCAAGCGCCGCGCGTCTCGACAACAGTCCGTCGCCGGATCGTCCCGTCCGGCTCGAGGCGGAGCGCGAGCCCGCCGCTTTCGAGGAGCGCGCGCGGCCCCACGAGTTCGGCCGGCCCGGCCGGGCATCGTTCCGGGCCGAGGCGGGCCACGACGAGGCCGGGCTCGCGGCAAGCCTCGAGCAGTGCCTCGAGCCGGCGGGCGAGCGTCAGCCGCGTGCCGTTCCGTTCGAGAACGCAGCCGCCGCGGTCGCAGCGGAGGTCCGCGCCGGCACCCTCGGGAGCCCGCCCGCCGAGCGCCCGGGCGAGCGCCTCCTCGACCGGCTCGTCCCGCTCGAAGGCGAGCACCCGAGCCCCGGTCGGCGTCGCCACGGCGACCTGGGCGAGCCACGGCGTGACCACGACGTCGGCTGGACGGTCGCGGGCGATCAGCAAAGCCGCCGGCACGAGAGCGAACAGGCCGAGCCGCCGCCAAGGGCGCCGCCAGAGCGCGAGCCAGAGCCCGCCCGCCCAGAGCCAAGCGAGCGCGGACGCGGGCCAAAGCGGCACGGCGATCGCCGCACCCGGCAGCCGAGCCGCGCCGTGTGCGATCGCGAGAAGGAGCTCGATCCCCGCTCCCATCGCGCGCACCGCCGGCTCCTCGAGGCCGAAGGGCACGAGGAGGAGGGCCGAAAGACCCGCGGGCATGATCCAAAAGCTCGTGAGGGGCACGGCGAGCAGGTTCGAAACCACGGCCCAGCCGGCCACCGTCTGGAAGTGGAAGGCCGTGAGCGGAGTCGTGGCGAGGCTCGCGACGAGGGTGGTCGCGGCCACACCCATGGGGTAGCGGGCGAGCCGGGCGAGGCCACCGGGTGCCGGCTCGCCGAGCTGCGCGCCGAACCGTTCCCAGACCGCGATCAGCGCCAGGACCGCGGCGAAGGAGAGCTGGAAGGAGGGGCCCGCGACCGCTTCGGGGCGCGCCACGAGCACCACGAGCGCGGCCCAGGCGAGCAGCCGCATCGAGAAAGGGTCACGGTCGGCGAGGATGGCGAGGAGGGCCAGGGCGACCATCGCGAAGGCGCGCTGGGTCGGTACGGTGGCGCCCGAGATCGCGAGGTAGAAGGCGGTGGCGAGCAGGGCGAGCACGGCCGCCGGCTTGCGCGCCGGGAGCCGCTCGGCGATCGGCGGGACGAGGGCCAAGAGCCAGCGGCCGGCGAGGAGAACGGTGCCCGCCACGAGCGACATGTGGAGGCCCGAGATCGCGAGCAGATGGGCGAGGCCGGAACGCTGGAAGTCCTGCCAGGTGGCATCGTCGATGCCGGCCCGCAGGCCGGTCACGAGGGCGGCTGCGACCGCGCCCGTCGGCCCCGGCAGGGGTTCGGCGAAGCGTTCGGCGAGTCGCGCCCGCAAGCGGGCGAGCGCAAGCGCGAAGCCGGCCGAGGGAGGGGTGTCGAGCAGCGTGGGGCGGCCGAGCGCCCAGCCGATCGCGCCGACACCCTCGAACCAGGCGTGGCGGGCATGATCGAAGCCGCCCGGGACGACCGGGCCGCGCGGTGGCTGCAAAAAGGCGCGCAGCCGGAGGCGTTCGCCGACCTCGATTCGCTCGGCGCCGTGCCGAACGGTGAGCAGGACCCGCTCGGGCGTGGCCTCGGGCGCGAGCCCCTCGATCGAGAGCCGGTCGAGGAGGAGCCGGACCCCCGGCGGGCGCGGCTCGAGCTCGGCGATCCGACCCTCGACCGTCCACACCCCGGCGCGCGGCAGAACGGGCGCCTCGACGAGCGCGAGCCGGAGGGCGAGAAGGAGGATGCCCGCCGCCAGGCCGGCGAGCCCCGCGAGCGCGAGGGCGAGGAGGGGGCGGCTGCGCCGAACGAGCAGAGCGGCCGAGCCGGCCGCGGTGCCGACCACCGCCACGAGGGCGACCGCCGGTACGGAGAGTGGTCCCGGAGCCGCGAGATGGAGTAAAATTCCCGCGGCGACCGCCACCGGCAGCCACAGGAACCAGCGGTCGGATTCGGCGGCGAGGGCGCTGCCGAGCGCCTGCCCGAGGTCGAGCAAGCAGCGGCCGAGCGCGGTCGTCGCCGAGGGGCGGGCGAAGGGCGGGCTCGCCGCGAGGTGCATCCTCGTTCCGGGGCGTGCTAGAGCCTCGGCCGCGCACTCTCCCCCGAGCCTTCGGAAAATTCAACCATGAGTGTAGTCGTCCGCTTTGCGCCCTCACCTACGGGCTATCTGCACATCGGCGGGGCGCGGACCGCACTGTTCAACTGGCTGTTCGCCCGCCACCACGGAGGGCGTTATCTCTTGCGCATCGAGGACACCGACCGGGCGCGCTCGACCGAAGAGGCGATCCGGGCGATCCTCGACGGATTGCATTGGCTCGGGCTCGACCCGGACGAGCCGCCCGTCTTCCAGTCGACCCGCTTCGACCGGCACCGTGAAGTGGCGCTGCGGCTGTTGGCCGAGGGCAAGGCCTATCGTTGCTGGGCCACGCCCGAGGAGCTCGAGGCGATGCGCGAGAAGGCCCGCGCCGAGGGCCGGCCGATGCGCTACGACGGGCGTTGGCGGGACCGCGACCCGGCCGAAGCGCCGCCCGGCGTGCCGCCGGTGATCCGTCTCAAAGCGCCGCTCGAGGGCGAGACGGTGATCGAGGACCTCGTCCAGGGGACGATCCGCGTCGCCAACGATCAGCTCGACGACATGGTCCTGCTGCGCTCCGACGGCACGCCCACCTATATGCTCTCGGTCGTCGTGGACGACATCGACATGGGGATCACCCACGTGATCCGCGGCCACGACCATCTGACCAACACCTTCCGCCAGAAGCTGCTTTACGACGCCATCGGCGCCCCCTGTCCGGCGTTCGCCCACATTCCACTGATCCACGGTCCGGACGGTGCCAAGCTCTCGAAGCGGCACGGTGCCCTTTCGGTCACCGAATATCGCGAGATGGGCTTCTTGCCCGAGGCGATGCGTTGTTACCTGCTCCGGCTCGGCTGGTCGCACGGGGACAAGGAGTTGTTGACCGACGCCGAGGCGATCGCGCTCTTCGATCTTTCGGGCGTGGGCCGCTCGCCGGCCCGCTTCGACATGGCGAAGCTCTTGAGCGTCAACGCCCATTTCCTGCGCCTGCGGAGCGATGCCGAGTTGATCGAGCTCGTGCGCCCGTTCCTCGCCAAGGAGGGGCTCGTGGTCGAAGGCGAGGGCGCGCGGCGTCTGGCGGCCGGCATGGCCGGACTGAAGGCGCGCGCCCGCACTCTGGTCGAGCTCGCTCGGGGTGCGGCCTTTTACCTCCGGCCGCGACCCCTGCCGCTTTCCGCCGAGGCGGCCTCCCGGCTCGACGCCGCCGGCCGTGCCGCGCTCGCCGAGCTCGTGCCGATCCTGACCAGGCACGAACCCTGGGAAGAGGCGGCGCTCGAGAGGGCCTGCCGCGGCTTCGCCGAGGCCCGCGGGCTCGAGTTCGCGCGCCTCGCCCAGGCGCTCCGCGCGGCCCTCACGGGCTCGACCGTGTCGCCCGGCTTGTTCGAGGTCATGGTGGTACTGGGGCGCGAGGAGGTCTTGGGCCGGATCGGCGATGCAGCCGAGGGTCGCAACCCGGTCCCGGCCGCCTCGAATTGAAGCGGTCGGAGCGGGCTGCTAGGTTCCGCCCGCCCCCGTTGCTGCAGGTGCGAACGGAGGGCCCGTCGAGGAGCACAGCCGATGAGCCAGGCCACGAGCCCCGCGACCGCTCACGTCACCATGCCCGACGGCCGAACGGTCGAGCTGCCCGTTCTGTCGGGCACCATGGGTCCGCCGGTTCTCGATGTTCGCAAGCTTTACGGTGCGACCGGCGTTTTCACCTACGATCCGGGCTACACTTCGACCGCGAGTTGCGAATCGAAGATCACCTTCATCGACGGCGACAAGGGAATCCTGCTGCACCGCGGCTACCGGATCGAAGATCTGGCCGAACGCTGCTCCTACCTGGAGGTCTGTTATCTTCTGCTGAACGGCGAGCTGCCGACCCGCGAGCAGCTCGCCAAGTTCGTGCACGACATCACTTACCACACGATGGTGCACGAGCAGATCAGTTATTTGTTCCGCGGCTTCCGTCGCGACTCCCACCCGATGGCGGTGATGATCGGCGTGATCGGCGCCCTCTCCGCCTTCTACTACGAAGACCTCGACGTCGACGACCCGCACGCTCGGATGGTCGTCACGCACCGCCTGATCGCCAAGGTGCCGACGATCGCCGCCATGGCCTACAAATATTCGGTCGGCCAGCCTTTCGTCTATCCGCGCAACGATCTCGATTACGCCTCGAACTTCCTGCACATGATGTTCGCCGTACCGTGCGAGCCCTACCGGGTCAACCCGGTGATGGCGCGGGCCCTCGACAAGATCTTCATCCTGCACGCCGACCACGAGCAGAACGCCTCGACCTCGACCGTGCGGCTCGTGGGCTCGACCGGGGCGAGCCCCTATGCCGCGATCGCCGCGGGGATCGCCGCGCTCTGGGGCCCGGCGCACGGTGGGGCGAACGAGGCCGTGCTCGCCATGCTCAAGCAGATCGGCTCGGTCTCGAACATCAAGTCCTTCCTCGAGAAAGTGAAGGACAAAGACGCCCACGTGCGGCTCATGGGTTTCGGCCACCGCGTATACAAGAACTACGATCCGCGCGCCGCCGTTCTCAAGAAGAGCGCCGAGGAGGTGCTCGCAGAGCTCGGTCACAGGAACAATCCGCTCCTCGAGATCGCCAAGGAACTCGAAAAGATCGCGCTCGAAGACGAGTATTTCGTCAAGCGCAAGCTGTTCCCGAACGTCGATTTCTACTCGGGAATCATCCTGGAAGCTTTGGGCATCCCCACGCGGATGTTCACCGCGATCTTCGCGCTCGCGCGCACCGTGGGGTGGATCTCGCAGTGGAACGAGATGATCCAGGATCCGCAGCAGAAGATCGGTCGGCCGCGGCAGCTCTACACCGGTCCGACCGAACGGCCTTTCGTGCCGATCGAGGCGCGCGGCTGAAGGGAGCCCGGGTTCAACGCTCGGCAGTCCCGCCGTTCGCCATCACTTTGGCGGAAAAGCTGCACTCGGTCGCGAGCTCGTCGCCGACCCGGGCGCGGCCTTCGAACTTCCAGATGCCGAGCCGTTGGCGGAGCAACACGACCTCGAGGGTGAGCCTGTCGCCCGGGCGTACCGGTCGGCGGAACCGCGCCTCCTCGACGGTCGTGAAGTAGACCGTGGTTCCTTCGGCGTCGGGGCCGAGGCTCGTCACCGCGAGCACGGCCGCGGCCTGGGCGAGGGCCTCGACGATCAGCACGCCGGGCATGATCGGGTCGTTCGGGAAGTGGCCCGGGAAGAACGGCTCGTTCAGGGTGACGTTCTTGATCCCGACCGCGCGTTTGAACGCCTCGACCTCGGTCAGCCGGTCGATCAAGAGCATCGGGTAGCGGTGCGGGATCGCCCGCATGATGCCGGCGTAGTCGACGTCGGGCAGGCGCGTGCCCACCGCTCGGGTCTCGCTCATCGTGGCGGCTCTCCCCTGGATCTTCCTTGCGCGCGGGCTCGTTCAGTTCGCCGTCTCGGGTAGCTTCACGCTCGGCAGCTTTCGATCGAGGCGGGCCATCACTTCGTCGGTGATGTCGATCTTCGGCGAGAAGAGCAGCACCCCCGAAGCCGGCAGCACGAGGTTGAAGCCGCGCGCCTCGGCGAGCTCGTCGACGATTTCCTTGAGAGCTTGGCGGACCAGGGCGTTGGCGGCGGTCAGCGCCTCGTCGAGCTGCCGGCGCCGTTCGTTCGAGGCGCGCTGCAAGGCCTGTACCGCTTCCTCGTACTCCTTGCGTTTCTGCGCGAAGACGTCGGCTGCGAGCACACCGCGCTGGCGGGCGAGTTCCTTGCCGACCTCGGCGAGGCGCTGCTCCTCCTTCGCGAGCTGGTCGAGATAGAGCTTGCGGCGCGTCTCGAGCTGCTGCTGGATGCTCTTGCCGGCCTTCGAATCGCGCATGATCCGCTGATGGTCGACGACCGCCGCGACCGTGGCCGGCAGCGGCTGCGCGCCGAGCGGCCGGGGCAGAGCCGAGAGGGCGAGCGCGCCGAGCGCGATGTCCCGCAAATGCCGCCGGGCGATCGGCCGTCCCCGGCCCGCCATGCGCGCCTCCACCCGCCCTTCAGAAGCGCGTCCCGAAGGAGATCCGGAAGGTCTCGGTCTCGTCCTCCTTCTCCTTGAGAACCGCGTGTCCGATGTCGATGGAGAGCGGGCCCAAGGGCGACAGCCAGGAAAGCCCCACACCCAAAGAGGCGCGCAGGTCCCCACTGTCGGCGATCTGCGGGCTGTCGATGTCGATCTTGGTGAGCGTGCCGACATCGGTCCAAGCGCGGCCGAAGAACCGGAGTTCCTTGGGCAGGCCCAAGGGAAAGCGCAGTTCGGCTGTGCCGACGTAATAGAGATTGCCGCCGAGCGCGTCCTCGGTCTTCCGGTCGCGCGGTCCGACGCCGGCGAAGCTGAAGCCGCGGAAGCTCGACCCCCCCAGGTAGAAGCGTTCGGAGAGTGTGACGTCCTCGCCGCCGAAACCGAAGATGTAGCCGGCCGAGAGCCCGAGATTGAGCACCCATTCGGGAGCGAAGGAATAATACCAATCGGCGCGGCCTTCGTGTTTGAGGTAGCGACTGTCGCCGCCGAGCCCTGCGGCCTCTTGCTCGAGCCGCAGCGCATAGCCTTCCGAAGGCAAGAAGCGCTGGTCGCGCCGGTCGTAGGTGAAGCTCTGTCCCACGGCCGAGGTCCAGCGGGCCCCCTCCTCGTCGCGGATGAAGGGCGACGCGTCGTCGTCGACGTCGTGGATCTGCGTCCGCTTGAGCGAATAATAGACGCCGTGGCGGAGATTCTCGGTCAAGGCGTAGTTCGCGCGGACCCGGCCACCGGCCAAGGTCTGGTCGAAGTTGGCTTCGTTTTGATAGTTGGTCTTGGTGCGGAAGATGTCGAAACCGGCGGCCAGCTCGCGATCCAGGAACCAGGGCTCGGTGAAGCTCAGCTGAACGTTCTGCCGGCGGCTCGAGAGGGTGAAGTTGGCGGTCAGATCCTGGCCGCGCCCCAACAGGTTGCGCTCGCGGAAGCGGACGTCGCCGAGCGGCCCGTCCGAGGTCGAGTAGCCTGCGCCGAAAGAGAGCTCACCCGTGGACCGCTCGCTGACCTTGACCTTGATCACCGTGCGGTCGGGTGCGCTGCCCGGCTCGTTGCGGACCTCGACCGTCTCGAAGAAGCCGAGATTGATGATCCGCTGGCGCGACCGGCGCAACAAGGCGGCGTTGAAGGCATCGCCCTCGGCGAGCCGGATCTCGCGACGGATCACCGAATCGAGCGTGCGGACGTTGCCCGAAATGTCGATCCGCTCGACATAGACCCTGGGCCCTTCGCGCACGTCGAAGGTCACGTCGACCGTGCGGTTCTCGCGGTTCTTGCGCTGCACCACGTCGATCTGGGTGAAGGCGTAGCCGAGGGCGCCGAGCTGATCGGTGAGTTTCTGCACCGTCGCCTCGAGCTGATCGGCATTGTAGAGGGTGCCGGGCTTGGCCTCGAGGCTCGCCCGCAATTGCTCGGGGGTGAGGTCGCTGACCCGGCTGCGGATGTCGATCGTGCCGAACTTGTAGACCGGGCCTTCGTCGAGGGTGAAGGTGACGTAGAACTCCTTGCCGTCCGGGGTCAGCTCCGCGACCGCCGAGACGACCTGGAAATCGGCGTAGCCGCGGGCCTGGTAGAAGCGGCGCAAAAGCTCCTGATCGACCTGGAGCCGATCGGGGTCGTAAGTGTCGTCGCTCGTGAAGAGCCGCCACCAAGCCGCTTCGACGGTCTGGATTTGACCGCGCAGGGTGCTGTCCGAGAAGGCTTCGTTGCCGATGAAGCTGATCCCGCGCACCTTCGTGACCGGGCCCTCCTCGATCTCGAAGACGAGGTCGACGCGGTTCTGATCCAGTCGGATGATCTTGGGTTCGACGCGTGCCGAGAAGCGGCCGCTGCGCCGATAGAGGTCGAGGATCCGGCTCACCGCCTCTTGAACCCGCGCCCGTGTGAAGACTTGGCGTGGCCGGATCCCCACTTCGGCCTCGAGCGTGGCGTCGTCGAGCGCCCGATTGCCCTCGAAGGCCACCCGGTTGACGCTCGGATTCTCGACCACCTCGACGACCAGCCGATCCCCCTCGCGGCGCAGTCGGACGTCTTCGAAGAGCCCCGTCGCGAACAGTGCCTTGAGCGAGGCGTCGAGTCCTTGGGGCGTGAACGGATCGCCGCGCCGCAGCGTGAGATAGCTCTCGATCGCCGCCTGCTCGACCCGCTGGTTGCCGCTCACCACGATGTCCCGGATCCGGCCGCCCTCCTGTGCCGCGACCGGCGCGGGCTGGCCCAGAACCAAGGCGGCGAGGGCCGCGCCGGCCAAGGGGCGACGCCAGCGATTGCGCATCCTCGGGGCTCCTTCTCGGTGGGGCAAGGGCGGGAACCCGGGGCTCGGATCGCCTCTCAGGAGATCAGGCCGGCCAGGAACTCGACGATCTTGAGGTGCACGAGGTCGTTCCAGGTGGCGAACAACATGAGGCTCAAGACCATGGCGAGGCCGAAGCGGAAGGCGATCTCTTGGCTGCGCTCGGTCAATGGCCGGCCGCGCAGCGCCTCGACCCCATAGAGCAGCAGATGGCCGCCGTCGAGCATCGGGATCGGGAACAGGTTGATCAATCCAAGGTTGATCGACAAGACGGCGGTGAACCAGAGCGCCGGTACGAAGCCGTCCTTGGCGATCTCGCCCGACATCTGGGCGATCCGCAGCGGGCCGCCGAGCTCCTGGGTGCCGCGCGCCCCCACGATCATTTCGAAGAGACCCTTCAAGGTCCCGCCGATCATCCGCCCGGTCTCGGCCACCGCCTCGACCACCGCCTCGACCGGCCCGGCTCGGCGGAACTCCACGCCGGCCCGGCTCACCCCGATGAGTCCGATCCGATGCACCCCGCCGAAGCGGTCGGTGAGCTCGCTCGGGGCCGGCGTGACGGTGAGGACGAGCTCGTCGCCCCCGCGCCGGATCGTGAAGGCGAGCGGGACCCCGGGGCTCGCCCGGACGATCGTCTGCAAGGCTTCGAAGCTTTCGACCGGGCGGCCGTCGACCGCGACGACCCGGTCGCCGGGCCGCAGCCCGGCCTCGGCCGCCGGGCTGTCGGGCTGTACCGCACCGATCTCGGCCGGCGTGAAGGGCCGACCGCTGACCACGAAGAGCAGGGCCAAAATCAGGATCGCGAAGAGGAAATTGGCGGCCGGCCCGGCCGCCACGATGGCCGCCCGCCGGCCCACGCTCTGGGCCGGGAAACTCGCCGGGTCGCCGGCGTTGGCGGGGTCCGGGGTGCCGCTCGTGGCATCGGCGTCGCCGAGCATCTTGACGTAACCACCCAGGGGCACGGCGGAGAACTTCCAGCGGGTGCCGCGCCGGTCGGTGAAGCCGAAGAGCTCCGGGCCGAAGCCGATCGAGAAGACCTCGACGCGCACGCCGCAGGCGCGCGCCACCCGATAATGTCCCCATTCGTGGACGAACACGACGAGCGAGAGGATGATCAAGAAAGGGACGAGATACTGCCCGATCAGGCCCACGAGGTCCATCACCGCTCCCTTCGACGCCCGACCGGCGGGCCACCTTCGATGCGCGCGCCGGCCAGACGCCGCGCTTCCCGATCGCAAGCCAACACGGCCTCGAGCGACCCGACGGGCGCATCGGGCAGGCTCTCGAGCACGCTCGCGACCGTGCGCACGATGTCGAGGAAGCCGATGCGCCGGGCGAGGAACGCCGCGACCGCCACTTCGTTGGCGGCATTGAGGATAGTAGGGGCCGCACCACCCCGCCGCAAGGCGCACCGGGCGAGCTCGAGGGCGGGGAACCTCGAGAAATCGGGCGGCTCGAAGTCGAGCCGGCCAACCGCCACGAGGTCGAGCCGCGGCGCGCCGGTCGCGAGCCGGCCCGGCCAACCCAGCGCATGGGCGATCGGGATCCGCATGTCCGGGGCTCCGAGCTGCGCCAGGCACGAGCCGTCCTCGAACGCCACGAGGCCGTGGATGATCGATTGCGGGTGGATCACGACCTCGATCTTCTCCTCCCTCACCCCGAACAAGCGCTGCGCCTCGATGATCTCGAGGCCCTTGTTCATGAGCGTGGCGCTGTCGACGCTGATCTTGGCGCCCATCGACCAGGTCGGGTGAGCGACCGCCTGTTCCGGTGTCGCCCTCGCCATGCGCTCGAGCGACCAGGTCCGGAACGGCCCGCCCGACGCCGTGAGCACGAGCCGTTCGACCGCCGCGAGCGGATTGTCGGCGAGCGCCTGGAAGATCGCGTTGTGCTCGGAATCGACCGGCAAGAGGACGGCACCCGAGCGGCGCGCCGTCTTGAGCACGAGCGGGCCGGCCGAGACCAAGGGCTCCTTGTTGGCGATCGCCACGATCGCCCCGCGCTCGACGGCGGCGAGCGTCGGGGCGAGCCCGGCCATACCCACGATCCCGGCCATCACCCATTCGGCCGGGCGGGCCGCTGCCTCGACGAGCGAGGGCTCCCCGGCCGCCGCCTCGATCCCGCTGCCGGCGAGGGCATCGGCGAGCTCGCGATAGGCGGCGGGATCGGCCACGACCGCGAGGCGCGCCCGGTGCCGGCGGGCGAGTGCCGCGAGCACCGCGGCGTTGCGGTGCGCCGTCAGCGCCTCGATCCGGTAGAGGTCCGGTCGCTCGGCCACGAGCGCCAAGGTGCTGCGGCCGATCGAGCCGGTCGCTCCCAAGACCGTGATCGAGCGTGGCCGACCGGGCGAGGGCGGCCGGTACCGCCCGGCTGCGGCCGCCGCCTCGCTCGCCGCGCTCATCGACCGAGCGCCAGAACGAGGCCGAGCACGAGGGTGGCCGGCAAAAGCCCGTCGATCCGGTCGAGGATGCCGCCGTGCCCGGGCAAGAGCGCGCCGCTGTCTTTGCGCCCGGCCCGCCGTTTGAGCCAGGATTCGAAAAGATCCCCGGCTTGCGCGACGAGCGCGAGGAGGGCTGCGAGCCCGCTCGCCGAGGGCCAGAACCAGCCGAGCAGCGCCCCGCCCGCGGCGCCGACGAGGGCCGCCCCGAAAACGCCGCCCGCGAGCCCGGCCCAGGTCTTGCCGGGGCTGATCGCGGGCGCGAGGCGCGGCCCGCCGATGGTCCGGCCGGCCGCGTAGGCGAGCGTGTCGGTCGCCGCCACGACCGCGAGGAGCCAGAGCACGCAGCCGGCCCCGCCGCGTGGGTCTTCGCGCAGCCAGAGCAGGATCGCAGCCGGCGCCCCGAGATAGAATGTGCCGAACGCGGTCCGATGCGGCGCCCCGCCCGGGATCAGGGCCGCGAGGCCGGCGCTCGCCGCCGCACCGAGCAGGATCAGCGGCCAGGCGAGGGGGGCGCGACCCGAACCGACCGCGAGGATCGCCGCCCCGCCGACGAGCAGCGGCGCGCCGAGCAGGAGCAGGCGCCCCGGCTCGGAGCCGTAGCGGGCGAGACCCGCCCATTCGCGGGCCGCGAGAGCGAGCCCCAGGAGGAGGAAGAGCGCGAATGCGGCACCACCCCGGAGCACGGCCCCTGCCGCGAGTGCCGCGAGCACGGCGCCCGAGGCGATCCGGACGGGGAGCGCCGGGTCGCCGCCCTCAGCCCGCCCGGGCGCCATAGCGCCGCTCGCGGCGAGCGAACTCGGCCACTGCCGCGGCCAAATGTTCCTCGGTGAAGTCGGGCCAACCGATCGGCAGGAAGACGAGTTCGGTGTAGGCGAGTTGCCAGAGGAGGAAGTTCGAGATCCGCTGTTCGCCCGAGGTGCGGATCAAGAGATCCGGGTCGGGCACGTCGGCGGCGTAGAGGGCCTCGGCGAAGCGCCGCTCGTCGATCTCCGACGGGTCGAGCCGCTCCTCGCGGACCGCTTGAGCGATCTTCCGGGCGGCGCGGACGATCTCTTGCCGGCCACCATAGTCGAGCGCGACCACGAGGTCCAAACGGGTGTGATGACGGGTCCGCGCTTCGGCCCTTTCGATCAGCTCGACGATCTGCGGGTCGAGCCGGGTGCGCTCGCCGATCACCCGCAGCCGCACGCGGTTCTCGTCGAGGGCGTCCATCTCTTTTTGCAGGTAGAAGCGCAAAAGGCGCATGAGCTCGCCGACCTCGTTCGCCGGCCGGCCCCAGTTCTCGCTCGAAAAAGCGTAAAGTGTGAGGTAGCGGATCCCGAGCCGCACGCAGCCCTCGACGGCGCGGCGCACCGCCTGGGCGCCCTGGCGGTGGCCGGCCACGGGTGGCAGGCCACGGGCCCTCGCCCAGCGACGGTTGCCGTCCATGATGATCGCGACGTGGACGGGTAGCGCGCCGGCCGCCGGTTCGGGCGGGCGCGCCTCGACGGCGGCGAGCACGGTCATCAGATCTGCCGAATGTCCTTCTCTTTCTGTTCGAGCAATTTGTTGATCGCGTCGATGTGGCGGTCGGTGAGCTTTTGGATCTCGTCGGCGATCCGCTTGTACTCTTCGTCGGAGAGGTGGCTCTCCTTGTCGACGCGCTTGAGGTGGTTGAGCCCTTCGTGGCGCAGGTTGCGTACCGCTACCCGCGCTTGTTCGGCATATTTGTGGGCCGCCTTGACGAGCTCCTGACGCCGTTCCTGGGTGAGCTCGGGGAGCGGCACCCGGAGTGTCTGGCCCTCGGTCACCGGGTTGAGCCCGAGCCCGGCGCTGCGGATCGCCTTCTCGACCGCCTTGACGAGCCCGCGGTCCCAGACGTTGACGACCAGAAGGCGCGGCTCGGGCACGCTGATCGAGGCCAACTCCTTGAGGGCCATGTACCCGCCGTAGGCTTCGACCTGGATGGGCTCCAAGAGACCGGCGCTCGCCCGCCCGGTCCGCAGCCCCTGCAGCTCCTTGCGGAGCGTCTCCACGGCCCCGTCCATCCGCCGCGCGAGCTCTTTGAGGTCGGGTGCCTGCGCACTCATGCCGGCTCCTCCGTGATGATCGTGTGCGCGCCCCGGCCTTCGACGGCGCGCGCGAAGGCGCCCGGCGCGTGCACGCTGAAAACGATGATCGGGATGCGGCTCTCCCGGGCGAGGGCGATCGCCGAAGCGTCCATGACCTTGAGGTCTCGGGCCAGGACCTCGAGGTAGCTCAAGCGGTCGAAGCGACGCGCCGTGGGATCGCGCTTGGGGTCGGCGGAATAGACCCCGTCGACCTGCGTACCCTTGAGAATGCAATCGCAGCCGGTCTCCGCGGCCCGCAGCGCCGCCGCCGTGTCGGTCGTGAAGAACGGGTTACCGGTTCCCGCCGCGAAGATGACCACCCGGCCTTTCTCGAGATGGCGCACGGCGCGCCTGCGGATGTAGGGCTCGCAGACCGCGGCCATCGGGATCGCCGACATGACCCGGGTGGGGATCCCGGTTTGCTGTTCGATCACGCTCTGCACGGCGAGCGCGTTGATGACCGTGCCGAGCATTCCCATGTAGTCGGCGGTCGCGCGCTCGACGCCGGCCGCGGCGAGGGTGCTGCCGCGGACGATGTTGCCACCGCCGATCACCATGCAGACCTGCACACCCATCGCGTGGACCGCCGCCACGTCGGCGGCGAGGCGGCGCAGGACGTCGCGGTCTTGGCCGTACTCGCGCTCTCCCGAGAGCGCTTCGCCCGACATCTTCAAGAGCACACGGCGGAAGCGGGGGGTTCCGGCCGCCGTCCCGGCCTCGCTCTCCGCCATCGCCGCGCGCTCCCCCGCCCGGGCTCAGGCTCGCGTGAGCTTGGCCACCTCGGCGGCCAGGTCGCCCGTCTCCTTTTCGATCCCCTCACCGAGCTGCAGGCGCACGAAGCCCGTCACGGTGATCGGCGCGCCCGCAGCTTTGGCGGCCGCTGCGATCACCTCCTTGACCCGCTTCTCCGGGTCGACGACGAACGCCTGCTCGAGCAGCACGGCCTCTTCGTAGAATTTGCGCAGCCGGCCCTCGACCATTTTGGCGATGATCGATTCGGGCTTGCCCGAGGCGCGCGCTTGCTCGGCGTAGATCTGCCGCTCGCGCTCGACGAGCGCCGGATCGAGCCCGGCTACGTCGACGGCGCGCGGGTTGGCCGCAGCGATGTGCATGGCGAGCTGCTTGCCGAGGTCGGCGAGCGCCGCGGGCTCCGCTTCGGAGGCGAGGCCCACGAGGACGCCGAGCTTGCCGAGCCCGACCGCCACCTGGTTGTGCACGTAGCCGGCGACCAGACCCTTCGGCACCTCGAGATAGGCCGTGCGCCTGAGGTTCAAATTCTCCCCGATCACCGCGATCGCCTGGGTGATCTCGTCGGCCACGGTGCGGCCGCTCGCCGAGACGACCATCTTCTTGAGCGCCTCGACGTCGCCCTTGGCGCCGGGGGCGAGCCCGACGATGTGCCGGACGAGCTGCTGGAAGGTCTCGTTGCGGGCGACGAAGTCGGTTTCCGAATTGACCTCGACGAGCGCCCCCGCGGTGCCTTCGAGGCGCATGCCGATCAGGCCCTCGGCTGCGACCCGGCCGGCTTTCTTGGCCGCCGCGGCGAGGCCCTTCTTCCTGAGCCAGTCGGTGGCCGCCTCGAGGTCGCCACCGCATTCCTCGAGCGCCCGCTTGCAGTCCATCATGCCGGCGCCGGTGAGCTCGCGCAGCTGCTTGACCAGGGAGGGGGTGATCGCGCTCATGCTCGAACCGTTCTCGCTCGTTCCTGTCGGGCCGGACACCGGCGGGCGTCCGAAGCCGGTGGGTCAGTGCGCCCGGGCCTCTTGGCCCGGCTCCTCGGGGGGCACCAGCGCATCTTCGGGCAGCAGCTCCTCGAAAGGCTGCTCGATCGCCCCGAGATCGACGCCGCTCGAGACCATCTCGGCCTGGATGCCGTCGAGCACCGCCGCGACCGCGAGGTCGCAATAGAGGTGGATGGCCCGGCTGGCATCGTCGTTGCCCGGGATCGGGTAGCGGATCCCGCGCGGGTCGCTGTTCGTGTCGCACACCGCCACCACCGGGATGCCGAGCTTGTTGGCCTCCTTGATGGCGATCGCCTCTTTCACCGTGTCGATCACGAAGAGGATGTCGGGCAGACCGCCCATGTCCTTGATGCCGCCGAGCGCCCGCTCGAGCTTGTCGCGCTCGCGCTGCAAATGGAGCAGCTCCTTCTTGGTGCGCCCCGCGGTCTGCTCGACGGTCTGCGCCTCGAGCTCGCGCAGCCGGCGGATCGACTGGCTGATCGTCTTCCAGTTCGTGAGCATGCCGCCGAGCCAGCGATGGTTGACGTAATATTGGCCAGAACGACGGGCGGCCTCGGCGATCGGCTCCTGCGCCTGCCGCTTGGTGCCGACGAACAGCACCCGGCCGCCGCCCGCGACCGTGTCGCGCAGCGCCATCAGCGCCCGGTGCAGCATCGGCACGGTCTGGGTGAGGTCGATGATGTGGACGCCGTTCCTGACACCGTAGATGTACGGTGCCATGAGCGGGTTCCAGCGCCGCGTCTGGTGCCCGAAATGCACGCCCGCTTCGAGGAGCTGGCGCATGGTGAAGGTCGGGAAGGCCATCGCCCGGGGGTCCGCTTCGTTCCGGTTGATCCGCCGCGGGTGAGCACCCGGTCGGTCCGGGCACCGGAATCAGGGCGTACGTGCGCGCGCCTGCACCCGCGTGTGAGGTCCGCCGCTATCTACTAGCGACCCGCTCGCGTGACAAGCGCCAGCGGTGCCAGCGGTAGAGCAGCGGCGCCAGAATTCCCTCGTAGGCGACGTCGGCGACCCTGCGGACGCCCGGCAGGCGAACCGCGCGGGCGAGCAGCCGCCAGCCCGGCAGCCGCTCCCGGAGCGCGGCGAAGGCCTCGACCCCGGCGAGGAGTCGGCCCCCCTCGAGCAGGTGCAGCCGGCGCGCGGCGCGGTCCGGGTCGAGCCCGAGCGCGGCGAGCGACGCATCCGGTCGACTCGCGTCGAGGAAGTCGAGCGCGATGCCCCGGCGCGCCGCGAGGCGTCGGTAGGCGGCGATCTCCCGCGAGCAGACCGGGCAGCTGCCGTTGTAGACGACGAGCGGCGGCGCGCTCGGCCGGGGCTCGGCGGTCACGGTCGCGGCCCGAGGCGGAAGGCCGGCCGGCGGTCGGGGTGCGTCGTCACCACCGCGACCGGCAGCACCCGCTTGGGGCCGACGAGCTCGAGCCGGTGCCGGGCGAGCAGCACGGCGAGCACCACACTCGCCTCGACCAGCGCGAACCGGGCGCCGATGCACACCCGCGGGCCCACCCCGAACGGCATGTAGGCGAAGCGGTCGACCGGTGGTGCACCGGGCAGGAAGCGGCGCGGATCGAACCGGTCGGGCTCGACCCAGAGCCGCTCGTGGCGGTGCAGGACCCAGGGAGCGACGACCACGAGGTCGCCCGGCGCGAGCCGATGCCCGGCCACCTCGTCCGCCTCGCGGGCCTCGCGGACGATCGTGAAGGCCGGCGGGTAGAGCCGGAGCGCCTCTTGGACCACCGCGCGGGCGACCGGCAGGGCGGCGTGCGGCGCCGCCTCGGGCGCGAGGTCCGCGCTCGCCGCCTCCGCCGCGGCCGCGTCTTGGACCTCGGGGGCGAGGGCCAAGAGGTAGGCCGACCAGAAGAGGGCGAGGGCGGTGGTCTCGTGGCCGGCGATCAGGAAGGTGGCGATCTGGTCCAACAGCTCGCGCTCGGAGAAGCCGCGGCCGGTTTCGGGGTCGCGGGCGCTCGCGAGGGCGTCGAACAGGTCGCGCGGCGGCTCCTGGATCCCGCGCGCCCGCCGCTCGGCGACGATCTCGGCCACGAGCGCGAACCAGGCGCGGCCCATCCGCCGGCGCAGGAGCTCTTCCGGCGAGGGCCAGCCGCGCGGCAGCGCCAGATCGAGCGGCGAGGGCCGGGCGAGCCGCGTGCCGTAGCGGTCGAGCTGGGCGCGCAGCCGGCGCGTGAAGGGCTCGAGCGCTTGCGAGAACAGCGCCTCGCCGGCGATCTCGAGGGCGAGCTCCTGGAACAGCGCCAACAGATCGGCGATCCGCCGCCCCTCCCGCGCCAGACGGTCGAGCGCCGCCGCGGTCCGCCGGGCGGCGATCGTGGCGACGAGGCCGAGGCTCTTGGGCGCGAAGGCCGGGGCGGCGGTGCGGCGTTGGAACCGCCAGGCTTCGCCCTCGGCGAGGAACAAGCCGTCGCCGATCATCGGATGGAGGATCCGCAGCGTCGCGGGCGTGCGGCCATAGGCCGCGGCCTTGTCGACCAGCACCTGCTTGATAGCACCGGGTTCGTTCAAGAGCAGGCTCTGCCGGCCGAGGAAGGGGCCGGCGAGCACGAGCTCGCGATAGGCCGGCTCGCCCCAAGTCGAAAGCGCGTTGCGCCGGAGCTGGAGGAGCGTGCGCCATTGCGGGCGCGGCACGGGCAAGGGCTTGGGCCGCGGCGGCCGGGGCGCTGTCCAGGACGCCCCGAGCCAACCGTCCGCACGATCCCGCACCACCGCCGCCATGCCGACCTCCGAGGCTGCCCCGAATGTCCCTACGCACGCGCCGGAGCGTCGGGTCAACCCAACCCTGCCTGCCGAGCGCGCCGGGAGGGATCGCGGCGGCCGGCGGGGTGGAGTCCCATCGAAAGCCGGCTCGCGAGCCGGCCGGCGCCGGGCTCGACCCCGGCGAGGTGTGACGAGGCGAGCAGCCGCGGGAGCCGACCCGGCGGATCGCGCGGAACCGGTCGGCGCCGTCCGCCGCGAGCGAAGTTCACCTCCAGCCGGCAAGCCGAGGTCGTCCAGCCCCTGCCACAGCGGCCGCGAGTGACGATCGGCACCGTCCGCGTCAAGCTGCCGGATCTCGAGCGGAACCTGCTGGGCCGACCGACCCCCTAGATCGAGCACCCGGGCGGCCGGGCACCGCACCGTACCCGGCCGGGCGGAGGATCAACCCTTGGCGCGCAGTCGGATCATGTAGGTATCGAAGGTGTACTCGGCGACTTGCCACCAGAGATACTGGTCGTTCCGGTAGGCGACGACGCTGTCGTGCAGCTTTTTGAAGTCCGGGTTCTCTTTGGAAATCTCGGCGTAGAGCTCCTTGGCGGCGTTGTAGCACGCCTCCACGACCTCGGCCGGGAACGGCCGCAACTGCACGCCCTGGGCCACGAGCCGCTTGAGGGCAGCCGGGTTCAGATGGTCGTACTTGGCCGACATCCAGACGTTGCACTGGGCGGCGGCGGTCCGACAGACGTCCTGATAGAGCTTCGGCAGCTCGTTCCACTTTGCCAGGTTGAACATGAAGTGGGGGCAGGGACCACCTTCCCACCAACCCGGATAATAGTAATACTGGGCGACCTTGTAGAAGCCGAGCTTCTCGTCGTCGTAGGGCCCGACCCACTCCGCCGCGTCGATCGTCCCCTTCTCGAGGGCCGGGTAGATGTCACCGGCGGCGATCTGCTGCGGCACGACGCCGAGCTTCTGCAGGATCCGGCCGGCGAAGCCGCCGATCCGGAACTTGAGGCCTTGCAGGTCGGCGATCGACTTGATCTCTTTGCGGAACCAGCCGCCCATCTGGCAGTTGGTGTTGCCGCCGGGGAGCCCGTACACGCCGAACTTGGCGAAGAACTCGTTCAACAGCTCGTTGCCGCCGCCGTGGTAGAACCAGGCGTTCATCATCCGCGCGTTGAGCCCGAACGGCAGCGCGGTCCCGAAGGTGAAGGCCGGGTTCTTGCCGAAATAGTAATAGGTCGGGGTCTGACCGCATTCGACGGTGTTGTTCTGGACCGCGTCCAGGACCTGCAGGCCCGGCACGATTTCTCCCGCCGCGAACAATTGGATCTGGAACTTGCCTTCGGTCAGCTCGGCGACCGTCTTGCAGAAGAGCTCCGCACCACCGTAGAGCGTGTCGAGCGACTTGGGGAAGCTCGACGCCATCCGCCATTTGATATTCGGCATCGCTTGCGCGATCGCCGGGGCGGGGAACGAGCTCGCGGCGCCGACCGCAGCAGCGGCACCGGCACCGGCCACGAGTGCGCGACGCTTGACCATGTTCGGCCTCCCCCGGCGCCGGCTTCCGCGGCGGGGTCGCGGCGCCGGACGCGGTCCCCGCCCGCGGCGAGGCTAGGCCCCGCGTCGCCCGCCTTCAAGGACGC
>Ga0308408_1000265_pt1 | contig 32464 bp, 32 predicted proteins | sample HotsprSampleMSe3_FD_203466 | JGI IMG/M metagenome (GOLD analysis project Ga0308408, IMG submission 203466) | Hot spring phototrophic mat microbial communities from Mushroom Spring, Yellowstone National Park, Wyoming, United States - 20060912_MSe3 ... | reverse complement strand
CCCTTGCTCGCCCGCAAGGCCACCGAGGCCGGTGTCGTCTACAGCCTGGCTTACGGCGACCAGCCGGCCCTGATCTGCGAGCACGTCGATTGGGCGCGGGCCTGTGGCTTCGAAGTCGTGTGCGCCGGCAAAGGCACCCGTTACCACCCCTCCTTCCACCACAGCACGCCCGACACGGTCTGGGAGCATTTCGGCCTGTCCCGCGAGAAGGCCGAACGTGGCCGGATGAACCCCAAGATGTTCAACAGCTTCATCGACGGGACGAAGTCCGGCATCGAGATGAGCGCGGTGTGCAACGCCACCGGGCTCCGGCCGCAGCCCGATGGCCTCTCCTTCCCGCCCTGCCCGGCGCGCAAGCTCGCGCAAGTGTGCAAGCCCGCGGTCGACGGCGGTTGCCTCGCGATTCGCGGGACGACGGAGGTCGTTTCCTCGCTGCACCGCGACAAGTCGCCCGTGCCGGACGAAATCCAGCAAGGGACTTACGTCGTGGTCGCCTGCGACCACGACTATTTGAAATACTGTGCCGAGGAATATCGCCTGTTGCCCGACGAGACTTTTTCCTACATGGCGATGTACCGGCCGACGCACCTGATCGGCCTCGAGCTCGGCATTTCGGTCGCTTCGGTGGCGCTCAGAGGTGAGCCGACCGGCGCGCCGATCGGTTTCTTCGCGGATGTGGTCGCCACCGCCAAGCGCGACCTCCGGCCCGGCGAGATCCTCGACGGCGAGGGCGGCTATTGCGTCTGGGGCAAGCAGGTCCCGGCGGAAGTGAGCCTGCGCGAGGGTTACCTGCCACTCGGCCTCGCCCAGGGTGTGAAGCTGCTGAACCCGGTGCCCGCGGGCGGCAGGATCCGCTGGTCGGACGTGGCGATCGACGAGGCCGAGGAGGCGGTCCGCGTGCGGCGGGCCATGGAGGCCGCATTCCGCCCGAGCTAGGCGAAAGCCCCTGCCGGCTTTCGCGCATTGGTTGAGAGTCGTCCGGCTTTCGTCTATCCTGCCGGCTGCGATCGGGGCTGGAGGTTGCGATGGCCGAGCTGGATGCCGATTTCGACCGCCCGTTGCGCATGCGGGAATTCCCGGTGCGGGCACTCGCCACGGCCGAGCCGAGCTTCGCCGATGCCACCGGGGTCGTCTTGACCGCGGGCGACCTCGAGCTCGACATCCTGGGCACCGACCTCGAATACGACGAGGCGGGGGGCTGGTCCGTGGCACGGTGACCGCGGTCGACGTCTACAACGACGACGAGCTCTGGTTCTCCTTGAGCGATGCCGAAGCCCCGGTCGAGGAATTCGTGGACGCGGTCGAAGCCGCTGATCCGCTCGCCTTTTTCGAAGCTTTCCTCTCCGGCGACGACGAGATCTTGGGAAGCATCGACGCCGACGAGCTGTGGGGCTTCGCGGGCGACGACATCCTCGACGGCAACGCCGGCGCCGATCTTCTGCTGGGCGGCTCGGGCGACGACATCTATCGAATCGACGATCGGCGCGATCGGGTCGTCGAGCGTCCGAACGAGGGGACGGATACGGTCGAAAGCTCGTTGAGCTTCACCCTCCCGGACCAGGTCGAAAACCTGATCCTCGAGGGCTCGGGCGATCTCGAGGGTACCGGCAACGCCCTCGACAACCTGATCGTCGGCAACGAGGGGAACAACCGCCTCGACGGCCGTGCCGGAGCCGACGAGATGATCGGCGGCGACGGCGACGACACCTGTCTGGTCGACGATCCCGACGACCTCGTCGTCGAGAACGAAGGCGAGGGCACCGACACGGTGCTCGCGGCCGTCACCTACGAGCTACCCGACCACGTGGAGAATCTCGTGCTGGTCGGCCGCGCGGCGATCGACGGCTACGGCAACGACCTCGACAACGAGATCACCGGCAACGACCGCGCCAACCTGCTGGACGGCGGGGCCGGCGTCGACACGCTGCGCGGCGGTAGGGGTGATGATGTTTACGTGCTCGACGGGTCGGGCGACGCGGTGATCGAGGACCGCAAGGGCGGAATCGACACGATCCGAACCGACGGGCCGATCGCGCTCGGATCGTTCGCGAACGTCGAGAACGTCGAACTCCGGGGCGATGGCGACCACGAGGCGACCGGCAACGCGCTCGCCAATCGCTTGGTCGGCAACGCCGGCGACAATTTTTTGGCCGGGCTCCTCGGCGACGACGTGCTCGAAGGCGGTGCCGGCGACGACGTCCTTTCGGGTGGCGCCGGTAACGACGTGCTCGTGGGCGGCGAAGGCGACGACCTCCTGCGCGGCGGGAGCGGCCGCGATCGGCTCACCGGCGGAACGGGGGCCGACGATTTCGTCGTGGGCGATGCCGCGCGCAGCGTGGCCACCATCACCGATTTCTCGAAGGCCGCCGGCGATCGGCTGCTGATCGGCGACCTCTTGGGTGGTCTCGCCGACGGCACCGACCTCACGCCCTATTTGTCCCTGCGCAGCCGCGGTGGCGCGGTCGAGGTGTCGGTCGACGTCGACGGGGCGGGCCGCGGCCGACCGGTCCTCGTCGCCACCGTCCAAGGCGACCTCGGGACCGATCTTTCGAGCCCGTTGGCCGACGGCGTGATCGACCTCGTCTGAGCTCGTCCCGGTCGGACCCGCATCAGAGCTCGATCACGATCTTGCCAACGTGCTCGGCCCGCTCGAGGGCGCGGAACGCTTCGGGCGCCTCCTCGAAGCGGAACCGCCGGTCGACGACGGGCCGGAGTTCAGCCGCCTCGAAGGCACGCACCATCGCCTCCTGCATCGCCCGCGAGCCCACATAGATCCCCTGCAAGCGGATCGACTTGCGCATGATCGGTGTGGGATCGACGGTCCCGCCCGCGAGAATGCCGATGAGTGCGACGTGGCCACCGATCCGCGTGGCCTCGATCGAACGGGTGAGCGTTCCGCCGCCGCCCACCTCGACCACGTGATCGACGCCCCTGCCGCGGGTGAGCTCGAGCACGGCCTTCTCCCAATCCGGGCGAGTGCCGCGGTCGACCGTCGCCGCCGCCCCGAGCGCCGCGACCCGCTCGAGCTTGGCCGGGCTCGAGGAGACGAGGATCGGCTGGGCACCACAGAGCCGGGCGATCTGCAGGGCGAAGAGCGAGACCCCGCCCGTGCCGAGGCAGAGCACCGTCTCGCCGGGCCGGAGCCGGCCGCTCTCGACGAGTGCGTGCCAGGCGGTGAGCGCGGCGCAGGGGAGCGTGGCGGCTTCGGCGAAGTCCAGGTGCGAGGGCGCGAGCGTGACCCCGCCTTCGCGCAGCACGACCTCCTCGGCGAGCACGCCGTCGATCGCCCCGCCGAGCGCCGAAGCCATCGCCTCGGGGCCGATCGGCCCTGCCTCCCAGGCCTGGAAGAAGCAGGAGATCACCCGATCACCCGGCCGCACCCGGCCGACGCCGGGGCCCACGGCGATCACTTCCCCGGCGCCGTCGGAGCAGGGGATCCGCGGCAGCGCGATGCCGCGCGCGAGCGGGTCGCGGAGGATCGCGATGTCGCGATAGTTGAGCGCGACGGCCCGCACCCGCACGAGCACTTCGCCCGGGCCCGGCTGGAGCCGCGGCCGCTCGACGAGGCGGAGCCCGTCGAACCCCGGTTTTCGAATTTCGAAAGCCCGCATGTCCTGCCCCCGGTCGTCGCCGTGCCCGTCCCCCGTACCGCTTTAGAGGCGGCGCTCGACAATGGCCACCGCGTCCGCGACACCCGTGGGCGGCACCGGCCGCGGCCGTGGCGCGGCGCGCAGCTCCCCGACGAGCGCGGCGATGCCGTCCGGGTCGGGCGGCAGCGGCCGGCCGATTCCGACCTCCCGGATCCAGCCCTCGAGCCAGGGCGCTTCCGGCCAGTCCGGGCGCGGCCGGTAGAGCACCGGGACCCCGGCCGCGGCTGCCTCGGCGAAGGTTCCGTAGCCGGTCTTCGTGATCACGAAATCGACGCTCGCGAGGAGATCGGGGAACGGCAGGTCGAGCCCGCGGGTCGAGAGCATCCCGGGCCGCTCGACCCGATCGGCGAGCCAAGCCACACCATCGATCGCCGGCAGCGTCGCGAGCCGCTCGGCGCCGTCGATCCCGCCGAAGGCCACGAGTCCGAGCAGCATGTCGGGCGCGAGCCCGAGGGCCGCGCGCAGCTCGGCCCGGCGCGGCCGACCGACCCGAGCCACGGGCCCGACGCTCACCCGCCGCTCGAGCCAGCGGGTCGGCAGGTGCGGGGTGAGGAGAACGGCGAGCTCGGCCGAGCGGTAGGCGGCGCGCATCCGCTCGACCATGGCGGACGATGCCACGTCGTAAGCGGCGGCGATGTCGGCCCAGTTGAGCGAGCCGATCGCGATGGCCGGAACGCCCGCGCGGGCGGCGGCGGCGAGCCCGACGAAGCCGATGTTGGCGACCAGCAGGTCCGGGGCGAGCGCGCGCAGCCGCGCGGCCTCCGCCTCGACGAGCGCCTCGAAGCCAGCCTCGAGGGTGGCGTAGGCGGTCCGCGTCGCCACGAGGTCGACGTGGACCGGATCCTGCATCACGAGGCAGGGATCGGGCGGCGGCTCGGCCCGTTGGAAGGCACCGCCCAGGATCGCCTCGAGCGGCTCTTGGGGCAGCGTGCTGCGGACGACGAGCCGCAACCCCGGGCGGCGCCGGCGCAGCTCGGCCAGGATCGGGGCGAGCTGCCCCGCATGGCCGAAGCCGTGACCGGAGATGTCGACGGCGATCCGCTCGCCTTCGCGGCGGCTGCCGGTCGCTTCCGGCTGGTCCTCGCGCACGGGCGTGCTACCTTCCGCCCCGGTGGGGTCGGCCTCGGCCCTCCAGCCGGGTCCCGCGCTTGGCACGCGCGCCGGTCGCGGCTAGCTTCGCTCGACGCTCGTTCACGGGAGACGCAGGCATGGGTACGTTTTCGATCTGGCACTGGCTCGTGGTGCTCGCCGTCGTGCTGATCATCTTCGGCGCCGGCAAGCTCCCCCAGGTGATGGGCGACCTCGCCAAGGGGATCAAGAACTTCAAGCAGGGCATGAAGGAGGACGAGACGGCCCAGCTGCCGCCCAAAGACGAGGTCAAAAGCGAGACCAAGACGGCCGCCTGATCGCTCAGAGCCCTTCGTCCCAGTAGGGCGGATCGCCGAACCGACCGAGCAGGAAATCGACGAGCGTGCGGACCCGGGCCGGCGGCCTGTCGGCGGGCGGCCAAACCGCATAAAGCGCGTAGAACGGCGTCTCCCATCCGTCGAGCACTCGCACGAGCCGGCCGGCCCTGAGTGCATCGCCCACGATGAAGGTCGGCGAAAGCACGATGCCGTAGCCGGCCTCGGCGGCGGCGGCCAAGAAATCGCCGTTGTTGGCGACGAACCGGTCGTCGACCGGCACGGTCTCGCGTCGACCGTCGCGCTCGAACTGCCAGCGGCGCCCGGTCGAAAGGTTGCCGTAGTGCAGGCAGCGGTGGTGGCGGAGATCGGCCGGCTCGCGCGGCACGCCGTGCCGTTCGAGGTAACTCGGGGCGGCGCACGGCACCAGGCGGATCGGGGCCAAGAGCCGGGCGATCAGCGAGGAATCCGGTAGATCGCCGATCCGCAGCGCCAAATCGAACCCGTCCTCGACGAGATCGACGAAGCGGTCCTCGAGGACGAGCTCGACCCGAAGCGCCGGGAAACGCTCGGCGAAGCTCGCCAGCAGCGCCGGCAGATGGCGCACCGCGAAGCTCATGGGCGCGGCGAGCTTGAGCCGGCCCCGCGGCTCACCGCGCCGGCGCCCCAGCTCGTCGACCGCCTCTCGATATTCGGCGAGGATCCGCCGTGCGTGCGGCAGGAAGGCCTCGCCCTCGCCGGTGAGCCCGACCCGTCGGGTGGTGCGGGCCACGAGCCGGGCCCCGAGCCGCTGCTCGAGCGCCGCCACCCGCTTGCTCACGAGTGCCCGAGCGAGCCCGAGCCGAGCCGCCGCCGCCGAGAAGCTCCCGGTCTCGGCGACCGCCGTGAACGCCTCCAAGAGATCGAGCCGATCCACGCCCGCCCCTCCGTCCCCGCCGGCGTCCCGCTCAGGAGTGGAGGCGCCGCGGCTCGACCCGTGAGCCGGCCCGAATGCTCGACGGGCGGCAGGCGCTCGCGACGCGTCGCAAGGTCCCGGTGCCGCTCCCCCTCAGTGCGCTTCGTAGAGAAAAGCCCGCTCGACCGGCTTCCAGTTCGGGTCGTTCCAACCGAGCATTTTGCCCGGGTTCAAGAGGCCCTTGGGGTCGGCCTCGCGCTTGAAGGCGAGCTGCAGTTCGTCGACCTTCTTCATCCCGCCTTCCTCGAGGGTGAAGGCGTGCGGGTTGAAGATCGGGCACCCGGCGCGTTCGTGTTCCTCGATGATCTCGGCGAGCCGCTCGTCGCTTCGGTAGCGGACGAGCTGCAGCCCGAAGCAGGCGATCTCCCCGCCGAAGCGGACGAACTCGAGGTGGATCGGCACCTCCGCGCCGAAGCGGGCCGCCATCTCCTCGACCTTCTCGAGATGGTGCGGTGGTGGGAAGAGCGTCTGCAGGTAGGTGATCGTGCGGTCGTGCCTGAGCGCGTGCAGCGTGGTGTGGTTCCAGCTGTACTCGAAAAGCGGCAGCCGGCCGCTCACCGCCTCGTCCGTGAAGCCCTGCCAGACCAGCCGGCCGGGATGCAGCCGCAAGAGGTCGAAGAGCGCGTCCGCGGCGAAGTCGGCGACCATCACGAGCACGGCCGTCTCCCCGCGCCCGATGCCGCGCTCGGGGAACAGCCAATCGTGCGGCACGGGCGCCTCGATCACCGTGACGAGCTTCTTGAGGATCGCATCCTCCCGGGCGAGCGCGTCGGCGAACCGCGCGGCCGGCATCAATCCCTCGAAACCGAGGATGAACTCGGCCCAGCGATAGGCCGGGGCCAAGGGCAGCTCGAGGGCGGTGATGATCCCGTTCGTGCCGTAACCGTGGTTGACCTTCTGGATGTCGGCACCGCGCAGCTCGAGCGCCCGCGGCCGTTCCTCCATGGTCAGCACCCGCAACCCCAGGATGTTGCCGCGGTCGCGCAACAGCCCCCACGTCACCGAGCCGACCCCGCTCGAGCCGCCCGCCACGTAACCGCCGATCGTTCCCGTCTTGTGGGTCGAGGGGTGGAGGCGCAGCTCCTGACGGCTGTGGGCGATCGTCGCGGCGTCGAGCTCGGCCATCTTGAGCCCCGCCTGGACCCGGATCCGGCCGTGCTCGATCCACTCGACCGCCGTGAGCTCGGAAAGATCGAGGACGATACCGCCCTCGAGCGGCATGGCCTGGCCGTAATTACCCGTGCCGCCGCCTCTCGCCGTCACCGGCACGCCGTGGCGGAAGGCCGCCGCCAGCACCCGTGCCACCTCATCCTCGCTACGCGGCGTCACGACCGCGTCGGCGGTCACGTGGTCGAGCCGCCGCTTGAGGATCGGCGAATACCAATAGAAGTCCCGCGAGCGGCGGCGGACCCGCTGCGGCTGGGTGTCGACGGGAAGGTCGGAGAGCTCGGCGAGGCAGGCGTCGATCGACATCGCGTCCCTCGGGCTCGGGCCGGTCGCGTGCCCGGCCCCTCGGCGTGGTTCGCAGAACGGCGCGCGGCGTTCCCGGGCGAGGTCCTAGCGAAAGCCGTGGCGGCCGTCCAAGGCCCGGGCGAGGGCGGCGCCGGGCTCAGCCGACCGCGACCTCGAGCGGCAGGCGGGAGAGGATCTCGGGGGCGCCGTCGCGGACGATCGCGGTACGGCCCAGGGTCATCGCCCGCCCGGTCTGCGAATCGGCGAGGATCATATGCAAGAACACGACCATCCCCGGCTCGAGCACGACCGGATTGTCGGCGTGGACCATGGGCCAGTCCATCCAGGAGGGGGCGTAGACGGCACCCAGCGAATAGCCACAGGCATTGAGCCGGTGGGGCCGCAGCCCGTACCGGTCGAAGGTGGTCGCGTGCGCCTCGAACACCTCACCGAATGTGCGCCCCGGGCGCAGCCGCTCCTCGCAGGCGGCCAGCGCCTCGCGGCACACCTCGAACATCCGCGCCTGCGCGGGATCCACAGTGCCGATCAGGAGCGTACGCATGAGGCAGGCATGGTATTGCCGCCAGACCCCGGCGATCTCGAGCGTGAGCTGGTCGGTCGGGTCGAGCCGGCGGCGGCCCGAATGGTAGCGGCAGAGCAGCGCCTCCCGCCCCGAGCCGATGATGAACGGATTGGCCGGATAATCGCCGCCCGCTTCGAAGATGGCATCGTGCATGCGGGCGAGGATCACCCCCTCCTCGACCCCGGGCCGGGCGTGGGCGATCGCCGCCTCGAGGGCGGCGTCGGCGAGCTCGCCGGCGCGCCGGACGTAGACGAGTTCGGCCGGTGACTTGACGAGCCGCAGCCGGCTCACGAGCAGCGAGGCGTCGGCCGTGCGGAACCGTCCCTCGAGGGCGGCCACGAGCTTTTGGCCGCGCGCCGCGGTGAGCCCGTGCGCCTCCCACTCGACCCCGATCCGGCGACCCTCGAGCCCCTTCTCGACGAGGATCGCCGCGAGCTCGCGGGCGGGATCCGCACCCTCGCGATCCACCCAGATGCGGATGTCGGTCAGGATCGAGGTGAGCTGGGCCTGGCGCAAGTCGGGGGCACGGGTGAAGAGGACGAGATCGCCCGACCCGCTGAGTACGAGGCACTGGAAGAAGCAGAAGCCGAAGCTGTCGTAGCCGGTGAGCCAGTACATGCTCTCCTGCTTGAACAGGAGGAGCCCGTCGAGCCCCGCTTCGGCCATGGCGGCGAGCGTGCGGGCCTTGCGCGCGGCGAACTCGGCCTCGTCGAAATGCAGCATGGCGGCGCGCCTCCGGCTCTGCGAGAGAACGGCCGGGTGATAGCTCACGCCGACCCGGGCGGCCACCGCGGATCGGAGCACAGGTGGACGAAGGTCGACGCAACATCTTGGTAGCGATCGGGCTCGTCACCACGGGCGGCTTCCTGTTCGCGGTCATGAACGCGATCGTGAAGGCGCTCCTGGCCCGCTACCCGGTGCTCATGCTGCTCTGGGCGCGCACCTTCTTCCACGTCCTCTTCGTCGCGATCGCGATCCCGGCTGCCGTGACCGGTGCCTTGCGCACGCGCGAGCCCAAGATCCAGCTCGCCCGCTCTATCCTTCTCGGCGCGAGCACGCTCCTCAACTTCACGGCGCTCCTCTACCTGCCGCTCGGCGACGTGGCGGCGATCACCTTTCTCTCGCCGATCCTGGTCGCGGCGATCGCCGCCCTCGTCTTGCGCGAGCGGGTGAGCTTGTGGCGCTGGGCGGCGATCGGCACGGGCTTCTTGGGTGCGCTGTTGATCGTCCGGCCGACCGGGTCGGGTACGGGCCTTGGCGCCGTGCTCGCCCTCGGCTGCGCCACCGCCTATGCGATCTACCAGATCAGCACCCGCATGGTGCGCGAAGCCGAGCCCTTGGTCTCGCTCCTCTTCAGCGGTCTCGCGGGCGCCGTCCTCTTCACCATGCTCCTGCCCTGGGGCTGGCGCACGCCCTCCCTGTTCGACCTCGCGCTCATGGCCACGACCGGTGTCCTCGGTGCCTTCGGCCATCTCATGATCATCCTCGCCCTGCGGCGGGGCGAGGCTTCGCGGGTGAGCCCCTTCAATTATCTCCAGCTGGTCTGGGCGATGACGGCGAGCTACGTCGTGTTCGGCGACGTGCCCGCGCCCGCGACCCTGCTCGGTGCCGCGATCATCGTCGGAAGCGGGCTCTGGCTCTACCGTTTGGACGTCGCCGAGCTCGCCCGGCGCGGTGCCGGCCGCCGCTGATCCCGCCGCCGGGACGGTCCGGGAGAAGGTGCCGCGATGGCCTTCTGGTTGCTCAAGACCGAACCCGCCGACTACAGCTTCGAGCGCCTGCTGGAAGAGGGAGCGACCGAGTGGACCGGCGTCCGCAACCATCAGGCGGCCCGCAACCTGCGCAGCATGCAGCCGGGCGAACGGGCGTTCTTCTACCGCTCGGTGGTCGACCCGGCGATCGTCGGGATCGTCCGGATCACCCGCGCCTGGCAGCCCGACCCGACCGACCCGCGCTGGCCGGCCGTGCGGGTCGAGCCGGAGTGCCGCGTTCCGCGCGAGGTACCGCTCCGCGCCATCAAGGCCGAGCCGCGACTCGCCGATCTCGCCCTGGTCCGCCAGTCGCGCCTGTCGGTCGTGCCGGTGAGCGAAACGCACTGGCAGATCCTCTGCGCCATGGCCGGGCTCGAAGCCTGAGCGGATACGACGCGTCGCGGCCCCGCTCGGCGCCGGCCGGCCGCGGTGGCAGCACTAAGGCGTCGCCGGGCACCTCCTTGGGCGGCAGGGCCGGCTGCGGCAGCGGATAGACCTTGGGTTCGCGATCGTCGAGCGAGGGCTCGAAGGGTCGGCGCATCGCGACGGCGGTGCCACTCTTCGCCGCGGCACGCGAAGCCTCCTGCAATTGTCGGGCGAGCGGCAGGCTCCAGGGCAAACGGAAGGCGCGCGGCTCGTCGACCCCTGGCAGGCGCAGCCAGAGATGGATCGCTCGTCCCTCTCGGACATCGAAAGCGAGAACGACCGCCTCTTCCGCCCGCGCGTGGAGCCATTCGTCGCGCACGGGCTTGGGCCGGCCGGGCAGATCGGTGAGGGCGAGATAGCCGAGCGGCAGGAGGAGCGCGGCGAGTGCGAGGGCCGCGAGCTTGGCCGCCGGCCGCCGCTGCGCCCAGACGGTGAGGTAGGCGAGACCGCCCGCGACCAGGGCGAGACCCACGAAAACCGGCGCGAGATTGCTCACGACGGCCTCCGCGCGCGCAAGGGGAGCTCCAGGTCGTGCACGCTGCCGGCCACGAGCCCGCCGCGCTCGTCGAGCCGGAAGCGGAACACCGTCCGCTCTTCCCCCTCGCGCTCGAGCTCGATCGTGCGGGCCAGGATCTGGCGGGCGCTCTCGCCGACCGAGTGTTTGACACTCACCACCAGGGTGGCCGGGATCGGCAAGGCGTTCGAGTTGTCTCGGTAGAGATGGACGTTGACGACGTACTCGCCGGGGACGATGCCACGCGAATAAGCGACTTCGTAATTGAGGCCGGAGACGTCACCGCGGTGGCCGAGATCGTCGCGCAGCAGGTTGAAGAGCCGGCCGCCTTTGTTCGAATAGCCGACCGGCACGTCACCCGGCCCCTGGACCCAGAGGTCGAGGTCGGCATCGATCGGATCCGGCCAGCGCAGTTCGACGACGACGTTGCCGGGAGGCTCCTGCCCCTCGGGGCGCGGCACGGCCTTGGCCGGGTTGATGTGCGGCAGGATCAAGATCACGCACACGACGAAACCGGCGAGGGCGAGGGTGATGAGGTCGCGGAAGACGATCGCGCCGTCCGCGTCCTCGGCCGGTTCAGGGGCGAGCATCGGCTTCGCTCCGCTCGACGAGTTGAGCGTAGAGGTGGGCGGCCCCGCTCTCCAGGAGGCGACAGTTCAAGGTGAGCCAGATGTTGAGGAGCGAGCCCGCGAGTGTGGTGTAGAGGGCGACCGCCATGCCTTCGAGCAGCTGCGAGACCATGGGCCCGATCGCCGAGGGATCGCTCACGGTCGCGGGGTCGATCCCGGAAAGCGCGCGGATGAAGCCGACCACGGTGCCGATCAGACCCAAAAGCACGAGCAGGCTCGCGACGTAGCGCGGCGCCGACAGCCGCTGCTGCAATTTGAGCCGCAGGAGGCCGGCGAGCGCGGCGCGGGTCGCCCCGTCGCGGCCGGCCGTGGCGGCGAGGAACCAATGGGACTTGCTGCCCGGCCGGGGTACCCCGGCACGGACCGCGTTGAGCTCGTGGCTCAACCGCCAGGCGCGGGCCGCCGCCAAGACGAGCCCGGCCACGAACACTGCGGCGATGAGCTTCACCAGGTGCTGCCCGTCGGTCTCGACCATCGCGGCGAGCCAGCCCTGGGCCGCGGCGAGCGCGGCGAGCGCCGCCAAGAGCAAATTCAAGAGGGCGAAGCGGAAGAGGAGGAGCCAGCGTCGGCCGAGCTCGCGACCGACCCCGACCCAATCGGCGAGGCCGGGCCAAGCCAAGCCCGCCTCGCGCGTTGCCACGGCCTCGACACGTGCCATCGCGGAACTCCCTCGCCGAACCGCCGGCCGCGGCGCGGCGGCCTGCTGGCCGATCGGTCGCGCGATCCCATTGTCCGATCTCAACCTTAAGGGCGGGTTAACGTCGCCCGTCCGCGTGAAAGTTGATATTCCGTTCGGCGCCCCTTGGAAAGACTTTTCACCTACAAAACGCCTAAAAGCTTGCGCTTCTCCCCGTGTTCCTTTCAGCTCGGACGGTGGTCGGAGCGGGCCCATGCGACCACCGCGTCACGTCGCCGGACGAACGCGCCGCGTCGGCACGGCGAGGTATTTGCAACTGTAAAGCTTCATGATATGCGCCCGCGTTACTTACGGAGCGCAAAGGGAGCCTGCGATGACCCTGGACGAGCTGAGCGCGGCGGTCGCCCAATCCACCGGCATGACCAAGGCCAAGGCGGCTGAAGCGGTGCACGCCGTACTCGGCGGCATTCAAGAGGCGCTCAAGCGTGGCGACCGAGTCGCGATCGCCGGCTTCGGCGTGTTCGAGGTGGCCACCCGGGCCGCCCGCCAGGGCCGCAACCCGCAGACCGGAGAACCCATCCAGATCAAGGCCAGCCGCTCGGTCCGCTTCAAGCCCGGGAAGAACCTGCGCGAGGCGGTCAACGGCTGAGGGCCCCCGCCATCGGGATCGGGGTCGCGCCCGCGGTGGCCGTGGCCCTTTTTCTTTGCCGTTACTAGCCCACGATTTGCGCAACAAATTCCCGGGCAGCCGGTGTTAAATCGTCTCCGGGTATGTAGTCCATCCGCGGGGCTCGCCTCGCGCCCTGTCCGGTCCTAGGCTTTGGCCCGCCGCCCGGCCGATCGCCGACCGAGCGGCGCGCGCAGGTGGAGGCGGATGCGCGACCTCGTCCTCGCCGGGACCGTCGGAGCGCTCATCGCGGCCGCCCTCGCCCGGCCGCACACGGGTCTTTTGGCCTATGTGTGGGTGTCGCTCATGGCCCCCCACCGGCTCACTTACGGCTTCGCCCAGGAGGCCCCTTGGGCGATGCCGCTGTTCGTCGTGACCCTCGCGCGCTGGCTCGCCTCGACCGAGCGCAAGCTGCCGCTCTGGGGGCCGCTTTCGACCCTGCTCGTGCTGTTCGGCGCGCACGCCATCGTCTTGACGAGCCAGGCCCTCGCGCCCGAGCTCGCGGTCGAGAAGCGTGACGCCCTGCTCAAGATCTTGGCCGCCCTCTTCCTCACCACGGCCCTGATCGACCGGCCCGAGCGGCTCCGCCTCCTGGTCTGGGTCGTGACCCTCTCGATCGCCTTTTACGGCATCAAGGGCGGCCTGTTCGTCATCGCGACCGGCGGCACCTACCAGGTGCTCGGCCCGAGCCCGAGCCTCATGGCCGACAACAACGGCATCGCGCTCGCGCTCGTCATGGTCCTGCCGCTTCTCCAATATCTTTACGAGACGAGCCGCCCTCTTTGGCTCCGCCTGCTCGTGCTCGGCGCCGGCGGGCTCACCGTGCTCGCCGTGCTCGGCACTTGGTCGCGCGGCGGCCTCCTCGCGCTCCTCGCCATGGCCGCGGTGCTCTGGTGGCGCTCGAAGGCCAAACTTCCGCTCGCGCTTTTGGGCGCAGCCGCGGCCTCGGCGCTCGCGCTCGTGATGCCCGATGCCTGGTACGCCAAGATGGGCACGATCGACGAATACGAGGCCGACGCCTCGGCCCAGCTGCGCTTCACCGCTTGGGCCTACGCGACCGAGGTGGCGCTCGGCCATCCCTGGTTCGGTGGTGGCTCCCGGGTCTTCGTGCTCAACCGGATCCGCCACGGCGCCGGCGGCCATTCCGACTATCTCAACGCCCACAGCATCTATTTCGAGGTGTTGGGCGAGCTCGGCTTTTCGGGCCTCGCCCTGTTCCTCGCGATCCTTTCGGGCGCCCTGCTCACCGCCGGCCGGCTCATGCAGCTCGAGCGGCACCGGCCGGACCTCCACGACCTCGCCCGGCTCGGGGCGGCCGTGCAGGTGAGCCTCGTCGGCTACGCGGTCGGCGGCGCGCTCCTCAACATGGCACTGTTCGAGCTCTTTTATCACCTCCTCGCGATCCTGATCGTGGCCGACCGGCTCGCCCGCACGGCACCGCAGGCGACCGTCGCGGCCCCCGCCGAGCCGATCCTCGACCGACGCGAGTTCGCCCGCCGGCTCCTCGCCGGAACCTGGCGCGGGAACGAGCGCGAGGGCAGCCCGGGCCGGGCCTGAGCCAGGCCTTGCAGGCGGGCCGGTGCGGCGCGCACATTGGAGCCGAGGGCGGCCGGTGATGCGCGACGGTCGGGGTCGTGGCACGCGACTTGCTCGTATCCGAAGGATCGGCGAGGTGGCCCACACGGCAAGTGTGATGCGCGGCAGAGGAGCGGCCGCCGGGGCCAGGGGTAGCCGTGGCGGCCTTCGGGAGGGGACGGGTATGGACCAGCGTTCGGGGACGAGGAACGGTCGGCGGGTGGCCACGGGGCTGGCGGGAGCGTTGGCCCTGCTGCTCGATGCCGGGATCGCGGCAGCGGCCGACAAGGTGACGTTCGGCACGAATTGGAAGGCGGAGGCCGAGCACGGCGGCTATTATCAAGCCGTGGCCGACGGCACTTACGCCCGCTACGGACTCGACGTCACGATCCGCCCCGGTGGCCCGCAGGTCAACCACAGCCAGCTCCTCGCGGCCGGTCGGATCGACTTCAACATGGGCGGCAACTTGTTCGGCCAGTTCAACTTCCTGCAGAACAAGGTTCCGGTCGTCACGGTCGCTGCCATCTTCCAGAAAGAGCCACAGGTCCTTTTGGCCCATCCGGGCAGTGGCGTCCGTAGCTTCGCTGATCTCAAAGGGAAGACCATTTTTCTTTCGAACGACGGGCGATTGACCTTCTGGCTCTGGCTCAAGCAGGTCTACGGCCTCGACGATTCCCAGCTCAAGCCCTACACCTTCAACCCGGCGCCGTTCCTGGCCGACAAGAACAGCGTGCAGCAGGGCTACGTCACTTCCGAGCCCTTCGCGATCCGCAGGCAGGGCGGCTTCGATCCGGTCGTGCTCGTGCTGGCCGATGCCGGCTACGACACCTATTCGACGACCATCGAGACCTCGGCCAAGCTCGTCAAGGAGAACCCCGACCTCGTCCAGCGCTTCGTCGATGCGACGATCGAAGGCTGGTACAATTATCTTTATGGTGACAACAAAAAAGCCAACGAGCTCATCAAAAAAGACAATCCGGAGATGGACGACGAACAGATCGCCTACTCGATCGAGGCCATGAAAAAGTACGGTATCGTCGATTCGGGTGACGCCTTGACCCTCGGCATCGGCGCGATGACCAAGGAGCGCTGGAAGAGCTTCTTCGAGAAGGCGGTGGGTTGGGGCGTCTATCCGGCGAGCCTGCCCTACGAGGAGGGGTACACGTTGCAATTCGTCAACAAAGGCCACGGCCTCGATCTCAAGAAGAGGCTGACCGGCCAGTGAGCCTCGCCGTCGCGCCGCGCGCCGACACCGACCAGCGCGGGCGAGCGGAGCCCTCGGGCCCGCTCGTCCGCTTGGAGGGCGTCACCAAGATCTTCGCCAACGGGACCGTGGCTCTCGCCGGCCTCGACCTGATGATCGGTCGGCACGAGTTCGTGAGCCTGTTGGGCCCCTCGGGCTGCGGCAAGAGCACCGCGCTTCGGCTCATCGCCGGGCTCGCCCGACCGACCCACGGGCGGATCCGCGGTCCCGAGGGGGCGGCCCGCGGCGCGGTCGGCTTCGTCTTCCAAGAGCCCACGCTCATGCCCTGGGCGACCGTGTTCGACAATGTCTGGCTGCCGCTGCGGCTCCAGGGGCTCGGCCGGCGGCAGGCCGAGGGGCCGGTCGGCGAGGCACTCGCCATGGTCGGGCTCGCCGAGTTCGCCCGCGCCTATCCACGCGAGCTCTCGGGTGGGATGAAGATGCGCGTCTCGATCGCCCGGGCGCTCGTCACCCGGCCGAGCCTCCTTTTGATGGACGAGCCCTTCGCCGCCCTCGACGAGATCACCCGGCTCAAGCTCAACGACGAGCTCCTCGCACTCTGGCGGGCGCAGAGCTGGACCGTCGTCTTCGTCACCCATTCGGTCTACGAATCGGTCTACCTCTCGACCCGGATCGTGGTCATGGCGCCGCGGCCCGGGCGGGTCGTGGCCGATCTGCCGATCGAGGGACCCTGGCCGCGCGACGAGGCCTTCCGGACCTCGCCCGACTACAACGCGCTCTGCCGGCGGGTCTCGGCCGAGCTGCACCGGGCGATGGGGAGCTGAGCCGCATGGCGAGCGCGCTCGAGCCCGGCACGACGAGCCTGCCGACCGCGGTCGACCCAACCGAGCGCGCGCCGGCCGACGATCGGCTCGCCCGCATCCTCGCGCCGGCCCTCATCGCGGTCCTGGTCGTGGTCGGCTGGGAAGCGATCGTCCGGCTCAACGAAATCCCGCACTACATCCTGCCCGGGCCGAGCCTGGTCGCCCGCGAGCTCGTCGAATCCTGGCCGATCCTCTGGCCGTCGCTCTTGATCACCGTGAAGATCGCGGGCCTCGCCCTGCTCGCCGCAGTCGTGGGCGGTGTCGGGCTCGCGCTCCTCTGCTCGATTTCCAAATGGATCGAGCTCTCGCTCTTCCCCTACGCGGTCGTCCTTCAGGTGACCCCGGTCGTCTCGATCGCACCCTTGATCTTGATCTACGTCGACGAGCCGCTGACGGCCGTGGTGCTCTGCGCCTGGATCGTCGCCTTCTTCCCGATCCTGTCGAACACCATGCTGGGGCTCGCCTCGGCCGACCACAATTTGCGCGACCTCTTCGAGCTCTACGGCGCCTCCCGCTGGCAGCAGCTCCTGCTCCTGCGCCTGCCGACCGCGCTACCCTATTTCTTGGGCGGGCTGCGGATCGCCGGTGGCCTGGCCTTGATCGGTGCCGTGGTCGCCGAATACGTGGCCGGCACCGCCGGCACCGGCACCGGCCTCGCCTTCCGCGTCCTCGAGGCGCAGTACCGGCTGAACATCCCGCGCATGTTCGCGGGTCTTCTCCTCTTGGCGCTCACCGGCGTCGCGATCTACCTGCTGTTCGGCGCCCTCTCGCACCTCTTGCTGCACCGCTGGCACGAGAGTGCGGTGCGCCGCGAGCGCTGAAGCCTCACCCTTGGCCGAGCGGGCCCGGGCCGAGGCCGTCGAGCGGCAGGGCCACGAGCTCCCGCACGAGCGCGAGCAGCCGGTCGGTGACGTGCTCGAGGACCCGCCGGCCGAGCTCGGCTGTGGCGAGGCCGGCATCGCCCGCCGCACCGCTGGCGTGGAGGTCCTGGGCCATCCAGCCGAAGCCGGAAGCACCGAGGCCGGTCAGCACCGGTGCCTCGGCGGCCCGCGCCCGGGTCACGGGATCGAACCGACCGATCCGCTCGCCGCGCACGAGATCCGGCCGGATCGCCTGGACGAGCGCGGTCTCGAGCGCCCCGCCGTGGATGCCGAAGCGCAGCTCCTCTTCGGGCAGGATGCCCGAAGGCAAGCCGAGCTGCGGCCAGAGGCAGGTGGCGACCAGCATCCGATGGCGGATCCGCAGCTCGCGGGCGACGATCTGGGCGGTCGCGACCTGGCCGCCGTGCCCGTTCAAGATCAACAGCTTCTTGAGCCCCGCCCGGGCCACCGAGGCGCCGATCTCGATCCAGGCCGCCTCGAGCGTCGCGGCCGAGAGCGTGAGCGTGCCGGGAAAGTCGCGATGCTCGTCGGACTTGCCGAAAGGGCAGACGGGCAGGACCAGGAGGCCGAGCCCCGGCTCGGCGCGGGCGAGCGCCGCCTCGGCCAAGGTCTCGACCAAGAGCGCGTCGACCGAAAGCGGCAGGTGCGGCCCGTGCTGCTCGACCGCTCCAACGGGCATCAGCACGACCGTCCGCTCGGGGTCGAGTTCGCGGAAATCCGGCCAAGCGAGTTCCGCCCAGCGCGCCGGCAACCTCGTCACGATACCGTCCTTGTCCCGCGGTCCGCGCCTTGCTTAGCAGCCGCGACGGCCGCCGTCGCCGGGAGGAGCGCATGGACCCGATCTTCGCCGAGCTGCCCTTCGAGCGCTGCGTGCTCGGCCGTGTGAGCGTGCCCGCCTGCTTGGTCGAGGGCGCCGTCGAGGGCGCCACGCCCGACCGCGACGGGCTCCTCCTCGTCGATCTCGAACTCCGCGACGGCCGCGTGGCGCAGATCGCGCCCGCGGGCTCGCTCGAAGCCGGCCTCGACCTCGCGCGGCGGATGGTCTGGCCCTGCCCGGTCGACATCCACACCCATCTCGACAAGGGCCACATCTGGCCACGCGCCGCCAATCCGGACGGCACGTTCTGGAATGCTCTCGAGACCGTGCGCGCCGATCGCGAGCGCCACTGGAGCGCTGCCGACGTCCGGGCGCGGATGGTCTTCGGCCTGCGCTGTGCCTTCGCGCAAGGCACCTGCGCGATCCGCACCCATCTCGACAGCATCCCGCCCCAGGCCGAGATCACCTGGCCGGTCTTCGCCGAACTCCGCGCCGAATGGGCGGGCCGGATCGCGCTGCAAGCCGTCTCGCTCGCGATGAGCGAACATTACCGCGGGCCCGAGGGCCGCGATCTCGCCGACCTCGTGGCCGCGCACGGCGGGATCCTGGGCCTCGTGCCGCTCGTGGGGCCCGACCTCGACGCCGATCTCGACCGGTTCTTCGCCCTCGCGATCGAGCGCGGGCTCGAGATCGACTGCCACGTCGACGAGAGCCTCGACCCGGGTGCGCGGACCCTCGACCATCTGGCCCGCGCCGCGTTGCGCAACGGCTATCGTGGCCGGATCCTCGTGGGCCACTGCTGCTCGCTTTCCACCCGTGAGCCGGCCGAGGTCGCCCACACGATCGACCTCTTGCTCGAGGCCGGGATCGGCGTGGTCTCGTTGCCGATGTGCAACCTCTACCTGCAAGACCGCGTCGCCGGGCGCACGCCACGCCGGCGCGGCGTGACCCTTCTGCACGAACTCGCCGCCGCCGGCGTCACGGTCATGCTCGCCTCCGACAATTGCCGCGACCCGTTCTACGCCTACGGCGATCACGACCTCGTCGAGGTCTTCCGCGAAGGCGTGCGGATCGCCCATCTCGACCACCCGATCGGCCAGTGGCCGCGAGCGGTGAGCTGGACCCCGGCCGACTGGATGGGGCTCACCTCGTCCGGCCGTCTGGTCGTGGGGGCCCCGGCCGACCTCGTGATCTTCGAGGGCCGGAACTGGAGCGAGGTGCTGAGCCGGCCCGAAAGCGGCCGCACCGTGTTGCGCGCCGGCCGGCCGATCGACCGGCAGCTCCCCTCTTACGCCGAGCTCGATTTTCTGTTCGCCTGAGCGAGCAGACAGGCTCGGCGCCGACCCCGGAGGCGGCCGCGGGAGGCAACCGTGGACAAAGAGAAGATCAAGGAGTTCGCCGATCGGGTCTATCGCGACATGGCCGGGGCCATGGCGATCGGCATGGGTTATCTCGGCCAGAAGACCGGCCTCTTCCGAGCGCTCGGCGACGGCCGGCCGACCACCGCCCACGAGCTCGCCGAGCGGACCGGCCTCGTGCCGCGCTACGTCGAGGAGTGGTGCGCCGGGATGGCGGCCGCCGGCTGGCTCGCGCACGATGCCGAGGCCGGGACCTTCCGCCTGCCCGAGGAGCACGCCTTCCTGCTCGCCTCCGAGGGGACCGACCATTTCATGGGCGGGCTGTTCCTGGCCGGGCCCTCGCTCCTCGCCCTGGCACCCCGCCTCGCCCGGGCCTTCCGCGAAGGCGGCGGCATCCCGCCCGAAGCCTTCGACGCCGACTGGATCGAGGCGGTCGACCTCATGAACGGTGGGGCCTACCGCGAGCGGCTCGCCTCTTACTGGCTCGGCCAGCTGCCGGAAGTGAAGGCGCGGCTCGAGGCGGGCGGCCGTGCGCTCGATCTCGGCTGCGGGGTCGGTGTGGCGGCGATCGCGCTCGCCCGTGCCTTCCCGACGAGCCAGGTCCTGGGCGTGGACCCGGACGGCCGGGCGATCGAGCGGGCCCGCCGCGCGGCCGAGGCCGCGGGGCTCGCCAACCTCTCCTTCCTCGAGGGCACCGTCGAGGCGCTGCCGGCCGAGCCCCGCTTCGACCTCGTCCTGCTCTTGGACTGCCTGCACGATCTGGCCGCACCCGAAGCCACGCTCGCGGCGATCCGCAGGCGCCTCGCCCCGAGCGGGACGCTCTTCGTCATGGAGCCGCGGAGCGGTGACCGGATCGCCGACAACGCCAACCCCCTGGGTGTGACCTATTACGGCTTCAGCCTGTTCCACTGCACGACCCAATCGCTCGCCCGTGGCGGACCGGGCCTCGGCACCTGCGCCGGGCCGACGCGGATCGCCGAACTCCTGAGCGGCGCCGGGTTCACCGAGGTGCGGCCCCTGCCGATCAAAAGCTTCACCAACATGTTCTTCGCCGCCTCGGCGTGAGCGCCGGCGGAGGTCCGGGGCCGGGACGCCGCCGCTCGGAGCCGCGAGCCGCATGAAGGCGGCCGAGCCCCTGCGTCGGCTGCTTCGCTTCCTCCTCCTGCTGCTGCTCGGGCTGCTCCTGCTGCCGCTGCCCGCGCTGCTCGCCTATCGCTGGGTCGATCCACCGATCACGCCCTTGATGGGGATCCGTCGCCTGCAGGGTCACGGCCTCGACCACCGCCCGATGCCGCTCGAGCGGATCGCCCCGGCGCTGCGCCGGGCGGTGATCGCCGCCGAGGACAATCGCTTCTGCGAGCATTTCGGTTTCGACCTGCCGGCCTTGCGCGGCGAGCTTTCCCGCTGGTGGGCCGGTGAGCGGCCGCGCGGCGCGAGCACGATCAGCCAGCAGACCGCCAAGAACCTCTTCTTGTGGCCGGGCCGCGATCCCCTGCGCAAGCTGCTCGAGTTCTGGCTCACCCCGCAGCTCGAGCTCGTGCTCGACAAGCGGCGGATCCTCGAGCTCTATTTGAACGTCGCCGAGTTCGGCCCCGGCGTCTACGGCGCCGAGGCGGCGGCCCGGCACTGGTTCCGCAAGAGTGCCGCGGCCCTTTCCGAGCGCGAGGCCGCGGCCCTGGCCACCCTCCTGCCGGCCCCGCTCCTGCGCGACCCCACCCGCCGGACCCCCGCCCTCGAGCGGCGCATCCGGACCCTCGAGCGGCGCGTCCGCGAGCTCGGCCCCCTGCTCGACTGCGCCCGCTGAGCCGCCCGCCACCTCGAGGCCCGGCGCCCGGCCGGAGCCTACCGGACCCGGCGGGGGAGCAGCGCCTCCACGCGGTCCGCGAGCCCGGGCGTGTCGAGGTCGCGGTAGACGGTCCGGACGCGCACGCAGGGGATCGACAGGCCGAGCAGGCGGGCGGCGTCGATGGGCGTCGCGACGACCAGGAGGTCGGGTGCGGCGGCCTCGATCGTCGCCCGCAGGGCCGCGCGCTGCGCCACATCGTAACCGACGGCCGGCAGCACCGTGCCGAGATGCGGATGGTCCTGCCAGAGCCGGTCGAGCGGCGGTCGGGCGAAGGGACGCGGGTCGACGATCACCGCACCCGCACTTCGGGCGAAGGCGAAGCCGGCGCCGTGCGGCAGGCCGCCGTGGGTGAGGGTCGGACCGTCCTCGAGGACGAGCACCCGCCGGCCGGCGAGCTCGGCGCCCGGCCGATCGGCCTCGATCCGCGACGCGGCGCGCAGGATCTGGGCGCGGCCATTGAGGGCGCGGGCTTCGGCCGCCACCGCCTCGACCTGCCCGGCCGGGGCCGCATCCGCCTTGTTCACGACCACGAGATCGGCGCTGCGGGCGCAGGCCTCGCCCGGATGGAACAGGCTCGCCTGTCCCGGCCGGAGCGCGTCGAACAGGCAGACGAGCACGTCCGGGCGGAAGAACGGGAGGTCGTTGTTGCCGCCGTCCCAGAGCAGGAGATCGGCCTCCGCTTCGGCGGCCGCGAGGACCGCCGCGTAGTCGACCCCGGCGAACACCACCGACCCCGCCTCGAGATGGGCCTCGAACTCCTCGCGCTCCTCGATCGTGCAGCCGGCCCGGTCGAGATCGGCGAGGGCCGCGAAGCGCTGCACCCGCTGGGCCACGAGATCGCCGTAGGCCATCGGGTGGCGGACGACCACGACCCGCCGGTCGGGACGGGCGAGCGCCGTGGCGAGATGGCGGGTGGTCTGCGACTTGCCGCAGCCGGTGCGGATCGCGGTGACCGCGACCACCGGCCGCCGGGCCTCGAGCATCGTGCGGTTCGGTCCCACGAGCCAGAAATCGGCGCCGAGCGCCAGGGCACGCGAAGCCGCGTGCATGACCTCGACATGGGCCACGTCGCTGTAGGCGAACACGACCCGATCGATCTTCCGCCCGTGGGCCAGGGCCTCGAGCTCGCCTTCTGCCACGATCGGGATGCCTTCCGGGTAGAGCGGGCCCGCGAGTTTCGCCGGGTAGCGCCGGCCGGCGAGCCCCGGGATCTGTGCCGCCGCGAAGGCCACGACCTCGCTTGTCGGGTCGTCGCGGAACACCATGTTGAAGACGTGATAGTCGCGCCCTCCGGCGCCCAGGATCACGGTCGCGGTGCGAGCCGTGCTCAAGGCTTCCTCCCGATCCGCTCGAGAGCCTAGCCGATGAGGCCGGCGGGCGACACGCGCCTTCTCCTGTTCCTCGCGAAAAACGCGGCGATCGGCGTGCTCGTCGGCTGGACGCTGTTGGGCGCGCTCCTCTGGTTCGACGTCGCCCGGCTCGGCCAGCTCCTGCTCGCTTCCGAGCACAGTCTCCTCACGCTCCTCTTGGCGATGGCCGGCTTCGCCGTGACCTTCGGCAGTCTCGCCATGGGCACCGCGATCTTCCTGTTGCCGCGCGAGTGACAGATGCGCGGGATCGAACGGGGCGCGACGCTCCGCGCTCTGGTGTTCGCTCGGCTCTCGACCTATATCTACGACCGAGCGGCGGTGATCGGATAATCTACTGTTACTTTTTGTAGAAATCCGTCGCCGCGGGAGGATCGTGTATGGGTCCGGAGCTTCTCGTCGATCGCCTGGGAGAGCCCGCCACAGCCGTCCTGGGCGGCCTGCTGATCGGCCTCGTGTTCGGGGCCATGGCCCAGCGCTCCCGCTTCTGCCTGCGCTCGGCCGTGATCGAGTTCGCCGAGGGCCGGCTCGGCCCCAAGGTCGCCGTCTGGCTCCTGGCCTTCGGCGCCGCGGTGGCCCTCACCCAGCTCCTGCTCCTCACGGGCGCGGCCGATCTCTCGCAAGCGCGCCAGCTCGCCCCGCGGGCGAGCCTGTCGGGGGCGATCCTCGGCGGGCTCCTGGTCGGCTCGGGCATGATCTTGACCCGCGGCTGCCCCTCCCGGCTGCTCGTGCTCTCCGCCAACGGCAATCTCCGCGCGCTCCTTTCGGGGCTGGTGTTCGCAGTGGTGGCCCAGGCTTCGCTTCGGGGCGCGCTCGCGCCGTTGCGGCAGGAGCTCGCCGGGCTCTGGCTGATCGACGGCCCGGAGGTCACGGATCTCCTGGCCCTGCTGCGGCTCGACCGGCCGGCCGGGCTCCTGGCCGGGCTCGCAGCGCTCCTCCTGGCCGCGCTCGTCGGGCTCCGGCATCGGATCGGGCCCTGGGCCTGGATCGGCGGTGCGGGGGTCGGCACGACGGTGGCGGCCGCTTGGTGGTTCACCTCGAGCCTCGCCGCCACGTCCTTCGAGCCGGTGGCGGTCAAGAGCGTCAGCTTCAGCGGCCCCTCCGCCGACATGCTGATGCTGTTCCTTGCCCCGGCGACCCAGAGCATCGACTTCGACGTGGGCCTGGTGCCCGGGGTCTTCGCGGGTTCGTTCCTCGCCGCACTCCTGGCGCGCGAGCTGAAGCTCGAGGGCTTCGGGGACGGCCGGAGCATGCGCCGCTACATCGCCGGTGCGGCGATGATGGGCTTCGGTGCCATGCTGGCCGGCGGCTGCGCCGTCGGTGCGGGGGTCTCTGGTGGGGCCGTGTTCGCGACGGCCGCCTGGCTCGCCCTCTTCTGCATGTGGCTCGGTGCCGGCGCGACCCATTGGCTCGTCGACCGCGAGCGGGTGCCGGCGGCCGGGCTGGCGCTCGCCGCCCGCTGAGCTCGCCGCGACGCTCCCGTAGCCGAGGCCCTGCGGCCGATCACCTCGGCCGCGCACGTCTATGTGGGCGAGCTCGAGGGAGCGAAGACCCTGGCGATCGCCTTCCGCGGCACCGACGAGGGCGACCGCGAGTTCGCCTTCCAAGGCGGCCGCGATCCGGCCACCGGTGCGTTCGGCTGGGACGCCTACGCCGCCGCGCACGCCCCGCTGGTCGCAGCCGCGCTGCAATATGCCAGGAATCCCGCGAACGGGATCGAGCGGATCCTCCTGACCGGGCACAGCCTGGGCGGGATCATCGCCAAACAGTTGACCCACGCGGTCGTGGCGCCCACGCCCTTCGCGGCGATCACCCAGACGATCACCTTCGGCCAGCCGGGCTCGCGTGGCACGAGCGGCTTCGCCGACATGTTGCACGTCGTGCACAGCGACGATTTCGTCGCACGGCTGTCGGACTTGAGCCCGCTCTTCGCCTTCTTCGGCGTGGCGCGCGAGGGGGTCGACGCGGTCGTGAGCCGCCCCGAGGCGACCTTGCCGCCCTTCCAGCCGAGCGATCTCGACACGCCCGAGGAGATCTTGGCCGCGGCCCTCGATCCGGCGCTCGAGATCGAGCACCAATTCGCGGTCTACGGCGACACGGCGCTCCTTCTCTCCGAAGCGGAGCGGATCGTCCCGGGGGTGGAGGACCATCTCGGGGAGCCGGAGCGCTGGCTCTCCTTGCCCGAGGACGCCCGCTTCGTGCTCGGCAGCCCCAAAGGGGACGTGCTCGAGGCCACGGGTGGCGCCCTCGAGGTCGTGCTCGGCGGCCGCGGTGCCGATCGGCTCGTCGGCAACGACCAGAGCAATCGGCTGGGCGGCGGCCTCGGCCCGGACCGGCTCGAGGGTGGCGCCGGCGACGACATCCTCGACGGCGGCCAAGGCCTCGATCTGGTCGACGCCGGCGCGGGCGACGATCGGCTCTTCGTGAGCCGCGGGCTCGACACGATCCTGGGCGGTGCGGGCACGGACACCGCAGTCCTGCCGGGTGACCCGGGCGATTTCCGCATCCGTGTTTTGGGCGACACGGCGATCGTGCGCCAGCCGGGAGCGGGCCAGCTCGCCATCTTGCGCGACGTCGAGCTCCTCGAGTTCGCCGACGGCAGCACCGTCCCGATCGCCGAGGCGGCCGGCGCCCCGGGCTGGGTCCGGCTCGACAGTCTCCTGGCGTCCGACCCCGCGACCGTCTGAGCCCCCCGGCGGGTCAGGGCGGTGCCGGGAAGGGTCAGACCTTGCCCTTCCAGGGCACCGCCAGGGCCTCGATCCGCCGCATCAGGAGGTCGAACGCCCAGGCGATCGCGCCGATGATCACGATCCCCATGATCACGACCTCGGTGACGAGGAACTCGGCCGCGTTCCAGACCATCGAGCCGAGCCCGGCCTTGGCCGCCACGATCTCGGCCGCGACCAGCGTCGTCCAGCCGAAGCCGATGCCGATCCGCATGCCCGTGAGGATCTCGGGCAAGGCCGCCGGCAGGATCACGTGGAGGACCACCTGGCCGCGGCTCGCCCCCATCGAATAGGCGGCGTGGATCTGTTCGATCGTGACGCTCTTGACGCCGGCCCGGGCGGAGAGGGCCATCGGCGCGAAGATCGCGAGGTAGATCAAGACGATCTTCTGCAGCTCCTCGATCCCGAACCAGATCACCGTCAAGGGCAGGTAGGCCAGAGGGGGGATCGGCCGGTAGAACTCGATCGGCGGGTCGAAGATCCCGCGCGCCCAGCGGTTGACGCCCATGGCGATGCCGATCGGGATCGCGGTCAGGCAGGCGAGGGCGAAGGAGGCGAACACCCGCCAGAGGCTCGCGGCCGTGTGGGCCCAGAGGCTCACCCCGCCGAAACCTTCCTCGAGGACCCGGAAGAAGCGCTGCACGACCGATTGCGGCGAGGGCAGGAAGAGCGGCTTGATGAGCCCGGCCGCGGTCACCGCCCACCAGAGGAAGAGAAGCCCGAGCACGGTTGCGAAGCTCACGAGGCCGCTTTTGCCCTCGCCCGGCAAGCCATAGGCCTTGCTCGGGTCGGCAGGCGGCGCGCGCCGCCAGGAGCGGCGCCCGCCCGGGTCAGCCGCCATCCCGAGCCTCCCGCGGCTCGGCCGCCCGCTCGTCGCCGAAGATGATGTCGAGCACCCGCTCGCGCATCCGGACGAACTCCGGCATCGACTTGATCGCTCGGGCGTCGCGCCGCTCGAGCCAGCGCCTGGAGAAGTCGAGCTCCCACGTCTCGCGGATCCGCCCCGGGCGCGGCGACATGACGACGAGCCGGGTCGCGAGGAAGAGCGCCTCCTCGACGCTGTGGGTGATGAAAAAGATCATTTTGCCGGTCTTCTGCCAGACCTCGAGGATCAGCTCCTGCATCGACTCGCGGGTCAAGGCGTCGAGGGCCCCCAAGGGCTCGTCCATGAGCAGCATCGCCGGATCGCTCGTGAGCGCGCGGGCGAGGCCGACCCGCTGCTGCATGCCGCCCGAGAGCTCGTAGATCTTGTGCCGGGCGAAGTCCTCGAGACGGACGAGAGCGAGGTTGCGGCGCGCCACCTCCTCGCGCTCCCGCTTCGGCACGCCCTGAAGCTTGAGGCCGAAGGCGACGTTGCCGAGCACGTCGAGCCAGGGCAGGAGGGCGTGACGCTGGAAGACCACGCCCCGGTCGCGGCCCGGACCGACGATCGGCCGACCGTCGAGCAGGACCTCGCCGGTGCTCGGCCGGATGAAGCCGGCCATGACGTTGAGCAGCGTGGTCTTGCCGCAGCCCGAGGCGCCGAGGGCGACGACGAGCTCGCCCGGGGCAACCGCGAGGTCGATCCGGTCGAGGGCGTGGACCTCACGCCCGGCGGGCCCCGGATAGACGACGCTCACGCCTCGCACCTCGAGCCCGGGCCCGGCCGGTGGGCCGGCCGGGGAAGGCTCGGGGCGGGTGTCCGTGGCGGCCCGTGCCCGCACTATTTGGCCAGCTTCATCGCCGCTTCGACGTAGGCCGGCGTGACGAACTTCGAATAGTCGGCGAGCACGGTGTCGATCCGGCCCTGCGCCTTGAGGAACTCGGCGGTGGCCGCGAGCGTGCGCGCAGCTCCGCTCTCCTTGCCGCCACCCAGCCATTTCTTCGAGGCTTGCTCCTCGAGGGTCGGGAAGCCGTAGAGCGCGAGCGAGGGCGGCACGTCCGCGGGCTCACCGCCGAACAGGCTCACGAGGGCCTTGACCTCGGCCGAGTCGGGCGTCCAGGCGGCCTTGTTCTTGCGGTAATGGTCGTCCGCCTCGGCGATGATCTTCACGAATTTGACCATGAAGTCCTTGTTCTTCTCGGCCCACTCGCGGCTGACCACGAGCCCGTCGAAGGTGGGCTTGCCCTTCTCGGCGAGCACCGCGCTGTCGATCATCACCTGCCCGTTCCGCTTGATGCGGGCGAGCGCCGGGTCCCAGACGTAAGCCGCGTCGATGTCGCCCCGCTCCCAGGCGGCGGCGATCTGGTTGGGCTGCATGTTCAAGATCTCGACCGTCTTGGGATCGATCCCCCAAACCTCGAGGGCGAAGAGCGTGTGGAAATGCGCCGTCGAGACGAACGGTGTGGCGATTTTCTTGCCGATCAGTGTCTTCGGATCCTTGGGGTCGATCCCCGAGCCGTTGCGCACGACGAGCGCCTCGGAGGCGGCGATGTCGTCGAGGATCCAGAACAGCACGACGTCCACACCGCGGCTCACCGTGGCGGTGATCGGGCTCGAGCCCATGACGCCGATCTGCACGTCGCCCGAGGCCATCGCCGTCGAGACCTTGGCGCCGCTGTCGAACTTCACCCACTTGATGCTGTAGCCGGTCTCCTTCTCGAACCGGCCCTGGGTGATCGGCACCCCCCAGGGGCTGTAGATCAGCTGGTAGCCGATCGTCACTTCCTTGGCGGCGGCGCTGCCGGCACCCCAAAGTGCCAGCACGCCCAAAAGCGCCCCTGCGATCGTCCTCGCCGGCATCGCTCTAGCCTCCTCCGCTGAGCCGCCGCGGCCGTCCGGGCCCCGGCAGCCACGGCCGATCCCTGGAACCGGCGACGATCCTGCCGGCCGAGCCGGCCCTTGTAAACCTCGCGCCGAAGCTGGCCGCGCCTGTCGGCCGAGCGTGACTCGCGCACCCCGATATGTGGAACCCGCCACGGGCGGCGGCGCGAAAGGGATCGTTCATCGCACCCGCCGATCCTGCCCCCGGACGAGAAGGTGCCGGGAACGGGAGAGCGCCGTGCGCAGCAGGATCTGGGGCCTCGTGGTGGCCTCCAACCTCTTGGCCGCCGCTTCGGCCACCCACGCTGCCGAGCTCGGCCTGTTCGGCACCCGCGAGTTCCGCGCCGCCTCGCTCGCCGCTTTGCCGCAATGGCGCGGCGTGCTCGACCGGGTCGAGGCTGAACGACCGCGCTGGCGCGAATGCGCCCTCGACCCCGCGCGCTGCCCGAGCCGCGGCGCCGCCGCCTGGCGCGCCCTCATCAAATCCCTCGAAGGCGCCCCGCTCGTCGAGCAGCTCCATGCGGTGAACCGCTTCGCCAACCAGTACCGCTACAAGCCCGACGACGAGAATTGGGGCAAGAGCGACTATTGGGCCACGCCCCTTGAGTTCCTCGCCCGTTCCGGTGATTGCGAGGACTACGCGATCTTCAAATATCTGACGTTACGCGAGCTGGGTGTGCCGGCCGACCGCTTGCGCCTCGTCGTCCTCAAGGACACGCTGCGCGATGTGGCACACGCCGTCCTCGCGGTGCGGGACGACGAGGGACAGAGCTGGATCCTCGACAACGTGACGAACGCCGTCTTGCGCCACGACCGCCTCGGTCATTACATACCCTACTACTCGGTCAACGAGGAAGCGCGCTGGGCGCACGTGGGCAACAACAGCGTGCTCACGGCGCGGATCGACCCACGCCTGTTGCTCGGCGGTGGCCGGACGGGAACGGGCGCGCCGTGATCGCCACCTCCCCGAGCCCGGCAGCGCCGCTGCCGGTCGAACGCCGGCGCCGCCGCCTCACTGCAAGGCTCGCCGCCCTGCTGCTCGCCGGTGCTGCGGCCCTGGCCCTCGCCACGGGCTGCGAGCGGCTGATCGCCGAGCGGCGGGCCGCCGAGCTCGCCGGCCTCGAGGCCCGGCTCGCAGCCCTCGCCGCCGGCCGGGCCGAGGTCCTCGCGACCTGGGTCGAGGGCCTCGAGGGGCTGGCGGGCCGACTCACGGGCTCCGAGGCGGTCCGGCTGTTCGCCTACGAATCGGCGCTCGCCCGCAACGATCCCGGGCTCGCCGCGGCGCTCGCCGACCAATCCCCCTACATGGCCCTTCTCTTCGAGGAGACGGCGCGCCGCTCGGGCCTCGTCGCGACGGGCCTTCTCGCGAACGACGGGAGCTGGCTCGCGGGCGACGGTGGGGCCGCCTTGCCGGAAGAGCTCCGGCGGAGCGTGGCTCGGGCGGTCGAAAAAAGCGGACCGACCACCTTCCTGATCGGCGCCGGACCGACCGATCGCAAGCTCGTCCTCGCCCTGCCGCTTCCGGCTCCCGAGGCCGCCGCGGGCGAGCCGTCGCGGGCGGCCCTTCTGCTGGTCGCCCCGGCCACCGAACGGCTCGCCCGGATCCTCGAGCCCCAGCCGCTCGACGGGCCCGGCGTGGTCACCCGTCTCCAGGTGGTGCAGCCCGACGGCAGCCGTCTGGAACTCGGCCCCTCGCACGGTGCCACGCGCCTCGACGACCCGCGGGCACCCCGGGTCCGCGCGCCGGTCCGCAACTTGCCCTGGACCGTCGTGGAGGAGGCGGACCCGGCCGTCGCCTTGGCCGCGCTCGACACGTGGGCCTGGACGCTCCGCGGGTTGGCGGGCGGTCTGTCGCTCGCCACGACAGCCCTCCTCCTCTTCCTGCTCGCCGCCCAGGCCGCGCGCTACGAGCGGGCGCGGACGGCCGAACAGGCGGCCCATGCGCGCCGGCTCGAGGCCGAGCGCCGACTGCTCGACGAGATCACCGGCGCGGTCCCGGACGCGATCCTCCTCGAGGACGGGGACGGGTGCCTCCTGTTCGTTAACCGGACTTTCGCCGCCTGGCTCGGCCACGGGGCGGGTGAGTTGCTCGGCCGCCGTCTGGATTCGCTCCTCGAGCCCGCTGCGGCGGCGGCGCTCGCCGAGCTCGATCGGCGCGCCCGTGCCGCGGGCAGCGCGTTCGAGCCGGAGCTCGACCTGCGGATCGGCGAGCGCGAGCGGATCGTTCACGCCGTCGCCCTCGTCTTGCCCGACGAGGCGGGCCGGCCGCGGCTGTTGCGCGTCTTGCGCGATCTGAGCGAGCTCGTGGCCGAGCGGCGGCGGGCCGAGCGGCGGCGCGAACAGACCGTCGCGGCCTTGGTCCGCGCCGTCGAGCTCGCCGACCCGCACCTTCTCGGCCACAGCCGGGCGCTCGCCGATCTCGCCGAGCGGCTCGCCGTCCGCCTCGGCCTCGAGCCCGCGACCATCGCCACCGTTCGGCTCGCGGGCGAGCTCTCGCAGATCGGCAAGATCTTCGTGCCGCGCGAGCTGCTCACCAAGGAAAGCCGCCACGACCCGGAGGAGCAGCGGCGGATGCGCGCGCACGTCGAGCACGCGCTCAGGGTGCTCGAAGGAGTGGAGTTCGACCTGCCGGTGGCCGAGGCGATCGCCCAGATGCACGAGCGGCTCGACGGGACGGGCTACCCGCGGGGTCTCGCGGGCGAGGCGATCGGCATGGCCGGCCGGGTGCTGGCGGTTGCCGACGTGTTCCTCGCCCGGACCCGGCCGCGCTCCTGGCGCGACGCGGCGCCGCCGAACGAGGTTCTGGACGTCCTGCGACGGAACGCGAGCCGCTACGATCCACGGGTCGTGGCCGCGCTCGAAGCCGAGCTCGGCGACGCGGCCGCCGGCTAAGCGCGGAACACCTGGGCGAGACCGTCCAGCACGTATTGCGCGGCGAGCGCGCCCAGGAGCAGGCCCAAGAGCCGCGAGGCGACCCCGATCAAGGTCGGCCCCATCGCCCGGGCGAGCCGACCCGCCACGAGCAACGCCGCCCAGGTGAGCGCCATGGTGGCGAGCACCGCCGCGAGCACGGCCGCCCGGCCGGCGACCGTGCCGCCCAGCCGATCGGCCACGAGGATCGTCGTGGTGATCGCGGCCGGCCCGGCGATCAGCGGGATGCCGATCGGGAAGACCGCGAGATCGCCGCCCCGTCGGTCGTCCGCGAGCCCTTCGGCGCTGCCCGAACGGCGTCGGCTGCGGCGCTCGAAGACCATCTCGAGGGCCAAGAGGAAGAGGAAGAGCCCGCCCGCCACGCGGAAGGCCGGCATCCCGATCCCGAGCCAGCCGAGCACCGCCTCCCCGGCGATCGCGAAGAGCAAGAGCACGAGGCTCGCGAGCAGCACGGCGCGGCGCGCCAGGTCCGCCCGCTCGGCCTCGCCGAGCCCCGGGGTGAGCGCCACGAAGATCGGCACGAGGCCCAAGGGATCGACCGTGACGAAAAGAGCGACGAGCGCCGTCCAGAGGGCCTCGAGCACCGGGACGCACTCAATAAGTCGCCCGGCCGCCCGAGAGGTCGAACACCGCACCCGTCGTGAAGGAGTTCTCCGCCGAAACGAGCCAGGCGACCATGGCGGCGATCTCCCGCACCTCGACGAACCGGCCGCGCGGGATCTTGGACAGCATGTATTGGATGTGCTGCTCGCTCATTTGCTCGAAGATCCGGGTGCGGGCGGCCGCCGGTGTGATGCAGTTGACCGCGATGTCGTAAGCCGCGAGCTCCTTGCCGAGCGACTTGGTGAGCGCGATGACCCCGGCCTTGGCGGCGCTGTAGGCGGCGGCGTTCGGGTTGCCCTCCTTGCCGGCGATCGAGGCGACGTTCACGATCCGGCCATAGTTGCGCTGGATCATCTGCGGCACGATCGCCTTGAGACAGAGGAAAACGCCGGTGAGGTCGATGTCGAGGATCCGCTGCCATTCTTCGATCGGGTAGTCGACCAAGGGTACGGTGGGACCCGCGATCCCGGCGTTGCAGACCAAAATGTCGATTCCGCCGAGTGCCGCCGTGCTCGCCCGGGTCGCCGCCTCGACCTCCGCCCAGCGGGTGACGTCGACCGCCTCGACCGAAACCCGGCCGCGCCCGGCGAGTTCGCTCGCGGTCCGCTCGGCCTCGGCCCGGTCCTTGTCCCAGATCGCAACCGCCGCCCCGGAGTCCAGGAGCCGTTCGACGATCGCCCGGCCGATGCCCTGGGCACCCCCGGTGACCACCGCCCGGCGGCCCTCGAGATCGATGCGGTTCATCGGCGCCTCCCATCGCTCGCGTCCAGCCCGGCCGGGAGATCGCACGCGGCGGTCGCCCCGACAACCGAGCGCCGCGCGGGGCAGCCCCGACCGGTCGGGCCACGGATGCGGCCCGACGGAGTGCGCAACCATAAGATGA
>Ga0308408_1000240_pt1 | contig 34158 bp, 34 predicted proteins | sample HotsprSampleMSe3_FD_203466 | JGI IMG/M metagenome (GOLD analysis project Ga0308408, IMG submission 203466) | Hot spring phototrophic mat microbial communities from Mushroom Spring, Yellowstone National Park, Wyoming, United States - 20060912_MSe3 ... | reverse complement strand
GAAAGCGAGTATGCCGAAACTGTGTTACGATACGCTCGCGACGCTGCCGAATCGCCCGCACTTTGAGCGTTTTCGCGCGAGCGTGGAACAAATGCTCGCCGCACGGGGCGATGACATTGCCTTCATGCGGTTCGTGCAAACCGACATGGACGTCTTCCCGTATAGTAAAACCGAGTGGCAAAAGATGTTTGAAGACTACCACCTGTTGCTGCTGGAAGCGATGGATAAAGGCATCGTGTTGTGGGACGACGGGAGCTTCGCACGCTTGCGCGAGCGGTTCCTGCAGTGGCAAAGGGAAGGCATCCTGCAACGTAGAGAGCGTGGATGGCGTGTGATAGCCAAGGGTGCAGGTTCTTATCAGGCTAAGCATTAGCGAAGCGTCTCGTTTGCGCTCAAGTAGTCAGCAGAGGAACGACCGAGATTCTTCGCTAACGCTCAGAATGACACTCGTTGTCATGCTGAACAGAGTGAAGCATCTCAAATTCTTCGCGCAGGCTTAGAATGAGGAAATCGATGATGACAGAGCGTAGCGGCTACGAGATTCTGGAACATACTGCCGACAAAGGGGTGCGGGCGTGGGGCAGAACGCTGGAAGAGTTGTTCGAAAACGCCGCACGGGGCATGTACCGGCTGGTGTTAGACCCTGTGGGCAAAAAGGCAGATGTTTCCATACCCATCTGCGTGGATGTGCCCGACCCTCTGGACCACTCTGACCTGCTGGTGAAGTGGTTGCGCGAGTTGATATACCTGACCGATGTCCAGAAGGTGGTTTTCACCGACTTCACCGTGCATCGGGTCACGGAGACCGGCGTCGAAGGCGAAGCGCGAGGGTTAGTGGTGGAGGATAATTCGGTGCTGGACGGCGCGCCGGTGAAAGCGGTAACTTATCATCGATTACGTTTGGAGCAAACGTCCGAGGGTTGGGAAGCGGAGTTCTACGTGGACGTGTAGAGGAATGCCACTCCGGGCATTGAAGATAACAGCGAAAACAAAAGAACGCGGGTTTTCAACGATGAATACTTTCGTATACATTACCTGTCCTGGTGTAGAAAGATACCGGTTTTCTGCCCACCATCCCTTACGCCCCGAGCGAGTCACATTGTCTCAGGAACTGGCGCAGATGCTGGGCGTGCTGCGAGAGGAGGATTTCGTCAAAGCGGAGCCAGCCGCTAGCGACCTTGTTGCCGAGGTGCATTCTCCACGTTACGTGCGGGTGGTACAGGCTCTGAGCGAAGGCAAGCCTGTGCCGGGCAGTCACGTCTTCGGCTTTGCCAGCAGCGACAACCCCCCGTTTCGGGGTATGTTTGAAGCTTCGCTGGCGGTAGTGGGAGCGTCAGTGGCGGCAGCGCAGGCGGTAATGGACGGAGTGCAGGTAGCGGTCAATCTGGCAGGCGGTCTGCACCATGCCCGCCGCGAGGAAGCAGCGGGCTTTTGTATCTTCAACGACCCCGCGGTGGCTATCCATGTGCTGAAACAAAAGTACCGTCGGATTGTCTATCTGGATATAGACGTGCATCACGGCGACGGCGTACAGTGGCTGTATTATCGTGACCCACAGGTATTGACGATATCGATACACGAGTCAGGGCGGTTCCTGTTCCCCGGCACGGGGCACCCCGATGAGATTGGGGAAGGAGAGGGGCGGGGTTACTCCGCCAATGTCGCGTTCGGGCGATACGTGGATGATGAAGCCTGGTGGTGGGCATTCCAGCAGGTGGTGCCGCCGTTGTTCCGGTGGTTCCAGCCCGAGGTGGTGGTGCTGCAGATGGGAGCGGACCCGCATTATACCGACCCTCTGGCGCACGCGATGTTGACCACGCAGGGCTGGTTGCGTGCGGTGCAATGGGTGGTGGAGCAGGGTATTCCCATTGTGGCAACAGGTGGGGGCGGTTATTCGCTACCTGCTGTCGTGAGGATGTGGGTACTCGCTTTAGCAACATTAAAGGGTGTGCCGGTACCCAACTTCATCCCGCCGCAGTTTGAACTGCATGACGAGGTACAGACCCTGTACGATTCGGATGTTCCCGATTTGCCGGAGCGAATGCGCCAGGTAGGTAGGCAATTCACCGAGCAGTCGGTTGACGAGCTGAAGCAGTATCTGCGACCGTATGTAGAATGGGGTGGTACGCATGAGAAGGCGAGTGGGTCTGTCCCACAACATCCGTGAGATCCTACAAATCAGCAAGGAGCTGTCTACCGAAGAGGTACGCGACCTTGCCGACAAACGGTTCCGCATTGCTCTGGTAGGCAGCACCATGCGCACCCACGATGTCGCGGAGCAACTGCTGGAAGGCTTGTCCCTGCCTGAGCGGGAGACATCGCGTGCGTTTCTGGTTTGCTCTCCGACAGTGCCTTCAGAACCCGCAGATATCCTCATTGACTGCGGTAGTGCAGACGAACCCGTGCTGGGTGAACACTACACCTGGCTGTTGCCGGAGGATGGTGCCCTCGTGGCGAGGCGCATTGTGAGCGACCTGCCCGGCCTGGCGGTCGCGCTGGCGAGGCGCTTTCCGATGTTTCGTGAGCCGGCAATTGAACACCTGATTAAAGAGGCATCCCGCGTGAACGGGCAGATTGCGATGCTGTCGGCGATACCGGGAGTCATTCCCGTTGCCAGCGTGTTCCTCCCCCCTGCAGCGGTGGCGGACATCGTGATGCTCACCAAAAACCAGATAATGCTTTTGCTGAAAATCGCCGCCGCGCTGGGCATGTCCTACCACACGCGCGACCGGCTGAAGGAGATTGTGCCGGTGGTGGCGGGAGCGATGGGCTGGCGTTCGCTGGCGCGGGAGTTTGTGGGGATGGTGCCGGGCGGCGTGGGGTTGCTGGTCAAAGGAGCCATTGCCTATGCCGGTACCTACGTGGTGGGCAAGGGCGCAGAGTGGTTCTGGCGCACCGGGCGCGAGCTGAGCCGCCAGCAGAAGGAACGCCTCTACCGGCAGATGCTGGAAGAAGCCACGCGGGTGCTTACGCCTCCTTCCACGCAAAACACTGCCCGCTCTCAGCAGGAAGAGGACCCGAGCCATTCGTAGAGTGAAGGCGGGTTCTTCCTGGTTGTCCTGCTGAACCCGGTCAAGCTTGTCTGAGATTCTTCGCTAACGCCTGCAACGGCATCCACTGTCCTTAGGAACGGCGTGGAAACTGTCGTGCATTCTGTGAAGCGGCTTTGCGCACCACAAGATATACTACGGAAGCCACTGCGAAATCTTCTCTGAACCGCTATCCCCTCCCGATAAAATTGCCAGTTTATTCCTCAGTTCTGACGTAAACCCGTAGGATACACAGGTACAGCAGAAGGTCTCATGTTCTATATTGGGGCTAAGAAAAAGCTCACTAAAGGAGGGGTTTGTTATGAAACCACTGATGACCGCCTTTGCACTGGCGTCCGCCCTGACGCTGATGACAAGCATGGGCACCCTTGCGGCGACTTTCGTGCCCATTTCCAGCCCCGACGCCGCCTATCTGGCAGCGACGAACTACATCGACCCGTCTGCTATCCCGGATGGCAGCTTCGTGTCTTCCATCTCCGATGGAACGCAAACAGTGCACTTCAAAACCCCAGACGGTTCCGCGACTTACGGGGTTCAGAAGTTTACTGCTCCAGGTGGCGACTGGGGGACGTGGAGCCAGGCGCCGGATTCGCAGCGAGGTGCCAGTGACACTCTTCCTGTATTTTACTCTAACGACGCCACCATGCTGCGCTTCGGACTGGCCACGCCCGTGAACATCTTCGGCTTCGAAGCCGAACCGAATGCTTTTGCGGTTCACACCATGGTTGCGAAGTTCTACGATGCCTCGAACAACCTGTTAGGAACCATCTCCCGCAATGTACACGGCATTGCAGGCGCGCGCCTGTTCGCGGCGCAGTCGGATGTACCCATTGCCTACGTGGTGTTCAGTTCGGATGTCGACTGGGCAGTGGGCGCATTTCGCTACGGCACTCAGGGTGCACCCGTCATTCCCGAGCCGGGCACGATGCTGTTGATGGGCATCGGCGGGTTGGCGATTGGGCTGGGTCGGCGCTTCGGGCGCAAGTAGTCTCCCTCACCCCCTTCCCCCTCTCCCGACGCTGCGGGAGAGGGGGTTCATTGTTTCCTCACCCCCGTCCCCTCTCCTGCAAGGAGAGGGGTGTCCTTTTGTGCCTTTCGTGACCGTGAAGGGGTTTAGTGGAACAGGAGATAGCCATGCTGAAGTGGTATTACTGGTGTGAGTTTGGCGCAAAGGAGGGGTGACGGTGGCGGAGGTGGTGTGCCTCGGTGAGGCGCTTATCGATATGGTCGCTCAACAGAAAGGCGTCACGATAGCGGAGGCGAAGGGCTTTTCGCCCGCTCCGGGCGGCGCACCCGCGAACGTCGCGGTCGGCGTGGCAAAGCTGGGCGTGCGCAGTGCCTTTCTGGGCAAGGTCGGGGCAGACCCATTTGGTCATCTGTTAAGAGATACCCTGTACCAGTATGGGGTAGATGTGGGAGGTATGCGGTTCGATGAGAAAGCGCGCACCGCACTGGCGTTTGTCTCGCTGACGCAGGAGGGTGTGCCCGACTTCATCTTCTATCGAAACCCCAGCGCGGATATGCTATATGAACCGGGCGATGTGGACACTCACCGCCTGCGCCGGGCGAAAATATTCCATTTCGGTTCCATCTCCCTGCTGGACGAGCCGGTGCGCAGTGCGACGCTGTTTGCTTTGCAGATAGCCCGTGAAAGCGGTTCCCTCATCTCGTACGACCCCAACATGCGTCCAGCCCTGTGGCGCAGCGAGGAAGAGGGCAAGCAGCAGATGGAGGCGGGTCTGCGCTTTGCCGACGTGGTGAAGTTGAACGAGACCGAGCTGCAGTTCCTCACCGGCGTTCGCACACCAGAGGTGGGTGCCGCCCATCTGCTGAGCCTTTATCCGCAGCTGGTGCTGGTGGTGGTAACGTTAGGGGAGAACGGATGTTACTACGCGACGCCTGCCCGTAGCGGGGCAGTTCCTGGGATACCCGTGGAGGTGGTAGAGACCGTTGGCTGCGGGGATGCCTTTGTGGCAGCGATGCTCGTGCAGCTGCGCAAGAGGGCAAAGGGACGCGAGGGGGTGCGCAACCTGAGCGACTCGGACCTGGAGCGCACGTTTCTCTATGCCAATGCAGCCGGGGCAATCACCGCCACCCGCGCTGGGGCTATTCCTGCTTTGCCAACGGACGCTGAGGTGGCGGAGATGTTGCAGCGAGTATGACGGGAGGTATGTGATGAAGCGTATCGGTGTTTTGACCAGTGGCGGAGACGCCGCTGGCATGAACCCAGCCCTGCGTGCCGTGGTGCGGACGGCGATTGTGGCGGGGTTGGAGGTGATAGGTATCGAGCGCGGGTATGAAGGTTTGCTGAACGGCTGGCTTCGCCCCATGGACCTCTCGTCGGTGGGGGGCATCATCAATCGCGGGGGTACGGTCCTGCGTACCGCTCGCAGTGAGCGTTTCAAAACCGACGAGGGTTTGCGGCTGGCGGCGCAGGTGCTGAACGAGAACGGGATTGAAGGGCTGGTGGTTATCGGCGGCGACGGCTCTTTTCGGGGGGCGGCGAAGCTGGAGGAGGTTTCAGGAGTTGCGGTCGTGGGTATCCCCGCCACGATTGACAACGACATCGGAGGCACGGAGTACACGCTGGGGTATGATACCGCTCTGCAGGTGGCGATGGATGCCATTGACAAGATTCGCGATACGGCGGACAGTTTCGAGCGCATCTTCGTGATTGAGGTGATGGGACGGTCGCGCGGCTTTATTGCGGCGGCGGTGGGATTGGCTGGCGGCGCGGAGGCAGTGCTGGTTCCCGAAATCCCCTTCGACCTGATACAGATATGTGAGAAGCTGAAGCGGGGCATTGCGCGGGGCAAGCGTTCTGCCATCATCGTCACTGCAGAGGGCGCGGCAAAAGCGCAGGATGTCGCTACGTTTGTGGAGATGTATCTGCGCGAGGAGGTGCGCGCTACCGTACTCGGCTATACGCAGCGCGGCGGCTCTCCCACCGCGACCGACCGTATCTGCGGCGCGCGCTTTGGCGCGCTGGCTGTGGAGTTGCTGCAGCAGGGGCATAGCGGTATGATGACCGCCGTGCAGGGAGGACAGGTGGTGTCGGTTCCGCTGAGGGTGTGCTGGGAACAGCCTCGCGTACTGGATGAAAGCCTGCTGAAGCTGAACGAGGTGCTGGCGTCGTAGCTGCGAAAGAGTTTTAAGCCAGGAGGGGCGAGTACCGATGACACTCACCGTTACCCTGAACCCTTCCGTAGACCGCCTGATCTATGTCAGGCAGCTGGTGCCACACGACACCAACCGCATCCTGCGCATCGAGGAAGACGCGGGTGGTAAGGGCGTCAACGTGGCGAGGGTGTTGCGACGGCTGGGGATGCCTGTGGTCGCCACTGGATTTCTGGGCGGCAGAGCCGGAAGGTACGTGTTGCATGAGCTGAGTAATGTAGACGGTGTGGAGTGCCGATTTGTTTGGGTAAACGGCAACACGCGTATCAACCTTGCCATTCAGGAAGAGGACGGCTCTCCGCCGACCGCACTGAACGAGCGCGGGCCGCAGATTTCGGCGGAGGAACTCGGCAGCCTGCTGCGGGTAGTGGAGGAGCTTTCCCAAAAGGCGCAGTTCGTGGCGTTAGGGGGCAGCCTGCCGCCCGGAGTGCCGACGGATATCTACGCTATGCTGGCAGAAATCGCCGCACGTCACGGGGCAAAGGTAGTGCTGGACGCCGATGGCGAGCCTCTGGTGCAGGGGTTGAAGGCTTCGCCCTTCCTCATTAAGCCCAACGAGAATGAAACCGAACGGTTACTGGGGCGCACGATAGACACTATTGAGGACGCGGCAAAAGCGGCACAGGACTTACACACGGGAGGAGTTCCGGTAGTCATTGTCTCGATTGGCGAGAAGGGGGCAGCCCTCGCCTGCGCGGAGGGATGCTGGGTGGCGATACCGCCCAAAGTGCAAGCGGTGAGCACCATTGGCTCTGGCGATTCGATGATTGCGGGCGTGCTCAGCGTGTGGATGCAGGGTGGTGCGATGGACGAGGCTCTTCGCTGGGGCACTGCAGCGGGCGCGGCGACCGCCATGACCGACGGCTCGGACATCTGCACCGCAGGACAGGTACGCGAACTGCTTCCGCAGGTGGAGGTGAAAAGGTGGTAGGCGACGGAGGCAGATGCATGCACAAACTGAACGTCGCTATCACGGCGTGCGAGAAATGCCCGCGTCTGATGGAGTATATCCAGCAGGTTGCTCAGACCAGGCGACGAGCCTATCGGGACTGGGAATACTGGGGCAAGCCCGTTCCCAACTTCGGCGACCCCGCCGCCAGGATAGTAGTGGTTGGTCTTGCCCCTGCGGCACACGGAGGAAACCGCACCGGGCGCATCTTTACCGGTGACCAGAGCGGAAACTGGCTTTTTCGTGCGCTGCACGAGGTGGGGTTAGCCAACCAGCCGCAGAGCCTGCATCGCGAAGACGGTCTGGAGTTACGGGACGTGATGGTAACCGCCGTCTGCCACTGCGCCCCTCCCGCCAACAAGCCCACGCGCGACGAGTTACAGAACTGCCAGCACTGGATGAAGGCGACGCTGCGTTGTGTGGGGGAGTGGAAGGTTATCGTGGCGCTGGGCAGGATTGCCTACGAGTGGACCCTGCGTGCATTGAAGGAGCTGGGTTTCGAGTACTCACTGAGAACATCCGCGTTCGCTCATGGTGCGGAGTTTGCGTTGCCCGGCGACCGCTGGTTGCTGTGCAGCTACCACCCCAGCCAGCAGAATACGTTCACGGGCAAGCTGACACGCGAGATGCTTCGTGCGGTGTTCGATCGGGCGAAACAACTGGCAGGTTCGGGCAAGTAACCCGCTTGACAAACTGGGCGAAGGCGGTCAGACTCTAAAGGGTGAGAAGGCGTGTTTGACACCTCCACATGGGACAAACTGCTACAGGAGCGCATAGCCGAGCGCGAGCGGCAGCGTCAGCACATGCTGGTTAAGGCGGTAGAAGCGTTGCGACGCTACTTTCGCACAAAAAAAGTGAAAGCCGTTTATCTGACAGGCTCCATTCTGGAGGAGGGCAAGTTCCTCCCAGAGTCCGACGTCGACGTGGCGGTGGAGGGGCTGCGGGAGGAAGAGTACCTCATCACTCTTGCCGATCTGGGATGCCTTCTACACCGAGATGTCGACCTGATCGAGATAGAGAAGTGTCGATTCCGACGGCACATCCTAGAAAAGGGGTTGCGTGTGCTGTGAGAAGAGAGCAAATCGCGCAGTTACTCGGGTATATGAGACATCAGATGGATGTCATAAAAGGCATCCTGGAGCAAATCAGGTCGTCAGATGTCGCCAGTGTCGAGCGAACGGTTACACTGGGATACTACCTGCATAATTTTTACTCTGCGATGGAAGATTTGTTCGCGGAGATTGCCAGCACCTTTGAGAATCGAATTGAAAGCCCTACCGCTTATCATCGCGAGCTGGTTCGGCGAATGGCGATGGAAATCCCTACCATCCGCCCACCGGTGTTGTCTGCGCAGAGCGCGATACTGGTAGATGAGCTCCGAGCATTTCGTCACGTGTTTCGGCATTCCTATAACTACAACCTGGACCCGGAACGGGTTAGCAGTTTGCAGCAGAAGCTGCTCGCCGGCTGGGATAGAATCGAGCAGGATCTGTTGAGTTTCGAGCAGTTCCTTTGGGAGCAGCTTCAGTCGGAATAGCTACCTCCAGACAAACTCGCCCTTCTGCACGCTCCAGTCCGCGCCGAAGAAGCCCGCTCCGAGCACACCTTCCATGCCCTTTGTGAGCATGTCCGTGGACAGCACCAGGCAGTCGGGCACGCCTGCACCGGCGGTGAAATACGGCAGTCGGTTGGTCAGGTGCATTCCCGCCAAGCCTGTGCCGGCGACTGCACCGACCAGTGCACTGGCGGAACCTGTTCGCGGGCGAATGAACAGGCAGGCAAGACCCTCGCCGCTGAGGGTTTTATCTCCGACATGCACCGCGCCGCGATGCACCTGCACCGGGCTGTCGCCAAACAGCAGTTTCCATGCGGCGTTGGTCTCGGCGTTGCCGTAAAGCACCACGTTCCGGTCGCGGTAGCGTTCCGGTTGGAACTCGATGTCGGGAATCACCTCAAAGGTGGCATTGCCGCGATACCAGAACGTCTCCGAATCGTAACGTGCTTTCGCCAAAGCCCATGCGTTCTCCTCGGGCGTGCCTTTGGTGCCGTACACCAGCACCGGACGATTGGTGAAGACGCTCTTGAAGCCTCCGTATCGTTGGGGAGACTTCATCGCAGGTGAGGGTGCAGATGACAGCCTCCATTGTCCTCCCTGTTTCTCCAGCCATATCTGTCGCTCACGGCTGGGGTATGAGATGTTACCGATGACCTGTCCGTCCAGCTCTACGCTGAGCGGTGCGCCCGGCTTCAGGTGGTCTACGCGGAGCGAAAGCCTCGCGACGTTGCTGGTAGTGCCCACGAATCGCCGTTTGCCGGGGTCAAAGCGCAGGTTCACCGAGCTGGGCTTCATTTGCTCTTCCTGCATTTCGATGCTCGCCCAGTGGCAACGCGCCGATACGCCCGGGCTCATCGTGGTGAACTCGACCCGCCGCACGCTGTCTGTGGTAGGCAGGCGGTGGCGGGCAAAGAACTCGAAAATGGGCATCCAGTCCACGCAGTCCACGCCAGGCTCGTCGGATACATCCCACCAATGCCCCGCGCGCGGCTGCTCGTAATACTCGAAGTCGCGGTGGAACAGGCTCAGGGTGTCGCGCATACGGCGTGCCTCAGACACAGGAACGACCTCATCGGAATCACCGTGCAGGATGTAGACTCCAAAATGCACGCTGTTCCTCGCTTTTTGCAAGGTGTCGCTGGGAGCCGCGGCGCGCATCAGCAGGTCTTCGACGCGGTCGGATGCCTCTGGTACCGCCTCCTGCAGTCCCAACCGTGCGCCGGTTCCGTATGTCCAGATGCTCACCCATCCTGCGCCTGGCGCAATCGCGGCGAAGCGGTCAGGGTGACTCAATCCAACGTGCCACGTGCCATGTCCACCCATCGAGTGTCCGGTCAGGTACACGCGGTAAGGGTCGGTTCGCCACTGCTTCTGCGCCAGTTCCAGCACTTCCAGAGCATCCAGCCGTCCCCATTCCTCCCAATTGAAGCCAAAGGGGCGGCGATTGGTGGGTGCCACAAGGGTTGCCCATGTTTTGGGGGAGTAGGAATCGACGTGTGCGATTGCTTCCGCGCCTGCCCCATGCAGTGTCAAAACCAGAGACGGAGCTGGAGAGTCTTTGTTCAGTCTCTGTGCTGGTAGTACCGCATAGTATTGCACGCTGCCGTCTATCGTACTGATGAACGTGCGCTTCTGCGATTCGTGGGGTTCGCGGATTCGCAGGGTGAGTTCGGCAGTATCCAGAGTAAACTTCTGTTTGCCTTCCTGGCGCAGCAGTCGCAGTTCCACCTTCCGCACACCTGCGGCGCGGGGTGCCATGCCACGCAGACGCACGGGCACTTTGTACACGCTAAGAGGCGGCAGCGCAGGCACAGCGCTTTCCACCGTGCGTCCCCCCTCATGCGAGGCAGCGATAGTTAGCCCCCGCTGGGTTTGAGTGCTGGCGTTGATGACCACAACACCCAGCCATACATCCGTATCCTCACCGACCACCAGGTCGGGAAGGGTAGCATCGCCGACGTTGAGCAGAACACCATCAGCAGGAACACTGCTCAGCCTGACCAGCAATTTGCCGGCACGACTGCAGCGGAAAAGCATCTCGTTCTGCCCCTGCTTTAAGAGCACGGGTATCTTCGCGTAACCGTGCTGATACACGTCGCCGACGCGCGTTTCGCCGTTGATGGTAACCGACACGTTGCCCTGCATCTCGAGCAGGACGACCTTCTCGCGTTCAGAGGACACCACCACATACGCATACCCGTTGCGCAGGGCAGGATGTTCAAACCAGCCGTCTGCGCTGGCTGTAACCGCCTGCCACTGCTGTGTGGAGCCATCGGGAAAGGTGACAGTATCGCCTGCTTTCGGAGGCGTCCACGCGCCGGATATTTGCAGAGCCTGTATCGGGTCGGTGTAGACGATGGAACGCGACATGCCCCCAGGCATCGGGAGCACCAGGCACTCTCGAAGCGGCTGAGCCTCACACCAAATTGCGGTCGCCAGCAGTAAGACCGACAGGAACAGAGTCCTCATCTTCTCTTTCTTCCGTCCCGACAGAATGATAGAGGGCAGATTCTGTACCTCCCCACTTTCCTTTCTGCACAAGGAACCGGTTATTCCTTCACAGAACACTAACGACAGTCATAAAGACTGGAGGGTTTGAAAGTGTCGTTGCTCTACAAACCAGATTGGGACCAAGTAAAGCAGCGCTACATGACATGGTGGGCGCGAGAGGAGATAGAGGGACCTCTGCTGATTGTGCACGCTCCTGTGGAGAAACCGGTTGTACACGTTCCTGCGCCCAAGCCTGATCCCACCCCGGAAGAACGCTGGCTCGATATCGAGTACCGCATCATCGCAACCGACTGGCAGCTGGCTCATACCTATCATGCCGGGGATGCTTTCCCATGGTTTGACACGAACCTGGGACCGGGCAGTCTGGCTATCCACCTGGGCAGTCCACCTACTTTTGACCACCACACCGTGTGGTACGGCAGGGTGTTTGATGACATCACCACCGCGCAGATACCGCCTTACAACCCCGAGGAGAAATACTGGAAAATCAACACCGAGATGGCACGGCAGGGGATGGAGCATTTCAGGGGCAAGGCGCTGGTCAGTTTCCCCGACCTTGTCGAGAACCTGGATACGCTGGCGTCGCTGCGCGGCACACTGGAGCTGCTAACCGACCTGGTTGACCATCCGGAGCATGTCCACCGTCTACAAAAAGATATTCTGGAGCGGTATTTCGATTACTACGATGCTTTCGAGCAGATTATTCGGGATGAGGATGGCGGTACCGTCTTCTCAGCGTTCCATATCTGGGGCATCGGGAGAACCTGCAAGCTGCAGTGCGACATGTCCTGCATGATTAGCCCTCAGCTGTTCAACGAGTTTGTGCTGCCATACCTGGAGCAGCAGTGTGAACGGCTGGACAACACCATTTACCACCTGGACGGTGTAAACGCTATCAAGCACCTGGACGCCCTGTGCAGTATCCGGAAACTCAACGCGATTCAGTGGACGCCGGGTGCAGGTCAACCCCATGCCGGGGACCCCTGCTGGTATCCGCTGTATCAGAAGGCATTGAAGGCAGGCAAGGGGGTGCTTGCGCTGGGGGTACCTCCTGAGAGCGTGCAGCCGCTCATAGAGGCCATCAGCACGCGCGGCGTCATGGTCAGTACCTGGACGAACACACCTGAAGAGGCGGATGAGCTGGTACGCCAATCCAAGAAGTGGAGGAAGCGAAATTGATACGCGAACTGGAGTGGAAACCGGACTTCGGCAAGACGGTGGAGCGTTTTGAGGCGTGGTGGCACGGCGAAATCGTAGACCGCCCACCGGTTACCTTTCATATTGCCCTGTCACGTCCGTATCGTGGTCCTGTCAAAGAGCATGCCTCTCTGCGCGAGCGGTGGATGGACGTGGAATATGTGGTGGATTCTGCCATTGCGTGGATGCAGTGCCACGACTACGTGGGCGACAACTTCCCAATGTTCTGGCCCAACCTGGGACCCGAAATCACCGCCACGCTGTTCGGTTGTGAACTGGAGTTCTCGGAAAGCACCAGCTGGTCTAAACCAGTGGTACACGAGCCTGAGGACTGGTATCGCATTCTGGAGATGGAGCCGGACTTCGATAACCCCTACTGGCAGGCTATCGAGCGCATGACCGATTACGCCATCGAGCGGTGCGAGGGGCAGTACATTGTGGGCATTACGGACCTTCACGGCAACTACGACATCCTCGCTGCCCTGCGCGATCCCCAGTCTTTATGTATAGATTTAGTGGATTATCCTGAACTTATCACGCGGGTGGGTAGGCATGTGGCGGCGGCATTCGTGCAGAGCTTCGAGCGCAGCTACGCCAAGATTTCGGCAGCAGGCTTCGGCTCCACGACGTGGTTGAACGCCTACCACGAGGGCAGGTATTACGTGCCCAGCTGTGATTTCTGGATCATGGTCTCGCCTGAGATGGCGCAGGAGATGATCCTGCCTGACATACTGTTTGAGATGGAGCCTCTGGAACGAAGCATTTTCCATCTGGACGGTGTAGGCGCATTGAAGCATTTAGACCTGATACTGGACATTCCCAATCTGCACGCAGTGCAGTGGGTTTATGGTGCCGGGCAGGGACCCGCTTCACGCTGGATAGAGGTGTACCGCCGTTGTCTGCAGGCAGGTAAGAGCGTGCAGGTACTCGCCGAAACCCCTGAAGATGCACTCAATGTGCTGAAGGCTGTGGGCGCGAAGGGCGTATGGCTGACCATTGGCGAAGGGTTCCGCAGTGTGAGCGAGGCACAGGCATTCCTGAACGAGGTAGACAGGTTGACCTCCTCTAACGAATGGTAATCTCTACTTCCGCTTCACCTTGCACCTGCAGGATCAGGTTTCCACCATCGTGCAGGAATTGATGTGGACTGGCGATAGCCACTGGTTGCCCATTTATCTTCATCTGCGGCTGTCTGGTCAGCCCGTTCACTAGCACATAATAGGTTCTATCTGTCCAGCTTTTTACCCTGAACTTACAGCTATCTTTGCGGTCGGAGATTACCCCAATGGTGCCCGGTGCGTGGATGATAGCCCCGCTGTTGCGCAGCACCCGATAATCGTATACCGCGGGCAGGTTATACAAGCGGACGGCGTTTGCCTGCACGGTGCCCGGGTTAATCGCAGGACCGTCACTGCGCTGTTCGCGTAGGTGGTAGAAATCCGGCAAGCAGCCCTGCCGTTCGGGGTCGTCCTGCTTCCATGTGTGCTGGATTCCGGCGGCGGTAATGCCATCGGCGATGTGCTTCCAGTGGGCTTTCGGCTCGAGGCGTGCCAGCCAGTACAGGGCATCTGCATACACCAGCCCGCACCACTGCACCGGCTGTCCAAACCACACTGGCGCCTGCCAGTTGGTTGCTCCTAAAACCGCGATGGTGCTGTAAGGTCCAACCGGCTGTCCCGTGGGGTTGATAAGGTAAGGGAAGGGCACACCTGTCCATGCCCAGTAGCGCGCCCGGCGTAAGAACTCCGGGTTACCCGTGAGCTCGTAGCCGATGACGTACGCCTTCACCATGTGGGCGGATGCCAAAATATCCGGCGTATGGAGAGGCATCTCCCATGTCTGTGCGCCACGCGGCACGGTGTTGTCAAATCGCTTGAACTGTTCCAGCCGGCGAAGCCCTTCGGCTATCAGCTCCTTATCGCCGCTGAACAGTGCCATTTCCAGCAAGCGCACCAGCACCGCCGCCGTTAGCCCATTGGCGGTGCGTTCCCAGTGAGTGCGGGCATAGTCAGGACCGCCCGGGCGGGGTTCATACAGCACCGTGCCATCCGGCTGGAACGAACGGAGCGAATCACGTCCGCTGCGGCGAGCGGCTTCGATGCTTTCGGGCACTGCGCCGTACAGCAGAGGAACCACTGGATAAGCCACGTGTGATACACGACTAAAGAGATACTGGTCTTTGGGCACGACGGCAATAGCCTCCTCTGCCGCTTGGCGCAGGCGGCGCACGATGTCGGTCTGCCCGATGTGTGCGGCAATCCACTCCATCCACACCGCAGCATCCGCGGCAGGGTGAGGATTAAAACCGGGCCAGATGGCGTGGCGATAGAGGTTGCCCTCCCGTATCTTCGAGTCCAGCCATCCCGCTGCTGCCAGTCGGAGATATTCCTGAGCATTCAGTCCGGTATTAGGCACAGGCGGCAACCCGCGCAGGCGTACATACTGCTGTACTGCCGGAATGACCGTATCGCCTTCACCGCCAATGATAGTAGCATCCAGCACCAGCGGCGTGTTTGCGCTTAAGGTTTCGGGGAAGTAGGGCAGCAGGTTACCTTCCTCGCGATTGTCGCCGTTGGAGCCGGGGTAAAGCAAACCCATCACGTGCCCGCCCGACTGAAAAATGCGGTCAGGGGAGTCGAACAGCGCACTGAAGCGGCTGGAAGGCTGCCAGATGATGCCCACATATCGCCCCTGTGCCTGTACCACCATCAGCGGGGCGGTAATCTTCACGCTGTCCGGAACCTGCCGTTTGGAGGCAGGGCCGATGATGTCCGCTTCCGAACTGCTCGGCTCGTTCTCCAGATATTCGAGTCCGGCGAACAGCGCCTGTCCCTTTTGGCTTCCGAAGGAACCAGCACCGGGGAAAAGCACCAGCATGGGCAGGAAGTACACCTGTCGGTCGCGGTCCACGGTGACTACAGTGCGCACGTCGATCACGTCCTTGTGTGTGGATGGGACGAAGACCTGTTCGATTCTCCAGGTCGCGCCGTCGGGATCGCGGAAGGTGCGGGTCATTCTCAGCCTGTTGCCCTCTTTAGCCAGCGAAGCGGTTGCCACCTCATGCAGTGATAACCAGCGCACGCTGTCTCCAGCCTCGTAACACAGTTGTGCCCTGTTCCATCCCGTCGCCATCGGCTGTCCCTTCACGGAGACCAGCAGCGTCCCCGCGCGGTCAGGATGGAAAGATACTTGCAATGCGCCGGAGGTTACTTGAGGGGCATCCGCCGGTATTGCTTCTAAAGCAGGCGGTTGCCACTGCGGCGATGAAGGTGTGATGCGCGGCGCGAAGCGCATGTAGGCTATGGTGCATTTGCCAGATGTGCCCGGTGGGTCTATCCGTATCCACGCGCGAGGACCCAGCGCGGGCAGGGGCATTCGCAGCGTCACCCAGTCGGTCGTGTGGACAAAGCGGCGCGCAGAGCGTTCTTCAGCAGTGCCCTGTCCTGCCCTCGCATAAAAGATTTGCAGCGTACCGGTCTGGTCGCTTTTCACGCGAATCTCCACCCATAGCGGAACATTATCGGGGAATTGGCGGACGGGGCCGTGCGTGTAGGGGTCGTATCCGCCGATTTCGATGACCATGCCTTCGGGCGAATGACTGATGCGTGAGATATGGTATGTCGGTTGCCATTCGGCGACGGTTTTGGGGTCGGTGAAGTCGAAAGCCGGTAGTTCCCGCGAGACCTGCGCAGAGCACGCCACGCACAACAGCGCGCTGGCAATCAGGAAAGTCGCGTAAACAGGGAACGCCATCGGTTACGTCTCCTCCTGTTAAGGCAGTTTTATCGGAAACTCTACTTCGTGGCATCGCGTGGTTTCCCTGCCAACAGCCCGAACACGAGGGTACCGGCAACGGCGGCACTTCCCAGCAACGACAGATACAGTCCTGCGCGGAACGTATCGGGTTGATAGCGCCACAACACATGGGAGCCGGGAGCGGATACGCTGACCACACGAAACACGCCGTCAAAGATACGGTAACGATGGGATTTACCGTTGACCCATACCTTCCAGCCCGGATAGGCGGTGTCGGCAAGCACCAGGTCACCGGCAGGTACGCTGGATACCTCCACCTGCTGAGGTGACACGTCGCGCACAGGCAAGTGTTCACCGGTTCCCGCCATCCACGCGCGCAGCGGCTCAACGGGCAGGGGGAACACCCGCCAGGTGTCGGCGGTTTCGCCTGTTGCCACCGCCCCGATACCTGCCCGTTGCAGTTTGTGCAGCAGCCGACCATCCTCTGGCGACCCTTTCCATTCTTGTGCCAGGCGTATGTAATACCTCACCGCTCTGCGGACTGCTACCGGCTCGTAACCCGATGCCTCAAAAACTCCCCACATCATGCCCATATTGGAGCCGAGCATCTCCTGCCAGAGGCGCAGGTATTCGGGTGTGTTCGGACCGTAGTCCACATAGCTGACATATTTGCGCCACATAGGCACCTGTTCTGGCACGAGGAGCCTGCCCCCGGTACGTGAGACTGTCTGTACCGTGCGCGGTGGTTGGCTAAACGCGGTGAGGTGTGCGGCAGGATTGGCAGGCATTGCCAGCGGCAGAAGTTCAAAAAGAATCAGTGGCATTGCCGCCCACCAGCGGCGCGCGGGTGTGAGCCTCAGGATGAGCACGGCGAACAGCGCTACCACAATCGCGCGCAGAAGACCGGTGATCGCAGTCGCATGAGCCGAAGAGACGAGGTCGGGGGAGACAGTCTCTGGTCGGCTGGCGCGGATGACATCGTGGCGTGCTGCCCACTCGATGATCTTCGCTCCCTGCCAAGCCCAGAGCGATGCCAGAATCATCACAGCCAGCGGTAACAGCAACCACTTGCGCGAAAAACGCAGATGTTCCCAACCCAGCGCAGCGGCGACGCACAACGCAAAGTCGGTGACGATGAGCCAGCGGGCGGGGTCGTGAAAGGCTTTCAGTCCGGGCAGCAGGTAATAGGCGACGATATAGAGCCCTGCGGACGTACCCATCGCCAGCCACAGGCTCAACGCGGCGACAACCAGCCAGAAACGTGCCTCCGCACGCACTTTCCACGCAGCAAATGCCGCCATCAGAGGCAAAATGCCCACGGTGCAGGCGACTTCCCAATAGTTGCCTCTCCCCAGCCAGTTGCCTTGCCAGGGTATGCCGTGCAGGTCAGGTACGAGGAGCAGAGGTATCTGTTCAGGGCGCAGGGGAAAGCGGTCTGCCCCCCATACCGAGAGGTTTACGCGAGGTGTTTCGTTCAGCAGTTGTAGCAGCGGCAGCCAGTGTGCGGCAGACATCAGCAAACCGCCGATTGCGCCTAGTATCAGGGACGGCAGTAGGCGCCAGCCGTCTCTCGTCATCCGCCAGCCTGCCCACGCCGCCGTGAGCAGTAGTGCCATATACGCGACCTGTGCATGACCCGCCAGAAGAAGGAGGGCAACCGCCAGAGCCATCAGTGCGACGTTCATCGCGCTGTTCGCCTGCCGTATGCGCTCCACCGACCACATCAGCCACCCCATCCATGCGATAGTCTGGAACATGCCGGGGAACTGCGCTCGAGGGACGAAAGCTCCGCACAGCATCCAAGCGGTGCTACCCAGCAACGCGGAGCGGAAGGGCACCGCGAGCATGCGCAGGAATAGCCACATGCCAACCCCACCGAGCCATAAATGCACTACGGCGTTCCACGAAAGGTAGCGAGCAGGATGCAACAGCGCGAGCAGTAGCGTGGAAGGGTAGAAGAGCCACTCCTGTGGGTTACCCACAAACGGTTGTCCGAACAGTATGTGCGGGTTCCACAGGGGCAGTATGCCTTGCGTCAGCCAGCGTGCCGCGAAGGTGGTCATGGGCAGGAAGTAGAGCATGATGTCGCCCCAGTAGAGCACCTGCTGCGCAAAGACAACCTTCCAAAAAACACACGCCGCTACGAGGGCAAACCAACCCAGCGCAGCGGCGTGTTGCACGCGGTGTGACACCGCTGTAACTCCGCTTACTTCGGACTGGCTATGGCAACGAGCAAGCTGACAACAAAGAAGCCCACGGCGATATAGCGGGTAATCATCGCCAGCTGCTCATCACGTCCCAGCTTGCCGCGAAATTGCGAACTGACCTGCCCGCCGACCGTGCCCGACAGTCCCTCATGCCGCGTGGTCTGCATGGCGACGATGAAGATAAGCGCAATGGCGAACAGCACCTGCACGATGACCAGAAAGGTATACATCTACACTCTCCTTCGCGTATTCCGATGTACTGCAAACGGGCGGGGCGTAGTCAGTACACGACGGTGGCTCGATCGTGCCTTGTCAGAGGAAGCCTCGGCACCTGTCTCGGTATCGGATTCACCATACACATTGCTGTACGGCTCATCCGGGCTGGGGGCGACGTTCACGTCATCTGCCACGATGTCGCTTTGTGAGACGGTTTGTTCCGTGTAGCTGCTCGGCTCGCTGTAGCTACTGTAGTCCGAATAGCTTCGGCGCGTGGTCGTGTTGTAATCGTTTTCCAGAGAAAGGGTGTTCATGATGTCGTTAGACGCGCGCCGAAACTCGCGGATGGCGTTGCCCAGCGAACGACCTATCTCGGGCAGCTTCTTCGGACCGAAGATAATCAGCCCGATGATGAGTATCATCATCACTTCGCTAAAGCCGAGGCTCCCGAACATCGTGTCCCTCCCGCTGCTGTCGCAGCACAACCTTGCTGGTAATATTTTACCACAGTTTACCTGTAGCCGTCTCAGTCTGCCACTTCCACCACCGGCGGGTTTACGAAGTCATTCCACCGCTGGGCGACCTTACCTTCCGTCGCGTTGCCCCTGTGGATACACACGCGGAACCGCCAGCGCAGGCTTTCGCCGTGCGGCAAAGTGTAATCGCCGTGCTCCTGTCCCTGTGTAAATGCTGCCAGACCGAACGGGTTCACCGTCATCAATCCATAGTCGCGCACGTGCCACCACGCCGGGTGGCGAAAGCTGGAAGGGTGCTGCATGATAGCGATGCCCACAGGAATCCCCTCTACCAGTCCGCTGTAGTCGCACCAGTGCGCTCGCTTACCCCAGGTTTGCGGCTCGTTGATTCCGCCTTCGGAGTTCTCTATCCGTCCTCCGCGAGGCACATCCATGGAGGACGCCACCCGCACCGACAGGATGCCCCCTTCTTTGGTGTCACCGAAACGTACATCGCCCTCTGTGGCAGTCAGGGTCACTTCCACATCCACCAGGTGTTCTTCTTCAGGCAAGGGGAAGACACGTACCTTCAGGTGTTGCTCCAGCAATTTCTTTCCCTGCGAGTCTGTCCAGTCACTCAGCGTTTCGAAGCCACCGCAGACATAACCACTGTACGTGGTCAGGGTCTGGCGGTGCAGGGTGTAGCCGTGTCCAGGCTCTTCGCTCCAGTTATCTACCCCGTTCACATCGCCAAAGGCAATCCACATGGAACGATGGTGCACGTGGTCATTGGTTTCGCCGGGCACATCGTGGCGCATCGGCCAGTGACGTGTCACGCTCACTCCGCTCGGACCGCGCAGGGGATAAAAACAGGGGCGCGCGGGGTTGCCAGCCTTGATGTAAGCGGTGAACAGTTTACCATCGGTATATATGACGATACGGTCTTCGCTTTCTTCCACGCTCACCCGATGCGGATGTTCCCCTTCCCTCTGCTCCAGCGTCGCGGTGACGGTTTCACCTGCAGTTAGTTCGGGGAACAGGCACCACAGTTCGTTGCCTGCGGTCTGTACCGGCAGACGCAAGCCTCCTGTAGAAAGCCAGTACCTTGCGCCGGGTTCGCCTGATACAGGTAGGGAAAGTGGGCAGTTGTTACGCGCAATCGAGCTGGGCTGAATCATAAGCCTAATCGCTTGCATGAGCCTCACCTCTGCGTACTGACGTGTGCCTTGATGATTCGTTATAAGGCTATAGTCATCCTCTTATCAGCACATCCGGCAGTTCAGTGAGCGAGGATATTCGTGCAACAGGGGATGCATCGGAGGGGTTGTTCTCGCATGGGTCTGGTTCCACGCGCCACTCGCGGGTGTAAACACTGCGCATTCCAGCGCGAGACGCTCCCACTACGTCCGCACACCAGTCATCTCCGACGTAAACAGCTTCGTCGGGAGATACCCCTAACTGGTATAGGGTAATCTGAAATAAATCGGGATTGGGTTTCACTATCCCCACGTCTGCGGACACTACGATGCACGAGAGATACCGGGATAGACCGTGCCGGTTCAGTACCCTGTGTACACACGGGGTATATGGATAGTTGGAAAGCACCGCCAGCAGGTACTGTTGTGAGAGTTGACGAAGCAGAGGATTCAGATACGGTGCAGGCACCACCGCCTTCTCGAACGCGAACGCGTAGTGCATCATCATGTCGTACACCCGTTTGGGATTTGGTGGCGTAGCGGTCAATCGTCGCCAGAGGGTTGCCATGCGTTCGTAAAAGTCGTTCTCCCGTAATTCGGGCAGGTTGCGTGCATACTGTTCATCGCGGATATACACATAGTGCTGTACGAAGGCATCAAAGGGCACATGGGGAGCAGCCGGGTGCACATACTCGTAAACGCCCTGCAGGATGCGCAGGAATTCGGCTTCGCGCAGCGGCACCAGCGTGTTGACAAAATCAAACACTATCGCCCGCACAGGAAATCGTAACGGGGGCAATGCTATACTCCTATTCCTCCGGAATTAGCTCTCGCAGCTGGGTCTCTGCCCGGTGTACACCGGCAATGTCTTCTATCTGTCTGTAGAGGTGTCGGGCGTAGCTGAAGGCGTTGATCGCACGTACTATCTGTTCCTGTCGCTTTGCCAGTAAGCCAATGTTCTCCACGCACCGTGCTGCTTTCGCCCAGAGGTGAAAGGCTTCGAAGGTCTGGTAGGAGCGAACAAGGTGGCGTTGTGCCTGACGCCATTCGCCGGTGTGCAGCAGGGCAATACCCAGCTCCATCTCCGCCTCAGCCTGTGCTAACTCCGCATCCCACTCCTGTGCGAGCAGATTCAGCGCCCACCGACAGTAGGGGATTGCTGAGGTGTGTTCACCTCGCAGGTTATAGCACCGTGCCAGCTCGGTATAGCACTGGGCACGGTCGCAGGCAGAGGCAGGTTCTTTTTCCAGCCGCTTCAGCGCAGAGCGCAGGAAAAGCATTGCCGAGCCGTAATCTGCACGTGCGATACGGTCGCGTGCCAGTCGCAGCCGCGCCCGTGCCTTGCGATGCGTTTGGTGTTGTGGAGCCTTCATCTTTCAGCAGATGCGATTTTGCTATCCGTTTACATTATACCGCGAAAATGCATGGGCAGAGGAGATTTTTCCGATGTACGCGAAATACGGGGTGAACTGGTGAGGGGAGGTACGGCAGGAAATGCGATTGTTGCTGGTGTGGGCAGTTGTGGTGAGTATCGCGTTGGCCAGCGGGTGGTACGCTCTCCGCAGGGTGCTGAACAGAGCAGGCAAACAGATTGCTATTGCAGGTGAATGCTCGTCCTGACTGCTCCCGCTCGCTCGTGACGCGCCGTGACCTTCACCTCGCCGCCGTTGGGGGTACGCACCACCCATTCCACCTTTAAACGGTCGTCGGTGGGGTCGGCAACCCAGCCGGTCGGAGCTGAAGACTTGTAGGCGCGCCCTTCCAGCTGTCCGAACTCCTCGCGCGGCTTGCCTGTCTCCAGCGTGGCTCCTTCAGGCAGCTCTATCTCGCACACGACGCCACGGGTTACTTTATTCTCCAGAGCGGTTTTGGTCACGTAGGTTGGTAGCCAGCCGGTGTTGTGTATTACCAGACGGATACGGTACGCGCCGTCGCCCAGCAGGGTTGCGCTGGCTTCCAGAATCTCCAGCCGGGGCGAAATCAGCCCCTGCCATATCACCCAGTCCGCCAGAGGGGCAATCTCTTTCTCCAGAAACTGAGGCGGAGGGTTACGGAAGGCGTATTGCGCGTTCCAGCCGCCGATTTCCACCTCGCCCAGCTGGGGATGCTGAACCTTATACCAGTCCACGTAGCCTTTGCCTTGCAGTATCTCGTCGCTCCACCTGAGCATCTTCAGGTCATCTTCAAATGGATGTTCGCGGTACCAATCGATATATTTGTAGTCGGTGATACCGGCTTGCCTCTGCGGGCTCCAGATTTCCGCTGTCCAGGCGAACACGCCCAGATGCTCGTACATCCAGTCGTCAAACACGCCCGTGATGACCTGGTTGGGGTGGTAGCGAAAATCGTGGTAAACGGAGATGTTCGGGTAGCCGGTCAGTTCCGTACCCTTTTGCCCGATTTTCTGGTATGTCCAGAGGTCTTCGGCGGGGAACTTTTCGTCGGGCTTATCGCTGAAGGGTCGCAACAGCAAACCGCCATAGGTATGGAAGGTGACTGCGCCGGTGATGTTTGGATGAGAGACGATAAACAGGGCTATTGCCCGCACCTCTGGCTCGGAGGTAGGAAACGGTCCCGCGCCGCGCTGTTCCTTTTCCTGCCGCCAGTTAGCGGGGAAGTTGCGGTTGAGGTCGAGCCCCTCCTTCTTGGGCTGCAGGGGTATCAAAACGCCGTCGTAGTTATCTATGATGCCTTCGGGAAGCAACCGATAATACTGTCCGCCTGTCTCGGTGGGGTCACGGCGCACCATCAGGCGCGGCTCGTCTGGCGAAATCTTCCATGCGCCGTTCGGGTCAGGGATACGCATGGTAAGCATCCGTCCATCGCCATCGATATCTTCCTGACGTAAGCCCTCGATGGGGTCCTCATTATAGGGATACGGGCGGGTGCTTGAACGAATGAGTTTGGGCTTGTCTGCCAGCGCCCATTCCGCACCGTCCGGGTTCACGCGCGGGCATAGATAAAAGGCGCGTGTATCCAGTGCGCGCGTGATGTCCGCGTCCTGTCCGTACTGCGTGCAGAGCTTGTTCAGCAGATAAAGCACCGCGCTGGAAGCGGAAACCTCTGTCGCATGGATGTTACCATCTGCCCAGAACGCTGGCTTCTCGGTATCAGCACCCGTATCGAACCGAGTAACCGTCACGACCCAGATGTCACGTCCTTCGTAGCTTTTGCCTGCGCTCTCCACGCGAACGAGGTGAGGATACTCTTCCGCGTATGCCTGTAGAATGCGCGTCAGGTCTTCGTAACGGTAGAAGCGGTCAAAAGAGACTTCCGGCATGTGTTCTCCTCCAGCAGTTAACGGGTCGGTTGCGTAACAGAAGCATTCTGTATTCGCCTCTCCAGTTCCTGCGCGATGAGCATCTGCACCCGCCTGTAGGGAAAACGGTCGCCCGGGCAGCAGGTTTGGCTGACATCGCGGTGGCGACGTACGTTCTGTAGGGGGATATTGTATTTCTGCATCAGTTTGGCACAGAGCTTCACCAGCGACTGTATCTGCGCCGGAGTTGGTTCTTTAGCACTTCGTCTGCCATTCCACCGTCCGTGGCTATCGAAGTCTCCGATGAGGCAGATACCGAGGTACCTGCTGTTGTAGTAACTGCTACCAGAATGAGCTCCGTGACAGTTTTCTGGGCGACCGGGCTGAATGCGGCCATCTGGCAGTATCACGTAGTGATAACCAATATGATAGGTTTTTCCGCCACAAATTATACTAAAACCGCGCTGCCGGTGCATTTCGTCTATCTTCTTAGCATCCACGATGCGTCCTTTCAGGCGGAAGGGTGTTGCAGAGTGGTGGATAAGAATCCCTTCGGGTACGGGCGGGCGAGGGGGAGTGATGCGTGTCAAGGGCGCAGGCACGGGATAGCCTGTGCGGTAAATATACCAGACGATGGCACATCCAATGAGGATAAGCGCGATAATAATGGAAAACGTACGGACAAAACGCATCTGTTACCGTCTCCTGTGAGACTATGGGTTTTGATTGTATCCTGTAGCAGCGGTGCGAGTCAAGGTGGCAAGGGGGTGATCGATGAAGCCACGCGAACGCCTCTTGGAGGGCGAAGGCCCTGCCGAGCCCGTCCTAGCTCGTTTACGGCTCATCTAACGTTCTTCCTCAGCCGCGCCACGTGGCTTTCTGGATAACCGAAAAGCGGTCGGCAACCCCAAAGTCTCTGTAAAGGCTTTCGGTTAGAGAACCTTCGGGATAGTTTGTTTTTTCCTGGATACCGATGAGCTCTGTTACTACCAACAGGAACTCTACGGTAAATTCACCTACTCCGTCCAGCTCGCGGAAGGGTTCAACGTGGTGCGGTTGGAAGAACTGCAGGGTGGGAGGAAACCTATCTGTGGGCTGAATGTGTTGGAACATCTGGAGAATGTTGTCGCAGTTTCATGGTTAGTGTTGGGTTATAGGCAAGTTTCACGTACATTTCCACGATGAGATGCACATGGCGTGGTGTGCGCTCTCTTTTACCAGATTCTTTGAACCTCACGATAAAGTCGAATGGTGACTGTTTTTTCTTGCCCGGATACACCCGGATTTCGACGTTGTTGGACGTGGTGTAGACGACGTCATCCTTCTGGCAGCGTACAGCACGCAGAATGCGGTAGGAGCATAGCAGGTTGTGGTACACCGCTACCAACAAGCACCAGAATCGTCTCATGCGGTTACCTCATAGACCAGCAGATAACGGTGTATGATGTGTAACTTCTCCGTGGTAGACCAGACTGGCAAGTTGCTGGGCACTACAACGATGATTTCCTTGAGCCATAATCGAGAGACAGGCTGAAGCGCGTCCACAACTACCTTGGCAAGGGGCACTACCTGTCCACCGAAACGAACGTCTCTCGTTTCCACGATAACGAACTCGCCTTGCTGTAGCATAGACAACGCCTGCTGCGCGGACGCCTGTATGCTGGCGTGGCAGTCTTGCGTATCTTGTCGCGTGTTCTGCTCAGTTAGATGTATTAATACGAGATTGTGTCCTTCTCCAGCATACCTCTGATAGAGATTGGCATCCACCTGTTGCTTAAGTTTCTCCTGCGGGAATATCCATACGGTAGTCGTTTCCAGAGTGGACGCCTCTACCTTCGCAGAGTATAGCGTTTCAATACCAAAGGAAGGTAGACAGAATTCCCCGCACGGTACGTCAGTCGCTGGCTTCTCAAAGATGGGGAGGTACTCATGTGCGAGTAGCAGAAAATTGTGTTCCACGCTCCTTTTATACCAGAATCCCGTGGTTTTGCAGTTATGCTGACGCTTGATCACCAGCTCCTTCAGGCGAAAACCTGCCTCGAGAAAAACTTCTATCGTCTTGAAGCCTATCGGTACCACGTGTTTGCGTTGTCTGGTGTCGCCGATGAGCACGGCACATTTGCTGCCCGGTTTTAGCACCCTGTAGCATTCAGAAGCAACCTGACGCATCTCGCGCAGGAACTCCGGAACGCTGAGTTGGGAGAGGTCGCCTTCAATGCTCGAAGTATACGGGATAATTCCGGCATAAGGCGGGTGAGCGCAAATCAGGTCTACGCTGTTGTCGGCAATGCCCTCCAGACATCGGGCATCTCCTACCGAAACCTCAGGCTCGTAGATGGGAGATTCCGCAAAAAGACTACGTGGCAAGCTGAAGCACAGGTTTTCCAAAGTCATTTCCACACATACTGGGTTAATGTCACGGGCGATACACCGCCGTCCCAGCAGTTTCGCCTCCACTGCGGTGGTGCCGCCGCCCACGAACGGATCGAGCACGAGATCGCCTGGTCCGGTGTAGCGCAGTATCAGGTTGCGCGGAATGTAGGGCGACCAGTTACCTCTATAACGACCGTCATGCGTCGCCCAGCTGCCACGCTGCTTGAAACTCCAGACGGTAGTACTCTCCAGCCGGAAATCAATCGGTTCCCAGCTCTTGATGCGTTTAGGATGAGAGAGCGTGGAGACGTTCACTCCAACTGCCATGGTGATGATTCGTTCCAGTTGTTTGAGGGTAATCCCGAACTGTTCCCCGATCTGCGCGTCGCTCATACCAGCGCGTTTGGCATCCAGTACCGCCTGAACAAACGCCTGCTCTCCGTGTTGCTGACGGATATGTATACTTACAGGCTTGTCCTGTTCCAGCCCACAGACGGGACACACATATTTGCCTTGAAGGAGCAAGTTCGCCATCTTTTGCTTACCTTTTAGAGGATGTTCCACTGAATGGTAACATCGGTTCCTGCACGGTGTCAAGTAAAGGAATGCAGATGTGGTATAATACCATCGCAGCGCCGTTCGTACAGGCGTTGACTTCACTCGGAGGAGTGCTCTCGAAAATGGCTCAGGCGACGATGACCGACCTGGAGACGTTGCGCCACAGTACGGCGCATCTGATGGCACAGGCTGTTTGTGAACTCTTCCCCGGCACCAAGCTGGCAATCGGTCCTCCCATCGAGGATGGCTTCTATTACGATGTAGACCCACCGCAGCCGATCACGGGGGAAGACCTGCCCCGTATTGAGGAGCGAATGCGCGAAATTGCGGCGCGCGACCTGCCCATCGAGCGTATCGAACTGCCCCGTCTCGACGCGCTCAAACTGGTGCGGAAACTGGGACAGGACTATAAGGTTCAGATTATCGAAGAGATCCCCGAAGAGGAGACCATCAGCTTCTACCGGCAGGGCGATTTCATTGACCTGTGCCGCGGGCCACACTTGGAGCGTACCAGCCAGATTCAACACTTCAAACTGCTCTCCATCGCAGGGGCGTACTGGCGCGGCGACGCACGAAACAAGATGCTGACCCGCCTTTACGGAACCGCATGGTTTACGGAGGAGGAGCTGCAGGACTACCTGCAGCGCATGGAGGAGGCAAAGCGGCGTGACCACCGCAAGCTGGGCAGGGAGTTGGGTATATTCCTCATCAGCCCGGAGGTGGGTAGCGGATTACCGCTGTGGCTTCCCAAAGGGGCTATCCTGCGCGACACGCTGGAGACCTTCCTCAAGAAGGAACAGTTGAAGCGCGGCTACCTGCCGGTGGTGACACCGCACATCGGCAAGCTGGACCTGTATGAGACCAGCGGGCACTGGTACAAGTATCAGGAAAGCATGTTCCACCCGATTCAGGTGGAAGATGAGGAATACATGCTGAAGCCAATGAACTGCCCGCACCACATCCAGATTTACAAGTCGGAAACGCGCAGTTACCGCGACCTGCCGTTGCGCCTGGCAGAGTTCGGCACGGTGTATCGCTATGAGCAGAGCGGGGAGCTGGGCGGGCTGACGCGCGTGCGCGGCTTCACGGTGGACGATTCGCACATCTTCGTCACGCCAGACCAGCTGGAAGACGAGTTCAAGAACGTGGTGGAACTGGTGCTTTATGTGTTCGAGCGGCTGGGACTCGAGGAATACCACGCCCGCGTGGGCTTACGCGACCCCAAGAGCGACAAATACGTGGGTAGCGACGAGGCGTGGGAGCAGGCGCAGCAAGCCATCCTGCAGGCCGTGCAACACATGGGCATCCAGTACACTGTTGCCGAAGGCGAGGCTGCGTTCTACGGACCCAAGCTGGACTTCCTCGCCAAAGACTGTCTGGGCAGGATGTGGCAGCTGGGCACGGTGCAGGTGGACTACACGTTACCCGAGCGCTTCGACCTGGAGTATATCGGCCCCGACGGTCAGCCGCACCGTCCGGTGATGATACACCGCGCGCCCTTCGGCTCGCTGGAGCGGCTCATCGGCATCCTGATCGAGCATTACGCAGGAGCCTTCCCGCTGTGGCTGGCGCCGGTGCAGGTCATCGTGCTACCCATTGCCGACCGACATGTGCCTTACGCACAGCAAATCCGGCAGCGCCTGGAAGAGGAGGGCTTCCGCGTGGAGGTAGATGCCCGCAACGAGAAAACAGGTTTTAAGGTGCGCGAGGCAGAGCTGCAGAAAATCCCGTATATGCTGGTCGTGGGTGACCGCGACATGACCAACCAGACTGTTTCCGTGCGCAAGCGGAGCGCGGGCGACCAGGGCGCGATGACTCTGGATGCTTTCCTTGCCCGTTTGCGTGAGGAAGTGGGCGGAAAGGGATACTGAGAAGCGAGCAAAAGACAGAAGACCGGGTAACAATATCTCCTTGCATCGCGAGGAGAAGTGTTACCTGTCCGTCCGATGTGCGAGCGGGGGTATTGTCTTCGGTTTGAAGCGAAGACTTCTTACATTCGCCGTGCATGGAGAGGGCAATCTAGCCAAGATGCGAAGAGATTCCCTCTCTTTTACTTTTGACAGACAAAGCGGTTATAATAGAGGTGAGGTGAGTGCAATGGCGATCACTCAGGCGCAGCAGAAGGCAGTTCATTATCCCTGCTCGGATGGGAAGCCCATGGCAGAGGCTCCTGAACACCTGGAAGCGATGCTATACCTCGTAGCCGCCTTACAGGCGTACTTCGCCCAGCGAAAAGACGTGTATGTGGCGGGGAATCAATTCATGTACTGGATCGAGGGCAACCCGCGCCAACGGGTTGCGCCAGACGTGTATGTGGTCTTCGGGGTGCCGAAGACTCCGTTGCGCCCGACATGGAAAATATGGGAAGAGGGCAAGGCGCCAGACGTCATCATCGAACTGACCTCTCGTAAGACGGCAAGTGAGGACCTTGGACGAAAGCACCGTTTGTACCAGAGACTGGGCGTCAAAGAGTACATCATGATCGATGTTACTCGGGAGTATCTGATTGAACCAGTCATACTACATCGGCTGGTTGGCGAGGAATACCAGACCGTTCGCAACGATCGCCCGAACGACCGGGAGTGGTGGGTTCACAGCGAGCTTCTGGGACTGAGCGTCGTCGTCAGGGCAGAGGATAACGGCTACGTCGTTCGGTTGTGGGACCCAGTGGGGCAGCGATTCCTGCCTACCCTTCAGCAGTCTGTGGAGGAGGTGCTTGAAGCCTATCACCAGCTCGCGGAAGCGCGGCGCATGGTGCAGGAGCGAGAGCAACTTCTTGAAGCAGCACGCCAGCGGGTGGAGGAGGAAAAACGTCGCGCTGCCGAAGAAGCACGTCGGGCGGAGGAAGAAGCACGTCGGGCAGAAGAGCAAGCACGTCGAGCAGAGGAGGAGGCGAGGGCACGAGCAGCGCTGGAAGTGAAGTTGCGCGAAATGGAGGAGGAACTGCGGCGACTCAGAGCAATTGATGAAAGCCCCGAAAGGTAACCTGCCATCGCCAGCAGGATAATCGCTCATAGCGCAGAACCATACAGTCGGTAAGCGACCGACGGAAAGGGGAAGGAGAAATGGAATTGGTCAAGCCTCGTGTGCTCCCTCCTTTGGACGAATCGTTTCGTCCCGCTGTGCTGGCGAACCGTGCGTTTCGCGAGAAGGTAAAGGCATCGGGGCAGGGCGTACCGATGGTGATTGCCGTGGAGCGAGCAGATGGTACCCGCTCGGTGTATCGCACGGAGGTGTTTGCGCCAGAATCGGCGGACTTTGAGCAGAATCTGCAGTATGTCGAGCGTATCGTCAAGTTCCTGCTCTGGCAAAAGGGCGGGTACAGGGTATACATCGGCGGTTCCCACGAGATTGGGGAGTACATTCAAAAGGTGTACGCCCCCAACGGTGAGCGCGCCTTCGATTACGAATTCATGGGCGAGACGGTATACGAACGTCCGTTTGAGGTAGTCATTACCGACGCCGATAAAGTTCCTCCCGCCAATGAGACCGCAAAATCGCTGGGTAGACATCTGGATGGCTGCCGAATCGGGCTGGATTTGGGCGCCAGCGACCGGAAGGTCTCTGCCGTCATCGATGGCAAAGATGTGTTCAGTGAAGAGGTGGTGTGGGAACCGCGCCCGCAGTCCGACCCGACTTACCATTACCACGAGATTATGTCTGCCCTGCACCGGGCGGCGGCGCGGATGCCCCGTGTGGATGCCATTGGCGTGAGTTCAGCGGGGGTATGGATCAACAACCGCGTGATGGTGGCATCGCTGTTTCGCGGTGTGCCCCGCGATGTATTCAATGCGCGGGCGAAAGACATCTTCCTGCGCGTGCAGCAGGAGTGGCGTGTACCACTGGAAGTGGCGAACGACGGCGAGGTGACCGCACTCGCTGGCTCGATGAGCCTGGGGGTGAATGGTATTCTGGGCATCGCCATGGGGTCCAGCGAAGCCGCAGGCTACGTGACGCCCGAAGGCAACATCACCAACTGGCTGAACGAGCTGGCGTTCGCACCTGTGGACTATGCCCCGGATGCGCCGGTCGACGAATGGTCAGGCGACAAGGGGGTCGGTGCGCTGTACTTCTCGCAGCAGGCTGTCTTCCGACTGGCGCCAGTCGCGGGCATTGCGCTGGATGAGAGTTTGGGGCTGGCGGAGCGCCTGAAGCAGTTTCAGGAGTTGCACGCCAGCGGTGATTCCCGCACGCGCGCTGTCTACGAGACGATTGGGGTGTATCTGGGATACGGCATCGCACATTATGCGGACTTCTATGACCTGCAGCATGTGCTGGTGCTGGGGCGCGTTACCTCGGGCGAAGGAGGGCATATCATTCTGGAGAAGGCTAAAGAAGTATTGCAGACCGAGTTCCCCGAGCTGGCGGAGCGTATCAGCGTGAACCTGCCTGACGAAAAAGCGCGGCGGGTTGGACAATCCATCGCGGCAGCAAGCCTGCCCGAGATTAAGAAAGAGCGGAAGGAGGGCTAGCATCAATGCAACTGAACAATCCTGGGGCAGAGGTCTTCGTGCCGGACGGTACGCCGGTGGAGCAGGCACTGGCGCGCACCACGCATCTGGCGGTTGGGGCGCATCAGGATGACCTGGAGATTATGGCGTATCGGGGTATACTGGAATGTTTCCAGCAGCCGGACAAATGGTTCTGTGGGGTCAACGTAACCAACGGCGCGGGCAGCCCTCGTGATGACCTGTATAAAGACTATACCGACGAGATGATGCAGGTGGTGCGTCGCAAGGAGCAGAAGAAGGCGGCGGTCGTGGGCGAATACACCGCGCAGGTCTTTCTGGACTACTCCAGTGCCGCCACTAAAGACGGCAGTAACCCTGCAGTGAAGGAAGATTTGGTGAAGGTGCTTCTCGCCACGCGACCGCAGATAGTATATACGCACAATTTGGCGGATAAACACGACACACATGTGGCAGTAACCCTGCGGGTGATTGCTGCCCTGCGTGAGCTGCCCGAGGATGCGAAGCCGCAGCAGGTGCTGGGTTGCGAAGTATGGCGCGATCTGGACTGGATGGCGGACAGCGACAAGGTGCCGATGGACGTCTCGGCGCATGAAAACCTGGCGGCAGCGTTGCTGGGTGTGTTCGATTCGCAAATCTGCGGGGGCAAGCGATACGACCTTGCCACCATGGGGCGAAGGCGAGCGCACGCCACCTACTTCGAATCGCATGGCGTGGACGTATCCACCAGCCTCATCTACGCGATGGACCTGACACCGCTGATCAGGGACCCTTCACTGGATGTGCTGAGTTATGTGCAGGGATTCATTGACCGTTTCGCGCAAGACGTGCGATCGCGGATAGAGAAACTTCGATAGCATCTCGAGGAGGCAAAACCGTCAATGAACCTGTCGGAATATGAGGGCTACGTGGGTATCGACATCGGCGGTCAGTCGATTAAGGTAGGAACCATCCGTAACGGCGAGCTGGTCACGCGGGATATCGAGACTCCGCCGGATTACGCGGATGCTCGTGCGCAGATGATAGCAGCGGCCACCGAGCTGGTTACTGGGAAGCCAAAGGGACTGGGTATCGGCACACCGGGACCTATCGACTGGCGCACCGGGTTCCTTTACTGGACGCCCAATATCCCGTGGAAGAACGTTTCCTATCCCGATCTGGGAGACGCGCTGGAATGTCCTGTCTACGTGGATAATGACGCCAATGTCGCGGGACTGGCGGAGGCGGTGCTTGGTGCGGGAAGGGACTATCGCATTGTGGCAGGTTTCACTCTGGGCACGGGCATTGGTTACTTCGTGGTGATGGATGGACACATCTACCACGGGAAGCTGGACGTAGAGGGCGGACACCAAGTGTTGAATCCGAATGGGCCGCTGTGCGGCTGTGGGGCACGCGGCTGTCTGGAGGCGTATGCGTCGGCAAGCGCGATCGAGGCACGCACCGGCAAGGAGCCGGAGGACATCCACGATCCTGCGTTTTGGGCGGAGATTGCGGGCTATCTGGCGTGGGGCATTGTCAACGTAACCACGCTGGTGTGCCCGGAGGTGTTCGTGCTGGCTGGCGGTATGATTAAGCGCGGGGAGACGCTGTTTCAGCCGCTGCGAGAGAAGCTGGCGCAGATGCTGAAGATTGTGCCGCCGCCACCGGTGAAACCGGCGGAGCTGGGGCATCGCGCGGGGGTTTATGGCGCCATCGTGCTGGCAAAACGGGGGCACAAGGCGGAATGAAGCGGTTCCGGATGCACAAGCAGAAAGTGGTGAAACCCGATGGGCGGTGGATGTATCTGTACACCTTTGAAGAGGAGCCATCGGCTGAAGAGCGTGACCACGCCCATGAGCATGACAGCACCTTTACTCCAAAGGAGGAACGGAAGTCGGCAGAGGTACAATAATACCACAGGAACGGCTTTGCGCTTTACAAGGATGTGACGGTAGTGGAACGCGAGCGTAACAGCAGTGTGATTGCTGCCTTGCCAAGGGAGATTGCTAAGGACGTGGAGGCGGCGGTGGATATCTTGCGAAGACACGGCGCGCGTCGTATCATCCTGTATGGCTCACTGGCGCGGGGCGACTACCGTACGGATTCGGACATTGATCTTTGCTATGAAGGTATTCCCAGCGAAGACTACTTTCGCGCCCTGGCAGAGTGTATCATGCAGATACGTCGCCGCGTCTGCGTGGTGGACATCGAGGATACGCGAGGCCTATTCCGTGAGCGCATCGTGAACGAAGGAAAGGTTCTATATGAATATCGAGCGCGTTAGGGAAGAGGTTGAATTTGGTTTAGGTAACCTAACCCAGATTTATGAACGCATTCGGGAGTTTGCACGCGCGAGTATTGACTCCTCAATACTGCAATCGGCGTTGACGTACGAGTGCATCGGTTATTACAACGCCATTGAGCACTTGGTCATACGGGTTCTGAAAGGACTGGGACAACCCATTCCATCAGGCCCTACCTCTCATAGGGACACCTTGCGTCTTTTTGGTGAGATACTAACGAATGTGGGCATCCTCGATACACAGGGCACCATGGAGTTTATGGAAAACTTGATGGCATTTCGGCATGTGACTACAAAAATATATGGCTTCTTGATTGACTGGGATAAACTGAAATCGATAATTGACCAAATCGAGCAAAGACATGGTCTCGTGAAACTGTTATTTGATGACCTGCTCAAGCGCTTGGAGCGAGACGTGGAACAATGAGGCAGGCTGAAGCAGCACTGACACCAACGAATACTTTCCCCTTTCCTCGCATCGTCTCGAGGTAGCTCAGCCTGCCCTTGGTACACATCCGTGCCTTTCGCACACGGCACTCCGGCCATCGCCCGGTGGTGTGCGACGCGCTACAGTGACCACCCCTTGCGGTACTCGCGGCGGATGTAGCGCTCCGCTTCGGCGCAGTTTTTGGCTCGCATGTTTCGGGCGTCATAGTAAATCTTATGCCCTGTGCGGAACGCCACGTTGCCCAGCAGTACCATCTCTGTGAGTTTTGCCGCGTATTCGAAGTCACTCATCGTGGCGCGCGAGGGATGGTCGGCTGTGGCGGCTGGTATCCTTCGAACTTCTCACGAGGCAAGAGTACTGGCTCGCCGCCGTGAGGCACCCATGCCCTGCCATACTCCCCGATGAACAGCGTGCAGTTCGGCTCAATGTCTATCTCGGGCGCGAGCTCCTTTGGGGGCAGCTTTCCGCCGTCGTACCAGTAAAGGGTAACGGGCGGCATTC
>Ga0308408_1000237_pt1 | contig 34442 bp, 32 predicted proteins | sample HotsprSampleMSe3_FD_203466 | JGI IMG/M metagenome (GOLD analysis project Ga0308408, IMG submission 203466) | Hot spring phototrophic mat microbial communities from Mushroom Spring, Yellowstone National Park, Wyoming, United States - 20060912_MSe3 ... | reverse complement strand
GTTCCCCGCTTCGAGCAGAAGGAGGAGGGCGAGAGCCGGCACGACCACTCTGCGGAAACCGATTCCCTCCACGCTCCGCTCCACTGAATGCCGAGTGATGATCCCCAAGGCCAATGGAACGGTGGCGCGGAAACCTCACCGTTCGGTTACAGCCGCTGCCGCAGCCGCTTAGCCGCCCTGGTCGAGCCCGGCGCGCAGCCGCTCCGCCCCCCGCCCGGGCGGGATCAGCCCGAGCCTCAGGAAGAGGTCGATCAGCACAAGGGTGACGTTGAACTTGAACCGGTCGGTCTCGCGAACGGCTCTCGCCACCTCCTCGATCGGCCAGAGCTCGAACCGCGCCACCTCGTTGTCATTCGGGCGCGGGACGAAACCCTCGGGCAGGTCGAGGTCATAGACGTGCAACGTGTCGCGCCGCATCCCACGCGCACAGCCCGGGATGTCCCAGGCCATCACGTAGCTGATCCTCGCCACCTTTCGTGCCGTGGCGGCGAGGGCAGGCGGGATCGAGGCCTCCTCGGCCGCCTCCTTCACGAGCGTCTCATCCGGCCCGAGCCCGGCCGGAATTCCTCCCGCGACGATATGGTCGAGCTTGCCGGGCTCGACCGACTTGTCCGCTGCCCGAACCGCGACCCAGAGGAAGAGCCCATCGCCGCGTCGGACGAGGCCGTTGACGTGGACCCCTTCAGCGCGGATGCCGAAGGCCGGAACCGCACAGCGGTCGAGGGTGGCGAGCGAGGGCCCGTCCGGGTCGGCGCGCACGTCGTAGAGCTCCTCCCTGGGGCGGGGGATCAGCCCGGCACGGGCGAGGTCGGTGACCACCGCCTCGAGCGCCCGGGACCGGGCGTGGGGCGTCCTGAGGCGCCGCGCGAGCGACACGCCGCGCGCGTCGAAGTGGAAGTCGGCGGGGCGGAAGGTAAGGGCGCGCAGCACCTCGGGCCCGACCCAGCCGACCTGCCTCCCCCCGATCAGGAAGGGCTCGAAGCCCGCCGGAGAGGGGAGGTCGTTGCAGCGGGCGATATGCCGCCAAAAGGGCGCGATGTCGTCGGTCATGGCGCCCGAGCCTCGCACGGGCCGCTCTGGCCTGCCATGCCGCATCCAGGGATTTGCCCCCGCGCCCGGCGCACGACATAACGCTCAGTGAGAACGGAGCCATCGTGACACGACCCTCCCCGCCGCACGGCGCGGCCGCCGCGCCGCCGGTCAGGCCCCATCTCGAGACGTTTCGGCAGCTTCTCCCCTATCTCTGGCCGGAGGGGGAGGTCGGCGTGCGCGCGCGCGTGGTGGCGGCTCTCGTCTCCCTCGTCCTGGCCAAGGTCGCGACCGTCTATGTTCCGGTGATCCTCGCCGCTTCGGTCGATGCGCTCTCGCCGCGCGAGGGGAGCGAGGCGGTCGCCGCCGTGCCGGTCGCGCTCGTCCTCGGCTACGGGGTGATACGGCTTGCCGCCTCGCTGTTCCAGGAGCTGCGCGACGCGGTGTTCTCGGCTGTGGCGCAGCAGGCCGTGCGCCGCGTCGCGCATGCGACCTTCGTGCACCTGCATGCGCTGTCACTCCGCTTCCATCTCGACCGGCAGACGGGCGGGCTCGCGCGCGCGATCGAGCGCGGCACCAAAGGGATCGACACGTTGCTCCGCTTCGCCCTGTTCTCGACCCTGCCCACCCTGTTCGAAATCGCGCTCGCGACGGCGGTGCTCTGGGGCGCGCTCGGCGCGGCTTACGCGGCCGTGGTCTTGGTCACCCTCGCTCTCTACGTCGGCTTCACGCTCGCCTTCACCGAATGGCGCGTGCGGTTCCGCCGCAGCATGAACGAGACCGACCAGGACGCCTCGAACAGCGCGATCGACAGCCTGCTCAACTTCGAGACCGTCAAGTACTTCGGCAACGAGGCGCACGAGGCGCGCCGGTTCGACGAGGCGCTCGCGCGCTACGAGCGCGCGGCGGTGAAGAACCAGGTGACCCTCAATGCGCTCAACTTCGGCCAGGCGACGATCATCGCGCTCGGCCTCACGGTAATCATGCTGATGGCGGCGCACGGCGTCGCGGCCGGCACGCTCACGGTCGGCCAGTTCGTGATGGCCAATGTGTTCCTGATCCAGCTCTACGCGCCGCTGAACTTCCTCGGCTTCGCCTATCGCGAGATCAAGCAGGGCCTCGTCGACATGGAGGCGATGTTCCGCCTACTCTCGGTCGAGCGCGAGGTGGCGGATCCTCCCGGGGCGAAGCCGCTCGTCGTCACGGCGGGCGAGGTGCGATTTGAGAACGTGCGCTTCTCCTACCGGCCCGATCTCAGCATCCTCGACGGCGTCTCCTTCACCGTTCCTGCGGGCCGGACGGTTGCGATCGTCGGGCCGTCGGGGGCAGGAAAGAGCACGATCTCGCGCCTGCTGTTCCGCTTCTACGATCCGCAGGAAGGCCGGGTGCTGATCGACGGCCAGGACATCCGGACGGTGACGCAGGCCTCCGTCCGCGCCGCGATCGGCATCGTTCCGCAGGACACGGTGCTGTTCAACGAGACGATCGCCTACAACATCCGCTACGGCCGGATCGACGCGACCGACGCCGAGGTCGAGGAGGCGGCGCGTCTTGCCCACATCCACGACTTCGTGATGTCGCTCCCGGAACGGTACGCCACGCGGGTGGGCGAGCGCGGCCTCAAGCTCTCGGGCGGCGAGAAGCAGCGCGTGGCGATCGCACGCACCATCCTCAAGAACCCGCCGATCCTGCTGTTCGACGAGGCAACCAGCGCGCTCGACAGCCGAACCGAACGGCAAATCCAGGCGAACCTGCGCGAACTTTCGCGCAACCGCACCACGATCGTGATCGCGCATCGCCTCTCGACGGTGGTCGATGCCGACGAGATCCTCGTGCTCGAGTCGGGGAAGATCGTCGAGCGCGGCAGGCACGACGCGCTGCTCGCGAAAGACGGGCTCTATGCGGCGATGTGGCGCCGCCAGGCCAAGGAGCACGACAAGACGGCGGAGGCGAGCGCCGAGGCGGCGGAGTAGACGCTCACGGCACGAGCACGAGCGCACCCGAGACCGCCCCGGCGCGCAGGCGCGCGAGCGCCTCGTTCGCCGCCTCGAGCGGCAGCGTTTCGACCGTCGTGCGCACCGGAACGCGCGGCGCAAGGCGCAGGAATTCGATCCCGTCGGCTCGGGTGAGGTTGGCGACCGAGCGGATCACCCGCTCGCCCCAGAGGTCGGCGTAAGGGAAGCCCGGGATGTCGCTCATGTGGATCCCGGCGCAGACGACCACCCCGCCACGCTCCACCGTCTTGAGCGCCGCCGGCACGAGAGCGCCGACGGGGGCGAAGATGATGGCAGCGTCGAGCGGAACCGGCGGGCTCTCGTCCGACCCGCCCGCCCAAACGGCGCCGAGGCTTCGGGCAAAGTCCTGCGCTTCCCGGTCGCCCGGGCGGGTGAAGGCGAAGACCTCGCGGCCCTCGTGGCGCGCCTCCTGGGCGACGATATGGGCCGCCGCGCCGAAGCCCCACAGGCCGAGGCGACGCGCCTCCCCCGCCATCCGCAGCGCGCGGTGGCCGATCAGCCCCGCACAGAGCAGGGGGGCGGCTTCGACATCGGTGTAGCCGTCAGGGATCGGCAGGCAAAATCGTGCATCCGCCACCGCATGCTCGGCATAGCCGCCGTCGAGGTGCCAGCCGGTGAAGCGCGCCTCCGCGCACAGGTTCTCCCGCCCCGTACGGCAGAAGTGGCAGCGGCCGCAGGTCATGCCGAGCCAGGGAATGCCCACCCGGTCCCCCACTGCGAGCGTGTCCACCCCCTCGCCGAGCGCCTCGACCCTGCCGACGATCTCATGACCGGGAACGATCTCCGGACGTTGCGGGGGGAGCTCGCCATCCACCACGTGCAGGTCGGTGCGGCAGACGGCACAGGCGGAGACCCGAACGCGCACCTGCCCCGGCCCGGGCTTCGGCACCTCGCGGCAGACGAGTCGCAGCGGGCTCCGCGGTGCATCAAGCACCATGGCGCGGGAAAGGCCGGCGCTCATTGGGCAACCATGCCATGGGTCGCCCCTCGCTGTCGCGGCGTCAGGGGGTTTATCGACCGCGTTTCCGTCCCCATGTCCCTTGCTAGGCAAGGAGGAAGGGGCATGCAGTTCGACCCCAAGGGCAATGCACCGGCTGATCTGAGCCACGCCGGCTCAGTGGTGGATCAGGCGATCGCCTACATGATGGAACAGCGCATCGGCACGCTCTCGGCCGCCTCTGCCCTGCTTGGCGGCGCGCTCGGGCTCCTGTCGCGCTCGATGAGCGACGAGGCGATCGTCCAGGTGCTCAACAACGCGATCGCCTCGGTGAAGGCGGGCGAGCTCCGCGCCGACGGGGAGGGGCAGGGCTGAGGCCCTCTCACCCGATAGGCCACACTGAGCCCGTGAAGCCTGCGGCGACCACGCCGAGCCCCCCTTGCACCTGGGGGGCGTCAACGAGAGCGCGGCCGATCGCGGGAAGGCTCGTCGGCACCTCGTGTCGGCTCGTGAAATACGTCCCCCTCCCGCCGATCCCAAAGAGCTGCCATGGCCGACACTCGACCGAGACGATCTGGACGCCGACCAGGGCGGCGAAGGCGCCGACCTGGACGATCGAGAACTGGGCGCCGTGGATGTCCCTCAGCGCGAAGGTGCCGTCGAGCGGCGCGTAGGCGAGCTCGTCGATCGGCGTCGGCACGGCATCCCGGTTGATCAGCCGCCGGACGATCTCCGACCAGGGGATGCTGAGCGTTCCGCCGATGCTTCCCCCTGCCGCCGCACCGCCAGCGAGGGCAAGGAAGAGCGGCCTCCGCCGGCCGAGCTCCGGCGCCGTGAACTGAAGGATGTAGCCGCCCGCGGCGAGAACCACGCCTCCGCCGAGCTGCGCCACGATCGCCATGCGCCACCGGCGCGACGGGGTTTCCCACCAGCCCCAACGCCCTCCGCGTCGCTGGGTGCCTCACGAGCCGCCCGGCACGATACCCGAGGTTGGCAAAGAAGTGTGTGAAACGGCACACCCGATCCCGCTGCGCCGCATCTTGACCGCCAGGCGCGCCGCCGATAGCAGAGAGAGGCTCGCGCAGGCGGCATTCCGTGCCGCCGCGCCGATTTTTCGTGGAAGGAAGGGTGGCATGGCGCGTCGCTGCGGCGTCACGGGCAAGGGTGTGCTGACCGGCAACAATGTCAGCCACGCCAACAACAAGACGAGGCGCCGGTTCCTGCCGAACCTGCAGATGGCCTCGATGATGTCGGAGCTGCTCGGCACGACGATCCGCCTGCGGCTCACGCCGCGCGGGATCCGCACCATCGAGCACAATGGCGGCATCGACGCCTGGCTTCTCGGCACGCCTGACCGCAAGCTCACCGCGGAGGCCCGCGCGCTGAAGCGCCGGCTCGAGCGCGCCAAGGCCCGGAAAGCGGCCTGATGCCCTGCCGCCCGGGGCGGCACCGCCGAGGGCCCGCTTCGGCGGGCCTTTTTTCTTGCCCTGCCTGAGCAGACTGCCCGGCCCCAGGCGCGATGCTGCCCCTCTCCCCGTCCGCCCTCGTCTCCGCCCTCAACGCCCTGCCCCCCGATGCGGTCTGGGTGATGATGGTGGTCGCGGCCTTCGGGTCCGTGCTCGGCATGCTCGCCGCGTTCGGCCGCGCAGGCGTGACGGTGTTCGTCGCGGTGGCGGTGCTTGCTGCGAACCTTCAGGTGCTGAAGGTCGTTCCCTTCGTGCTCCTGCCGGGGCCGGTGGCGGAGGGGACGGTGGTGTTCGCCGCGACCTTCCTCGCCACCGACATCCTGACCGAGCACTACGGTGCGGCGGCGGCGCGTGAGGCGGTTTGGCTCGGCTTCGCCGCCCACCTTCTGATGACGGTGCTGATGCTGCTCGCGCTCGGCTACCGCCCGCTCGATGCCGAAGCGGCAGGCGAGGGCCTCGCTTGGGCCCTGCCGTTCCATGACCATCTCGCCGCCCTGTTCACGCCCGCGCCGGCTCTCTTCGCCGCCGGAATGACGAGCTATCTCGCGAGCCAGCTCCTCGACATCCGGCTCTTCCTCGCCATCCGGGCGGTGACGGGAGCCCGCGCGCTTTGGCTGCGCAACACCGCCTCGACGGCGGCGAGCGCTCTCATAGACAACACCCTGTTCTCAACGCTCGCCTTCGTCGTGTTCGCCGATACGCCGGTCGGCTGGGGCGAGCTCTGGCGAACCTACATCCTCGGCACCTGGCTCGTGCGGGTCGGGCTCGCGGTGCTCGATACGCCAGCGATGTATCTCGCGGGGCGGCTCCTGCCGGAGCGGAGGCGGTGATGAGCGTCCGCTATCCGGCGCATCGCTTCACAGTCACCGCGCGCGACCCGGCCACGCGGGCCCGCGCGGGCGTGCTCGAGACGCCGCACGGGGCGGTCGAGACGCCTGCCTTCGTGCTCTGCGCCACGCGCGGGGCGCTGAAGGCGGCGACGATGGAGGAGGCGCGCTCGCTCGGCGCCACGCTTGTGCTCGGCAACACCTATCATCTGATGCTCGCCCCTGGCGCGGAGGCGGTCGGGCGGCTCGGCGGGCTCGCGCGGATGACGGGCTGGCACGGCCCCACCCTGACCGACAGCGGCGGGTTCCAGATCTTCTCGATGGGCCATGGCGGCGTCGCTGCCGAAATCAAGGGCAGCCGCTCCGGCACGCCGGCTCCAACCTTGATCCGGATCGACGAACAGGGGGCGACCTTCCGCTCCTATCTCGACGGCTCGGTGCACCAGCTCTCGCCCGAAGGGTCGCTCGCCGCCCAGGCCGCGATCGGCGCCGATCTCGTCGTCGTGCTCGACGAGTGCACTCCGTTCCACGCCACACGTGACTATGTCGAGCGCGCGCTTGCCCGAACCATGCGCTGGTCGCGCCGGTCGCTCGCTGCCTTCGACGCGGCGGGGGGGCGGGGCAGTGCCGGGCCGCAGGCGCTCATCGGCATCGCCGGCGGCCATGTGCACGAGGACCTGCGCCGGGCCGCGGCGGAGTTCGTCAACGGCGAGGACTTCTTCGGGCACGCGATCGGCGATTCCTTGGGCGGCACGCGCGAGGAGATGCACGCGATCGTCGCCTTCCAGGCGCCGCTTCTCCGCCCCGACCGGCCGATCCACCTGCTCGGCATCGGCCAGGTCGCCGACATCTGGCACGGTGTCGCGCACGGGATCGACACGTTCGACTGCGTGCACCCCACCCGGATCGCCCGCCACGGCGGGGCGCTCGTCCGCGCTGGCGTCGAGGACACAGGCGGGCGCGACCACCTCAACCTCCGCAACGCCCGCTTCCGCGACGACCCGCGCCCGATCGAGGAGGGGTGCGATTGCCCGGCATGCTCGTCGGGGCTCTCGCGTGCCTATCTGCACCACCTGCTCAAGCTTGACGAGCTCGCCGCCCTGCTCCTCATCACGCGCCACAACATCCGCTTCATGATGCGGCTGATGGCCGCGGTGCGTGCGGCGATCGCGGCCGGCAGGGTGCGCGAGGAGGCCGCCGCCTGGGGGGTCAGGCTCGGATGATCGGGGCGTTCACAGGGCTGCTTGCCTGCCAGCTCGCCGGAGAGATCGTTGTGCGCGCCACCGGGCTGCCCCTGCCCGGCCCGATCCTCGGCATGCTCCTTCTCTTTCTCTTCCTGCTCTGGCGCGGCGGTGAGGTGCCGGCGCCGCTCGCAGCCGTGGCAGACGGGCTGTTGCGTCACCTCGGCCTTCTCTTCGTCCCGGCGGGCGTGGGCGTGATCGCGCATCTCGGCCTTCTCGCCGAGGCGCTGCTCCCCATTGCGCTCGCCGTGAGCATCGGCACGCTCGTGGCGATCGCGTTCACGGGGCGGCTGATGCAAGCGCTGGCGCGGCGGTTCGGAGACGAGCGGCGATGAGCGACGGGGACGGGCTCGCGGCGCTCTGGGTCTATCTCGCGGCCGATCCGCTCGCAGCGCTCGCCGCCACGCTGCTCGCCTGGCTCGCCGGGCTGAAGGCGCACACCGCGGCCCGGGGAAGCCCGCTCGTCAACCCCGTGCTCGTCGCGGTGGTGATCCTCGCAGGCCTGTTGCTCGCGGCAGGCATTTCCTACGCGGAGTACTTCGCCGGGGCACAGTTCGTGCATTTCCTTCTCGGGCCGGCGACGGTCGCCCTCGCCGTGCCGCTCTACCGCCATTGGTCGCTCGTGCGCTCATCGACGCTTGCGATCCTCTTCTCAATCCTCGTCGGAAGCGCTTTCGCCGTCGCCGCAGCGCTCGCTCTTGGTGTCGCGTTCGGCGCACCGATGGCCGTTCTCGCCTCGCTCGCGCCGAAATCCGTCACCACGCCGGTGGCGATGGGGATCGCCGAGCGGATCGGCGGCCTGCCGTCGCTGACAGCGGTGGTGGTGATTCTTTCGGGAATTGCCGGCGCGACGCTGGGCACGGTGACGCTGAATCTGGCGCGCGTGCGTGACTGGCGCGCCCGCGGGCTTGCCATGGGCACGGCGGCGCACGGCATCGGCACCGCGCGCGCGCTTTCGGTGAACGAGACCGCGGGCGCCTTCAGCGGGCTTGCCATGGCGCTGAACGCGCTCGCCACAGCGCTCGCTCTGCCGCTTCTGTGGCGGCTGTTCGCCTCAGGATGAGGCGAGCGCCAACCGCTCGAGCCGGAACAGGACGAGAAGGTTCCGCTGCAGGAACGAGAAATTGTCGTCGGAGACGAGCAGGACATCGAGCGCGCCGTCCGCCGCCTCGGCCACCGCGAGCCCCTCGTAGTTGTCGGCAAGGAGCGGGGCCGCGAGCTCCGCAAGCACGCGCGGGGCGAGCTCAGGCAGCTCGAGCGCCCTTGCCGGGAGCCAGGCGACCCGGCAGGAGAAGCCCGCAAGTAGGCTCGCACGACGCTCGAGAACGAGCGCGCCGCCGCCCGGAAGCCCGGCGGCATCGACGGCGGCGAAGTCGGGGCTCGGGCGGTAGCGACGCTCAACCCAGGCCCTGCCGTTGCCGCTGCCGATCCAGGCCGGAGCGGTGCCGTCCTCAGCGACGGCTTCGGCGATCGCAAGCAGGCGGCCGTCGGCAAGCGCGGTCAGGCTCTCGAGCCCGGCGTTCGGCGGAAGCGCTGCGATACCGGGAGGAGCGGGAAAGGGAAGCCCCGGCCCCTTCGGTGAGTCGAACACCCGCAGCCGGTGCCAACGCTCGAAGGCGACCAGCAGACGTCCGTCGGGCAGTCGAGCGAGCGCCTCCGCGTCGCCCTCACGGCCGCCCGAAAGGCGCCGTCCGTTGCTGTCGCGCATCGGCAGGAGTGTTGCTCCGTCGAGGCCGACGAGCCTCTCCTCCGGGTCGCGCTGCAAGCGCGCGCTGAGCCAGTGCGCCTGGTCGGTGACGGCGAGGATCGCACCATCCGGCTCGAGCAGCAGGCCCGAGAAGCCGCCGAACGCACGGTCGGGCGCGGCAAGGGCGAGCGCGCCGCGGAACAAGAGCGGCCCAATCCGGTCGAGCCCCGGATCAGCCTCCGAGAGGGGCAGGCCGCGCGCGGAGAGAGCGACCGCACCCGCCCGGGCCGCCGCAATCGCCGCCGGCGCGGCGAGAAGGGCGCGTCGTGTGAGCCTCAGGCGACCAGCGCCGCGTGCTCGGCCGCAGCCCGGTGCCAGGCCTCGGCCGCGTCCTCGTCGAACAGCTCGGCGAGCTTCTTCATCATCGTGCCGCCGAGCTCCTCGGCATCGACGATGGTCACCGCGCGCCGGTAGTAGCGCGTCACGTCATGGCCGATGCCGATGGCCGTGACCTCGACCTGACGGTCGCGCTCGATCCGGCGGATCACGTCGCGCAGGTGGCGCTCAAGATAGTTCCCGGGGTTGACCGAGAGCGTGCTGTCATCGACCGGGGCGCCATCGGAGATCACCATCAGGATACGCCGGTGTTCGGGGCGAGCGGCAAGCCGGCGCCAGGCCCACTCCAGCGCCTCGCCGTCGATGTTCTCCTTGAGAAGGCCCTCGCGGAGCATGAGCCCGAGATTGCGCCGCGCCCGGCGCCAGGGCTGGTCGGCCGCCTTGTAGATGATGTGGCGGAGGTCGTTCAGCCGGCCCGGGTTGCGGCGCTTTCCCTCCTGGACCCACTTCTCGCGGCTCTGCCCGCCCTTCCAGGCGCGGGTGGTGAAGCCGAGGATCTCGACCTTGACGCCGCAGCGCTCGAGCGTGCGGGCCAGGATATCGGCGCTCATCGCGGCGACCGTGATCGGACGGCCGCGCATCGAGCCGGAGTTGTCGATCAGAAGCGTGACCACCGTGTCGCGGAACTTGGTGTCGCGCTCGCGCTTGTAAGAGAGCGAGTGTGTGGGGTTGGCGACCACCCGGGCGAGGCGGGAGACGTCGAGCAGCCCTTCCTCGAGGTCGAACTCCCACGCGCGCGACTGCTGCGCGAGCAGACGCCGCTGCAGTCGGTTGGCGAGTTTCGACACGACTCCCTGCAGGTGCTGAAGCTGCTGGTCGAGCTGGCTGCGCAGGCGCGTGAGCTCGTCGGCATCGCACAGCTCCTCGGCGGAGACCTCCTCGTCGAACTGGCGCGTATAGGCTTCGTAGCGCGCCTGGGGTTCGCCCTGCTCGCGCTCCCTCCGGACCTGAGGCCCGGCGGGCCGATCATCCCCCTCGGCGGCCGCTCCCTCCTCCTCTTCCTGCTCGACGCTCTCCGCCGCCTGGGCCTCTCCCTCCGCCTCCTCCTCGCGGGCGCCTGGCATGCTCTCCGCCTCGGCCGACGAGCCGGCGCTCTCGGTCTCCTCGCTCTGCGCGCTTTCCTCCTGGGCTCCCTGCTCGTCCTCCCCCTGCGTGGCCTCCTGGTCGGCTTCGGCCTCCTCCTCCGCGAGGTCGAGAGCGGCAAGCAGCCGGCGCGATGCGCGGGCGAAGGCGTCCTGGTCGTCGAGCGAGTCCTTGAGCCCTGAAAGCGCGTCGAGCGCCTTCTGCGGCAGGGCTTGGCGCCACAGCTCGACGATGCCGCGCGCCGCCTCCGGCAGCTTCTCGCCGGTCATCGCCTCGCGGGCGAGAAGCTCGATCGCCTTGGCGATGGGGAGCTGCTCGCGCCGCGTCATCCGGTCGAGACCGTCCGCCTCGCACTCCTCGCGAAGCCTTGCGCGCAGATTGGCGGCGACGCCCTCCATCTGCCGCGCGCCGAGCGCCTCCACCCGGGCCTGGGCGAGCAGGTCGTAGACCTCGCGCGCCTCGCGACGCTGCGGCCGGCGCCGCCCGTGCAGCGCCTCGTCGTGATGGCGGAGCCTGAGCGCCATCGCATCCGCCGCGCCCCGGATCCGCGCCCTTTCGGCCGCCGGCAGCGCCCGCGACGGCACCGGCAGCCGGGCCCGCCTGCCGGCAAGACCCGGCGGCCCGGGCTGGAAGGCGACATCGATATCGCCGCGCTCGGCAACCGCACGCAGCGCGCTCGCCGTGGCCCGGCGGAACTCCTCGGCGCGCGTGCTGTCGCGTTGGGTCGGCGGCGTGGGCATCTCGGTCGGTTCAGGCGGCGCGGCGCGGTCCCGCCCCAAGGGGAAGCTCCTCGTTGAAGCAGCGCTGGTAATACTCGGCCACGGTCGCCCGCTCCGCCTCGTCGCACTTGTTGAGGAAGGTGACGCGGAAGGCGAAGGCGACGTCGCCGAAGATCTTCGCGTTCTCCGCCCAGGTGATGACGGTGCGCGGGCTCATCACCGTCGAGATGTCGCCGTTGATGAAGCCCGCCCGCGTCAGGTCTGCGAGTGCCACCATCGCGGCGATCCGCTTCCGCGCGGCGCTGTCATTGGCCGGGATCCCGAGCTTGGCGGCGACGATCTCGGTCTCCTGCTCGTGCGGCAGATAGTTCAGGGTGGCGACGATGTTCCAGCGGTCCATCTGCCCCTGGTTGATCTGCTGCGTGCCGTGGTAGAGCCCCGTGGTGTCGCCGAGACCCACCGTGTTCGCGGTGGCGAACAGGCGGAACGCCGGGTGCGGGCGGATCACCCGGTTCTGGTCGAGCAGCGTCAGCTTGCCCTCGACCTCGAGCACGCGCTGGATCACGAACATCACGTCCGGCCTGCCGGCGTCATACTCGTCGAACACGAGTGCGCAGGGGTGCTGCAGCGCCCAAGGCAGGATCCCTTCACGGAACTCCGTCACCTGCTTGCCGTCGCGCAGCACGATCGCATCCTTGCCGATCAGGTCGATGCGGCTGATGTGGCTGTCGAGATTGACGCGGATGCAGGGCCAGTTGAGGCGGGCGGCGACCTGCTCGATATGGGTCGACTTGCCGGTGCCGTGGTAGCCCTGGATCATCACCCGGCGATTGAAGGCGAAGCCGGCGAGGATCGCGAGCGTGGTCTCGCGGTCGAACCGGTAGGCGTCGTCGATGTCGGGCACATGCTCGGTGCGCACGCTGAAGGCCGGCACCTCCATGTCGGAGGGGAAGCCGAACACCTCGCCCGCCTTCACGGTCATGTCGGGAAGGTCGATCGCCGAGGTGGGGCGAAGGTCGGCCAACTGGGTCACCTTGTTCATGCGCGTGTCTACTCTCTCCGATAAGGCCCCAGATTAGACCCCGGCGGCGCGGTTGCGAAGGCCGGCCGCGCGCCTCACGCCCCTCGGGCGGGAAGGGCACGGATCAGCGTGGTGTAGGCGGCGTTGATGGTCTTGAGCCGGTCCTCGGCGGCCTTGTCGCCGCTGTTCGCGTCGGGGTGGAAGCGTTTGGCGAGGGCCTTGTAGGCGCGCTTGACGTCGTCGCGCGTCACCGGCCAGGCGAGCTCGAGGGTCGCGAGCGGGCCGCGCAGCTCGGCCGGCGCCTCCGGCCTGTCCTGGCGCGGGCTGCGCCTGCCCCTGCCGAGGGCGTCGAACGGGTCGATGATCCGCTCGTTCGCCCCGAGGCCGAGCCGGCCGAGCGGCCAGGTCGGGCGACGCCATGTGGTGTCGCGGCGCATCTCGGCCTCGATCTCGCCCGGGCTCATGCCCTTGTAGTAGTCCCAGGCGCGGTTGTATTCGCGCACGTGGTCAAGGCAGAACCAGTAGTAGTCGGTGAGGTTCCGGCGCGATTTCGGCGCCCGGAAGCCGCCATGCGCGGCGCAGCCGGGATGGTCGCAGACACGGTTCGGGTCGTCCGTCTGCGGGATCTCGGCCCGCAGTCGGGAACGGGAGGAGCCATGGCTTCGCGGTGCGCCGCTGCGCATTCGTCTCTTATGGCCACGGCTCCGGTGCGTGGCAAGGCGAAGGCGGGGAGGTGAAGCGGATGGGAGGCACACGCGCGGAGCGGATCACGGCGGCGCTTGAGGCAGGGCTTGCTCCGGCGACGGTGACCGTGGTCGATGACAGCGCCCGGCACGCGGGTCATGCAGGCAATCCCGACGGCGGAGGCGAGACGCATTATCTCGTCCATGTCGTCTCGCCGCGTTTCGCTGGCCTCGGCAGGGTGGCACGGCACCGGCTGGTCAATGGGCTTCTCGGCCCCGAGTTCGCGACCGGCCTGCATGCTTTGAGCCTTCGTCTCGAGACGCCGGAAGAGGCCGCCCGGACGCAGCGCCCCGACGGAAAGAACGACTCGGTCTGAAGCAACGTCCCATTAAATGATCCCGGTCACACTGCGCGCACACGGAGGAGTTCCCCATGGCGCGCAGCACCCTGATCAACCGCAACATCGTCGCCGAGCGTGGCCGCACCTCGATGCGCCTGGAACCCGAGCTGTGGGACGCGCTGGCCGAGATCTGCCGCCGCGAGCGCACCACACCGTCGGAGCTCTGCCGGCGGATCGAGAGGATGGGCCTGAAGGGCGGCCGTACCTCGGCGATGCGGGTGTTCGTGTTGCAGTATTTCCGTGCCGCCGCGACGGAGGAGGGGCATATCGCCGCGGGCCACGGGATGCTCGACCATTCCCGCCCCGCCGGCAACGGGTCGGGGCGCCGCGCCACGCCGTTGCCGGCGTTCATGTCGGGAAGCGCGGCCGAATAGGTCCCGCTTCCTCTCCCTCCCAGTCCTCCCGCCTCGCTTACTCCGCCCCGGTGGTCTTCGCCGGGGCGGGCGTGCGTGTCGAGAAGGCAGGCCAGCGCCGCGCGACGACCGGCCCGTCCGCCGCGTAGGCGTGGCAGGTGTTCAGCAGGGGCGGCGGCCTGGTCGGGTCCTGCGGGCGTGAGCGACGCACCACCGAGAGCGTCTGGAAGGCCACGGTGGCCATCGGCCCGAGGAGCTCGACAAGGTGGGTGCAGCCGCGCACGCCGCCGACCACCTCCCTGACCTTCCCGCTCCAGCCTGGACCGATCCGGAGGCCGGCGAGACGCGCGAAGTTCGGCGTGACGTCGGGGCAGATCGCGTAAGGTGCGAACTCGGTGCTCGCCTCGCAGGCATGGACGACCATGTCCTCGTCCACCGTCAGGCGCATCAGCATCCCGTGCAGCTTCTCGCCCGGGCGTATCTCGCCCCGGTCCTCGTTGGCGAAGGCGTAGGTCTTCGTGTCGGCGAGCGAGGCCTCGATGTCGAAGAGCCCGTCCTCGCGGCGATAGCCCTCGATGACGATCGTGCGCGTGTGCAGCTTCTCGCGTGGCTTCGGCGGGCTCAGCGGCATCGGCCGGTGCGTCGGCGTGGGGACATGGCTTGCATATCGCACGGGCCGCGATCGGTCGCCAGCGGTCAGGGAGCGAGAAGCGCGGCAAGCGCCCGGAGGTCGGACGCCGCTTCCGCCGTCGGGTGCCGGGTCAGGAACGGCACCTGGCGCCGGATCGCCTCGGCGACGCGCGCGTCACGGCGCACCACGCCCGCGAGCGGCGGGCTCTCCTTCAGAAAGGTCTCGGAGGCCTTCCGGAGCGTTGCCCATGTGCGCTCGCCAGAGAGCTGGGAGACGGCCATGTTGACCACTACGCGCCGGTCACCGCCCGGCCGGTCGAGGGCGGCGAGCTTGAGGCAGGCATAGGCGTCGGTCAGCGCCGTCGGCTCCTCGGTGGTGACGACGAGCAGCGTGTCGGCGAACGCCGCGAGCCGCCGCGCGGTGCGGTCGAGCCCAGCACCGATGTCAAGCACCACGTGATCGTAGCCGCGGGCGCCGGAGAGTCCCGTGAGGATCGTCTCGAACTGAGACTCGGCCAGAGCGGCGAGAGCGCCCGAGCCCGAGCGCCCAGCGAGAACCGAGAATCCGGCGTCGGGCACCGGGGTGGCGAGCGCTTCCACGCGTTCGCCGCGGAGCAGGCCGGTGACATCGCGGGTGACGGAGAGGCCGATCTGCACATCGACATTGGCAAGCCCGAGATCGCCGTCGACCAGCAGTACCTGCCGGCGGCGTTCGGCGAGCGCCTGCGACAGCGAGATGGCAAGCCAGGTCTTGCCCACGCCGCCCTTGCCGGAGGCGATTGCGATCAGCCGCCCCGCCGGGCGTGGCGGAGCCTCGAAGGCCGGGGCGGCGAGAGCGGCGCGCGCGGTCATCGATTGTCCCTCCTCTCAGGCTGCGGCGCGGGTCTGGCGTGATGCGGGGGCGGCCATGAGCCGTGCGGCGAGCGCCTCCGCCGTCATCGCGCCGAGCCCGTCGGCGGCTCCCGGTCCCGTGCCGGCTTCCGCGACCGCAAGCCCGCCGGCATGGGCGGCAGCGGGGAGGGCGCCCACGCGTCGGGCGATGTCGAACCGTGTGGCGACCACGTGCCGCGCTCCTGTCTCGGCCAGAGCCTCGGCCGCCTCCGCCGCCTCGGCAGCGTCCATGCCGGCGGCGAGGACGACCGCCACCGCGGCGCCCGAGGCGGCGGCGAGAGCGGCGATCTCCTCGCGTTCTGCGGGGTCGAACGGGTCAATCCCCGCGGTGTCGATCAGCGTCGGCTCGTCCGTGCGCACGGCGAGAGCGCGCAGCACCGTCGCGGGATGGGGGGCGGCGATCAGGTCGAGGCCGAGCAGCCGGGTGAAGGCGGCGAGCTGCTCCACCGCACCCGCGCGCCGCCCGTCGGCCGCGATCACGCGCGGCGTGCGCCCGGCGAGCCGCAGGCGCGTGGCGAGCTTGGCGACGGTGAGGGTCTTGCCCGAGCCGGGCGGTCCGACCACGAGCAGGGTGCTGCCGCGCCCGAGCGGCAGCTTCTCGAACCGGAGATGGGTCGACAGCGCCGCCGCGAGATCGGGGCCTGAGGCGAGCGCGGCGCGAAGCCGCTCGGGCACGCCGTGCGCGGCGAGCGCGGCCGCGACCGCCGGGTCGCCGGCCGGGCGAACCGGCTGGAGCGGCGCGACTGGTGCGGGCTCGACCTCCGGCTCGGCGGCCGCGGTGAGCTCGATCCCCTCGGCCACCCGGCGCGTGCCCAGGATCAACGCCTCGGCGCCGAGCTCGGCGCGGGCCGCCGCCATGGCGGCGGCGGCGGTGCGGGCCCGGAAGACGCGGATTCGCATCGTCTCAGACCGTGCCCACGGTGCGGATCCGCGCGCGCGGATGGATCTCGGCCTGGCTCAGCACCGGTGTGGCGGCCCTGAAGCGCTCGACCACGGCGCGCACATGCGGCCGGAGGGCGGGGCTGACGAGCAGCACGGCCGCTTCGCCGGCGTTGGCGGCGCGGTCGATTGCCTCCCTGAGCTTCGTCATGAACTCAGTGAGACGCGAGGGCGCCATGGCGAGCTGCCTGTCCTCAGGCGGGCCGGTCATCGACTCGGCGAAGGCGCGCTCCCATTCGGGCGAGAGGGTTACCAGCGGGATGTAGCCGTTCGGCCCGGTGTGCTGTTCGCTGATCTGGCGCGCGAGCCGCACGCGCACCTGCGCCACGATCCCCGCGACCCCCCTCGCCCCGGCCGCTAGCGCCTCGGCGATCCCCTCGAGGATGGTGGGCAGGTCGCGGATCGAAACGCGCTCGGCGAGCAGGGCCTGAAGCACGCGCTGCACGCCGGCGGTGCTGATCTGCTGGGGGATCAGCTCGGCGACGAGCTTCTGGTGTTCGCGCGGCAGCTCGTCGAGAAGCTTCTGCGTCTCGGCGAAGGAGAGGAGCTCGGCCATCTGGTCACGCACGAGCTCGGTGAGGTGCGTCGTGATGACGGATGCGGGGTCGACCACGGTGTAGCCCCTCGCCGCCGCCTCGTCGGCGAGCGTGGCGTCGATCCAGGCGGCGGGGATGCCGAAGGCCGGCTCGGTGGTTTTCTCCCCAGGCAGAGCGACGGGCGCGCCCGTCGGGTCCATCGCGAGCAGCATCCCCGGGCGGACCTCGGCTCGGCCCGCCTCGAGCTCCTTGATCCGAACCACATAGGTCGTGGGCGGGAGCTGGACATTGTCCTGGATCCGAACCGGAGGAAGCAGAAATCCCATCTCGGAGGCGAGCGCGCGGCGCAGCGCGCGGATCTGCTCGGTCAGCCGCGCACCGCCTTCGGCCGTGGCGAGGCCGAGCAGGGCGTAGCCGAGCTCGAGCCGAACCGCGTCGATCCTGAGCGCCGCGGTGACCGGCTCCTCGGCAGGCGGGGCGGCGAGGGCGGGCGCCTCCGCTCCGGCGGCCGTCTCCTCGGCTCTGCGCGCCGCATCCCGGCGCGCCCAGGCAGCGGCCCCGGCGATCCCGGCGATGGCGAGGAAGGGAAGCATCGGAATGCCTGGCATCAGCGCGAGCGCGCCGGCCGCCCCGGCCGCCATCGCGAGCGGCTTCGGGGAGCCCGCGATCTCGCGCAGCACCGCTTCGTCGGTTCGGCCATCGACGCCGGCCTTGGTCACGACGATGCCGGCGGCGGTCGAGGTGATCAGCGCCGGGATCTGGCTCACCAGGCCGTCGCCGATCGTCAGCAGCGAGTAGGTGCCGATCGCGGCGGAGAAGCTCATCCCCTCGCGCGCCACACCGATCACGAGGCCGCCGATCAGGTTGATGAGGGTGATGACGAGGCCGGCGACGGCATCGCCCTTGACGAACTTGGCGGCACCGTCCATCGCGCCGAAGAACGCGCTTTCCTCCTCGAGTTCTTTGCGCCGCCTCCGCGCTCCCGCCTCGTCGATCAGCCCGGCCGAGAGGTCGGCGTCGATCGCCATCTGCTTGCCCGGCATCGCATCGAGGCTGAACCGCGCCGCCACCTCGGCGATCCGGCCCGAGCCCTTGGTGATCACGACGAAGTTCACGAGCACGAGGATCGCGAACACGATCAGCCCGATCACCACGTCGCCCCCCATCAGGAAGCCGCCGAACGCGGCGATCACCGCTCCTGCCGCCTGCGGCCCCTCGTGCCCGGCCGAGAGAATGAGCCGCGTCGAGGCGAGGTTGAGGCCGAGCCGCAGAAGCGTGGTGATCAGCAGCAGTGTCGGGAACGAGGTGAAGTCGAGCGGCCGGCGCATGAACATCGCCGTCATCAGAACAAGCACCGAGGCGGTGATCGAGAGCGCAAGCCCGAGGTCGAGCAGGAGATGCGGCAGCGGTACGACGAGGATGACGATCAGGAGCACCACCCCGATCGCCATCAGCACGTCCGGCGTGGGCACTGCGCGGCTGACGCGTGCCGCGAGCGTCGGTGCGGTCGCCTCCGCGTTCCCCTCGGCCATCGGGGACGGTCCGCTCAGGCGGGGATCCGGTCAGCCTGCGCCGGCGGCGGGACGCGCACTCCGGCGGAGCTGTATTCACGCAGCTTGTTGCGCAGCGTGCGGATCGAGATGCCGAGGATGGTTGCGGCGTGGGTGCGGTTGCCGAGACAGTGGGTGAGCGTCTCGAGGATCAGGTCGCGCTCGACGTCGGCGACGGTGCGGCCGACGAGGGCGCCGACCGCGCTCTGCCCCGCGGCCGGGGGTGCCGCCGTTTCGCGCTGGCGTGCCGCCGCCGCTGCCGCAGCCGGAACGAGCCGCTGCGCCGTCTCGTCTGCCGCCGGGGCGGCGCCGCCGAGCTCGATCGCCTCGACGTCGATCACGTCTCCGGAGGCGAGCAGGACGGCGCGGTGGATCGTGTTCTCGAGCTCGCGCACATTGCCGCGCCAGCCGTGCGCCTCAAGCATCGCCATCGCCGCGGGCGTGATCGGCCGCATCGGCAGGCCGTTCACCTCGGCGTATTTGCGGGCGAAATGGTCCGCAAGCGGTGCGATGTCGCCCGGCCGGTCGCGCAAGGCCGGCACCTGCAGCGTCACGACATTGAGGCGGAAGTAGAGGTCCTCGCGGAAGGTGCCCTTGCGCACCTCGGCGAGCAGGTCGCGGTTCGTCGTCGCGATCAGCCGCACATTGACCTTGACGGGTTCCGTGCCGCCGAGCCGGTCGACCTCGCGCTCCTGGATCGCGCGCAACAGCTTCGCCTGAAGCCGCACGTCCATCTCCGAGATCTCGTCGAGCAGGAGCGTGCCGCCATGCGCCGCCTCGAACTTGCCGATACGCCGCGCCACCGCGCCGGAGAAGGCGCCTTTCTCGTGGCCGAACAGCTCGCTTTCGAGCAGGTTGTCGGGTATCGCGGCGCAGTTGAGCGCGACGAACGGCCCGCCCGCGCGGCGGCTCTTGCGGTGGATGTGCCGTGCGAGCACCTCCTTCCCGGTGCCGCTCTCGCCCGCGATCAGGACCGACGCCTCGGAAGCGGCGACCTGCTCGGCGCGGCGGATCGTCTGCCGCATCACCGGGTCGCGGTGGATCAGCGCATGCCCGTCCGCTCCCACGGCCTCGAGGATGGCGGCGATCAGGTCGGGGTCAGGCGGGAGCGGCAGGTATTCCCGCGCGCCGGCGCGGATCGCCGCGACCGCGAGGTCGGCATCGTTACCCACGCCGCAGGCGATGACGGGGGTGGCGATCCGTTCCGCGGCCATCGCGCGCACGAGCAGCGACACGTCGAGCCTCACGTCGCACAGGACGAGGTCGATGCCGCCGCCCGCACGCAGCTGCGCGAGCGCCGCGGCGACATCGTCGGCCTGGGCGAGCCGCGCGCCGCGGGCGATGGCGATCCGCCCCGCCTGGCCGAGTTCCGCCGAGAGCGAGCCGATGATCAGGATCCGCATCCTGCGTCCCTCCTGCTGCCTTGCGGCGTCACGCGCCGCGATCCGCCTTGACGATCTCGGTCATGGTCACGCCGAGGCGGTTGTCGTCGACCATCACCACTTCGCCGCGCGCCACGAGCCGGTTGTTGACGTAGATGTCGATCGCCTCGCCGAGCTTGCGGTCGAGCTCCACCACCGCGCCGCGGCCTAGCTTCAAGAGCTGGCTCACCTGCATCGTGCTCCGCCCGAGCACGGCGGAGACCTGGACGGGAATGTCGTAGATCGCCTCGAGCTCGCGCGTGCCCGGCGCGAACGCCGCGTCCTCGCCCGGCACCGCGACCTCCGATCCGCCCGAGGAGAGATCCTCGAGCGCGACACCCTGGCCCTGTTCAGCTGCCATCTTGGTTCTCCTCAGCGCTTCCGGGCGACAGCCCGAGCTGGTGAAGGACATCGCGCGCCGCGCTCGCGAGCGCGTGCGGATCGTGCCGCGCCTCGCCCCCGGGCCAGCTGACGCGCATCTCGCCCGGGCTCATTCCGGCCGTCCCGACCACCTCGAGCCGCCCGGCGAAATCGGCCGCGGCGGCAGCGCGTGCGAGCGCGGGCTCGAGGCGTCGCGCGAGCTCCGGCTCGAGGCGGATCACGATCCGCTCGACGCCAGAGAGCCGAGCGATCAGCGCCTCGGCGAGCATCCCGCAGGTCTTTGGAGCGTGCGCGGCGGCGGCTGAGGGCAGGGCGCGGGTGACGAGGTCGAGCGTCGCCCTGGCCAGCGCCCCGGCGGCGCGTTCCGCCGCCGCCGCCGCCGCCTCGCGCGCCTCAGCAAGCCGCGCCGCGATCGCCTCGAGCGCCGCCGCCGCGCGCGCCTCTGCACTCGCCTTCGCCTCCGCTGCCGCCGCCGCGCGCCCCTCGGCGACGCCTTCGGCGCGGGCCTCGGCGAGCTCGGCGGCGGAGAAGCTCGGCGCGATCACCTCCGGCTCAGGCGGTGGCGCGGGCAGCGGAGCGCGCGACGGCGGCCCATCCTCGGCGTCGAAGTCGCGCTCGAACAGGTAGCGGCGCGGCGGCGGCCGGTCTTGGCCGCGTCGGGCCAGGGCAGACAGGGCGATCGGACGTGGCGCGGTGCTCATGTCAGTAGACGAGCTCCTCCTCGCGGCCGTCGCTGATCGTGATCTGGCCGGACGCGGCGAGATCCTTCGCAGCGGCGACGATCGCGGCCTGCGCCTCCTCGACGTCCTTGAGCCGCACCGGCCCGAGCGCGGCGATATCCTCCTTCAGCATCTTGCCCGCACGCTCGGAGAGGTTCTTGAAGAACAGGTCACGGATCGTGTCGGAGGCGCCCTTCAGCGCGAGCGCGAGCGTCTCCTTCTCGACCGCGCGCATCAGCACCTGGATGCCGGCACCGTCCACCCGGGTGAGGTCCTCGAAGGTGAACATGAGGCTCTTGATCCGCTCGGCCGCCTCGCGGTTGCGCTCCTCGAGCGCGGCGAGGAAGCGGCTTTCTGCCGAGCGGTCGAGATTGTTGAAGATGTCGGCCATCAACTCGTGCGCGTCGCGACGCTGCGTCCGCGCGAGGTTCGACATGAACTCCATCCGAAGTGTGCGTTCCACGCTCTCGAGCACGTCCTTCTGCACGCTCTCCATCCTGAGCATGCGCATCACCACCTCGAGCGCGAAGTTCTCCGGCAAAAGCTGCAGCACGCGGGCGGCGTGATCGGGCCGCACGCGCGAGAGCACCAGCGCGACCGTCTGCGGGTATTCGTTCTTGAGGTAGTTCGCGAGCAGCTGTTCGTTGACGTTGCCGAGCTTGTCCCACATCGTCCGCCCGGCTGGGCCGCGGATCTCCTCCATGATCTGCGCGACCCTGTCCTTCGGCAGGCTCTTCAAGAGCAGACGCTCGGCGCTCTCGTAGGTGCCGCGCAGGTTGCCGGTGGCCGAGATCTGGTCGGCGAACTCGACGCAGAGCCGCTCGACGACGCTTGCCGAGACCACGCCGAGGCCGGCCATCGCGGCGCTGATCTCCTTGATCTCGTCCTCGTGCATCATCGCGAACAGGCGCGCCGCCGCCTCCTCGCCGAGAGCGAGCATCAGGATCGCCGCCTTCTGCGGCCCGGTGAGGCTGCGCCAATCGTCGCGCGCTCGTGCCATCGCCACGTCTCCGCTTCCCCGACCCGACCGTCAGCTCTCCTGCGCCATCCAGCTTCGGATCACCGAGAGCGCCTCTTCTGGGTGCTTCTCGGCGAGCTCGGCGATCCGCCGGAGGCTCGAGGCGCGCATTTGCCCCTCCACCTGGCTGACATTGATCAGGCTGTCTCCCTCGAGCAGCGGGACAGCGCCGTCAGGGCCCGGCAGCGTCGCCTGGCCGCCGGGGCCGGCGAGCGCCGCCGCCGCTGCGGCCGCGGCAGGGCCGGAGAGAGCCGGCAGGCCGGAGGCGCCGGGAAGCCCCGCGAGCGCGTCGCCACCCGCAGGGCTCACACGCTCGAGCACACGCCCGGCGAGGGGGCGCACCACGAGCAGGAGCGCGAGCAGGGCGATGACGCCGAACACCGCCGTCTCGACGATCCGCACGATCTCGGCGCGGCCGATCGGCAGGCCGAACAGCCTCTCCTCCTCGGCCACGCCTGCATCCGCCTCGGCGAAGCGGAGGTTCACCACCTCGATCTTGTCGCCGCGCGCCTCGTCGAAGCCGACCGCGCCGCGGACGAGAGCAGTGATCTGCGCGAGTTCCTCGGCCGTGCGCGGGCGCCAGACCGGGGCGCCGCCCCCCTCGGGCCTCGCCATCGTGCCGTCGACGAGCACGGCGATCGACTGCCGACGAACCTGCGGTGCCTCGCGCACGATCTGGCGCAGGGTTCGGCCGATCTCGAAATTGGTGGTCTCCTCGGTCCGGCTCTCCTCGGTGATCGAGCCGGCGTTCTGCGGCTCGGGGTTGGGCAGGTTGTTGCCCACCGTGACGTTCTGCTGCCGCTCCTGGCCGCGGCTCTGCTCGGTGATCGAGGAGGTGGAGCGGGCCACCTGCTGGTCAGGGTCGAAGCTCTCCCGGCTCTCGGTGATCCGATCGAAGTCCATTTCGACGGTGGCCTCGACGCGCACCTTCCCCACGCCGAGCGTGCGCTCGAGCAGTTCCTCGACCGCGCGGGAGAGGCGGAGCTCATGGGCGCGACGCACCTCCTCGGCGTTGAGCGCGACACCGAGGCCCGTGACCGCCTGCCCCCCGCGCGCGAGCAGAGAGCCGCGGCTGTCGACCACGGAGATGTTGGCGGGCTTGAGCCCGGGCACGGCGGCGGCGGCGAGATGGACGATCGCCTGCACCTGCTCGCGGTCGAGCCGCTGCGGCCCCGCCATGGTCAGCACGATCGAGGCCTGCGCCTCGGCCTGCTGGCGCGCGAAGGGCTCGCGCCTGGGCAGCACGAGATGGACGCGCACCGCACGCACACCCTGGATCTGACGGATGGTCCGCGCGAGCTCGCCCTCGAGCGCGCGCACCTGGTTGATCCCCTGCTGGAAGCTCGAGGTGGTGAGGCTGTCGGTGCGGTCGAACAGCTCGTAGCCGACCGACCCGCCCGTCGGCAGGCCTTCGGACGCAAGGGCGAGCCGCACCCGGGCGACCTGCTCGACGGGGACGAGGATCCGCCCGCCATTGCCCTCGAGCCGGTAGGGCACGCGCTGACGCTCGAGGCTCTGCACCACCGCCGCGCTGTCGCGCGTGTCGAGGTCAGCGTAGAGGAGCGCCATCGGCGGCTGGCCGGCGCGGATGGCGAGGAACACGATCAGGCCGAAGAGCCCGGCGGCGACGACACCGAGCGCCGCAATCCTCGTAGGCCCAAGCGCGCGCAGTCCCTGCAGCAGCCCGTTCACGTCCAACCCTCTCCTTCCGCTCGGTCGCCGGCGGAGCGGCGTCCTGCCGCGAGGGCGACAGTGGCGTGCGAGCCCTTACCCTCCGGTTAAAGCCCCGGCATTTTCTGCCGCGTCGGGGTCAGGGAGGGGGGGTCAGCTGTCCGGCATCACGCTGCGGATCCGGTCGGAGGGAACCGTGATGTCGCCGAGGCGAAGCTTGATCGCCCCGTCCGCTCCGCGCTCCGCCCCCGTGACGCGGCCGTAGATCGTGGTCGAGACCTTCGTCGTGCTCGTTCCCGTCTGGCCGGTGACGGTCAGCGTGTAGACCCCGTCGGGCAGGCGGCTGCCCGAGTTGTCGCGGCCATCCCAGAAGAAGCCGTGGGTGCCGGCGGTGGTCTCGCCCCGCGCGGTGCGCACCACGCGGCCGGCGGCATTGGTGATGGTGATCATCGTCTCGCTCGTCGGTCCGGAGAGCGTGTAGGTGCCGGCCGCCTCGCCGCGCTGCAGCGGCAGGGCGGAGCCGTCGACCTCCACCGTCCGCCCGATCAGGGGGGTGAGCGCGGTCAGCTGCGCCGTGCCTTGGAGCCTGATCAGGTTCTCGAGATTGCTGTTGGTCGCGAGCTGCTGCTCGACCTGGGCGAACATCACGAGCTGCTGCGTGAACTGGTTCGTGTCGAGCGGCGCGGTCGGGTCCTGGTTCTGCAGCTGCGTGGTGAGCAGCTTCAGGAAGTCCTGGAAGTTGTTGGCGATCCGCGCGCTCGCCGCCTGCTGCATTCCCTGCCGGTCGGCGATCGAGAGGACCTGCTGAACGGTGGACATGGGTCTTGCTCCTTCGCTGTGTCAGACGGCGATGTCGAGGCCGCCGGGAGCGGCCCTTCGCTGGACCGTTTCGCTTCGTGCCCGCTCGGCGTCGGCGCGCGCGTTCGCGGGCGCAGAGCCCCGGCCGTCGCCGCCTTCGCGCGCGGGCGCCTCGCCGCCGCCGCGTCCGTCACGCGCGGCGAGGTCGAAGCTGAACGCCCGCCCCTCGGCGCCGACGCCGGCCTGGGCGAGGGCGCGGTCGAGCGCTGCCTGGTCGCGCACGAGCAGAAGCAGCGTCTCGGGCCGTTCCGCCACGATGTGGATCCGCGCCTGCTGCTCGTTCTCGCTGCGCACCGAGATCTCGACCCGGCCGAGCTCGACCGGCTCGAGCGTCACGGTCACGCTTCCCGGAGAGGCGCTTGAGCCGGCGGCGAGGGTGACCACGACGGGCATGATCTGCTGCGCCGGCGCGGCTCGCGGCGCCCACTGGACGGTCTGGGCCTGCGGCGCCGGTGGCGACGTGATCGGGAGCCCCGCAAGGCCGAGCGCCGGCTGGGCGAGGGGCTGGCCGGTCGACGTCGCTGTGGCGCTGCCGGGGGGGGTGGTGTTCGCCTCTGACGGCCTCCGCACAGGCGCGGCGTTTACCTCTGGCCGAGGCGAGGACGGAGATGGCGTCGAAGACCTGAGCAGCGCCGCGCCGCCCTCCGCCACGGGGGCGTCGTCGGTCAGGGCATCGGTGCTGCCGGGCGGCCCGGCGCCGGGCGCCTCGAGCGCCTGCGCCGTCAGGGGCGCCGGCTCTGCCGGGGGCTGAGCGGCGTTGAGGGTCTCGACGGACGCTGCCGCAACGAGGGGTGAGAGGGCCGGTGCCGCCGCGCGGAGCGGACGCGGCTCCGCCGCGCGGTGGACCGCGATCTGGACGAGCGGCGGCGGCGGTGGCGCGACCGGTCGCTCGGCAGGACGCGCTGCCGCCTCCCCGCTGGCGATGGGCGAGGGGGTGGCCTCTGCCTCGCTCGCCGCAGTCGGTGCGGCGCCTGCCAGTGCGTTTGCGGTCGGCGCCGCGGTGCGGTTCGTCAGTTGCGGTGACGGTTCGACCGCCCCCCGCGCCTGTCCCCGAGCCGTCTCGGGTATGGGCTGTTCTTTCGGCGGGCTTTCGCCCCGGTCGCGAACGCGGGTCGGAGCGGCGAGGCGTTCGGGCTGGATGTCGCCGGCGGTCTCGGGTGCTCGGTCTGCGTCAGCATCCGGTTCGAGGGAAGCGGGAGGCGCTCCGGCCGGGTCGTTTGCCAAGGCGTCGGATGGTCTCGCTTCGGGCGTGACGCCAGCCCGCCCCGATATTGCCTCCGCCGCCTTCGCCTGTTGCGAGGCGGCCGGTGCGGCGGTTGCCGGTGGCGCGACCGGGAGCGCGGGGTCGGAGACGGGGTCGAGCCGGAGAGGCTGCGCCTGGTTTTCTTCCGCCTCGGCTTCTTTTGCCGGTCCAAGCTCGGTCGCGCCCGCAGCCTGTCCGTCCACGGGCTCGGCGAAGACCATCGCCAGCGGCAGGAGCGCGCTTGGCACGGCCGGGGCGTCCGGCTCGGCAGGCCCTGGACGCCCGATCGCTTCTCCGGGCTCCTCGGCCAGACGAGCCTCCGGGGCCTGCTCCGTCGCGGCCTCCCCGGCAGGGTCAGGCGGCGGTTCGGGGGCTGCATCGCCAAGCAGCCCGGCGAGCAGGCTTGAGAAGCTTTCGCCACCCTCTCCAGCGCGGGCGGCGTCGGGAAGGGTGGGCGGTGCAGCGGTGGCTTGGCTGATCGCGACCATCATGCGCCCGCGCCCCGCAACCCCCGGGCCAGGATCCGAACCCTTGAAGATCAGGGGCTTGAGCAAGAGCCGCCGCGTCGGCGCGACGAAACTGCCGGGCAGGTCCTGCCCTGCCCGGCAGGTCCGCACCGGGGCAGGTGGGCGCCTCCCGCGGCAGATCCGACCCGGCAGTTTCTGCCGCCCCCGGCAGGATCTGCCGGGCTGCGCAGACGCGGGCATGGGTTGGCCAGGCAGGGCAGGCCGAAATCGCGCGGCCGCTCCGGCACGTCGCTTGCTCGCCCCGTCTCCGGGTGCGTTCCCGCGCCCGGCCGAGCCAAGGGTGGGCAGGATGCCGCTGAAGCTTGTTCTCAAGCCTGGCGAGACGCTCGTGGTCAACGGCGCCGTGATCGGCTCCGGCGACCGCACCGCGACGATCTTCCTGCACAACGAGGCGCAGTTCCTGCGCGGCCGCGAGATGCTGCGCGCGGAAGAGGCCATCGGGCCGGAGCGCGCTCTCTATCTCGCGATCCAGATGGCCTATCTCGGCCAGGCGCCGGAGCGGGCGGTCCATGACGCGCTCGCCGCGCTGCGCCGCGCACGCCCCGAGGCGGTGGAGGAGATCGCGGCGATCGCGGAACTCGTCTCGATGCGCCGCCACTACCAGGCGCTGAGGCGCTGCCGCGCCCTCTTCCCGACCGCGACGGACCACGCCGCGTGACCACCCCGCCCGGCAGGGCCTGCCGGGCAGCGGGCACAGCCTGCCCGGCAACCCGGTCCCGCGCTCCCGGGCAGCATGCGGCGGAAGCCGCCTTTTTGCTTGCTTTTCCGCTCTGGCACGGCGTCTGCGTCGCTTGTGGCGACGGAACCCGGTGCGGCCATTCCCGCACGGCACAGCCTGGAGGCAGACCATGTCGCTCTTCGGTTCGATGACCACCGCGATCGGCGGGCTTACGGCGCAGTCGCGCGCGCTCGGCCACATCTCCGACAACGTGGCGAACAGCCAGACGATCGGCTTCAAGCGGATTGACACGAGCTTCGTGAGCTACATCACCTCGTCCTCGCCGCGGCTGCACACGCCGGGCAGCGTCGTGGCGCGGCCCGACTTCACCCATACCATTCAGGGAACGATCGAGCAGACGGAGAACAAGACCGCGCTCGCCGTCGCCGGGCAGGGCTTCTTCGCGGTCGCGGCACAGTCGGGCGAGGTCAACGGCCTGCCCACCTTCGACCCGCGGCAGTTCTACACCCGCGCCGGTGATTTCACGCTCGACCGCAACGGCTATCTCGTCAACAGCGCGGGCTACTTCCTGCAGGGCTGGAACGTCGATGCCAACACCCGCCAGGTCGACCGCACGCTGCTGCAGCCGATCCGCGTGAGCCAGCTCGTCTCGAACCCGGTCGCGACCTCGGAAATCACGCTCGCCGCCAACCTGCCGGCCAACCCGCCCGAGGGGCGCAACAGCTTCTCCTCCTCCGTCGGCATCTACGACGCCCTCGGCCAGCAGCGGACTCTCCAGCTCGAATGGACGCGCGCGGGCAACAACAACTGGCGGCTCGACGTCGTCGCTCCCGGCTCGACGCTCGACCCCGTCGGCGGCGCCGGCACCATCCCAGGCTTCGACGACCAGGCAATGAGCGCCTTCAACGTCCAGGGCACGGTGCAGCCGCAGCAGCAGCAGGACGACATCCAGATTCCCGCGACCGTAACGGCAGGCCAATTGTTCCAGGTCACGATCAACGGCATCGTCGTGAGCTACACCGCGACCGCGACCGACACGACGACAACGGTGCGCAACCAGCTGATCAGCCGAATCAACACCGACGCAGCGACCCTCGGCGTGAACGCGACGGCCCAGTCGGCGGACACGCTCCGCCTCAACGCCACCTCGATCGGCACGCCCTACACGCTCGCCGTGTCCGCGAACCTGACGGCGACCAGCGTCCAGACGAACACGCCGGCGCAGTACCAGACCGACAGCTTCACCTTCACCGGAACGGTCGGCGAGGTGGGCGACCAGTTCACGATCTCGCTCGACGGCATCACCGGCGGCTTTCCGGCCACGAAGAGCTGGACCTACACCACCACCGGCACCGAAGGCTCAATGAACTCGATCGTCAACGGCCTTGCCGCCCTGATCAACGCCGACCCCACGAGCCCCGCGATCGCGACCGTCAACGGCTCGATCCTGACACTGACGGCCAAGAGGGCCGTGCCGATCCCCTCCTGGAACGTTGTCGCCGGCCGGAGCGACATCACGGTCGGCGCGGTCGTCCCCGGCAACACCTACAGCGTGACGCTGAACGGCAACACCTATTCCTACACGGCGCTCGCCGGGGACACCGCGGACGACGTCCGCGATCAGCTGATCACCCTGATCAACACGAGCATCAGCCCGCCGCCCGCCTCCATCCAGGGGCCCGGCGTGCTGCGGATCGCGCCAGGTCTCGGCAACCCGCTCGCCGTCAGCGTCGCCGGCAACCTGACGGAGGCGACCACCGGCACGCGCACCGCCAACGGCAATATCCCCCCCCATATCCAGGTGACCTTCGGCGCGCCGGGTGACCCGACGCGCGCCGGGACGATCACCGCGCTTTCGGCGGCCAATGTCGCGGGCGGCACCGCTACCGTTCCGGCGAACCAGCTCACCGGCGACCGCGCCTATGTGGACGTGGTTCTGAACTACGGCTCCGGCCCGCAGAGGGTTCGCCTGTTCCTCGGCAGCTTCGGGCTCGCGGACGGGGTGACGCAGTTCGCCGGCGCCGACTACGCCGTGCGCAGCCTCGAGCAGAACGGCGTGCCGCAGGGAAGCTTCTCCTCGCTCGCGATCCGCGAGAACGGCGATGTCGTGATCAACTACGACAACGGCCAGAGCCGGGTGATCAACCGCATCCCCGTCGTCACCTTCAACGAGGCCGACAAGCTCGAGCGTGTGGACGGCCAGGCCTTCATGCGCACCACCGAGAGCGGTGAGGCGCGCGTTCTCGACCCCGCACGCGACGGCGCGGGCAAGCTCGTCGTCGGCTCGATCGAGCGGTCGAACGTCGACATGGCGGCCGAGTTCTCGAAGCTGATCATCGCCCAGCGCGCCTACACCGCGAACACCCGCATCGTCTCGGCCTCGGACGAGATGCTGCAGGACACGCTCAACATGAAGCGCTGAGCCCGGCGTAGGGACGGGAGGCAGCGGTGTCGCTCGACAGCGCGATCGGGATCTCGACCTCGGGCCTGCGCGCGATCTCGGCGCAGCTGAGGACGGTTTCGAACAATGTCGCCAATGCCGAGGTTCCCGGCTACACGCGCAAGACCCTGCCGACGCGCGCGGTGACGGCGGATGGCCTCGGCATCGGTGTGGGCGTCGAGCAGCCGGCGCGAGTGACCGATGCGGCCCTGCAACGGGCCGTCTGGGCGCGGGAGGCGTCCTTCGCCGCGGCCGATACGCGCGCCTCCATCCTCGCCCCGATCGAGAGCCTGCACGGCCGGCCGGAGGCGGGCGACAGCCTCGCCGGCCTGCTCGGCAAGCTTCAGCAGGGGTTCATCACCCTCGCCGCCGACCCTTCCTCGGCGAGCCTCCAGGTCGAGGTGGTGACGCAAGCCGAGACGCTTGCCGCACGGATCCGCGAGATGGCGGGCGCGGTAACCGCGGCGCGGAACCGCGCCCAGGAGGAGCTCGTCGCCGGCGTGGCGGAGGCGAACCGCCTGCTCGGCGAGGCGGGCGTGCTCACGCGCGAGATCGTCCGCCTGCGCAACGAGGTTCTGGGCACCGCCGAGCTCGAGGACAAGCGCGACGCCATCATCGGCCAGCTCTCCGCGTTGCTCGACATCCGCGTCGTGCTTAAGGAGAACGGCGAGATGCAGGCCTTCACGCGCGGCGGCCTCTCCATACCGCTTCGCCCGGACGCGTTCTCGACCCGGGGGGCGGAGCTCGGCCCGGGCGCGTTCTACGACCCTGAGGGAGGCACCGTGCCGCCACTGCTTCTCTCCGATCCGACGCGGGCGGCAGGCGCGGTCGATGTCACGCGCGGCCAGGTGGGGGGAAGGCTCGGCGCGCTCCTGTCCTTGCGCGACGAGACGCTCCCGCGTTTCACGGCGGAGCTCGACGAGTTCGCGCACAAGCTCGCGCGCCGCTTCGAGCAGCAAGGCCTGCGCCTCTTCACCGATACCTCGGGCAACGTGCCGCATGAAGGCGGCGTGGTGCCGCAGGCGCGCTACATCGGCTTCTCCTCCGAGATCCGCGTATTTGCTCTCCTGCTCGAGACCCCGCGGCTCGTGCGCGACGGCACGCACGCGATCCCTGCCGGGATCCCCGGTTTTCCGGCGACCCGCGAGGTGCAGCCGCCCTATGGCGACCCGTTCGTCCCGAACCCCGCCACCGGGCCGCAGGGCTTCGACCAGCTCATCCGTCGCATCCTCGACCACACCTTCGGCGCGACGCTCGGGCTCGGCCGGCCGCATGACCCCGCCTTCCTCATCCAGGGCCTCGGGCCGACGGGGCGCCTCTCCTCGCCCATCCCTGCGGCGGCGACGCTCTCGGCCTTCGCCTCCTCGCTCGTCGCCACCCAGACGGCCGAGCACGCCGCGGCGAAGGCCTCGGCCGAAAGCGAGCGTTCGACCCGTGACCTGCTCGCCAATCGCTATGCCGATGCGGTGGGGGTGAATCTCGACCAGGAGATGGCGCTGCTCGTGCAGCTTCAGAACGCCTACCAGGCGAATGCGCGTGTGCTCACCACCGTCCAGGCGGTGTGGGACGCGCTGCTTGCAAGCGTGCGGTAACGGGGGGCGGAGATGACGACGGTCTCGAGCTACGGCACGATCGGCCGCACGCTCACCGCGGCGCTCGCCACGCGCGACCGGCTCGATCTCCTCACCCGACAGGCCGCTACCGGGCGCGTTGCGGAGACTTTCGGCGGGCTCGCGCCGAACGCGCGCGTCTCGATCGATCTCCGTGCCGCGATCGCACGGCGCGAGTCCTACGGCCAGGCGATCGCGACGGCGGAGGCGCGGATTGCGGTGATGCAGCCCGCGCTGGGCCGGATCGGCGAGATCGCGACCGGCACCGTGCAGGCGGCGCTCGCGGCGGTGACGCAGGGGCGGAACGCCATCCCCGTGCTAGCGCAGTCGGCGCGCGAGGCGCTCGCCGAGGTGGCAGCCATGCTGAACGCCACCGCGGGCGACGAGTATGTGTTCAACGGCTCCGACGTCACCCGCCCGCCGATCCCGAACGCCGGCGCGATCCTGCAATCGGGCTTCTTCACGCAGATCCAGGCGGCCGTGCAGCAGTTCGGCCAGCCCTGGGACCATGACGCGGACCCGCTGACGCCGAACGTGCCGCGCGGAGCGACCCAGGTGCTCGCCGACACGCTCGCGATCGCCGCCTCGACCGCGCCGGGAACGACGCCCTTCTCCGCCTTCCTAGAGGGGCCGGGAGCGTCGGAGCCGCGCCTCGGCCTCGTTGCCGATGACAGCCAGCGCGTCACCTATGGCCTGCGCGCGAATGCCAACGGGCTTGCCCAGTCGCGCACCGACCCGCCGAGCACCGGCAGCTTCATCCGCGACATCCTGCGCGGGCTTGCCGTGCTCGGCTCGCTCGACGAGGACCTCGCCGCGATCGACGACCCGGCCCTTGCCGGTGACGGCATCCACGAGCTCCTGATCGGCGTCTCGCGCTCGCTCCAGTCGGCGGTCAAGACGCTCGAGGAGGAGCGCGGCGCGCTCGGGGTTGCGGAACAGCGCCTCGCGGCGTTGAAGGAGCGCCATCTCGACATGTTGGTCGTGCTCAAGGCGCAGGTGGGCAAGGTCGAGGATGTCGATCTTGCCGAGGTTTCGGCGCGGCTGCAGCTTCTGCAGACGCAGCTCGAGATGAGCTACCGGCTGATCGCCGGGCTGCGCGACCTCAACCTCGCCCGCTTCCTCTGATGGAAGATCCTGCCCCGCACCCGGCAGTTCCTGCCGGGGCGGGGCGGAGGGGGAAAATCCTGCCGGGCAGGGACTCCCGCGAGCCAGGGCAGTCTGCCGCGGGCCTGTCAAGCCATCAAGCAAGCCCCTGACTTTGAAGCGTTAACCGCCCGTTCAGATTTGTCTCGCATACAGAATGGAACGGCACGGCCTTTGCACTGTCTCGTGGCGCGCAAGGCTGCGCGGCCGACCGCCGCCCCCTCCCGCAGGACGGAGGCGGGGCGGGCGGGGCGGCGGAACCGAGTGACGCAAGGAGCAACACGGATGTCCTCGATCAACACCAACGTCACGGCGATGGCTGCCATCCGCAGCCTCTCCATGATCAACAACGCCATGTCGAAGACCCAGGCCTCGATCGAGAGCGGGCTTCGCATCAACAAGGCGAATGACGACCCTGCCGTGTTCGCGATCGCGCAGGGCATGCGCGCCGACCTCAAGGGGCTGACGGCGGTGCGCGACGGCCTCGCCTTCGGCAAGGCGACGCTGACGGTCGCGCGCGACGCCGCGACCAAGATCAGCAACGAGCTCAACACGCTGAAGCAGACGGTGACGCAGGGCCAGCAGCAGGGCCTCGACAAGGCGACCATGAACAAGCAGGTGCAGAACCTGCTCGCCAACATGCGCAGCTTCGCCGAGACGGCGACGTTCAACGGCGTGAACCTTCTGAACAACAGCGCGTCGGGCGACCGTGAGCTGCGCGTGCTGCGCGACATCACCGGCAACACGATCAATGTGAGCAACCAGGCGATCATCAGCGACGTCGCCAGCGGCAGCCGCCTGCTGAACCTGACCAACCTCGACGTCGACCAGGGCGGGATCCGAATCACGCCACCTGCGACGATGAACCCCAAGGACGGAGACTTCGTGGCTGTTCGCATGGGCGATCGCGAATTCGTCTTCGAGTTCAACAGCGACATGGGCACGGTCTCGGGCAGCCCAGGCCGCACGAACTTCCTGCGCGAGCTCACCACACCGCAGGCGGCTGATCGTACGCTGGTCGAGGTGAAGATCGAGAGCGGCGCCAACCTCACGCCGCAGCAGGAGCTCTCGCGTCTGGTCGACGCCATGCGCGCGAACGGCATCGGCGCCCGCATGAGCGAGGACGGCTCGATCGAGGTCTTCGGTGCCGGGATCACCCGCGTCGCCTATAACTTCGAGACGGAGGCGAACCGCACCAAGACCTTCGTCAACGACGTCGCCGTTGTGGCCGGTTCGACCATCGCGGTGGAGGTCGGTGGCGAAACGTTCTCGGTGGCGTTCAATACCAACCAGAACACCACGCTCGACGCCGTCGTGGCGGGATTGAACAGCCGCGGCTTCACGGCAGAGCGGTACGGCAACGCGATCCGCGTCACGGGCAGCGCCGACCTGGTTCAGAACGTGAGAATGACCATCAGCGGCACCGGGCAGTTCGACGGCGCCGCGTCGTCGGCCGGCAGGTACGCGTCACAGATCACCTTCGGCGGTACCGATGGTGCGACGACCGCGACTTTCAACATTGAAGGCATCAATGACGCGGCCGGCAACCCTGTGGTGTTCACGGCCACCGGTGCGACCCAAGCGGACCTCGCGGCAAGCATGGTGACGCAGATCAACACCGCTCTCGGCGCCGGTCGTGCTCGCGTACTGACCGATGGCACGAACAGCCGGGTGGAGATCCTCGGCGCTTCCGGGCGTGATGTCCGCATCACCAACATGCAGGTGACCGCCGGTACGATCACCGTCGATGCCACCAACGCCGAGCAGCGGACAGCCACGCAGGGTGCGCTGCAGAGGCGGCAGATCACCGTGACCAACCCGCAGACCAATCAGCCCGAGACCCGGACCATCTGGGAAATCGGATCCTACAATCGGGCGGGTCAGACCGAGGCGCAGCGTTTCACAGCGTTCACGAACGTCGGGAACGGCAACTACGGGGCGTGGCGCGCCACGCAGGCTGCAGGCAGCTCGACGGTAATCGGCGCGACCTTCGATCCTGCGACTGATATCGACCCGAACGCCACCCACACGCAGTATGGCTTCGACAACGTGTCATCGGCGATCGCAACGGTCGACGAGGCGATCAAGCTTGTGAACTCCATCGTCGCCGAGCTCGGCGCGCGTCTCTCGCAGGTCGAGGGCCAGCAGGAGTTCACCAAGCAGCTGACCGACTCGATCCGCGAAGGCCTCGGCGCGCTGGTGGACGCCGACCTCGCCGAGGAAAGCGCGCGGCTGACCAGCCTGCAGACCAAGCAGCAGCTGGCCATCCAGTCTCTCTCCATCGCCAACCAGCAGGGCCAGGCGCTTCTCGGCCTGTTCCGCTGACCA
>Ga0308408_1000233_pt1 | contig 34615 bp, 50 predicted proteins | sample HotsprSampleMSe3_FD_203466 | JGI IMG/M metagenome (GOLD analysis project Ga0308408, IMG submission 203466) | Hot spring phototrophic mat microbial communities from Mushroom Spring, Yellowstone National Park, Wyoming, United States - 20060912_MSe3 ... | reverse complement strand
ACGACCTCGCGATCATCCACGACGAAGTGGAAACTGACGCCCTCTGGTCCACCACCAGCGTGCACGAACCGACGATGCGCTTCAGCGTTCGCCCCGCGCGCCTCGTTCGCCGTCTCGTGGATCGTGACCCACGCCGGTCGCATCGGATACGCCGGTCGATTCGGCGCACCAGCAGGCACCCAAGCGAGCCGGACCGGCACGTCACCGAGCGGATCGCTCCCTTGCTTGGCCATGAACGAGCGCACCGCGGCTACGTAGCTTGCTGGGTTGTTGCCGTCGCTCGCCGGCGCCCAGATCGGGATGATCTGCTCGACGCTCCAGGTGCCGCGCTGGCGGTAGACGAAGCCGGGATCGACCAGCCGCCGCGCGAGGTCGCGGAAGCCATGAACCCAGGAGGGATACCGCCAGAATTGCCCGCGGCCCGGGATGATCACGGGCTCGCCGACGCCGGTGCGGCTGGACCGCGTCGCCCCCGGGTTGCGGAGGTCGTATTGCGCGACCACCCCTGCCGTCCCACAGCGCGACTCGTGCCAGAAGACGGCAAGGGCAAACAGAGGATCGACTCCCTCCGTCGCGATCGCCGACCAGGCGTCGTGCGCCTCGGCCGCAGCTGGTGAGCCGACCTCGCGCAGGAACGCCGCGAATCGGTCAGCCGAAATCCTCGGGAGCACACCCACCACGAGAAGCTCGCTCGCACTCATCGTTTCACCCCCTCGCACCGTTCAGCGTGATACCAACGCAAAAACCCCCACCAGCGCGCGGTAGCCGGCGCGATCTCCGGCACCCCAATGGGGTCGTACTCGCGCGGGACAGACCGTCGCGGGAGATACTGCGCGAGCATGTCCGCGACCACGAGTGGCTCACCGCACGCACGCCGCCGCTCGACCTCGATCACGTGCCCGCCCGCGACCACGAGGCCGATCGCATGATCGTGCTCGTACCACGCCACGACCATGACCCCTCTATTGGCAAGCGATGCGAACAGCGTGAGGAGACCGTTGTGCGTCGCAGTCATGGCTCGACTCTCCGTCTCAGTACCAGCGCACGGATGAACGCGAGCCAGGCACGCTCGCGCTCGTCCAGTTCCGCGAATGTCGCCTGTGCCGGCTCGGTCGGTTCGTGCTCGACGGTGAACGGGCGCAGGCACTCGTGACACCGGTAGCGCACCCGCTCGCGTCGCTCCGCAAGCCCCAGCCGCTCGATGGCTGCCCAGCGCTGCTCTGCCCCGCACCAGGGGCAGGTGACGATATCGATCGTCTGCCCGCGCTCGACAACGCGTCGTGCCGACCCGGGCACCAATAGCTCCCCGCAGGCAACGCAGGCGTCTCGTGCCCCGGACCAGACGACCGACACATGGTACGGGTAACAACAATGCGGGCAACGCAGCCAACCGAGCGACCAGCGCACTGCTCCTCTCTCCTCAACCTAACCGTCGCTGTCTCGCGATGCGCCGTTGCCGTCCGACTCCTGGTCGTCCTTCAGGCGCGCCAGTGCATTGCGGAGCACTCGCGGGACCGGCACGCCCGCTTCTGCGACGTTCTCCAGAATGGAGAGCCCCTCGTTGGCGCAGTAGAAGAGCGCGATCGCGGATGTCAGCGACATTGGAAGGTTGATCGGCAGAAAGCTCTCGATAACCCACGCAGTCACCACCATGAGCAGTGTTTGGATCTTCCGCTTAATGCCTTGCCACGACACCTCGGACGACAGTTCCCCGCGGATCCCGGCCGAGACGTAACCGGTTAGGATGTCCAGACCCATCAGTAACCATAAAGCCATGACGGTCTCCGGTACGTGCGCGAGGAAGAGACCGATGACCCCAGCGACAACGGCTACTGTGCCAGCGAAAGACTTGAGCCGCTCCGGGAACTCCATCTTCACCTCCTTTCAAACGACGAGGGGCGGCGACGAGCCGCCCCGCAACCCACTCCTGGTCCTCGCTCGTCGCTAACCAGACGTCACCGTCTTGCGACACGCAGCCACCTGCTCGGCCACGGGCCGGAGGACAGCGAGCTCGGTCGGTAGGCCGAGCTGGCTGGGCGTGACCCACTCCTCGATCTCCGCCGCACGCGTCTCGATCCAGGCCACGATCGTTTTCGCATCGGGGAACGGGCCGACCCAACGCGCGGTCGTCGTCACGCCGTCGGACTCGATGACGTAGGCGATGAGGCCGTCAGGACGTCGGACGACCACGGGTATCGCGAGGTGCAACTCCACGGTCGACCTCCACTGGTAGCTCTTTCGCGACGACTTCGACGATTCGCTGTGCCTCCGGGTCGATCCGGAAGACACGACCAGCAAGCCGCGCTCGCGCCTCAGCAAGTTGCGGCGGGTGGATTTGCTCTCTTGTCAGCTCTTTGGCCCGTTCAGCCAGCACGGCGTGGACGTAGCGCTCGAGTTCCGCGCCCTGATAGAACGGCGCGTAGGGAGCGGGAACCTGGTCGATGAGGACGACCGAGCCCTTCTCCTCGTCGTACCAGGTGACCTGCACGTAGCACGCACCGGACTCGTGGACGACGATCGGCTCGGTCTCGTGGAACTGGTAGCGCAACTTCATCGTTGCCCCCCTCACTAGACCGGGACGACGGTCGCGATCGCTGTGAGTGACTTCACCACGATCTCGACGTCGAAGAGCTTATCCGCCTGGATCTCGACGCGGTTTCGTTGCTGCTTCGGCCGCCCGTCCGGCTCCTGCAGCCACTGCGTGATGTCGAGCACAAGCGGAGCATTCTCGGCCGGATCCCACGGTCCTCCGAGCGCGCTCGTCGCGTCGGTTCCGTTGACCAGCACGCGGATGGCCTTCCCTGTGGGATACGAGCCCTCGAAAATACCGTATACAAGCCCGTGCGTGTGATTTGGCAGGGTGACGTTGTGCGAATGGTTCGGGAGGGAAACAGAGTGCGTGTGGTTGCTCAGCACGAGCGTCACGTCGTGCGTGTGACTGCCGGACTGGGTCATGTAGACCTCAGCGTTCGTCGGTGACGTGTTGTCGCGACCAACAAAGACGCCGTATCCCGTACCTGCTGAGCTATTCGCGAAAACCAGCTGCTCGCGCCAGCCCGGATCGGACCAGCTCGTCAGGTTCTGCGTCTGCCCGACGGTATGCACGTGACTCCCACCGGTTGCGGTGGCATTCGTCGTTCCCGAACCCCCTGCCGACGTCACCGCCTGACCACCACCAGCCTGCGACGTGACCGTCGCTCCGCCGCCGCTGGCGGCCGTCGTCGCGTTCGAGCGGATACGGCGGCAGACGATGACGAGCTTCGCCTGGTGGAGGAAGCGGACGTTCTCGTCCCAGTCAACCACCATGACGACAGGTTTCCCTGAGTCGATCGTCTGGCGAAACGGCCCGTGGATCTCGCGTACCGGCACGGTCTTCTGTGCCACCGCAAGGGCCCAGATCCGGTTCACGATTTCGGCGAGGAGGTCACTATCGCGCACAACACGCGACGTGTCGGTAAGCGTAAGCCAGACTTCTTCGGCATCGCCTTCGAACCGGCGCTCGATCTCTCGCACAAAGGCATCGGTGTCGAGATCGACGAACACCTTCTTCCCATCCCAGTCCTCGATGACACCGCGCGCCACCAACCGTAGGAAATTGCCAGGTCGCAGCCTCCAGTCGCCGGTGAGCGGGTCACGCTGGCGGAACGGCCCAGCAACCCTGACAGCCCACTCGACGCGCGGGCTCGTCCGCGCCTCGAGCCAGGCGGCGGCGAGGTCATAGAGCACGTTCGCTGCCCGCTCGAGTTCGGCTGGCGAGTTGGCAAGAGGAGCAACGTCTTTGAACGCGACGACGCGCTCCCGCACGCCATACACGGCGGAAGCCGCCGTATCCTCAAGGTAGTACAGCGTCTGCCCATCCGGCCCAGTCATCGTCCGTATCGGGTACGGGCTCGAGCGGGTAGACCAGCGCAGCGTGAGCGCGTTCGGCCCCTCACCGGCACCGAGCGGGATAACGCGGGTCACGATATCCTCGTCCCGTCGCGAGACTCGGACACGGGTGATCGGGAGCAGAGCCTCGTCTTCTGCGCCGTACGGCCACTCGGGGAGCAGGACACAGCGGAGACCACTCTGCTCCTCTCCCTTGGTGACCTCGATACGGCGCTCGACCGGCATCGGTCGGACGTGGCGGTAGACCTGCTGAGCGAGCGAGCGGATGGCCTCGAAGCGTGTGACCCCTTGAAACTCGGCGGTCACAAGCTGGCTGCTCACTTCGCTATCGATACTCGCTATCCAGCCGGTTCCGCTAAGGAGGTTCGTGACCGCGCTCGAGACTGCTTCGTTCTGAACTCGCCAGTTGAGCCGGGTCGTGCGATAGGCAAGCTCTCGAGCGGTCGAGTACCCCTCGATCTCGACGACCGGCCCATCATCTTCCAGCACGATCCGCCGCGAAGCGATGAGGCCTCGGTAGATTTCGCCCTCGCCATGTCGGATGATCCTGACCTCCATGCCGGCGTCCACCTGCTCGGCCCCGGGCACTGTGACGGGAAACTGGGCTGAGAACGCACCGACGTCGTTGAGTTCCCACCGTGTGGTCGCGCGAAGTACCGGGCAGATGTGTATCGTCGGCTCACCCTGAGGAGCACCCACAGCCAGGCGGAGGCTCCCGAGTTCCCAGGAGAAGGACTCGATCTGAGCGAGTTCCGCTCCCAGCTGGAGCACGCCCGTATCGGCTGCTGTGGCTGACGCGAGGAGGCCCGCGATCTCGGAGGCCGTGAGTGCACCGGTATCGGTCGCGGTAGCCTGTGCCTGGAGACTGGTTGACTCACCGGTGAGGGTAAGCGCTCCAGCATCGCTCGTAGTAAGAAGATTCGTGACCTGCGCTGTCTCACCCGTTAGCGTGAGTGCCCCAGAATCGGCCCCGAAGCGGTCGATGACTGGAGCGACAGTGGCGGACTCGGCTGAAAGTGTGAGTGTTCCGGTATCACTCGTGCTGACCGAGGCAGCGACCTGCGCCGTTTCCGTGTCGAGCGTGAGGGTACCGGTATCGCTCGCGGACCGTCGGATTGGTCCACTCTCGAGCGCAAGGGCCACCACCTGATCGCCTGTACCGGTCGTATTCCAGGAGAGCGTGAACCCGTCCGCATCGAAGCTGACCAGGTCAGCTGTCCGCTCGACCGTGCTCGCGTGCTTCACGAGAATCCGGTTTGTCGCGTGGTAGAAATACGTGGACGTCGGCGAAACACCGTTTTGGTCATACGTATTGATGGACTGCTCGTTGTCCGCTGAAGTCGCGCAACCCACTGAGAGTCGGTGGTGTGTCACACTCGATGTCGTTGCAGTGTTCCAAAAGCTCGCGAGCAGCAGTGCTGCTGGCTGAAAGCCGAGGCCGGTAACCGGCTGGTTTCCGCTCGCGGTCGCAGCACTGAACGAGACCGCCTTCGCGCCTACCCCTTTGAGGAACAGGATCGGAATAGGCCGGGCTGCGGTATCGACGCTCGCCCAGTTGAGCGTGATCCCATCCGTTCCCCAAGCGCTTGTGCTCGCTCGGAGGATTTGCGTCCCCGCCGAAGTAGCTTGAAAACCTAAGATACATACATCGGTGCGTTGAGCCCGATAGGTGCTTGATGTGCTCAGATTGTCGCGACTCAGCACCGACACTGCCCACTGGGAGGAAGTAAATCGCTCTGCCACGCCGATCCCCACGGAGCCGTGTTGTACGGGAGTCCCAATCGTCCCCCCGAAGTCGCTTGCGTGGAGGAAGATCGCGACGTCCGGTGCAAAACCGACACCGGTGATGTTCTGGTTTCCAGTTGCGGTCGGCGAGTTGACGAGCAGTGCTTTCGCTGAAACATCTTCCCCTCCGATGAGCAGGAGGTACACACGCCGCGCATTCGGCTGCACGGTCGTCCAGCCCAATGTCAGGCTCGTCGCCGACCAACCTGTTAGGTCGGCACGGATGATCGTGAAGACGCCGCCTCCTGCAACGTTATGAATGAGGCTGTTTGACACGACTCGAAAGCAACTAGTAGGATTACTACCTTGCACCGTGCCTAAACTGACAGAGTACTGTGCATCGCCGTCACTGACGCCGACGGCAAGTCTTGCTGCACCACCTATGTTGTTGTGATTAGCAGAACTCTGCGTGAACGCAATGACCGCTTTGGGTACCACGCCTAACGAGTGCGAGTACGTCTGGCTTCCGGTGCTGGTCGGACTGTCGATGGCGAGGAGCTGAAAGACTGCCATACGCTATGCAACGCCCCACGTGAGCTCAACGGTGAACTGCCAGACAGTTCCAGCGGCTTTCGTGCCAAAGTTTTCGAGCTTCCGGTTGAGCATAACGCCGCCGGTTGCCGCGTTGAACACAGCCCACTCGTTCCACGTGAAGTTGGCCTCGCTCGCCCCAAACGTTGCCTGGAACGTGACTGTGTTGCCGCTGCGGGATGGGTAGCCACTGTTCATCGGCTTCCTGACCTTGTTCGTCCCCTGGAGGTCGGTCTGCGACGACGAGAACGCTGTCGTGCCGTCCCCGACGCCGAGATAGGCGTTCGCATTGTTGAACGGCGTGACCGACTCGCCGATGGTCGCCTGAGCAGCGAACGTCGCGTAGGCATTGGTGAATGGCATTGCTACTGCTCCTTTCGCTCGAGTTGCTCTTCGAGCTCTGCGATTCGCTCAGGATCAGTGACCTCTGTGCCGTCTGCCTCGTACCAGGTCACGCGCTCCACGACCTCCTCCGGCTCGCCTCGTTGGTAGGCGTCTTCGTCGCGGTACTTCACGAGCCGGACTGCCTCGCGGTATGGAAGCTGGTTCGTGTCATGCGCTCTCCGCTCACCCATCGTCACTACCCTCCTATGCGTATGCGTCGTACCAACGTACCGTGACGATCCCGTTGGTCACTCCTTCGACTTGCACAAGTTGACTCCCCGGCATGAGCACGAAGAGCTCCGATTGAGTCGCTCCGAGCGTGACGGGAACGTCCTGCCAGCTCGTCCCGTTCCAGAAGCGGGCTCGGCGACTGAGGACGTCGTTCACCGTGACGAGGATCTTCTGGTCCGACGCTGAGCCCGAGGCGGTGACCCCGAACCCCATGGCTGCCGAGACGTTCCGAATCTGCGGGTTCGTGAACCCTCCTGCGCTGAGCGATACGATCTCGATTTCGAGTTGCCGCGTCAAGACCGTGCCGTCCGAGACGAGGGTGAAGCTCGCGGGTGAGCTCGTCACGGTCTGCGTGAGCGCCCGTTGCTCGGCGCCGTACCAGTCGGAAAGACGCTGAAACGTCATGCTCAGGCCAGTCTCGATCGGCTTGTCGTGAGTCACTTGATAGCGAGCGAGTTCCCCTGCTCGTGCCCAGCACCATCGCTCTGTGCCGTCCGAAAGGCGCATCCACAGCTTCCCGCGCCCGATACGCCGCAGGAGTGCCCGGATCTCATCGAGATCGGCATCCGCACCATCCGGATCGATGAGGACGGCTCGATGGCGGATGTCGGCGAGGTCAGCCACGACGGTCGCACTACCCTGCAGGTCAGCGGCGTAGTTCATGAGCGGTGGGCGGAGGAGCGCGAGACGAGCCGACTGCCCCTCCTCTTGCTCAGCTCGCGTGAGCGGAAGCTGGAGGACGTGCACGCCGTCGGCGGACTCGAAGCGCACGACTCGCCGCATCAGAGCACTCCCCTCCGCCTCAGTGCCTGGGCGATGGCATACGCGACGTCCTGCCCAGCCTGCTCGGCACTCCGCTGGTCGTTCGCGTAGACGGTGCCGATGTGGACGGTCACCGCGAGCGCCGGTACTGCAGCCTGAGTTGCTTCTCCAACCTGCCCTGGGATCGGTACCGGGAACGGTTCGCTGAACACGGATTCGAGGCCGAGAATGAACCCCTGCCCGGTGAGCTCGCCAAGTTCCATCATGACCCGGCTCGGGGAGAAAATCTTGAGCGCGCTTGACACGGCTCCCTTCACCGCGTCAGCGATCTCCTGCGCTTTCTGACGCACCTCACCGAGGAGCGAGGAGAGCCCGTTGATCAGGCCCTGGACGATGTCGCGGCCAGCCTGCCAGAGCCAGTCGATCGCACCGGAAAACGCCCCTTTGATCTCACTAATCAGGTCCTGCACAGTCGTCGTGACCGACGTCTTGATCTCGTCTACCTTACGCTGGATGCCGTCCCAGATGGACTCCCAGATCCGCTTCGCCTCCTCAATGCCGATTTGGATAGTGTTTTTTACCATGTCGACCGCCCCCTGGACGATCTGCTTGATCCCCTCCCAAACGCGGTTCGCCGTCTCCTTGATGTCCTCCCAGGCACCGGACCAGTTGCCGGAGATAACGTCGAGCGAAACCTTGATGACCCCCTCGATAATCGCCATGGCGATCTTGACGATCCCCTTGATCACGTTCCAGGCACCCTCCAGGATCCCCTTGATCTCGTCCCCGTGGTGCTCGATGAACCCCGCGATCGCACTGAACACCGTGCTGATAACGGTCTGGATCGCGTTAACAGCAGTGTCTATGCCGCTACGGATCGTCTCCCACGCTGCCAGAAGCTTGGGCTGGACCTCCTGCCAGAAGCGGGCCAGATGGTCGAAAATGGCCTGGATAATCGGCTGGATGGACGACCAGACCGCTCTGAGCTTGTCCTGGATGCCGCCCCAGTTGTTGTCCCACGCCGCTTTGAGCAGCGCGACCGCGACCCCGATTGCGGCGATCGGTGCGATGACCGGGAGGAGGGCAGCGATCGTCGCAACTGCAGCTGCAGCCGCCGAGGCGGCCCAGGCAGCGAACGCGACCGCGATGGCCCCCAGGACCACGAGCAGAATGGTGGAGAACTGGCTCTGGAAAAAGTCGAGGACTGGCTGGAGCAATGGTTGGACTTGAGACGCGAACCCCTGGATCGCCGGGAGCGCGGTCGTGGTGAACCAGTCGCCGAAACGCTGGAGCGCCGGGAGCACCTGCGTGTCGATGGTTGTCCAGGCCTCGGTGAGCCCGGTCTTGAGCTGTTCCCAGGCGCCGGAGAGGAACCGCTGGACGGCTGGGAGCGCCGTGGTGGTGAACCACTCGCTGAACCTGTCGAGGGCCGGCAATGCGGTATTCTCCAGCCAGTCCCCGATGCCAGTGAAGATCTCCTGGAGCTTCGGGCCGGTCTCAGCCACGAGCGAGGTAATCGCTGGCGTCAGTCGCTCGACGATCGTCCCGGCCAAACCGAACACGGTCGCCGCCAGCGGCTCGGCGACCAGCATGATCTGGTTCTTGAGGATCTGCCACTTCTCCGCGAAACTTTCCGTCTCGTTCGCCACACCGTTAATCGTGTCGCCCGACGTCCGCAAGGTCTCGACCAGCTGCTCGACGTCGAGCCTCCCGGACCGGATCGCCGAAGCCAGTTCCGGTCCGGCTTTCGTCCCGAACACCTCGACGGCGATCGCCGTCGCCGTGGTTGAATCCTCGGCATTCTTGATCGACTCGAAAAGATCCTGGATCGCCTGTCTCGCAGGTATGCCCTCTTTGGCAGCGTTCGCCACGAGACGGTTCAGCCCGACGAGCGCTTGCTCAGCGTTGACGCCCGCCCGCTCGAACTGCCCCAGGAGCACCGCAGATGTCTCGAAATCCAGACCCAGCTCGCGCAGCGCCGCCCCTGACCGGGTTATGGACTGCAGGAGCTGGTCAACCCCAATGCCGGTCGCCTGGCTGACTCTGAACAGGAAATCGAGTTTCCCACCAGCTTCCTCAGCCGAGATACCCCAATCTGCGAACGCCCGGGATCCTTGAGCGATCAGTGTTTGGACATCAACCCCAGTGATTCTGCCAAGATTGATGAACTGCTCAGCGAGCGATTGCGCGAGTGGGCCTGAAACGCCCATGCGGGTATTGAGGTCAGCAATAGCAGCCGCTACGGTCTGGAAATCGGCTGGTACTCGCGCAGCGACCGCTCGGAAATCGTCTTGGAGGGTGGCAAGTGCCTCACCGGTTGCACCCGTGCCAATGCGGATCGTATCGTAGGCAGAGTCGAACGTCTCGCCCAGCTTAAACGCCGCCACACCAATACCGGCGAGGGCAGCCCCAGCCGCTGCCACGCCAGCGGCAACCACAGTGCCAATCCCGCCGAAGATGCTCGCGAGCTTGCTACCGAACCCCTCGGCCTCACCCTCGGCTTGTCTTACCGCCTGGGAAAACGGCCCCGCATCGCCGAGGATGACGACCTTCACTTCCCGCTCAGCCATCGAGACGCAACCTCTTCAGATACTGCCCGAACGTTCCAGGTTTCGCGCCGAGCGCGCTCAGCACCTGCCATCCGATGAATGCCGCGATCTGGTACTGTCGCCGCTCGTCTTCTCGTAGCGTATCCACTGCATCCTCTACTACCTCGACGAACCGATCGAACGGCAGTGCGTCGATTTCCATATCCGTGAAGTGGAACGCGCGACGAATCAGCGAGTAACCACGACGGAGATATTGAGCATCCTGGACAGCCGACCGAAAAAACTGGCAGCACCGGGCTGCCGACGGAGCTGGTCGATGATGTCGAGCAGGACCTCCGGTGGCTGGGCGTCGAGCTCCTCCGGCGTCATCCCAGCCAGATCCGCGAACCAGCCCCAGAGTTCCGGTACTCGCTCGATGAGCGAGAGTAGTGCCACGACCCCGCCGGCCTCGACACGTCCGGACGCCAACATCTGCCAGAACGTCTCGACATCGGCACGACACCGGGCCAGCACTGGCAACACGATACGCAGGTCTTTGGCCGTGAGATCTCGCACACGTAGCTCGCTCATGGTCCGCTACCGAACCACTCGTTGATCACGTCGCCGATGAGTTCGTCGTAGACCCGCACGATCTCTTCCCGATGCTCCTGCACTGTGGGGTACAGAATGTACCCCTGGCGGTTGGCTGGCGGGAACTGGCGATAGCGCTTCGCACCCCATTCATGGCCGACGGCATATGGTGCCCGTGGACCACCCATGACGACCGCCGCGCGGGTCTGGTCGACTTGAGGGCGAATCGTCGCCACGCCTCGCGACCCGAGCCGCGTCGGACGACCAGCGAGGTTCGTGCGCGTCTCCTCGGCGCGTTTCCGCGCGCGCGGTATGATGACGCGCTCGACCGCCTCTTTGTTGGCCTTGCGCAGCTCGCGCGGCGCCGCCCGGTCGATCTCCCGCAGCGCTTTTCGCAGCTCCTTAAGACCGTCCACCCGTACGACCGGAGATGTCACGGCGTACTATCCGTCGTATGGTAGGTTATCGTCAGTGGCGCAAACGCGGCGGTCGCTCGCGCCTCGAACGTGATGTCCATTTCGATCGGCCCAGGACCGCCGACCTGGGGCGGCTCACCAGTGATGATCAGCGTCGGGATTTCCACGACCAGCCTGTAGGGGTTGTTTTGCCCCGGAGTAATCTCCCCGTAGGCAGCGGTAAACACGAGCGGCCCCACCGCCTGGCCATTTCGCCACGCCATTAACAGTGGCTCGACGGCGGCCATGTACCACGTGCTCAACGTCCCCTCGATCGTTGGCCGGTCGGAGAACACCGGTTCAGCTTTACTCCCGCCCAACACCCAGTTGTCTGTCCCGAGCGACCAGTCGAACGAGAGACTGAGCTCGCGGACAGGTATTGGGTTTCCGTTCACCGTGAGCGAGGCATCGACGAACGTGAGCGGGACCGTGGATGGCCAGGATGGTGTGATGAGTGGCTTGCTCATATCGACCGCGACGAAATCCCAGGTGGTCGTACACTGGACGGTCTCGCCAGCCGAGCAGGAGAGCTCGAATTTCGTTATCTTCCCGCCCAGATACGTATACGGCACGACGGTCGTGTCGTCCCTCCGCGGCCGGCCGATCTGCACAGTGGCCGACAGCCCGCGCTTGCCAGCCGGATCCGGCGCGAAGACATGGCGGTACTCGTTCGGGCGACCCACCGGATCTGGCCGGTCGGTGGTCACCCGCCCCAACGCGTGAAGCAGGACAATACCGAACGCGGTGTTCATCACGATGAACGGGATGTCACCTTGAGCACCTTTACGGTGCACGCGCACTGCCGAGGCCTGTCGCCACGGAGTCGGCCCACCGAGTACCTCTGCATCGATCTGCTCGACCACCTCAGCGACCGATTCCCCCGAGGCTGCGAACGGCAGAAAACGGTTCGGCACAGCATACGTCCCGTAGCTGGCCTCCGTCGCCATGCCGAGCTGTGCCGAGAGCCCAGTACCCGTCACCATCCATCACCTCCGTATCCAGGCAGTCATGCGTACCGTGAACGTGACCCGACACGCGCGTGCGCCATCTGCCGAGACACCCTGGTCGTAGCTTGCTCCGTCAATCCAGGCCGCCTGCACTGCTCCTCCCAGTGTCGGGTCGTCCCACAGAGCCTCGGTGATACACTGACGGAGCTCGTCCGCCCGTTGCCGGGCGCTCCTGATCGCGTTCTCAGCCTCGCCATGCCGCGTCACCCAAACGAGACCCGTGACCGTGGCGCTCGCCTCCAGTGCAGAGGTCCCGAGCTGCCGCCATTCGGCCGCTTCCTGAATCCCCGAGAACTGGATCGACTCTAGGCCAGCGAGTTCGGGGTCGACCGCACCAGAATAGACCGCCACTCCAGCGAGCCGCGGATCGATACGCAGACGGTCAACGAGTACAGCCAGTGCACGATGCCACGGAACGAGCATCACGCCACCCCCGGAATGCTCGCGCGGTACCGCTGGAGCACCGCATCGACCTCAGGGAGCCCGAACCACGACCCGCCGACACCAGGTGTCGCCAGCCGGAACGTTCCCAACTCGTCGCTGAGTGTCAGCGCCCGATCCGGCAGGTTCGACGGGAGCATGCCCATGTAGGAGGCGGCGACCCGCAACGCCGCTCGCCTGATCTCGGCTGGTGGCTGTGGCCAGCCGCACTCGTACGCGAGCCGGACGACGCCCCGCCCCTCCGGCCATGTCCCGCGGGTCCAGATGAAGAGACCCGGCTCGGCAATCACCAGGTTGGCCAGATCGTCGTCGCTGAGTGCCTGCCACGATGCGCCATTGCGGATCGCTGCTGACCTGATCCGCGTCACCCGCACGTCAGGCAGGAGCAACGTGTCGCCGCCTGCCGCGTCGAGCGTCACCGCGACGAGCTCCGGGACGAACCGTTGACCGGTCACTGAGGTGAATGCCTCGCGGACCCTCGCCCGGACAGCGATGAGGAGATCGTCGGGGTACCGCACTTCGTCGGCGAGTTGCCCCTGGTCGAACCGGCGCGCCTCCGCGATCCAAAACAGCGGGGCACCGACCACTGGCACGTGAGCCGACACCTGGCCGAAGACTGACGACGTCGCGGTAATCGACAAGAAATCGAGACTCCCGAGGTCGGCCTCCGAGAGCGCGACCGTGCGCGGTGCCGTGCCGATCCCGCTCGCAGCTCCGGACCAGAGGGTCGTCCCGTCGTGACGAGTGACCGTGACAGTCACCGTGCCGGGGTCGACGATCGCGGAGCCGTCGTACGCAGTGATACGAATCTCTGCTGGCATCCCGCGGATCAGCTCGGCGGGGGAGACCAGCACGTCCATCAGCCGCGCTCCTCAGCAGGCTCCTCGAACGCCGTCTCGACGACCGTTCCACCGCGCCGGCGGGTCGGCCGCTCGGCCGGTTTTTCTGTCTCCACGGCTTCGGCGATACCGGCGTCAATGAGCCGCCGCGCGGTCTGGACCTCGAACTCGTAGATCTCGCCGGCGTGATAGACCACGTCGACACCGGCGAGTGTCGTGCGCATTCGCACTCGCATGCATGCACTCCTCGGCAATAACTGGGGGAGGGTCAGGGCCCTCCCCCTAGGCTACACGACTAGGCCGCCGCCATCTTCAGAGCGGTGATCGCCTTTGGCGCCTGGACAACGCCACCTGTGCGGAAGAAGGCAGAGAACAACATCTGGTAGCGCGTCACGACCTCGTGATCGCTGCGGACGACCTCGATACCGCGGACATCGCGGACGACATACGCAGCCCGCATGTCGCCGAACACGACCGCAACCGCGTTCGCCGCCATCGTCGGCATGTACCGGCTGGTGACGTAGGGATAACCGAGGATCGTCCCCGGAGCGACGTCACGCAGCGAAGGCTGCCAGAGCGGCTGCTGGTTGGCGTCCTTGAGCTTGCGGATCGCCTGCACGGTGGAATCGTGCAGCAGGAACACCGCATTGGCTCGGTATGTCGGCTCCAGGCTATGCACGAGATCGACAAGGTCGTCGTAGGTGATCGCGTTCGTCGCTGCAGCGGTCTTCCCGACCGGCGCGGCCGTCACGATGCCCTCCGGCTGGCCAGTGCCGGTACCAACGACGTAGTGCTCCTCGATCGCTCGACCGATCCGCTCCCCCAGCAGCTCGGTGATGATCCGATCGACCGGGAATGCCGAGTCCTGGAGCAACTCGAGCGAGATCCGGACGAGCTTGCTCGAGTACTTGTAGGCCGCCAGGCGCTTCTGGGCGAACGCGGTGTCCTGCTCGGGAGTCACATCATTCTCAGCCACGATGACACCTTTGTTCGTGGTGTCATCCACGACTGGAATGAGCACGTCCTCACCCGAGTCGGTCACGAACGGCCGCACGATCTGGCGGATCGCCGAGTACTGGTCGATGATCTTCACGAACTCGCGCGCCATCGTCTGGGGAACCAGGTAGCCGCCCGAGGCCCCAGCCGACTTCCCGAGCGCGCGCAGCTCCTCCGGCGCAAGCCCCTCGCCGCGGAGATAGCGGAGAAACGCCCGCTCCTCCGGGTTCTCGGCACCCTGGCTCGCCGGAACTGCCTCGGCCAGGATGCGCTCGATCCGCTCACGGGACTGAAGCGCCTGGCGCTGAGCCAACACGGTATCCAGCTCCTGCTCGAGTGTCCGATAGCGCTGAAGCTCCTCAGCAGTGAGATCACGCACCTCGTTCGCAGCTGCATCCAGGATCTCGCGCATCTGGTGATAGAGGTTCTGCGCTCGCTCGTAGAGAGCACGCATGTCCATCGTAGATCCTCCTCTCGGGAATCGAATGTCGATCATCCTCTCGTGCAGCGACCGCCGGAGGTTCACGGTGACAGGGGCTGTGCGATCCGGTTCCACGGGTGGCTCTTCGCCGGCGCGCGGTGCCGGATACCAGCTCATCGCCGAGAACTCAGGCGGTTCGCGATCGAATTGACGATAATGGGACGCCAGGTGCTCGTAAACTCTCCGGCGGTCGGCCGACGGGATATCGACCCCACCGCGAGCACCCAACAGCGCAGCCATGGCAGCCGCGACGGCACGCCAGACGACTGCACCGGTTCCTGGATCGTGGTGCGGGAGTTTGAGATCACCGTACGTCTCCGGTGGCATACTCGCCGCCCAGGCGAAATGCCCGGCGATACGGCGCTTCTCGGACTCGGTCAGTTCATCCCAGGGCTTGTCCGTGAAATCACTGAGGTTCGGTCGCTCCCACGGCGTGTCCTCGGGTGCGGTCTCGCGGGAGACGTCGGTCGGCACGACGCCCCGCGCCTCGAGCTCCCGCTGGATCCGGTCATCCATCCGCACATGCACCGTGGTCTCCTTATATGCCGGAAATGTCACCACGCTGACGTCCCAGAGACGTACCTCGCGAATCACCCGCTCCGGTGGGTCGACCTCCATATTCCATTCCTCCCGGATAACGTCGAAGGCAAAGCTCATCTGGTCGACGTCGCCACGCGCGATCTGACGGACGACCGACACGACATCCGGGTTGTCTACATCCAGATGCGCCTCGACCCGCAAGCCGATGTCGTCCTCGGCCAACCGCAGGGTCCCGTTCTTCGTCCGCGCGAGTACCGGGGACGGATCGTGGTTAACGAGAAGCCGGACATCGGCTTCCTGGATGGTCTTGGTAAAAGCCCCCGGTGCGATTCGCTCTCGGAAACGAAGTTTGCCCTTGCCGATGAGCGCAGGCTTGTCGAACACCGCCGCATACCCAACGAGCCGGCGCGGCAGGCCGTCCTGCTCCGCTTCCGCGCGCAGTTCCGGCGCGGAAGCGATAACCCGCCGCTCAGGCTCGACTGCTGGATAGACCCTATTCATCTACCTCTCCTCCTTCCTTTCCTGACTGGGAAGACCGCGTAACTGCAAGCCAGTTCGCCGGCACGTAGTAGACGTCTCCCTCCGGTCCAAGCGGGGACAGGTCCTCGAGTTGCCGAATGTCGTTTGCCGAGTAGATCCCGATCTCCCGGCCGATCCGGTACGACTTGAACCGAGCCTCGATGTCCGCTCGCAGCAAGCCCTCGACCGAGAACTGGACATAGACGCCGCGCGTATAGACGAGGTCCTGGGAAAACACGCTCTCGATGCGGACGAGCCATGGCCGCAACGTGAACTGGAGAAACCCCAGCGTCTGCTGCTGGATACCTGTCCCCCAGCTGGTGGATCGGTCCACGTCGCCGATCATGTGCGGCGGGACGCCGAACAGCCGCGCGACCTCAGCGACCTGAAACTGCCGCTGCTCCAGAAACTGGAGATCGCGCCATGGTGCCGAGATCGGCTGGAACTCGGCTCCAGCATCGAGCACCGCCACGCGTCCCGCCCGCCGCACTCCTCGATGCATTTGCTCCCACGCCGCGAGCAATCGTTGCGCCTGCTCGGGAGTGAGGCTTGCGTCGGTTTTGATGATCCCGCTCAAAATCCCGCCAGCCTCCCAGAACCGCGCCGCCGACTCCTCACTGGCAAGCGCGATGCCCACCGCCTCGCGAGCGACAGCGATCGGGGAGAGTCCCAGACCTGTCTCTGGGTCGATTGAGAGCGCTGGCACATGCACGATCTCGTCCGAGGGGACGTACTGCCCATCGAGCACGAACTCCCGCTTGGCTCCGTCTCCCCAAACCGAAACCCGCGACGGATGAACGAGCCAGATGCGCTGAGGGTAGCCAAGCTGGTTCCGCTCGACCCGCAGAAACGCGTTCCCCCAGAGCAACATGTGGACGACCAGCTGCTCGATTAACTGCTGGCGAGTCCACGACTCGTTGGGCCGATCGACCAGCACCTGGACCGCCGGGTGGTCGTCCACCTGTTCCCGCCGGCCATCCCCACGTTTCCGGTAGGCATGGATCGGCAGCGTCCCAATCGTCCCGGCAATCAGCCGCACACAGGCGAACACGGCCGAAATGCGCATCGCAGTCTCGGGTGAGACGGAGACCCCTGCATGGGAGATCGCCGACGCCATAATCGAGTGCGTCGGCCACGGCGTTTGACGCGGTTTCGCCCGCAGTGCGCGGATGATCACCCGTTCCGCTCCATCGCATAAGCCATGGCAAAGCAGGCCACTCCCGCCACGAGGAGCGCGAGCGCAGGATGCACCACGTACCCAGCAACGATGAAGAAACAGACGCCAGCAAGCTCCAACACCGTCGCCAGCGCCTCACGCATCGTGTTCCTCCGGCAGCCAAAGGATCGGTACACGACTCGCTGGCTCCTCGCGCTTGCCGCGAGACCACGCAGCAGCTTGACACACCAGCGCCAGGGCGATCGCGGCATCCATCGGGCGCTTCGCGCGGCCCTTCGTGAGCACGGGCCCGTGCACGCTCTGCCTCACCGCGGCATTGCGCACGTGCCGCGCCAGGACCGGATCACCGTCATGCGCCAGGATGCGGGACAGGATCATCTCGGTGGTAACCGCCGTTGCCGGTCCCATCCGCTCGGTGTTGTGCGGCACCCATTCGACCGGTAGGCCGGAATCGAGCAGCCGCTGAGCCAGTAAATTCATGTGGAACCAGTCCGATCGGATCCGCTCGACCCGCAGGGCCTGCGCCAATGACCGGATTTCGTCCTCGACCTCGTCCTCCGGGATGCGCCACTCCGGATCGGCACTCCCGTCCGGTCCGACTGGAGGCTCCCAGACTCGCGCGCGCACGTAGAGCCGGTCGCCACGCCACTGCCCGACGACGACCGCAGTCGCATCGTGGCGTACGGAGGTGTCGACGCCGACGAACACCGGCTCGCGTTCATCCCAATCCCACACTTCGTCCACGCGGCAGAGATCCCACGCCCCGGACGGCAACCACAGCTCCTCGCTCGCCACCCACTGGTTGAGAAAATACCGCCGAAACGTGCTTTCGCTTTTCTTCGTGAGCTGGTCGCGGAAAAAGTCCTCGTGCACAGTCACCCCGAACGAGGGATTCGCGATACGCCAAGCCTCGGGATCGCGATAGTCCGTGTGCTCGGGAGCCGCATACCAGACGAACAGATACCGCGGGTCGTCGATCTCGCCAGACGCAACGCGCCTCCCGTACTCGTACTGCTCGTAGCAGACCGTCTCGCGATCCCAGCCGGCCGTCGTAATCTGCAGCACGAGTGGTTGACGCCGCGCACCGGTGCCGTTCGTGAGTACATTCCATACCTGGCGCCCCCGGATCCCCCGCCACTCGTGCAACTCATCGCAGATCACAGCGTGGATGTTCTGGCCATCGTTCGTTCCAGCGACCGCAGCCACGCGCCGGAGACGCGCTCCCGGAGACGACGGCACCAGAATCTCGCGCTCGAACCGCTCGGTGACCTGACGCAGCGTGGGCGAGAGCTCGCAGACGCGCCGCGCCGCCCCGAACACGAGGTCGGCCTGGTCCTCGGACGCGGCGGCACACACGACGAGCGGTGCTGGCTCGCCGTCGGCGAGCAGGAGATAGAGCGCGATCCAGGCGGCGAGCGACGTCTTCCCGTTTTTCTTGGGCACGCCGAGCAGGCACCAGCGTACACGACGCAGTCCCGTTTGCGTGTCCACGGCGAAGAGATCACGCAGGAACGCCTTCTGCCAGTCGAGCAGCCGCACGGGCTGGCCGACCCACGGCCCGTCCGGGTGCACGCAGTGCTGCTCGATGAACCGGACCACCCGGTCACCGCGCGACGGACTGATCGTCGGTTTCGAGAGCAACGTCGCCGTCATCGTCGTCCTCGACCTCGTCCAGCATGCGGTTCAGCTCAGCGATCCCCATCGCCGCCTGCGAGAAGGTGATGCCGAGCTGCAGCCGCGCCCGTGGCGTGAGCCCGAGCCGATCCGAAAGCTGCAGGATCTGCGCCGTCGTGTACTGAATGAGATCCCAGAGTGGGTTCAGCCGCGGCTGCCCCTGCGAGCCCGGCACGAGCCGCTCGCGGCGGAACGCTCGCCACGCTCGCTCCCGCTCGTCCACGAGGCGTACCAGCTCCTCGACCGCGAGTCGATCGGTCACCGGGTCCCAGACCTGAGCGAGCGGGCTCGCCCAGAGCGAAGTCCAAAGCTGCCGTGATGAGCGCAGCAGGTTCGGTGGCGGGGCCGGCACGACCGGCACGACCGCGCCTTGCCGCGGGAGCGCCAGGAGCGGCGCCCGGCGTCCTTGTCGCTCGGTCACCGCCTTGCGCGGCCTACCTCTGGGCAATGCAATCCCCTCCCCCAAGAATTTGCCCGGGAATCGACGAATTTGGGCGAGAACAGCCGAGCTTGGACGGAAAGCGCTGAACGCGGCAAAAAACGCGCGAATTTCGAACGGAAACGCCGCGAGGTGGGCGGCGGGTCCAGAGCCGGCTCGCCCCGAACTTTTCGACCGGCTACCCCCGCCGCCGGTGCACGCGCCGGTGGCACGCAACGCAGAGCGACATGAGATTCCGCTCGTCGTGCGTCCCGCCGCTCCGGAGCGGCACGCGGTGGTGCACCTCGGTGGCCGGCGCGCCGCACAGCATGCAGCGTGGGAATCGAGCGAGGAACGCCGCGCGGACGCGGTCCCACTCGTAGTCGTAACCGCGCTCGATGCGTGACGCACGCCTGCCCTCCCTCCGGCGCCTCTGCGCTTCATGGGCAGCTACGCCCGCTGCTCGATGCTCAGCGCAAAAGCGCTCGGTCGTGAGTGCTGTGCAACCAGGGTAGGCGCACTCGCGCGGCAACCTCACGCGCAGTCCTCCGCAAACACGAACGCCGCCAGTCGTCCTGGCGGCGCTACCGACACGTTGGCGAATCTACACTCAGCGTAGCACAGTTCGTCAGAATGGTCAAGCGAGCCACTGTGCGAGAAGGCGGTACGCCGTGCGACACCGCGACCAGATCGTGCCATAGGAACAGTCGAGATCGAGGGCTGCCAGTTGCCGCCGGGTCGTCAGGCTGTACCGTAGGCGCACCTGGTGGTGCGCGAACCAGTGGCGGTCCTCGTGGTAGTCGCGGTGGGTGCGATCTGGGTAAGGAATGACGTGCACCGCACGGATCACCCGCCACAGTTGCTCGTCGTGCTGGCGGAGGAGCACGAGAGCGCGGTCGATGTCGGCGCGCACGATCGCAGCCAGAATCTCGTGCGGCTCGGGATTCGTCCGCTTGCGGCGCCGCGGCACCTCGCTCGGTGCTCGCGCATCGAGCACGTGGTACTGCTCGAGGAGCGATTCCACCTGGTCTGGCCGCACGTCACCTCCTCGACGTCGACGCACTTTCGCCGGTGGATCCGGTCATCCCGCCAGCACCAGTGGAGCACGCAGCGTCACTGCCATTCATCGACCTCTGCGCTCATGAAATGTCCTTCCAGGTGACGATAACCCTGACCTTGGGATCGGCTCCGCGCAGCACATGTTTGAACGCCTTGATCGCTACCACCTGTACATCGTCGAACTTAAGACAGCGAGCGAGGCTGTCGAGGAGCTGCTTGAGCACGTTATCTAGGTCTCGGCGTCTCGGTGTATCGACCGTGAGGGACACATGGACCTCGACCCCCGCATGCTTCGGTATGCGCGGCCGTGAGCGGCCCAGCGCTTCCAACACGAACGCGTCATAGTCTCGCGCTTCGCGCGTCAGGGCGAGACCACCATCGCGGCGCCGCACGTACCGGTGGTTGGCCGACGGTGGCAGGGGAAGCTCGAGCCAGACCTCAGGCATCCGAACGCCCTCCAATAGAAACGTGCGCCAGTCGCGCCGCTATGCGCTCGACGCTCTGGCGGATTTCCGCTGATAGCTTGCGGTGGCGGGCGAGGAACGCCGCGGAGTACGCGCTGGCCGATGGAAACGCGATGAGTAACTGTGCTAACTCTTGGCGCAGCGTCGCCAGGAACAAGTCGCGATACATCGGCTCCGCCAAGTGGGGATTGCCTGCGATCGAGCGGGCGAGATCAGCCACGTGCAGAGCGAGCAGCACCCACTCGTGCTCAGCGCGCGACATCGTGGCGTCAGGCAACCGCGTCACCGTTTGTAGCCTCCAATCGCTTGCGCCTGATGGTGTCGCGCTCGCGTCGCAAAATCTCACTGGGAGGCAACTCGAGGCTCGAGCTGTAGATTCGCTCCAGCTCGGCCAGCCGCTGGGGCGTGACCACTCCGTTCGTCCTCGGCCGCGACTGCACGATGCTCGGGATCGCCCTGGCGTCGTACGCGCCCTCGAGAACCCGGACGACATGTTCTGCGGACTCGAGGAGCCAATCGAGCGACGCCTGCCAACCGGACTCGCTTTCGCCGCGGAGGAACGACGAGGCCCGGATGCGCTCGAAGAGCCGCTCCCACCAGGATAGCTCGTACACGTCCTCGCCATCGCGACAAGTGCGAGCCAGCTCCCGGCAGCGCAATGCGAAACGCTGCCGCCGCTGCTTGGTCACCGCGAGCACTTCCGGCAGCGGGGGACCCGGTCCATCACCGGCGCAAATTCGGTTCCACGCCTCGACGACAGCATCGAAGTCCGGTGGCGACGACACACACGGCTCGCGCGTCTGCGCGAGCGCGACTGCGGTTGGTTGCTGTGTGTCGTCGTTTGGTTGGTTGGTTACGGTACGGTTATGGTTACGGTTAGCGCGGATCGTCCGTGGATCCTCCTCGGACTGTCCGCGGACGTTCCGCGGACGTTCCGTGGAGCCTGCGGGCCCTGACGACGGATCGTCCGCGGAGTCTGCGTGGACTGCGGGCAGCTCGTCCGCGGACGAGGCGCTGTACTGGTGCGGACTATTTTGGCAGCGTCGAGCTGACCGCTTGCGTTGCCGGTCGTATAACAGCCTGCCTGCGTAATCCAGCCAGTCGTGTACCGCAAGGTACCCACCACGATCATCGAGAAATCCCGCAGCGATCAGCGCCTCCACGAACTGCTGCGGATTACCCTGCCAATACGCGGCATCCGCAATGTCCTCGGCCGTAAAACCAGCAAGCGACCCGTCCTCAGCGAACTCCAAAACCCAATGCCAGAACAGGTGCAGATGCCCGACTGCAGCCGGCAGATCGACGCCCAGCAGCCGGCACAGCCGACGCGTCTTTGGGTGCCGTCCGATCGTGGTGTGCGATTCTATCCAGGGCATAGCGCTCACTCCGTCTCTGTCGGTGGGTAATACCCGGCTGCAACGAACAGGCGCTGGCGCAAAGCCCGCTCGAGCTCGAGCGCCTCGGCAAGCAGTGCAACCATTTTGCGGCTGGGTTTGCGTGATCCTGACTCCAGCCGCGAGATAAACGAATGATCGACGCCAGCTCGGCGCGCGAGCTCCGCCTGCGAGAACCTTCTTGCCTCCCGCATGGCTCGCAGCTCAGCCCCGAACGGCTCAGCCGCATCACGGATCGGCCGGTTTCCGAAGCCAGGACCAGAGGTACGTCCCCAAGCCGGCGTCACAGCAACCCACCTCCCCGCTCTCGCGCCAGCGCGACCGCACGCTCCTGAGCCCAGAGGAGATCGGCCACGCGCAACCGTGCCCAGTCGCCGTCGAACCCGCGGTGCTGGCGCAGCTCGGCATCCAGGTCTTGCACGCGCACTCCCCAGCGATCGGCAATCGCCGCGAGCTGGCTCAGTGCCTCGTCTCCGCTTCGGACAGGTCTCCCGCCTGCCTTGAGCAGGGTCATGAGCGACGAAACCTGCTGCGGTGTGCAGGCCTTGTGCGCTGCCAAAAGGTCACGCGCATCGATTTGATGGTTGGCGCACAAGTCGAACAAGAACGACCGAGCTCGATCGCTCAGCTGCGCCAGCACAGCGTCGATCTCCGCGGCCTCCTCACCCGAACCGAGCAACGCGTCCGAGCCGTAGCCGAGGGAGACCAGCGCGCGGCCGATGGCTTTTGTCTCCGCCTTCTCGATGTAGTCCCCGAAATCGTCAGCGCACTCGCTTCCCCACCCTGTCGCGACCGCACCGTTGGCAAGCTCGATACGAGCCCGGAACAGCGCAAAGAAGCGCTCCCGATCGAGTTCCACCAGCTCGGTCACTACTCGTGCATCCGGATGGTCACGGCGCATCGCCTGCAAGCGGTCTTTGACCCTCACGTACTCCTCACCGTGAATGCGAATCGCTCGAGCTGTCATGGTTCCACCTCACTCGCATAACCATCACGGCCACCGTGCCGCGAGCTTCATCGGTACGCCTCGCGAAGCTGCCGAAGCCGGCGCCACCAGGTCGCCTTCGAGCGCCTTTCGAGTCGAACGACGGCGTTGAGCGAATCCCCCAAGGCTATGGCGACTGCAGTGGGGGCGAGATCCCCGAGCTGTCGCAAGATCTCGGCGGCCATGATCTCGGTGAGTGCTCGGGTCTCAACGTCGTCATCCGCCTCAGCTATCCAGTCCTCGAGTGGTAGCGGCGCGGGGCGGCGCTTGGCCCGGCGCACGGCGTCTGCGATGACCGAGTTCACTGCGCGGTGGAGAAGTGCCGGCGACAGCTCCCGCTCGCTGTGCATAACCCGCAGATAGGCCTCGTGGACGACGTCCTCCGGGTCGAGGAGGCCAGCGAGGCGGTAAGTCGCACGCCGGGCATGAGCGATGAGGTCAGCGTAGAGTGCCTCGTCCACCGTCACGCTCCCGGCTGTGGCACACGCAACAGCACATGCGTCTCAGTCCAGGACCGCACCTCGATCTCCTCGACGGGGACGGTCATCGCACCGCTGTCCCACATGATCCGGACCTCTTCAACCTTTTCGGCCTCAAACCACCGCCGAGGGATAACGATGTTCCGTGCCGGTGCCGCGATACTGACCAGCAGCCGAGCCTGCTCCGCCCGAGGGTCATGGAGTACCTGACCGAAAGCCACAAGAGCCGGGCTACCACTACAGACCCGTCGGCGCAGTTGATGCCAGACCGCATCCGGGTCTCGCTTCAGCCGCTCGAGGAATTCACTCATCGTTGTTTCCCCCGTACCCCTCATACTCATCCCAGGCACCGTCCGGCGCGTTTGCCCGAAGCCACGCGTAGGCCAGCTGCTCGGCAGCAAGTGTCGGGACCGGGTTGATCGCTTCGTCGAGAAGGTAAGCGAGAAGGTCGTGGGCGTCCTCGCCCTCCAGGTGTTCCGAATACCCCAACGTGGTGATGACCGTGACAGTGTCCGGCCCGATTGGCCGGACAACCGCCACGGACTCGAGATTGAGGATCACGCTCCGCAACCGCACAAACCGTGCCATCACGACGCCTCCTGATCCTTTTGGCCAGCCGGAAACTCTGGAGCGCGCGAGCGAATACCCAGCGCCGCATCCTCGATCACTCGCGCGGGAACGACGAACTCGCGGACGGTCTGCGGCACGTGCGCCAGCCAGTCCACGAGATACCTTCGCCGCTCTTCGGCGAGAGTCGGACCGAAGAACGTCGCCAAGATGCAATAGGCGAGCTCGTTCGGCCCGGACCCGGTGTAGCCGAACGAAAAGGCGCCAGAGAATCGTCCGGTGGGGCGGATCGGCCAGCCGTATCCGGTCGCCTCCCGCACAGTCCCGTCCGGGTCGATGACGATCCGGACATCGTACGGGTCACGCGCACGAGCGCTCTCGAGGTCGCCCGTCTCGCGCCAGGCCAACCCCGCCACTGCAGCAGCGGGTCCGAACCACCGGGACCACGCTTTCAGCATCTTCCAATCGTCCAGGTACTCGGCCCAGGCGCGGGCACGGTGCACACAGGGCAGCCTGCTCGGGCAGTCGCACGTCAGACCATCGCCCGTCCACTCCACGCGATGCCACTCGTGTCCACCGCGGCAACGGCCGTGACAGCGGACCAGCAATGCCGTGCCGTACGGCTCTCCCTGCCAACGCACGCACTGGTAGCCCGGCTCGCCGGCCCTCTCGGGCGGGTAGAGCTCGAGGGCACGCGCGAGCGCCCGTCGCCACGCGGGATCGGTCCAGTCTGGCTTGAGAGCGCGTGACGTTGTAGAATGAAGTACCGACATCTCAGGACTCCTTTCTCGTGCACACCGGATGGGTGTTCGCGGCACCCACCCGGTCTTGCGCTTCCTGGTCCAAATGCCTGTCATCCGAAATAGGGCGAAGAAGTCGGTCCCACAGCCACTTCCAGCCGGGGGAAAGCGCGAGGTCCGGTGCGGTCAGCGGCTCCACACTCGGCACACGCATGCCCTTGGGAGTAACCTCCACGTTAAGCTCCCCTCCTGTGTGTCCCTGGATTGCCGCAGTTGCACACCTCCTTCCCGAGAAACTGCGCGTACTCCCGTAGGAGAAGGGCGATCGCGGCATCGATCGCGTGACTCCGATTCACGAATACGCCTCGCTCCACCAAACGATCGACGCCGATAACAGCAGCCTCATCGACGTGTGCTGCGATAGTTCGCCGTGCCGAACCGTTCGGACGCCGATGGGTAGTCGTAGCTAGCTTCTTCATGTCTGACACCTCCCATCTAGCGTCTAGCTTAGCAGAGCTACTCGATGCTGTCAATAGACGTCTGGGCAGTGTCGTTCTATCGTGTAGACGAGGACGTTCTAATAAGGAGGAGGGTATGAACGTGGAGGCGTCGGGATTCAGTAAGGCTTTACGCCGTTTGCGCCTTCTGCGGGGGTTGAGTCAGGAGCAGTTGGCGGAACTCACGGGAATTCACCAGCGCACCATCTCACGCATGGAAAACACGACCACCGAGGGGTACTTGCCCCCACCGCACCAACTCGTCGCGCTCGCACGTGCGCTCGACGTTCCCGTGTCCGAGCTGGTCCGGGCCGCGGGCTACCCGATCGAATGCCAACGTGAATCGGAGCTTGATCTGCCTGCTATCGTGACCTACGCGGAGCGTTGGCTTGTGGGACCCGGACAGGAACATCCTGACCGGGAAATGGTGCGAGTGTTCGCTGAGTTCGCGCGCGCACTGGCCCGACGAGCAGCGGAAAAACCAGATCATTGACTCCACCGTGTAGTCCCGAGTAGACTTGGAGCAAACCTTTGGGGGAAGAATGCGAGTGTCGTCCTTGCCTGCTGCGGGGGAGCGTGCGCTGGCGGAACTCATTGAGCGCCATCGTGCGCACGAAGCAGTTCCGGTGCCGGTGCACTGTATTGCTGAGCGCGAAGGTTGGGAAATCGAGTTTCAGCAGAATCTGGGCAGCATTCTCGGTATCTCGGGAATTTACAGAGGTGTCAAGCTCATGTGGATAAACGCGCAGTTGTCCAGCGCGGAGCAGCGCGCTGTGATTGCCCATGAGCTGGGCCACTGGCTCAACGGCGATGAGACCGTGATCCGAACCTGCCAGTGGGCGGGTTTTGCTTATCACTGGGACGCACGGTTGGAACGCGAAGCCACCATTGCCGCAGCACGTTTACTGATTCCGGAGTGGGCCGTGCGCCAGTATCGCACAATTGACCTAATTGCTGCCGCCTGCGACGTTCCTCCGTGGCTGGTGCAGATCGGTTATCGGCTAATGTGAGAGAAGCTCCCGGAACTTTCGTACAAGAGGAGCACGCGAGTGGCTGACCGGTTCTGGGTTTGGTTTCGCGCTCAACGTGTCTGGGTCCAGGTGATACTGTGGTTCGTTTTTTGGGGGCCACTGGCTGCTGCGTGGCTCGCTCGGCGAGGTGGCTGTCTGTCACTGGGCCTAAGCGTTGTTCCGGTCCTGCTCTGGCTGAGCGTCATTGGTGCTTCCTTGCCTAGTGGGGTGATCGAGAACCCGACGCCCACGCCAACCGTCGGTGAAAAAGCAGCTGCCAACATATCTACACCTGCGAGTCGGGCGACGCAACCGGCGGCACCACCAACGCCTCGGCCCAGCCCCACAGCAGGACCAACGCCGACACCGATTCCCACGCCCACGGCGCAGCCCACCCCAACGCCCGTCCAGCTGGTGTCCGCGATGGTCGTGGAAATCGTAGACGGTGACACGATCAAGGTCCTCCTCAACGGGCAGATCGTTACCGTGCGCCTCATCGGCGTGGATACTCCCGAGACGGTTGACCCGCGCCAGCCAGTCCAGTGCTACGGGCGCGAGGCGGCCCAGTTCACGACCAACATGATCCGCCGGGCGAACAATCGCGTTTTGCTCGAGCGGGACGTGTCAGAGACCGACCGCTACGGACGTCTTCTCCGCTATGTGTGGCTTGAGCATCCGGACGGTCGACGGATGCTCAACTACGAGCTGGTGGCGCAGGGTTATGCCCAGGTTGTGACGTACCCGCCGGATGTGAAGTACGCTGACGTATTCGTGCAGCTCCAGCGCGAGGCGCGCGAGCAGCGACGGGGCCTGTGGGGCGCATGTGGCGAGTTTGGGGTGCCAGCGGCCACGCCGACGCCGGAACGTCGGCAGGCGACGCCGACTCGTGACCGCAAGTGCGACCCGAGCTACCCGGACGTTTGCATTCCGCCGCCGCCACCGGATCTCGACTGCCGCGACATCCCATACCGCCGGTTCCGCGTCCTCCCGCCCGACCCGCACGGCTTCGATCGGGATGGCAACGGGATCGGCTGCGAGCGGTCCTGACAGACAAGGTCGTTGAAAGTCCTGAGAAAGGCTAGTCGATGCGTGCAGCAATTTACTGCCGTGTCTCGACGGACGAACAGGCCAACAACGCCAGCCTGCCAACACAGGAGACGTCCTGCCGCGCCTGGTGCGCCGAGCACGGCCATACTGTCGTCGCAGTCTACGCCGACACAGCATCGGGCACGGTGTGGGAACGGCTGGAACTCCAGCGCCTCCTCGCCGATGCACAGCGGGGCGTCTTCGACCTCGTCGTTTGCCATGCGCTCGATCGGCTGTCGCGCGACCCGGAACACGTGACCGCCGTGCGGGTCCTGCTCGGTATCGCTGGTGTTGCGCTCGCGTGTGTGACCGAGCGCGTCCCAGAGGACGACACCGGAACTCTGGTCGCGTTCGTGCGTGGTTGGGCAGCCAAGCGTGAGTGGACACAGATTCGTGAGCGCACCATGCGAGCCAAGCGGGCCTTACTGGAACGTGGCGTGTTTCTCGCCGCTTCCGCACCGCTCTACGGCTACCGGCACGAGGAAGGGCGGCGTGTCATCTGCGAAGTCGAGGCGGATGTCGTGCGCCGTATCTATCACTGGTATGTCCTTGATAGGCTCTCACTGCGCGAGATCGCGCGCAGGCTGAACGGGGAGGGTGTACCAGCACCAGCAATATCGCGGCGTCAGTATCGCGATGGTCACACGCCACACTGGGGGAAATCTACAGTGCGCCGCATCCTTACCGATCCGGCATACATGGGCGAGACGTGGGCATTGCGATGGGAGGCCAGGCCAGGCCGAAATCCCCGTCTGCGGGATCCGGGCGAGTGGCTCAGGCTACCGGACGGGGTCACGCCGGCGATCGTGGAGCGGTCGCTTTGGCTGGCCGCCCAGGAGCGGTTGCGCCAGAACCACGGCGAGCGTGCGCGGAACGAGCAGCGACCATATCTCCTGCGCGGACTCATTCGCTGCGCCGTCTGCGGACGACGAATGTATGCCGATGTCGATCGTGGCCGTCGGATCTACCGCTGCTCCTCGCGCGAGTTTCCGAGCGGTGCCTGCGGTGCCGGTCGCGTTCCGGCTGAACGGATTGAGCGCTGGATCTGGGACCAGGTTTCGGCTCTGCTCAGCGATCTCCGGCTGATCGAAGCCGAGTTGGAGCGTCGGCGGCATACTCCGCGCGATGATAAACTGGAGCGGCAGCGTGCGAGTATCGAACGGGAACTGGCACGGATTGCCGCACAGCAGGAACGGCTTGTTCGCCGGTACGCCCGCGCCGAGGACGACGATGATGCACTCTGGGAGCTCGTACGCCGGCAGGTGGCGGAGCTGGAGGCGGAGCGCGAGCGACTACGCCACCTGCTGACCGAGGTCGAGCAGGCACTCGCTGAGCGGCAACGGCAGGAGATCGAACTTGTCTCGCTCGCCGAGTACGCACGGCGGGTGCGAATCAACCTCCAACAAATGGACGAAAGCGAGCGGCGGCAGGCCCTGGAGGTGCTTCGTGTGCGAGTCACAGCCTCAGGAAGCGATCCCAGAGGGTGGTCGTGGGCATGGGGCTAGGCGTATTGATCACAACGTGATCACGTTGTGATCAATACGCCCGTATCCGTAGGTGCAGATAACAGCTCTCATGCGAAAACAAGCCCGCCCCACCTTCCTCAGACACCGCGCGCGTGCTGTTTCGGTGAAGGGGCTTGACACGGAAGCCGAAGTCGTGTATTATACGACTACGAAAGGAGGATGACCGATGACGAAGATGACTGCAAAGTTCCCGGGTAGCTGCAAGGTCTGTGGGAATCCGATCGCGCGGGGCCAGGAGATCCTCTGGTCCCGAGAGCACGGTGCGATCAACCCCGAGTGCTTGCCCCGCCTCCAGTCGCGGCTCGAGGAGCGGCGCGAGCAGCGCACCCGCATGGCGTCGCTTGCCCGGCAGGAGGCTGAGCGCTTGGTGCAGCAGGTCAAGGCTCAAGGAATTCAAGTGATTCTGGTCACGACTCGGGGGATGATCGAAGTTTCCCGGGAGAAGTTGGTAAACCATGTTGCCGAGCTCCTTTGCAAGAAAGCTGAGGAGCTCGATCTTGACCCCGTGGCTGCCGTGCAGCTGGCTGCCCAGGGGGCTAGCGAGCGGCTGAGCCGGGTCAACGAGCCGCAGCTGCATGTGGCCGAGCTCAGGAACTACATCAGTCACAGCGCTTGACACGCTCAGACTAGTCGTATAGAATACGACTAGGAACGAGGGGAGGATAGGCATGGAACTGGTTATCTGTGCCGGAGTCATCTGGGAGGGATGTGTGACAGCTGAAGTAGAGCGCATTGCCGTGTCCTCATATGAGGATGCGCTTGATCACTTGGCCGCCTGGCTCGAATGGCTACCGTCAGAGCGAGCCAGGCAGGTTGCCGAGCTTGCGCTCGCTGGCCAGACCGCGCTGGCTGGCTGGGCATGCGGCGACACAATTGTGGCCGACCCACCAGAACAGGCCGAGAAGATCGACCTGTCCCGGTACGGGCACGGCGTCTATGTCGTGCCCGGAAATAGGCCGTCCGACGCGTACCCAGACATTATGGGGGATGTCTGGGAACCATTCTACATTGATGCCTGGATCGACGAGGAATAAGACAAATCAAGAGAACAAACAGAAAGGAGGATGTGATGAAGGCGTTCGACTTTCCCAATTGTTCTCTGTATTTTGACGAGGTCTACTTTGAGGACTCGCGAGCGCGCGCGGGTGCGCTCGTAGTCCTCATCGCCAAGCCGTACAACTATCGGGTGGTTTCCGAGGCATGGTCAACTGGCAAGGGCCAGCTGGACCATGTCTGGGCCGATCGAGAGCGCGCGTTCGCGCTCATTCGATTGGCGAGCCGCCTGGTCCATGAAGGCGCCCTTACGGTGGACGAAGCTGAGTCCATCGTAAGGGGGCTGGGCTGGGGGTGGCACTGCCCAGCGCACCCCCTAATCCCGCTTTCGGGTCCTTACGACGTGTGTATGGCGTGCTTGCAGGAGGAAGAGGGAAAGGAGTAGTAACTATGCTGGTGATTTCGCGGACCGTTGACGGGGCGCTGCGCCTTGTGGCGTCGTTCGCCAGCCGCGAGTCCGCGCTGGCATACCTTCGCCGCGCGGCCGAGGAGTGCCGCGCGAGCCACCGCCGCGTCGAGTTTGACGAGGACGAGGGTGTCCTCGTTACGGAGTACGGCGGGGACGATACCGTTATGACCTTCATTGCTGACGAAGAGGAGGTGGTCGCATGACCACCTCCTCTTTCGTTCACTCCTGCAACGCATACTGTCGGCCGCCGTTCCACGCCGACGTCTTCTACACGACGTGGCCCTGGCACGAGCGCGGTGCGGCCGGGCCGGACGGGTTCGTCGCCCTTGACGTCGAACATGCGATGCGCCGACACTGGCCGTTTGTCCGCGTGCGCGATGCCCGCCCGGCACCTGAAGCACTGCCTGTCGAGGAGGCTCTACGTCTGCCGGGGTACGGTTATCTTCGATGGGGAGAGGGTGAACCATCGGTGGCCTGGCTGGTGGTCTGGGAGGAGGTAACAGCGTGAAGCGGCCAACTGTGTATCTCGATCGCGCCCTGGCCAGCGCGATCGAACGTTACACGGCCGCCGGCGCCCCTGCTGGGGCGCTCGGCCGTGTCCTTTTGGAATGGGCGCTCGCGCTGATGGACGAGGCGCCTGCGCTTCCCGACGACGAGGCGCAGGCGCTCCTCGCCATCGCACGCGAGTGGCGTCCCCGCGCGCGGAACGCCACCGGCGAACCGCGCGTCCAGGTCGAAGTCAAGAATCTGCCGACGGCGATCCTCGATGAAGCCGCCTTCGCGGGCGTCGATGACACAACTGCCCATCGCCTCGCCGAGCGCATCGCCGCACTCGACCCGATCGCGCGGCTGGGGCTCATCCTACGCCTCGCCTGGGGGTGCGAAGCGCTCGACCTGACGCCAGGCCCTGGCCGTCGGCCGCAGTCGTTCGAGGGCGCGCTGCGGCTGGCACGATTGGCGGAGGGATGAGCCGTGCGCCAACGCCTTGCACGCGCTCCGCACCCCTGTACGTGCGAGAAGGGAGGATAGTATGTTGGTGATTAAGCTTGCCCGGAACTGCTGGTCTGATCAACAAGGCGGCGTGTTTTTCGAAGACCTCTTCGAGCTTTTCGCCGCCAAGATCCAACGCGCGTACCCCGACGCGTGGATCCTCGTCGTGGACGATGGCAGATGCTGCCGCGTCTTGGCGGAAAGCGATGACGAGGAGCACTGCATTGAACGCCACGTAGCTGCGCTGGCAGAGGAAGCCATGAGAGAGTGGGCAAACCGAGCAGGCTAGGGGTGGTAAGGAGAAAGGTCATGGCACAGGCGAAACCACCGGCGCCGGCATCCTGAGTCAGGATGCCGGCGCTTCTCGTTTGCGAGCCTCACAGCAGACCGCGCGCACGTGCGGAGTCGACGACGCGCAACGCCTCATCGAGCAGGGCGACATGGACGCGCCATTCTCCCTGCTCGCGAGCGTCGTACTTAAGCACGGCACGCTCGAAAACTTGGTACGTCGCGCCGTCGTGCGAGAACTCCTCGCTGCGCGGCCAGCCGAGCACGCGGAGTGGAAGCGTCGCGTGCACACGCTCCATCTGTCGCCAGAACTCGAGGAACCCGTGTCCCACGTGACGGCCGTATGGCCCGAGCTGGACGATCGCTGGCTTCTCCACGTTCACCCCCAATGCCGTCCGCACCCGATTGCGGAAGCCGTCGAACCCTTGAGCCAGTATCCGGCGTGGGCATTGCTTGCCGCTCCAGTGCTGGTGCGGCACCACGCGCTCGACGGGCAAACCGAACGCGCGGCACAGCGCAGCCACGAGTCGCGCGCCGTGCTCCTGCGTCCGCTCCCAGTCAGAGTCGGCATTCACGCAGAGCTCGATGCCGATCGACGCGCGGTTTCCCGTGCCGTTCGCACCGTCGCCGGCGTGCCAGCCGTTCTCGAGCGTCGGCAGGAGCTGAACGACCTCGCGATCATCCACGACGAAGTGGAAACTGACGCCCTCTGGTCCACCACCAGCGTGCACGAACCGACGATGCGCTTCAGCGTTCGCCCCGCGCGCCTCGTTCGCCGTCTCGTGGATCGTGATCCACGCCGGTCGCATGGGATACCCGGGGCGGTTCCGCGCACCGGCGGGTATCCAGGCGATGCGGAGCGGAACGTCGCCGAGCGGCTCGCTCCCATGCTTGGCCATGAACGAGCGCACCGCGGCTACGTAGCTCGCTGGGTTGTTGCCGTCGCTTGCCGGCGCCCAGAGCGGGATGATCTGCTCGACGCTCCAGGCACCGCGCTGGCGGTAGACGAAGCCGGGGTCGACGAGCCGCCGCGCAAGATCGAGAAAACCTGCTACCCAATTAGGATAGCGCCAGAACTGGCCCCGGCCGGGGATAGTGACGGGTTCGCCGACGCCCGTCCGGCTGGACCGCGTCGCACCCGGGTTGCGGAGGTTATACTGCGCGACGACGCCGGTCGTTCCAGCGCGCGACTCGTGCCAGAAGACCGCCAAGGCGAACAGGGGATCGACCCCCTCGGCCGCGACCGCCGACCAGGCATCGTGCGCTTCGGCGGCAGCCGGCGAACCTACCTCGCGCAGGAACGCCGCAAATCGGTCAGCCGAAATCCTCGGGAGCACACCCACCACGAGAAGCTCGCTCACACTCATCGTTTCACCCCCTCGCACCGTTCAGAGCGATACCAACGCAAAAACTCCCACCAGCGCGCGGTGGACGGCGCGATCTCCGGCACCCCAGAGGGGTCGTACTCGCGCGGGACAGACCGGCGCGGGAGATACTGCGCGAGCATGTCCGCGACCACGAGCGGCTCACCGCACGCACGCCGCCGCTCGACCTCGATCACGTGCCCGCCCGCGACCACGAGGCCGATCGCATGATCGTGCTCGTACCACGCCACGACCGCGATGCCCTGGTTCGCGAGCGCGGCGAAGAGCGTGACGAGCCCGTTATGCATGGCGGTCATGGTTCGATCTCCCCGCTACGCACGAGACTGCGCATGAAAAGGAGCCATGCTCGTTCTCGTTCGTCGAGCTCAGCGAGACTCGCCTGACCGGCCGTGGTCGGATCGTGCTCGACGGTAAACGGCCGCCGACACTCGTGACACTCGTAGCGGACGCGTTCTCGTCGCTCGTCGAGACCGATCCGCTCGAGCGCAGACCAGCGCTGCGTCGCGCCGCACCACGGGCAGGTCACGAGATCGACCGTGCGGCCGCGTTCGACGACGCGTCGCGCAGAACCCGGGCGCAAGGGTTCACCGCATGCGACGCAAGTCTCGATCGCGCCGAGCCAGAGTTTTAGAACGTCGTACGGATAACAACAATGCGGGCAGGGGAACCAGCCGAGAGACCAGCGCACGACTTCCCTCCATGCTTCACGGCTCCCGCGTGACGCCGCGTCGGGTAAGCCAGGCGAGCGCCGCACCTGCGCCGGCCCGCACCATCGCCGCACCGAGCGCGACGAACCACGTTCGCCAGTCCTCGATGCGAGAGGGTTCGAATTCAGCGAGCGCTTGGAACAGAACGGTCATGACGGCGACGAGCACGAACCACGCGAGTTCGGCCAGCGGTTTGAACTCGTATTCGGGAAGTTTCATGGCAGTCAGCCCCCTTCCTCGAGCTCGACGACGCGCCCGCTCATGATCGTGAACCGCCGCCCGAATCGATTCTCGTAGGCCTTAACCAGGAGTCGGAGGTTCTCGACTTCGTGCTCGAGTTCGTGAATGTGCCGCTGCAATTCGTACGCGCGCCGCTCGAGTTCCTCGAGCCGTTGCCAGAGCCCCGAGATGACGTTCTGATAGCGCGCGAGCGCGTCGGCGGTAGCGGCCTCGGTCTGCGCGCGGTACATGCGCCGGTGCAGACCGTACCCGGCGAGCGTGCTCACCGTCGCGGAGCTCAGGATCGCGAGTAACATCTCGAGGCTCAACTCCACCTTGACCTCCTTTCGAACGACCAGGGGCGGCGACGAGCCGCCCCGCAACCCACTCCTGGTCCTCGCTCGTCGCTACCCAGACGTCACCGTCTTGCGACACGCAGCCACCTGCTCGGCCACGGGCCGGAGGACAGCGAGCTCGGTCGGTAGGCCGAGCTGGCTGGGCGTGACCCAC
>Ga0308408_1000228_pt1 | contig 34892 bp, 48 predicted proteins | sample HotsprSampleMSe3_FD_203466 | JGI IMG/M metagenome (GOLD analysis project Ga0308408, IMG submission 203466) | Hot spring phototrophic mat microbial communities from Mushroom Spring, Yellowstone National Park, Wyoming, United States - 20060912_MSe3 ... | reverse complement strand
CGCTGAAGAAGCGCCTCCGCGTCGAGGAGAAGGCGGTATGAGCGCGCGGTCGAAGCAGCGGGCGGCGGGTCGGCTTCCGCCAATCCCGCGGGAACGAATGTACGAGATCATCCAGAGCCCGGTGATTACCGAGAAGGCGACCGCGATGTCGGGCGCCAACATCGTGGTGTTCCGCGTGCCGCTTGCCGCCACCAAGCCAGAGATCCGGCAGGCGGTCGAGGGGCTGTTCGGGGTCAAGGTCGCGGGCGTGCAGACGCTGATCGCCAAGGGCAAGACGAAGCGGTTCCGGGGGCGGGTCGGCCGGCGGCCGGACGTGAAGAAGGCGATGGTCCGCCTCGCGCCGGGCTTCTCGATCGACCTGACGACCGGGCTCAGCTGAGCGGGGAGCGGGAAGATGGCGCTCAAGACCTTCAAGCCGGTGACGCCGAGCCTGCGCGGCACGGTGCTGGTCGACCGTTCGGAGTTGTGGAAGGGCAAGCCCATCAAGGCGCTCACCGAGGGCAAGGTGAGCACCGGCGGGCGCAATCATCACGGCCACATCACGGTGCGGTTCCGTGGCGGCGGGCACAAGCGTCGCTACCGCCTGGTCGACTTCAAGCGTCGCAAGTTCGACGTTCCCGCAACCGTCGAGCGGCTCGAGTACGACCCGAACCGCAGCGGCTGGATCGCGCTGATCAAGTACGCCGACGGGGAGCTCTCCTATATCCTCGCGCCGCAGCGGCTTCGCGCGGGCGACACGGTGGTGTCCGGCCAGAAGGTCGACATCAAGCCGGGCAATGCGATGCCGATGGCGGCGATCCCGGTCGGCACGATCATCCACAACATCGAGATGAAGCCCGGCGCGGGCGGCAAGCTCGCGCGCGCGGCCGGCACCTACGCTCAGCTCGTCGGCAAGGACGCCGGCTATGCGCAGATCAAGCTCTCCTCCGGGGAGCTTCGCGTGGTCCGGGCTGAGTGCATGGCGACGGTCGGTGCGGTGTCGAATCCGGACAACAGCAATATCCAGATCGGCAAGGCTGGCCGGAAGCGCTGGCTCGGGCGGCGGCCGCACAATCGCGGCGTGGCGATGAACCCGATCGACCATCCGCATGGCGGCGGCGAGGGCCGGACCTCGGGCGGCCGCCATCCTGTCACCCCTTGGGGCAAGCCGACCAAGGGGGCGAAGACACGGCACAACAAGCGGACCGACCGGCTGATCATCCGCCGGCGCAACGCGACGAAGGGCTGAGGCGATGGCTCGCAGCGTCTGGAAAGGGCCGTTCGTGGACGGCTACCTGCTCACCAAGGCCGAGGCCGCTCGAAGCTCGGGGCGGAACGAGATCATCAAGACGTGGTCGCGCCGTTCGACCATCCTGCCCCAGTTCGTCGGGCTGACTTTCGGCGTCTACAACGGCCACAAGTTCATCCCGGTGCAGGTGACCGAGAACATGGTCGGCCACAAGCTCGGCGAGTTCGCGCCGACGCGGACCTTCACCTCGCACGCGGCCGACAAGAAGGCGAAGCGGGGCTGAGATGGGCAAGCAGTCGATGCCGCGCCGGCTGTCCGAGACCGAGGCGCAAGCGGTTGCGCGCAACATCCGCGTCAGCCCGCGCAAGCTGAACCTTGTGGCCGAGATGATCCGCGGCCTGCCGGCGGCGGAGGCACGCGCCGCACTCACCTTCTCGAAGCGTCGGATTGCGAAGCTGGTGCGCAAGGTGCTCGACAGCGCGATCGCCAACGCCGAGAACAACCACAGCCTCGATGTCGACCGCCTCGTCGTGCGCGAGGCCACGGTGGGCCGGAGCGTGGTGATGAAGCGGTTCCACGCCCGCGCACGCGGCCGTGCGGCGCGCGTCGAGAAGTGGTTCAGCCACCTCACCATTATCGTCCGCGAGCGTCCCCAGGGCGGTGACGCGCGCGCTGAGCAGGGGGCCCGCTGAGATGGGGCAGAAGGTCAATCCCGTCGGGATGCGGCTTGGCATCAACCGCACCTGGGACAGCCGCTGGTTCGCCGACAAGAGCTACGCCGCGCTGCTGCATGAGGACCTGAAGCTGCGCAAGGTTCTGCGCGAGAAGCTGGCGCAAGCCGGCGTGGCGCGCGTGGTTATCGAGCGGCCGGCCAAGAAGGCGCGCGTGACGATCTATGCCGCCCGGCCGGGCGTGATCATCGGCAAGAAGGGGCAGGACATTGAGAAGCTCCGGGCAGATCTCGCGAAGCTCACGGGGTCAGAGGTGCACCTCAACATCGTTGAGATCCGCAAGCCCGAGATCGAGGCCGTTCTCGTAGCCGAGAACATCGCCCAGCAGCTCGAGCGCCGCGTGAGCTTCCGCCGCGCGATGAAGCGCGCGGTGCAGTCGGCGATGCGGCTCGGCGCCCAGGGAATCCGGATCAACTGCTCCGGCCGGCTGGGCGGGGCGGAGATCGCGCGCGTCGAGTGGTATCGCGAGGGGCGGGTGCCGCTGCACACCTTGCGCGCCGACATCGATTTCGGCCAGGCGACGGCGAAGACGACCTACGGCACCTGCGGCGTCAAGGTCTGGGTGTTCAAGGGCGAGATCATGGCCCACGACCCGATGGCCGTGGACAAGCGCGCGGCCGAGCAGGCGCCGCAGCGCTGATCAGGTGAAGGGACGGGGGCTGCCGGCAACGGCGCCCCGGAGCGGGAACGATGCTTCAGCCGAAGAAGACGAAGTGGCGCAAGGCCCACAAGGGGCGGATCCGGGGCGAGGCGAAGGGCGGCACCAAGCTGAACTTCGGCAGCTACGGACTGAAGGCGCTCGAGCCTGAGCGGGTGACGGCGCGGCAGATCGAGGCCGCGCGCCGCGCGCTCACGCGCCAGATGAAGCGCCAGGGGCGCGTCTGGATCCGGATCTTCCCGGATGTTCCGGTGTCGAAGAAGCCTGCCGAGGTGCGGATGGGCTCGGGCAAGGGCAGCCCGGAGTTCTGGATCTGCCGGGTGAAGCCGGGGCGGATCATGTTCGAGCTCGACGGGGTGTCGGGCGAGGTGGCGCGCCAGGCACTCGCGCTTGCCGCCGCCAAGCTGCCGATCCGCACCAAGGTCGTCTCGCGGATCGGTCTCGAGGGCTGAGCCATGACCAAGATCGCGGAACTGCGGGCGAAATCGGCTGACGAATTGCGGGAGATGCTGCTCGCGTTGCGCAAGGAGCAGTTCAACCTGCGCTTCCAGCGGGCGACCGGGCAGCTCGAGGCAACGGGACGGATCCGTGCGGTGCGTCGTGACATCGCGCGGATCAAAATGCTGCTCGGTGCGGAGAAGCGCGCCGGCGGCCGGGCCGCGGCCGGTGCGGGCGGTTGAGGGAGCGAGGGCGATGCCGAAGCGGGTTCTGACCGGCCGCGTGGTGAGCGACAAAATGGACAAGACCGTGACGGTGCTTGTCGAGCGTCGCGTGATGCACCCGATCTACAAGAAGTTCATTCGCCGCTCGAAGAGGTACGCCGCGCATGACGAGGCGAACCTCTGCAAGGAGGGGGACATCGTGCGCATCGAGGAGTGCCGGCCGATCTCGAAGCGTAAGACGTGGCAGGTGATCTCTCGGAACGGCGAGGCAGTTGCGCGCGCGGTGGGCGCGGCCGCGACGCCGTCGCGCGCCGGGGCGTGAGGAGCAGGCGATGATCCAGGTCGAGACCAATCTCGAGGTCGCGGACAATTCGGGTGCGCGCCGCGTCCAGTGCATCAAGGTGCTCGGCGGCTCGAAGCGGCGCACGGCGTCGGTCGGTGATGTGATCGTCGTCTCCGTCAAGGAGGCGATCCCCCGTGGCAAGGTGAAGAAGGGGGATGTGCATCACGCAGTGATCGTCCGCACCGCCTTCCCCGTCCGCCGCGGCGACGGCTCGGCGATCCGCTTCGACCGCAACGCGGCGGTGCTGATCAACAAGCAGCAGGAGCCGATCGGCACCCGGATCTTCGGGCCGGTGGTGCGCGAGCTGCGCGCGAAGAAGTTCATGAAGATCATCAGCCTCGCACCGGAGGTGCTCTGAGCCATGGCCGCCAAGATCAAAAAGGGCGACCGGGTGGAGGTGATCGCTGGCGCTGACAAGGGCAAGCGCGGCGAGGTTCTGCGCGTGATCCCGAAGGAGAACCGGGCGATCGTGCAGGGGGTCGCGATGGTCAAGCGGCACCAGAAGCCGAAGGGCGTGGGGAGCCCGGGCGGCATCATCGAGAAGGAGGCGCCGGTCCACCTCTCGAACCTGATGCTGATCGACCCGAAGTCGGACAAGCCGACGCGCGTCGGGTTCAAGATTCTCGAGGATGGCCGCAAGGTCCGCGTCGCCCGCGTCTCGGGGGAGGTGATCGATGGCTGAGACGACGACGGCGAAGCCGCGCCTGCAGCGGCACTACGAGACCGTGGTGCGCGAGGCATTGATGCGCGAGTTCGGCTACAAGAACCCCTTCGCCGTGCCGAAGCTCGAGAAGATCGTGATCAACATGGGGGTCGGCGAGGCGGCGGGCGACCAGAAGAAGCTCGACGCGGCGATGGCCGACCTTGCCCTCATCGCCGGCCAGAAGCCGGTCAAGACGCGCGCGAAGAAGGCGATCGCGGGCTTCAAGATCCGCGCCGGCATGCCGATCGGGGCGAAGGTCACGCTCCGTCGGGCGCGGATGTATGAGTTCCTCGACCGGCTGGTGACGATCGCGCTGCCGCGCGTGCGCGACTTCCGGGGCATCTCCGGCAAGGGCTTTGACGGGCGCGGCAACTTCGCGATGGGGCTGAAGGAACAGATCGTGTTCCCGGAGATCAACTACGACAAGGTCGACAAGGTGCGGGGCATGGACATCGTGATCTGCACCACGGCGAAGACCGACAGGGAGGCGAAGGCGCTGCTCAAGGCCTTTGACCTTCCGTTCACGAACTGAGCACGGAAAACCGCCGGCCGTCGTGCTGGCAGGTTCTGGAGGAATGCGGGATGGCGAAGACGTCGTCGATCGAGAGGAACCGCAAGCGCGAGCGCATGGCGAGGCGCGACGCGGCGAAGCGGGCGGCGCTGAGGGCCTTGGTGAAGCGGAAGGACGCCTCGCCTGAGGAGCGTTTCGCGGCGATGCTGAAGCTCGCGGCAATGCCGCGCAATGGCGCGGCGGTGCGCGTGCGCCTGCGCTGCGAGTTGACCGGCCGTGCCCGCGGCAACTACCGCAAGTTCAAGCTCTGCCGCGTGGCCTTGCGCGAGCTCGCCTCGGCCGGGCAGATCCCCGGCATGATCAAGGCGAGCTGGTAGGGCGGGGAGAGGAGCGAGGACGATGGCGATCTCCGATCCGCTGGGTGACATGATCACCCGTATCCGAAATGCCCAGCGGGCACGCCGGGCAACGACGCGCGCGCCTGCCTCGAAATTGCACGCGAATGTCTGCGAGGTGCTGAAGCGCGAGGGGTTCATTCGCCACTGGAAGATCGTCGAGATCCGCCCGGGCGTGCGCGAGCTCGAGATCGAGCTCAAGTATTCGGAAGGTGAGCCGGTGATTAAGGAGATCACCCGAGTGTCGACACCAGGGCGCCGCGTTTACTCGAAGATCAAAGAGCTGCCTCGGGTCTACAACGGGCTCGGCATCTCCATCCTGTCCACCCCGCGCGGGGTGATGAGCGACGCCGAGGCCCGCGCCGCCAATGTCGGCGGCGAGGTCCTCTGCCGCGTGTTCTGAGCGCGCCGGAGGAGGGTCGAACCATGTCGCGCGTCGGCAAGTATCCCGTTCCGCTTCCTGCAGGTGTCTCCGTCGCCGTTGCCGACGGGGTGCTCACGGCCAAGGGCAAGCTCGGCGAGCTCACGCTGCCGCTTTCGGAGGAGGTCACCGCCGCTGTCGAGGGCAACCAGGTGGTGCTCCGCCCGCGCAGCAGCGAGCGGCGCGCCCGCATGCTGTGGGGCACCACGCGCAGCCTGGTCGCGGGAATGGTCAAGGGCGTGTCCGAGGGCTACGCGAAGTCGCTCGAGATCAACGGCACGGGGTTCCGCGCCGCGGTTCAGGGCAAGGAGCTTGTGCTGAACCTCGGCTTCAGCCACGAGATCCGCTACCCCGTTCCGGCTGGGATCAGGGTCACCTGCGAGAAGCCGACCTCGATCAGGGTCGAGGGTATCGACAAGCAGCGGGTCGGGCAGGTGGCGGCCGAGATCCGCGCCTTCCGCCGCCCCGAGCCCTACAAGGGCAAGGGTATCAAGTACGAGACGGAAACGATCCTCCGGAAGGAGGGGAAGAAGAAGTAGCCATGGCGACGAAGCGCGATCTCAGGGAGCGGCGGAAGGCGCGACTGCGCTTCCAGCTCCGCCAGAAGGGCGGCGGGCGGCCGCGGCTTTCGGTGTTCCGCTCCTCGAAGCACATCTACGCCCAGGTGATTGACGACAGTGTGGGGCGCACGGTGGCTGCTGCGTCCTCGCGCGACCCGGCGCTGAGGGAGGTGCTGAAGACCGGCGCCGACAAGGTGGCGGCGGCGGCGGTCGGCAAGCTCGTCGCCGAGCGGGCGATCGCCGCCGGGGTCTCGGCGGTGGTGTTCGACCGGGGCGCTTATCTCTACCACGGCCGCGTCAAGGCGTTGGCCGACGCCGCCCGCGAGGGCGGGCTGGACTTCTGAGCACGCGGCGCGAAGGGGCCAAAAGCCATGGCACGTGAACCGAGGGAAGGCGGCCGGGGGCGCGAGCGCGGCGACCGCGAGGGCGAGGAGCTCGTCGACAAGCTGGTTGCGATCAACCGCGTGGCGAAGGTGGTGAAGGGCGGCCGGCGCTTCGCCTTCGCCGCGCTCGTCGTGGTCGGCGACCGCAAGGGCCGGGTCGGGCTCGGCGCCGGCAAGGCGCGCGAGGTTCCGGAGGCGATCCGCAAGGCGACCGACCAGGCGAAGCGGAACATGATCCGCGTGCCGATGCGCGAGGGGCGCACGCTGCATCACGATGTGGTCGGGCGCTTCGGGGCGGGCCGGGTCCTGCTCCGTTCGGCCCCGGCCGGCACCGGGATCATCGCCGGCGGCCCGATGCGCGCGGTGTTCGAGACCATGGGCATCGGCGACGTCGTGGCAAAGAGCCTCGGCACGAACAACGCCCACAACGTCGTGAAGGCGACCTTCGCCGGCCTGAAGGCGCTCAACTCGCCGCGCAGCGTCGCGGCACGGCGCGGCAAGAAGGTGAGCGAGCTTCTCGGGCGGCGCGACGCGCCGGTCGAAGGCGCAGTGCGGGAGACGGCAGATGCCTGACGGGACGAAGCGCATCCGCATCACGCAGGTTAAGTCCGGGATCAACCGGCTTGAGGACCAGAAGCGGACGCTGGTCGGGCTCGGTCTGGCGCGGCTGCATCGGACGCGAGAGCTCGAGGACACGCCGGCGGTGCGCGGCATGATCCGCAAGGTCCGGCATCTCGTGAAGGTTGAGGAGGTCGCGGGCTGAGGCTTGCGGCGAGCGGCCGCCGCGCTGTCGGGCCGGGGGCAGGAGAGAGGCGATGAAGCTCAACGAACTGCGCGACAATGAGGGCGCGCGGCCGAAGTTCCGCCGGGTTGGTCGCGGCATCGGCAGCGGCAAGGGCAAGACCGCCGGGCGCGGCGTGAAGGGCCAGAAGGCGCGCACCGGCGTGGCGCTGAACGGCTTCGAGGGCGGACAGCTGCCGATCTACCGCCGGCTGCCGAAGCGCGGGTTCAAACCGCTCGACCGTCGCGAATACTCCCCGCTGAACCTCGGGCGGCTCGACGCCGCGATCGAAGCGGGCCGGCTCGACCCGAGCAAGCCGATCGACGAGGCGGCCTTGCGTGCGGCGGGCCTCGTGCGCAAAGGCCGGGTCGCGGGGGTTCGCCTGCTCGCGACCGGAGCCATCACCCGGCCCGTGCGGCTCGTGGTCTCCGGCGCCTCGGCCGCGGCGATTGCAGCGGTCGAGCAGGCGGGTGGTTCGGTGACGCTGCCCGCCGCCGCGGCAGAGGGCTGAGGGCGGGCGGCGGGGCGCGGTGCCGATTCGCCGGCGTGCGGCCGGCTTGATCGTTCCGGCCCTGGGAAGGCAGGGTCGCGCTCTGCCTCTGATGTGCCCCTGAGCGGAAGGACAGCATGGCCTCGGCCGCCGAACAGCTTGTAGCGAACCTGAATTTCGGGGTCTTCGCCAAGGCGACGGAGCTCAAGAAGCGGCTCTGGTTCACCCTTGGCGCGCTCATCGTCTATCGGATCGGCACCTACATCCCCGTGCCGGGGATCGACGCCGCGGTGATGGCCGAACTCGTGCGCAGCCACGGCAGCGGCATCCTCGGCATGTTCGACATGTTCACCGGCGGCGCGCTCGGGCGGATGACGGTGTTCGCGCTCAACATCATGCCGTACATCTCTGCGAGCATTATCATGCAGTTGATGTCGGCCGCCTCGCCCACGCTCGAGGCGCTGAAGAAGGAGGGCGAGCAGGGGCGCAAGAAGCTGAACCAGTACACGCGCTACCTGACGGTGGTCATCGCCACCTTCCAAGCCTATGGCATCGCGGTTGGGCTCGAGAGCATCCGCGGCTCCGTCGGGCCGGCGGTTGCGGAGCCTGGGTTCTTCTTCCGCTTCTCCTGCGTGGTGACGCTGGTCGGCGGCACGATGTTCCTGATGTGGCTCGGCGAGCAGGTCACGGCGCGCGGTGTCGGCAACGGCATCTCGCTGATCATCTTCGCCGGGATCGTCGCCAACCTGCCTTCCGCGCTCGCAGGCACGCTCGAGCTCGGGCGCACCGGAGCGATCAGCACCTTCGTGATCCTGTTCCTGCTCGTGATGGCGGTGGCGGTGATCGCCGCGGTCGTGTTCATCGAGCGCGCGCAGCGTCGGATCGTCGTGCAGTATCCGAAGCGCCAGGTGGGCAACCGGATGTTCGGCGGCGACTCCACCCACCTGCCGTTGAAGATCAACACCGCGGGCGTGATCCCGCCGATCTTCGCCTCGTCGCTCCTGCTCCTGCCGGTGACGATCGCCGGCTTCTCGGGTGACGGCGGGCCCGAGTGGCTGCAGACGATCACGGCCGCTCTCGGCCATGGCCAGCCGCTCTACATGATACTCTACGCGGCGATGATCGTATTTTTCGCCTATTTCTATACGGCGGTCGTCTTCAACCCGGTCGAGACCGCGGACAATCTCAAGAAGTATGGCGGCTTCATTCCCGGCATCCGCCCCGGCCAGAACACGGCGGAATACTTCGATTACGTCCTGACGCGTCTGACCACTGTCGGCGCGATCTATCTGGTGGCGGTGTGCCTGCTGCCGGAGTTCCTGATCGCGCGCTACGGCGTGCCGTTCTACTTCGGCGGGACCTCGCTCCTGATCATCGTGACAGTGACGATGGATACGGTGGCCCAGGTGCAGAGCCACTTGCTTGCCCATCAGTACGAGGGCCTGATCAGGAAGGCGAAGCTGAGGGGGGGCAGACGGTGAACCTGATCCTGCTCGGCCCGCCAGGCGCGGGGAAGGGCACCCAGGCCAAGCGGCTGCAGGAACGGCACGGTCTCGCCCAGATCTCGACCGGCGACATGCTTCGCGCCGAGGTCGCCTCCGGCAGCCCGATCGGCAAGGAGGCGAAGGCGATCATGGAAGCGGGGCAGCTCGTCCCCGATGCGCTGATCACCGCGATGCTTGCGAACCGGCTTCAGGCGCCGGATTGCGCGAGAGGGTTCATCCTCGACGGTTTCCCGCGCACCGCGCCCCAGGCCGAAGCGCTCGACGCGATGCTCGACCATCTTGGCCTCGCCCTCGATGCAGTGATCGAACTCAAGGTGGACGATGCCGCTCTCGTCGAGCGAATCGCGGGACGGTTCAGCTGCAAGAGCTGCGGCGCCGCCTATCACGACCGGTTCAAACGTCCGAAGGTTGAGGGGGTGTGCGATTTTTGCGGCGGCACCGAGTTCGTGCGGCGAGCGGACGACAAGCGCGAGACGGTCGCCGCCCGGCTCGAGGCCTATCACCGGCAGACGGCGCCGCTTCTTCCGTATTACGCGGCCAGAGGGACGCTTCATACGGTCGATGGGATGGCGGAGATGGACGAGGTCACGCGTGCGATCGAGGCGGCGTTGCAGCGTGTGGCCTGACGCCGGGAAAAGCCTCGCCAGGAGCGCAGGGATGCGCGGGCGGTGGTTGACAGGGAGAGGACCGAGGCTATAGTCCCGCGCCTCCGGTGGCCCCCGCGGGGGAGGCCGCCATTCGCGCTTGCGTGTCCGGCAGCGCCGCGCCACCCGCCCGGGTTGGCACGGCCGGGCCGGGATGGATCGGCGGCTTGCTGGCATGGCGGGCCCGCCTCTGTGTTGTCGTTCTGGCCCTCGTGGCTGCTTGGCAGGGAGTGACCCGTCGTGGCGCGTATCGCCGGTGTGAACATCCCCACGAACAAGCGCGTCGTGATCTCGCTGCGCTACATCTACGGCATCGGGCCGAAGAAGGCCGAGGAGATCTGCCAGGCGCTCGCGATCCCCGAGGACCGCCGCGTGAACCAGCTCACGGATGAGGAGATCCTGCGCATCCGCGAGCTGATCGACCGGAACTACAAGGTGGAGGGTGATCTTCGCCGGGAAGTGGCGATGAACATCAAGCGCCTGATGGACCTCGGCTGCTACCGCGGCCTGCGGCACCGCAAGGGACTGCCGGTGCGCGGCCAGCGCACCCACACCAACGCGCGCACGCGCAAGGGCAAGGCGGTGCCGATCGCAGGCAAGAAGAAAGTCACGAAATAACCTCCCCCGGCCGCCGACCCGCCCGCTCGATCTGAAGGACCGACCTGACCATGGCCAAGCCAGCCGCTCGACCGAAGAAGAAGGAGCGCAAGAACATCACCTCAGGCGTGGCGCACGTGAACGCGTCATTCAACAACACGATGATCACGATCACCGACGCCCAGGGCAATGCGATCTCGTGGTCCTCTGCGGGCTTGATGGGGTTCAAGGGCAGCCGCAAATCCACGCCCTATGCCGCGCAGATGGCCGCCGAGGATGCGGGCCGGAAGGCGCGGGAGCATGGCATGGAGGTTCTCGAGGTCGAGGTGAGCGGGCCTGGCGCGGGCCGCGAGAGCGCCCTGCGGGCGCTGCAGTCGGTCGGCTTCACCATTACCGCGATCAAGGATGTCACACCCATTCCGCACAATGGCTGCAGGCCGCGGAAGCGACGCCGCGTCTGACGGGACGCACGGCCGGCCGTGCTGAAGGCGGCCGGAGCCCCGGCGTGCGGGTCCGCGCCGGGGCGGAGCCGGGTCAGGCGCTCAGGCGCCGCCTGGGAATGGACCCCTGGAAGGCAGGGCGAAAGGCCATACCGTGATCCAGAAGAACTGGCAATCCCTGATCCGTCCGTCGAAGCTCGACATCGAGAGCGGACACGACCCCACCCGTATTGCCACCATCGTGGCGGAGCCGCTCGAGCGCGGCTTCGGCATGACGCTCGGCAACGCACTGCGCCGAACCCTCCTGTCGTCGCTGCAGGGGGCGGCTGTCACCGCCGTGCAGATCGATGGCGTTCTGCACGAATTCTCGTCGATCCCGGGCGTGCGCGAGGACGTGACCGACATCGTCCTCAACATCAAGCAGCTCGCGCTCAGGATGCACGGCGACGGGCCGCGCCGGATGTCGCTCACCGCAACCGGGCCCGGCGAGGTGACGGCCGGGCAGATCTCGGCCGGGCACGACATCGAGATCATGAACCCCGACCTCGTGCTTTGCACGCTCGATGACGGCGTCAAGCTCGGCATGGAGTTCACCGTGCAGTCGGGCAAGGGCTACGTGCCGGCGGCTGAGAACCGGCCCGAGGATGCGCCGATCGGGCTCATCCCGGTCGATGCGATCTACTCGCCGGTGCGCCGCGTCGCTTACCGGGTGGAGCCCACCCGCGTCGGGCAGGTGACGAACTACGACCGGCTTCTGCTCACCGTCGAAACGAACGGAACGGTGAGCCCGGAGGACGCGGTCGCGCTCGCCGCCCGGATCCTGCAGGACCAGCTCCAGCTCTTCATCAACTTCGAGGAGCCGCGCCAGGTCAGCGCCGAGACGCAGCGCGACGACCTGCCGTTCAACCGTAACCTCCTGCGCAAGGTCGACGAGCTCGAACTCTCGGTCCGCTCGGCCAACTGCCTGAAGAACGACAACATCGTCTATATCGGAGACCTCGTGCAGAAGACCGAGCAGGAGATGCTCCGCACGCCGAACTTCGGGCGGAAGTCGCTGAACGAGATCAAGGAGGTGCTCGCCTCGATGGGCCTCAGCCTCGGGATGACCATTCCCGGCTGGCCGCCCGAGAACATCGAGGAGCTCGCGAAGAAGCTCGAGGAACCGTACTGAGACCGTTCGGAGAGGGTATCGTTCCATGCGCCACCGTCTGGGCAACCGAAAGCTCGGCGTCACGAGCTCCCATCGCGCCGCCATGTTCCGCAACCTCGCCGTGGCGCTGTTCAAGCACGAGCAGATCACCACCACACTGCCGAAGGCCAAGGCGCTCCGCCCGGTCGCCGAGAAGCTGATCACGCTGGGCAAGCGTGGGGGCCTGCATGCGCGGCGGCAGGCCTATGCGCAGCTTCGGGACGACGTGATCGTCAACAAGCTGTTCGGCACGCTGGCGGAGCGCTACAGGGCACGGCCCGGGGGCTATTGCCGCGTGCTCAAGGCCGGGTTCCGCTACGGCGACATGGCACCGATGGCGGTGATCGAGCTCGTGGAGCGTGATCGTGACGCCAAGGGGCGCGACAGCGGCCCGAAGCCGGAGACGAAGCCCGAGGAGGAGGGGGCGGAGTCGCAAGCCTGAGCGCGGGCGCGGGCCGGAAATACAGGGGCGGCCGGCGGGCCGCCCCTCGCGTTTCCGGGGTCCATTCCCATCTCCCCGTCATGCACGGGATGGTGCTCCCCGAACCGGCCACCGCGCGGGACAGGCTTCGCCAGGCCCTGACGGTCCTCGCCGCCCTTGCCCAGGCTGTGCTGCCATCCCTGCCTGCGCTCACCGGCTGGGGCGTGCCGATCGGCTCCCGGGCCAATGCCGAGGGGCCGCCGCTGATCAGCCCAGCGGGCTACGCCTTCTCGATCTGGGGGCCGATCTTCGCCTGGTGCCTTGCCTACGCTGTGTGGCAGGCGCTACCTGCCCAAGGCTCCGATCCGCTCGCCCGCCGCGCCGGCTGGTGGTTCGCCGCCGCCATGGCCGGCTGCGCGCTCTGGGCGGCCGTGTTCCAGGCGGGAGGGCCGGTGTGGCTCACCGCTGTCATCCTCGCCCTGATCGCCGCATCGGCGATCGGCGCCCTCGCGCGCGCCTCCGCCCTGCCGCTTCCGCTCCGGCGCGACGGGCTGTGGCTGTTCGCCGCTCCGCTCGGGCTGCTCGCCGGATGGGTCACGATCGCCGCTTTCGTCAACCTCGCCTCGGCCTTCAGCGTCGCCGGCCTCCAGTCGCTGCGCGACCCTGCGAGCCCGCTTCCGCCCGCGCTCGTCGCTGTGGCGACGGCGGCGGCGCTCGCGGTGATCGCGCGCACGCGGCCGTTCCCGACCTACGCGCTCGCGGTCGTCTGGGCGCTTGTTGCCGTACTCGTGCGCAACGGCATCAGCCCGACGGGACTCACCGCCGCCGTTGCGGCGCTTCTCGTTGCGGCGCTCGCCGTCCGCTCCTGGCGGGCCGGCTAGTTCGCCTGGATTCCCGCCTCGCGCACGAGGCGTGCCATCGTCTCGCGCCCCTCGCGCAGGAAACGGCCGAAGCTCTCGGGATCGGAGCCGACGGGAACCGCGCCGAGCTGGGCGAGCCGCTCGCGCACGGCGGGCTCGGCGAGAACCTGTGCGATCGCCGCGTGCATCCGCGCCGCAAGCGCTGCGGGCGTTCCGGCCGGGGCGACGAGCCCGACCCACTCGCTCATGTCGAAACCCGGGAAGCCGCTCTCGTGGAGCGTGGGCACGTCCGGCCAGTTCGCGAGCCGCTCGAGCACCGTCACGGCGAGCATGCGCGCGCGGCCCGACTGCACGATCGGCCCCGCCGAGAGGGCGGTGATCAGCACCCCGTCCACATTGCCGGCGGCGAGATCACGCGCCGCGTCCGCCCCGCCGCGATAGGGAACGTGGGTGAGCCTGATCCCGGCGCGCTGCTGGAACAGTTCGAGGGCGAGATGGCCGGCCGTGGCGTTGCCCTGCGTGCCGAAGCTGAGTTCGCCCGGCCGCGCCTTCGCCGCGGCGATGAGCTCGGCCAGCGTGTGTGCGGGGAAGGCCTCTTTCACCGCGATCGCCTGCGGGAAGGTCGCGACCTGCGAGACCGGAACGAAGGCGGCGTAGTCGAAGGGGAGGTTGCGCAGAAGCGAGGGGTTGACGATGTGCGAGGAGGCGTCGAACAGCCACGTGTAGCCGTCGCCCGCGGCCTGGGCGACGGCGGCGGCCCCGATCGAGCCGCCCGCGCCGGTGCGGTTCTCGATCACGATCGTCTGGCCGAGGAGCTCCGAGACGCGCGGGAAGATGGTGCGCGCGGCGCTGTCGGCCGCGCCGCCGGCCGCGAAGGGGACGACGACCCGGATCGACCGCACGGGCCAGGCTTGCGCGGAGGCGCGCCCGGCGAGCGGCAGGGCGAGGGCGGCACCGAGCGCGCCGCGTCGGCTGAGCGTCATGCGTGTTCTCCCGAGCGTGATCGTCATTCGACGGTGATGTTGGCCTCGGCGACAAGCGCCTTCATCGTTTCGCGCAGATTAGAGAGGAATGCCGCGAACTCGGCGCGCGAGGAGCCGACGGCGAGCGCGCCGAGGCTTTCGAGCCTCGCCCGGACGGCCGGTTGCGCGAGCGCCCCGACGGCGGCCGCATGGATCCGGTCGAGCACGTCTTCTGGCGTTCCGGATGGGGCGTAGAGGCCGTTCCATTCGTTCAGTTCGAACCCGGGGAACCCGCTCTCGGCGATGGTCGGAACGTCCGGCAACTGGGCGAGCCGCTGTTTCGTCGTCACCCCGAGGGCACGGATTCGCCCGGCTTGGGCGAGCGCGAGCGAGGAGGACACGGTGCCCATGTGCATGTCGATGTTGCCGGCAACGAGATCTTGCACCGCGGGGCCGCCGCCGCGATAGGGCACGTGCACGAGCGAGATGCCGGCGGCTTGGGCAAAGCGGGCGGCGGCGAGGTGTGACGAGGTGGCATTTCCCGACGAGCCGTAGGTGAGCTCACCCGGCCGGGCTTTCGCGAGCGCAATGAACTCGGCGATCGTGCGTGCCGGAAGCTCTGTCTTCACGAGCATGATCTGCGGCAGGACGGTGAGCTGGGAGATCGGCGCGAAGGCGGTGTGGTAGTCGAACGGCAGGGTCCGCATCACGAAAGGGTTCACCACGTGCGCGCCGGCATCGAGCAGCAGCGTGTGGCCGTCATGCGGCGCGCGGGCGACCTCGGCGGCGCCGATCGTGCCGCCGGCGCCGCCGCGGTTCTCAACCACCACCGGCTGGCCGAGGGCCGCGCCCATCGGCTCCGCGATCAACCGCGCCGTGGTGTCGGCGCCGCCGCCGGGTGGGTAGGGAACCACGAGCCGGATCGGCCTGGACGGCCAGGCTTGCGCCGCTGCGGCGCGCGCAAGGAATGGTGCAGCAAAGAGCCCCGCGGAAAGCGCGCGGCGTGTCGGCTCGGCCATGGCGTCCCCCTCCATCCGCATCCGGCACTCTTCCGCCGGCGGTTCCGATGAGCAGTAGCACCATGCTGTTCGATGCGCATCTGCACATCTTCGAGCCGGCCTTCCCGCTTCCCGGCAACCAGGGCTCCATTCCCGAGCCCTTCACGGTGGAGGACTACCGCCGGCGCACGGCGTCGCTCGGGGTGGTCGGCGGGGCGGTGGTGGCCGCCTCGACTCAGGGGGAGGACCCGCAGCCGCTGCTCGCCGCGGCGCGCGCTCTCGGCGAGGGGTTCGTGGTGATCGCTGCGGCGCACCCGGGACAGGACGACGCCACCTTCGCAGCGCTCGCTGCGTCAGGAGTGAGGGGCCTGAGGTTCACCCTCTATCGTGGCGCGGCCTTCGATGTGCCCGCCATGCTCGCCCATGCCCGGGCGGCGGCCGCGCATGGCCTTCATGCCGAGCTCTACGCGGATGCGGCAACGCTCGCCCCGCACGTGGACGATCTTGCCTCTCTTCCCGCCGGCCTTGTCCTCGACCATCTCGGCCTCACCGGGGCGGGGCTACCGGTGACCCTCGCGCTCGCCAAGGCCGGGGTGAAGGTGAAGGCGACAGGGTTCGGGCGCGTCACGCTCGACGTGGCCGAGGCGCTTGCGGCGATCGCCGACGCGGCTCCCCATGCGTTGATGGCCGGCACCGACCTTCCCTCGACGCGCGCGGCGCGTCCCTTCGAGGATGGCGATCTCGCCCTGATCCGGCGCGTGCTTGGGCCCGACCTTGCCGAAGCCGCTCTCCACCGCACGGCAGCAAGCTTCTACCGTATCTGACGCTTCGGCCGCGCAGGCGCTACACTGCCGCCCATGGCGCGTGAGCACAGCGGGGCAGACCTGTTCGGCGAGGTGGCGCAAGCCCCGCCACCGGCAGCGACGGACGGGCGGCGCCCGCTTGCCGACCGGCTTCGGCCGCGCACGCTCGCCGAGGTGGTCGGGCAGGACCACCTGGTTGGCCCCGAGGGCGCGATCACGCGCATGCTAGCGCAAGGGAGCCTCTCCTCGATCATCCTCTGGGGGCCTCCAGGCGTGGGCAAGACGACGATCGCTCGCCTGCTCGCCAAGGCCTCCGGCCTCGCCTTCGTCTCTCTCTCGGCGGTGTTCTCCGGGGTGGCGGAGCTTCGCCGTGCCTTCGAGGAGGCGCGCCGGCGCCGTGCCTCAGGGGAAGGAACGCTGCTCTTCGTCGACGAGATCCACCGCTTCAACCGCGCCCAGCAGGACGGGTTCCTGCCCTATGTGGAGGACGGAACGGTCGTTCTCGTGGGCGCGACCACGGAGAACCCCTCGTTCGAGCTCAACGCCGCCCTGCTCTCGCGCTGCCGCGTTCTGGTCCTGCGCCGGCTCGATGCCGCGGCGCTTGAGACGCTGCTTGCCCGCGCCGAGGGGTTCGCGGGGCGGACGCTCCCCGTGACGGAGGAGGCGCGCGCGGCGCTCGCGGCGATGGCCGATGGCGACGGCCGCTACCTCCTGAACCTCGCCGAACAGCTCCTCACCCTGCCTGAAGGAATAGCCCCGCTCGACCCGGCAGGGCTCGCGCGCGTGCTCGAGCGCCGCGCCGCTCTCTACGACAAGGACCGGGAGGAGCACTACAACCTCATCTCCGCGCTGCACAAGTCGATGCGGGGGTCTGACCCGGATGCGGCGCTCTATTGGCTTGCGCGCCTGCTCGCCGGCGGCGAGGACCCGCTCTACATCATCCGCCGTGTGACACGCTTCGCCTCCGAGGATGTGGGTCTTGCCGACCCGACCGCCCTGCTCACCGCGATCGCGGCCTGGGACACCTACGAGCGGCTCGGCAGCCCCGAAGGCGAGCTCGCGATCGCCCAAGCCGTGGTGCATCTCGCCACCGCACCGAAATCGAACGCCCTCTACAAGGCGCTCGGTGCGGCGATGCGCGCGGCGCGCGACACGGGCAGCCTGATGCCGCCCAGGCACATCCTGAATGCGCCGACGAAACTGATGGGCGAGCTCGGCTACGGCCAGGGCTACGCCTATGACCATGACACCGAGGAGGGCTTTTCCGGGCAGGACTACTTCCCCGAGGGAATGGCCCGGCAGCGCTTCTATTCCCCGACCGACCGCGGCCGCGAGGCGGCGATCGCCGAACGGCTTCGGGACTGGGAGAGGCTGAGGCGGGAGCGGCGCGGGTGAGCCCCCTCTCGCCTCTTGTCCTCGCCTCGGTCGCGGCCGGAGGGGCGGCGGGCTCGGTCGCCCGATATCTCGTCTCGGTCGGCGCCGTCGGGCTCGGCTTTTCGTCCTTCTGGGGCACGCTTGCGGTCAACGTCCTCGGCAGCTTCGCGATCGGGCTGTTGGCGGAACTGTTCGTTCGCGAGACGGCTCCCCCTGCCCTCCGGCCGCTCCTCATCACCGGCTTCCTCGGCGGCTTCACCACCTTCTCCGCCTTCTCGCTCGAGGTGGTGGGGCTGGGGCGCGAGGGCGCGGGCCTCGCGCTCGCCTACGTCGCCGCCTCCGTGCTGTTCTCCGTTGCCGCCTGCTTGGGCGGCGTGACGCTCGTGCGGTGGTGGCCGTGAGCGGCGTGACCATGCGGACCGTCGGCGAGGACGAGGGGGACATCCGGCTCGACCGCTGGTTCCGTCGTCACTTCCCGAACCTCGCCCATGGCGCGCTCGAGAGGCTCCTGCGCACCGGTCAGATCCGCGTGGACGGCAGGCGGGCGGAGGCGGGAACACGGCTCGCCGCGGGGCAGGTGGTGCGCATCCCGCCGCTCGGCGAGCGCGCCGCAATGCCGAAGCCCGCGCCCGAGGCGCGGCTCGATCCTCACCTCGTGAAGGACCTCCACGCGCGCGTGCTGTGGCGCGACGACAGCGTGATCGCGATCGACAAGCCCTTCGGCCTGCCGGTCCAGGGTGGGCCCGGCATCACGCGGAGCCTCGATTCCCTGCTCGACGCGTATCGGTTCGGTTCCGACGAGCGGCCGCGCCTCGTCCACCGGCTCGACCGCGACACGACCGGCGTGCTCCTGCTCGCCCGCACGCCCCGGGCCGCGAGCCGGCTTGCCGCCGCCTTCCGCTCGCGCGATGCGGTCAAGACCTACTGGGCGGTGGTGGTCGGCCGCCCGCATCCGCTTGAGGGGCGGATCGACGCCGCACTCGCGAAGCGTTCGGGGGCGCGCGGAGAGCGCGTCACGGTGGCGGAGGAGGGAGACGAGGACGCCGCGCGCGCCGTCACCGACTACCGCACGGTGGAGTTCGCCGGGAAGACGGCTTCCTGGCTCGAGCTCACCCCGCTGACGGGGAGGACGCACCAGCTCCGCGTCCACTGCGCCGCGATCGGCTGCCCGATCCTAGGCGACGCGAAATATGCTGGCGCGGCGGCACTGCTCGAGGGGTTTCCGGAGCGGCTTCACCTGCATGCGCGCAGGATCGTGATCCCGCATCCCGAGGGGGGTGTGCTCTCGGTCGAGGCGAAGCTGCCGACGCACATCGAGGAGACCTTCGCCGCGCTCGGCTTCACCGCTCCGAAGCCGAAGCGGCCGTCGCGCGGCCGCCCCGGGTGACCATGCTGGCCGCGGCGGGCTAGTCTCCGCGCCAGGGAGGAGGGAGAGCATGCGCCTTCGCACCGTGCTCATCGCGGCCGGCGTCGTGGTCGCGCTGCCGATCGCCGGCATCGCCATCTTCGCCGCCACCTTCGATGCCGATGCCTACAAGCCGCGTATCGCCGCCGCCGTGAAGGAGGCGACGGGGCGGGAGCTTGCGCTCAAGGGGCCGATCGGCCTCAAGCTCGGCCTTTCTCCCGGCCTCCGGGTCGAGGACGTCGCCTTCGCCAACGCGCCGTGGGGCTCGCGGCCGGAGATGGCCCGACTGCGCGCGCTCGAGGTCGAGGTGTCGATCCTGCCGCTGCTGTCGGGAACCCTCCAGGTCAACCGCGTCGTTCTCGTCTCGCCCGACATTCTTCTCGAGACCGATGCGGACGGCCGCGGCAACTGGGAGGTCGCCGCGCCGACGCGGCAGGGCGCGCCGGCCCCGGCAGGGCCCGCGCCGACCGCGCCGTCGGCTGAGCCTTCTCCTTCGGCGCAGCGCGACCTGTTCGTCGGTGAGGTCACCGTCACCGACGGCACGATCGCCTTCCGTGACGGCCGGACGCGGCAGACGACGACGCTCTCCCTGCCGCGCTTCGCCGCCCGCGCCGAGACTCGCACGAGCCCTCTCTCGCTCGACCTCGAGGCGTCGCTGAACGGCAACGCGTTCAGCCTCAAGGGGACGGTCGGCCCGCTCGCGCCGCTCCTCGGCACACGCGGCACAGGGCCGTGGCCGATCGATCTCACGCTCGGTGCCGAAGGGGCGCGGGCCACCGTCAAGGGCAGCGTCGCCGAGCCGCTGACCGGCAAGGGCTTCGACCTTGCGGTCGAGGCGTCGGTGCCCGACCTCTCGCGCCTTTCGCCCTTTCTGCCGAACGTCTCGCTTCCCCCGGTGCGCGACCTCTCCCTTTCCGTCCAGGCGGCGGACCGTGGCGGGCCGATCCCTGAGCTCCGCGCGCTCGCCGTCCGCGCAGGAGCGAGCGATCTCGAGGTGATCGTTCCGGGCCTGCGGCTCGCGAGGCTCGAGGTTTCGGCGCCTGATGTGCGCAGCCCCGTCCGGCTCGCCCTCGCCGCGACGATGCGGGGCGCTCCGGTGAGCGCAGAGGGCACGCTCGGGCCGCTTGGCGCTTTCCTGCCCGGTGCCGGCCCTGCCCCCTGGCCGGTCGATCTTCGCCTCGGCGCCGCCGGAGCCGAGGCGACGGCCAAGGGAACGATCGCCCGCCCACGCGCGGCGCAGGGGATCGACCTCGCGCTGGCCGCCACCATCCCCGACCTCGCCGCTCTCTCGCCGCTCGCGGGCGGCGCCTCCCTGCCGGCGATCAAGGGGGTCACCTTCTCGGCCCGCGCGTCCGATCTCAGGACCGGCTCCGGAGCGGCGCTGCGCGACATCGCGCTCAAGCTCGGCGAGAGCGACCTCGAGGGCTCGGCGGAGGTCGCCCTCGGCGCGCGGCCGAAGCTCACCGCGGACCTTAGGAGCCGGAAGATCGACGCCGACGCGCTTCTCGCGGCGATGGACGGCGGTGGCAGCGGGCAACCCGAGCCCGCCCGCAGCGGCGCGGCCTCGCCAACTCCTGTGCCGGCGCAGCGGGCGGGAAGGGTGGCACGGCTGATCCCGGACACGCCCCTGCCTCTGGCTGGGCTTAAGGCGGCGGATGCCTCGATCAGGCTCGCTCTGGCCGAGCTCGTCTTCGGCGGGGCGAGCTACCGGGAGGCGCAGGCGACGGTGGCGCTCGAGGCCGGCAGGCTGAAGGTTGATCCGTTCCGCGTCAACGCTCCCGGTGCGCCGGTCTCGGCCAGCCTCTCGGTGGATGGGTCGACCGACCAGCCCCCGGTCGCGCTCGTCCTCCGCGCACCGGCGATCGACCTGCGCCAGCTCATCGCTGCCTTTGGCGGGGGCTACCGAGTCAACGGGACGCTCGAGCTCGATCTCGACCTGCGGGGGCGAGGTGCCTCGCCGGCGGCGATGGCCTCGGGGCTTGCGGGCCATGTCGGCCTCGCCGGGGCCAATCTCGACATCGACAACCGCTTGATCGACCTCGTGGCCGGTGAAGTGTGGCGGGCACTCGTGCCAGGCGCGCCGCGCGACGGCGTGAGCAATGTCCGATGTCTCGCCGTCCGCTTCGACAGCCAGGGCGGAACGGCGGACGCCCGGGCCTTCCTATTCGACACCTCCCTCGCGCGCGTGGCGGGAACCGGCCAGGTCCTGCTCGGGCCCGAGCAGCTTCGCCTCCGGCTCGTGCCAACCCTGAAGCTCGCGGGCGGCATGAGCGTGCCCGTGACCCTGGGCGGCACCTTCCTCGCGCCCTCGGTTCGGGTGGATGCGGCCGGCGCCGCTGGCTCGGTCGTCGGCGCTCTCGCGGGCGGCGCTGCAGCGGGTGCCACGCAGACCCCGCTCGGCGGCATCGCCGGGGCGCTTGTGGGGCGTCAGGCGGGGAGTGGTGCGGCGGCCGCGCCGGCCGATGACTGCGCGACCCAGCTCGCGATCGCCCGCGGCGGGCGGCAGGGTCCGGTTCCGGCTCCGGAGACAGCGGCCGCGCCCGCCCCGGCTCCGCCTCCCGCCCAGGCGCCCGCGCAACCGCAGCGTCCCGCCAACCCGCTGCAGCAAATCCTGCCGCGGCTCGGTCGCTGAGGGCACGCATGCGGCGCTTCTGGACGAAGGCCGAGGCTGGTCCGGTCGAGCCCGGCGGCTTCGGCGTCCTGCTCGACGGCAAGCCGATGCGCCTTCCCTCCGGCCGCATGCTCGCCGTCGGGGCGCTCGCGCTCGCCGAGGCTCTCGCCGCTGAGTGGCAGGCCGCCGGCGGCGAGCGGGGGAGAGAATTTTCGCTCGAGTCCCTGCCGCTCACGCGGCTTGTCGGCACAGCGCTCGACCGGATCGCGCCCGATCCTCAGCAGGCTGTCGCCGCCGTCGCCCGCTACGGTGAGACGGATCTCCTCTGCTACCGCGCCGATTTCCCTCCCGCTCTCGCCGCGCGCCAGCAGGCGGCGTGGCAGCCGCTGCTTGATTGGGCGGCGTTCGCTCTCGACGCGCCGCTTCGCGTCACTGCCGGAGTCGTCGCGGTCGAGCAGGAGAGGCGGTCGCTCGAGGCGCTTGCCCGCGCCGTCGCCGCGCATGATCCGATCGAGCTCGCGGCGCTTGGGGAGATTGTGCAGTCGACCGGCTCGCTCGTTCTTGGGCTTGCGGTCTCGCACGGGCGGATCGGCGCGCACGAGGCGCATGATCTCGCCACCCTCGACGAACGGTTCCAGGCCGAGGAGTGGGGAGAGGACGCAGAGGCCGAGGCGCGGCTCGCGCGAATCCGCGCCGACATCGAGGCGGCGGCGAGGCTGATATCCTTCGCCCGCGCCGGGGCGGCATGATCGCGGCGCGGCGCTTCGTCGTCTCGGGTCGGGTCCAGGGCGTGGGCTTCCGCGCGTTCGTCGTGCGGGAGGCGTGCGCGCTCGGTCTAGCCGGCTGGGTGCGCAATCTTGCCGACGGACGTGTCGAGGCCCTGGCGGAGGGAGATCCGGCAGCGCTCGCGAAGCTCGCCGAAGCGCTCGGCCGCGGGCCGCTGCTCGCCCGAGTCGATCGTGTCGAGGGGAGCGAGGTCGCGGTCAAGGGCCTGTCGGGCTTCCGGCAGGTGGCGGACGGATGATCACGCTTCTGCGCGTGGTGTTCGGCAGCTTCTGCCTTATGGTGGCGGCGGTGTGCATCGGTGTGGCCCTGCGCCAGTACCGGCGGGAGATCACCTGGCGTCGCGTCGTTGCAGTGGTGCAGCGGCCGCCGGGCGGCCGAGAGACGGAGCTTGCCTACACCGATGCCGAGGGGGTGGAGCGCGTGGCGCGGCATTGGGGCATCTCGAGCACGACCCCGACGGGTGCGCGCGTCACGCTTCTCCACCACCCGCGCGCTCCGGACCGCGTGGCGGTTCCCTTCGGCCCCAGCGTTCTTGCCGTGCTGGCCCTTCTTGGCCTCCTCGTCGGCCTCCTGGGGCTCATCCTGCTCGCGAACGCCCTCTGCTGTTGAGCGCCCGCCCGTCGCATCACGGCGTGAGCGTGGCGCACATGCCTGCGGCGAGGCCTTCGCGGGCCCGCCCCTCGCGCGCGGCGATCAGGCGTGCCCCGCGCCCCTCGCTCGAACCAGTTTGAGCACCGCGCGCACGATCGCCCCGGCCCAGACGAGCACAGTCAGCGTGCCGAGCACCACCGAGAGCGGGCGGTCGAAGAACGCGAGAAGGTCGCCTTGCGCCTTGATCATGCTGGTCATGAAGGTCTGCTCGAGAAGCTCTCCGAGCACCAGGCCGAGGATCGCCGGCGCCACCGGAATGCCGTTCTCCTCCATGATCCAGCCGACGACGCCGGCGGCGAGCATGATGACGATGCCGTAGGCCGAGGAGGTGATGGCGAAGCTTCCGACGATGCAGAAGAGGAGGATGATCGGAAGCAGCACGCGCCGCGGCACGCGCAGGATCCACGTCGCCCCGCGAATGGCGACAAGCCCGAGCGGAACCATCAATAGGTTCGCCACGATGAAGGCCAGGAACACGGCATAGATCAGCTGCGGGTTCTGCACGAACACCGTCGGACCCGGGTTCATCCCCTTCATGTAGAGCACGCCGATCACGATCGCGGTGATCGAATCGCCCGGGATTCCGAACACGAGCGCCGGGATCCAGGCGCCCCCGAGCGCGGCATTGTTCGCCGAGGTGGCATCGATCACGCCCTCGACATGGCCGGTGCCGAACTTCTCCGGTTCGCGGGAGAAGCGTTTCGACACCGCATAAGACACCCAGGCCGCGATGTCCGCACCGGCTCCGGGCAGGGCGCCGATCAGCGTGCCGATGGCGTTGCCGCGGAGCATGTTCGGCCAGTAGCGCGCCATGATCGGGCCGAGCCCGCGCAGCACGTTGCCGATACGCCTCTGCGGCGCGCTCGCCGGCCCCTCCGGCGCGGCCATGCCGCGCAGCACCTCGCTCACCGCGAACAGGCCGATCATCGCCGGGATGAACGACACCCCCTGCATCATCTCGGTCACGCCGAAGGTGAAGCGCGGGAAGCCCGCGATCGCATCGAAGCCGACCGTGGAGACGAGCAGGCCGAAGAGGAGCGACACCATCGCCTTGAGCGGCGTCAGCGAGGCGATGAACACGCCGCAGGTGAGGCCGAGGCAGGCGAGCCAGAAATACTCGAAGCTCGAGAAGCCGAGCGCGAGATCGGCGAGCGCCGGTGCGGCGAGCATCAGCACCAGCGTGCCGAAGAGCCCGCCGAGAGCGGAGTAGACGACGTTGACGCCGAGCGCGAGCTCTGCCTCGCCCTTGCGCGTCATCGCGAAGGCCTCATCGGTATAGGCGGCGGACGCCGGCGTGCCCGGCATGCGGAGCAGCGTGGAGGGGATGTCGCCAGCGAAGATCGCCATCGCCGTGGCGGTGACGATCGCGGCAAGCGCCGGCACAGGCGGCATGAAGAACGTCACCGGAACGAGCAGGGCGGTCGCCATCGTCGCGGTGAGGCCGGGGATCGCGCCGACGAGGATTCCGAAGACGGCGCTGCCCAAGATCACGCCGAGAACGTTGAGGTCGGCGATCAGGCCGAAGGCGGCCGAGACGGCGCCCATCAGGCGAAGACGACGAGCAGGCCCCGCGGCAGCGGAATGCGCATGAGGCTCGCGAAGGTGTATTCGACGATCAGCGTGGTTGCGGCGGAGACGAGGAGTGCCGTGAGCACTCTCGTGCGCAGGTAGAGCATCAGCGCCGCAAGCAGGACGAAGGCCGTCACGACGAAGCCGAGCGTGTCGGCGGCGAGGATGTAGAACACGATCCCCACGAGGGCGAGCGCAATCGCGCCTGCGGAACGGGCGCTCCGCGCCCAGGGCGCGAGGCGCACGATGGGAGGGCGCGGCCGCGCAAGGAGGCCGCGCAGGATCATCAGCAGCCCGGCGAGGCCGAGCCCTGCGGCGACCAGGCGGGGAAACAGGTCGGGGCCGTAGGGCTGGCCAGGGATACGCGGGAAGGCAGCGGTGGCGGAGAAGACCGCCGCCATCAGCGCGAGCAGGAGCGCCCCGAGCACCGCGTCGTTCACCCGCACGGGGGGGCTCCCCGTGCGGGTGTTGCGGGTGACATCACGCGCGGGCGAGGCCGACGGCCTTCATCACCTCGCCCATCTTTCGGTCGTCCTCCGCCATGAAGGCGGCGAAGCCTGTCGGGTCGAGCCAGGTCATGCCGAAGCCGCGGCTGTTCATGAAGGACTTGAACTCCTCGCTGTTCCAGATCTTCTGCAGAAGCGACACGTAGCGGGCGACCACATTCGGAGGCAGATTGCGCGGGCCCGCGACACCGCGCCAAGCGGCGAGCGTGTAGTCGATCCCGAGCTCCTCCTTCAGCGTCGGCACGTTCGGGAATTGCGGGTTCCGCTGCGGCGCCATAACCGCGAGGCTGCGCGCGCGGCCGGCGTCAATCATCGCGCGCGCCTCCGGGACGGAGCAGGTGACGATGTCGATGCCTCCGGCGGCGAGGTCCTGCATCGCTGGCGCCGCACCGTTCGAGGGCACCCAGCGGACATGGTCAGGCGCAAGCCCCATCCGGGTGAGCCAGCCGGCAAGGGCGAGGTGCCAGATCCCGCCCTGGCCGGTTCCGGAGGCCGTCATGCGGCCCGCCGGAGCCGCCTTGATCGCCTCGGCGAGCGCTCTGAGCGTCTGCCAGGGGCTGTCGGCCTTGACCTGCACGCCCGGCGGGTCGGTGTTCATCAGAGCGAGCGGCGTGTAGCTCGAGCCCTTGAGCTCGGTGAGACCCTGCCAGTGCATCATGCCGATCTCGACCGTGATCATCCCGATCGTGTAGCCGTCGGGCGGGGCGGACGCGATCGCGGCGTGGCCGACGACGCCGGATCCGCCCGTGCGGTTCACCACGTTCACCGGCTGGCCGAGCTCCTTCTCGAGGGCTGCGCCGACGAACCGCGCCGTCGCGTCGGTGCCGCCGCCCGCGCCCCAGGGAACGATCAGCGTGATCGGCCGGTTCGGCGTCCACTGCGCTTGGGCCGAGGCCTCGCGGATAAGCGCAGGCGCGGCAAGCAGGGTGCTGCCGGCGAGCAGGGTGCGGCGACGGAGCATGGGTTTCCCTCCCTAGGATCAGGCGTTGCCCCCGGGTCACGGCCCGGGCGTTGCCGCGGAGTGTCGCCGGAACCGCCGCCCAGCGAAAGAGGGTTGTCGGCAGGCAAGCGACAGGGCTCATGGGACCGGAACGGCGGGCCGGCCGCCCGCTGCGCCAGGCCCTCACGCCATGGCATTCTCCGCGTGGCCGGACGCGTCTCCCGGCCGCATCGTCGACCGCGCAAGGCGATGTCGATCGCGTTGGTTCCGGCGTCAGATCGCGTAGGTGAGCGGCACGTCGGGTTCCGGGGCGAGGCCTGCGGCCTCCGCCCTGCGTGCGAGCGCCTCCACCGTCACGCCGTCAAGCACCGCGAGCGCGCGGGCGCGCGCCTCCTGCCAGAGAGGAGCGACCACCTCGGCGAGCATCGGTGCGGGCCAAGGCGAGGACGCTGCACTTGCGGCGTCCGCGTCCGCCACCGCACGGACGATCTCGCCCGCGGTGATCTCGCCCCGCGCTCGGGCGAGCCGGTAGCCGCCGCGCCGGCCCCGCGTGGAGGCGAGGAGTCCGGCGCGGCTCAGGGCCTGCAGGATGGGCTCGAGTCCGCGCGGGTTCTGGCCGATCCGCTCGGCGATCGCCGCGCCGCCCACCGGGCCGGAGGCGCCGTGCAGCGCCACGTCGACCACCGCGGCGACGGCAAGCGCCTCACGTCCTGTGACGTCCAGCATGGTCCGCGCCGGCTTTTCGCATGGAGTGAACGATGCTCCGGCGTCGTGGTAGTCGAAAGATATGGATGTGTCACCACCGCGACAGCGAATCAACGACAGCATCCTTGACCTGATCGGCCGCACCCCGCTCGTCCGCGCGCCACACCTTGCCGCCGCGGAAGGGCTTGCGGCCGATCTCGTCCTGAAGCTCGAGTTCCTCAACCCGCTCGGCTCGGTCAAGGACAGGATCGGGCTTGCGATGGTGCGCGCGGCGGAAGCAGCAGGCACGATCCGCCCCGGGCAGGGGACGCTCGTTGAGCCGACCTCAGGCAATACCGGGATCGCGCTCGCCTTCGTCGCTGCGGCGCGCGGCTATCGTCTCGTCGTCACCATGCCCGAGGGCGCTTCGGAGGGGCGGCGGCGCATGCTGCGCCTGCTCGGGGCGGAGGTCGTCGAGACGCCGGCGCGCGAGGGCATGGCGGGGGCGATCGCGCGCGCCGAGGCGATCGTCGCCGCCACCCCAGGCGCGGTGATGCCGAGGCAGTTCGACAACCCGGCGAACCCCGCGATCCACGAGGCGACGACGGCGGAGGAGATCTGGGCCGACACGGGCGGGGAGGTGGATGCGATCGTCGGTGGACTCGGCACGGGCGGAACGCTCACCGGGGTGGCCCGCGCGCTCAAGCCGCGCCGGCCGGGCCTCAGGATCATCGGCGTGGAGCCGGACGAGAGCGCCGTCCTCTCGGGCGAGCGGCCGTCGCCGCACGGGATTCAGGGGATCGGTGCCGGGTTCGTGCCTGCGGTGCTCGACCGAAGCCTGATCGACCGGGTGGAGCGTGTGGCCGAGGCGGAGGCGATCGCGACCGCCCGGCGCGTGGCGCGGACGGACGGGATCCCGGTCGGGATCAGTTCTGGGGCGGCGCTCGCGGCTGCCTTGCGGGTGGCCCGCGACCCGGCGATGGCGGGCAAGCGCGTGGTGGTGATCTGCGCGAGCTTCGCCGAGCGCTATCTCTCGACGGCGCTGTTCGCTGCCCTCGACTAACCGATGCCCGTGGTCGGCTGGTGCTGTCCGGCCCGCGCACCGCAATCGCCGGAGACGCCTCAGCGTTCCCCGGTTTCAGGCGCTGTACGGGCCTGCCGAAAACCACCGCTCGGCTGGAGCGCCCGCCGCGGCGCCGCGCCTCGCTCGGATGGTGGGCGCGGTAGGGATTGAACCTACGACCCCCGCCGTGTGAAGGCGATGCTCTCCCGCTGAGCTACGCGCCCATCCATAAGCGCGCAGTTACGGTCGCGCCGCCACAGCTGTCAAGCCGCGGGCAGACCGCGCCGTCGCGGCAAAAGCCAAGCCGAGGACAGCGAGGGCGGCGCCGAACAACGGGAGGCTTCCGGGCTCCGACACGGGAATGCCGACGGACCACGCCTCGACCTCGATCGCGAGCGTCCAGTTGAACGTGACGCTTTCCCCAACACCCGGAGACGCAAACCGCCAACTGGTCGGGATGCTTGGATTGGGGGTGGAGAGGAGGACCTCGATCAGGGAGTCGTCGGGGGTATAGATCCCGCAGGCGCGTCCGCTGTTTCCGGCGGGCATGGAGTAGATCGCTTCGTCGGAGTTTGGACCGGATGGGAGCGTGCAGCTGCGGAGCTCGATGATCTCGCTGAAACCGAGGAGATATTGTCTCGTGTCCTCGGTCACTGACATCGACGTTCTTGTCCTTGTGCCAAATCGCGCGGTGTCACTCACGAAACCCATCGGCACTTCCGAGAAGTGATGAAATTGGTTCAGAAGAGAGCGCCACTCTTGTGGTATGGAGTAGGGAAGGAAGACAGATCGCCAGAAGCTCAAGTAGAGGCCGGTCAGCTCGTTCAAACTGTGGTTGGTGACGGTGAAGCTCAGGTCCATTTCGTGGCGAAGCCGGGCAAAATGAGACTCGTTTCCCCAGGGCGGATCCACCATCGCCAGCGCCCCGATCCGGCCGGATCCGCTGTAAGGCCCCGGCCAGACACTGGACTGGTAGGCGACGCGCCCGCGGGTCGAGTGCTCGGCCTGGAGCCTGGTTGTCGTGGCGGCGGCTACAGATAGAGCTCCTGACCTGAGCACGTCTTCCACCCTCTCGGTCCAGGTCTCCCCGAGCCGCAGTGCGTACACGCCCAGGCTGACAAAGTTCTCCGGCACCAGGGCAATCGCCCCAGCAGAGGCCGTGCGCGGTGCCGTGATGGCGGCCGTGGCCAAAAGGGCGGTTGCAAAAAAGCCAGTAATCCTTCGCATGCGCAGTCTCACACCCCCCCTTCAGAGATGGTGCATCTGTTGAATGGCTGGATGGTCTCACGTCCAAGGGAAAACATCAACATGACAGAAACGATCTCAAATAAAGAGTTGTCCCATATCGATCGCAATGCCCGTCTAACGCGAAGGCGGGTTATTCCTTTTCCATGAGGTTGCTGCTCGGATAAAATATGTCTGTTTTGTCGATGGTCGTCTTGGACAAGACATCTTCTGGTTGTCACCCCTGCACATTCTGCGCGTCAGTCGCGGTATCACGGCCCGAAGGGCAGGCCGCCTCGTGGACAGGACGTCCGGCGCGCGGTTCGATCGCGCTCGGGCCGCGTTCACCTTCGTGGGTGCGCCAGCTCCGCTTGTCTGGCCGCCGCTGCGCTTTCTGGTGGCCCGTTCGTCCGAGGGGGCACGCGCCGCGCCGGGCTCTGTCGCGGGGTTCACGTTACCCACGCTCGCATGCGACGATCACGAAAGCTCGCCGACACGCCAGCCGGACGCTCGCCGATGAAAGATCCGCCGATGAAAGATCCAAAGCCCACCCTGCGCGGCCTCGCGCTCTGGCGGACCCTCACGCTCTATGAGCGGTTCGAGCAGGTGGTTGTGTTCGTCCTGACGTTCCTGATCGCCGTGATCGTCGTCGCGGCGCTCTGGAGCCTGTTCAAGCTCGTGCTCACCACGCTCGTGCTCGTCGATCTGCTCGACCCGACGGAGCCGGCGGTGTTCCAGGCGGTGTTCGGCGCGATCTTCACGGTCGTCATCGCGCTCGAGTTCAAGCGCTCCCTGCTCGTGGTGGTGGACCGGCGTTTCGGGATCGTGCAGGTGCGCGTCGTCGTGATGATCGCCATGCTCGCGGTGGTGCGGAAGTTCATCGTCCTCGACCTTGGCGCGACCGATCCGGCGAAGGTGTTCGCGCTCGGCGCGGCCATGCTCGCGCTCGGCATCGTCTACTGGCTGGTGCGCGACCAGGATCGCCGGGAGGCCGAAGTGGCCGATGAGAGGGCGTCGTGACCTTGCCCGAGAATGCGGCCCTTCTCGCGCCGGGTCGGTGAGAGCACGGCAGCGAGTCACCCGCTGATCCGAGTGGGCGGGACCCGTCCGCCGCTCTTGTTGCGGCGGCGGCAGGAAGGCAACCGCGTACCCCGCAAGTCCTCGGGCGGTCGATCCGCCAAGGGCTTGTGTGCGGGTGTCCGGCCCGCATATGCAGGGTCATGCGTGCGGCGCTGTTCTGCCTGTTCGGCGTGATCCAAACCGCAACGGCTGCCGGCGCGGCGGCCGCCGGCGGTCCCGCGGTCCAGGCGAGCTACGCGGCCTACTGGTCCGGTTTCTCGATCGCCACGATGGATGCCTCGCTCGAGCTCGGCGCAGAGGCCTACCGGGTTGAGGCGACCATGCGGACTGCCGGGCTGCTTGCGATGTTCGTGCGCGGCGAGCAGGTCACCCTGGCCGAGGGCCGGATCGAGCCAGCCAAGACGCCGCTCGCGTTGCGGCCGCAGCGGTTCCTGATGGAGGGGCGCTGGCGCGACCGGCTGCGGCGCGTCGCCTTGGCCTGGGCCGGAGAGCGGCCGGAGGTTCTGGCACTGCTTCCCGCCATCCAGGAGGAGCGCGAGCCTGTGCCGCCCGAGCTTCAGCACGGCACGGTCGACACGCTCACCGCCCTTGCCGCGCTCGTTCGTCTCGTCGCGCTCGAGAACCGCTGCGATGGGGCCGCTCAGGTGTTCGACGGGCGGCGGCGAAGCGACTTCACGGCCGTGACCGAGGGGATGGAGACGCTCGAGGCGCATCGCTGGAGCGGGTTCGCCGGCCCTGCGCTGCGCTGCCGGTTCGAGGGGCGGCAGATCGCCGGGTTCTGGAAGGAGCAGGACCGGGCCGAGGCGGCGAAGCCCCGCGGTGGCACAGCGTGGTTCGCAAGCCCGGGCCCAGGGCTGCCGGTGATCCCGGTCCGGATCGAGGCGGACAGCGCGTGGGGCACCGTCTACGTCCACATGACGCGCGCTGGGCCCGGCGTCCTCGACCTGCCCGCCCAGAGGACCGAGCGGCGCCGACGGCGCGCACGTCCACACGCCCGGCTGCGGGCCAGCTCCCTGCCGGGGCGTTTGCCCCGCGACGCTGACCCACGGGGTGAGCTCGGATCCTACCGGATGCGGCGCACACCTGAGCGGGAGCGGACCACCCGAGCGTGAGTGGGCCTTGCCCTAGCCAAGGTGTCGGCGGACGCGATAGGTCCCGGTGCACGGTGCACACGCTCCCGCAAGGCCAGCGGCACGTTCCACGGTGCGCCGAAAGCCGCCGAAGCACCCACAGGCTCACCGCGTCCGGTCCGCTCGCGAGGAGACAGCATGCTGACGGAGCGACAGCAGAGAGAAATCGAGTATCATCGAGCCCATGCCCAGAGAATTTCCGAGAAAGGGCTAGGGTTCGACCGGAGCATCCTCGACCCGGCCAAGACAAGACCATGGAATGCTTGGTGGTATGTCTGGGAGAGGTTGAGGAAGCTCGACCTCAAGGGAAGGCGTGTGTTGGTCGTTGGATGCGGCGATGGCGGCGACGCTCTCGTCTTCGCAGCCTTCGGGGCCGACGTCTCGGCCTTCGATCTGAGCCCGGACATGCTCGAATCTGGCCCGGAGGCGCGCGGCCCATGCCGGGTTGTCGATCGAGTTCCGCGAGTGTCCGGCCGAGGCGCTGAGCTACGACCGCGGCGAGTTCGATCTGATCTTCGCCCGCGACATCCTCCATCACGTCGACATTCCGAGAGCCATGACGGAACTCGCGCGCGTGGCAGGTCCGGGCTGCATGTTCGTGCTGAGCGAGATCTCCTCGCATCGCTGGACCTATGCGATCCGTGACGCGGAGCTAGTCCGATGATACATCTATCCACGTATCGCTCGGGTGATCTACGGCAACGAAAAACCTTACATCACGGCGGACGAACGAAAGCTCTCCGAGAAGGATGTGGAGCTCATCAAGAGCTATTTGAGCGAGATCGACGACGAACAATATTTCTTTTTCGTCGTGACGAGACTGTTTTCGGAGAAGAGCGACACGCTGAACAAGGCCGACCGACTTTTCCTCCGCCTGCTCGGGAGGCGCGGGGCGCTCCTCGGTGGTCGGGTCGTCCTCAGCGGCCGTTTCGCCTGACGGCAGCGGGCGGCGGATGTCCGGCCCCACCGAGGCGTCCTCAGCTGCTGTCGTCATCTTGACCGGTTCGGCAGCGCCCGCGTCGCGAACCTAGGGGCACCCGGGACAGCCGCGACGACCCCGCGCAGTACGGGCGCCACCCCGGATGCCTTCTCGGCGCGGCCCCCTTCGCACCGCACGCCGACGGTCGACCCGAGCGGACCGATCGTCGCCCGGGTCATCGATCATGCGCGACGGCAACGGAACGGGCGGTGCCCACCGCGGGACGTGTCGCGGCAAGGGGGGCAGGGGCGAGCGTCAGCACGGCGGCGACGGGGATGAGCCAGGCAACCCGTGCCTGGTATCGGTGATGCGGTTTCGAGAGCGCGCCTGTCGCGAACGCGTTCGCCGCTGCCGCTCCCAGAACCAGCACCACGAGCGCCAGGGCGCGCGCGTCGCCACGCCGGAACGACCGCCAGGCGCCCGCGAGCGCAAGCGGGGCGGCGACCGCGAGCACCAACGGGTAGAGCGGCAGGATGGGTGAGACGGCATCGAGAAGCAGGCGCCGCGCCTGCAGCGACGCCTCCTGGCGCGCGACCTCGCGGGCCGGAAAGAACTCCCTGATCCGGCTCGCCGCGGCGTTGTCGATGTCCTCCCAGGGCTGGCCGATCACGTCCGACGCGCCCGCTGTCACGAGCTGCGTGGCCGTGTTGAGCGCCATGGCGCGGGCGACCGCCCAGGGTTCGCGCGCGACCGTCTCGCGGACGATCTCGCGCGCCTCCGGCGAGAGCAGCACCCCGCCCAGGAAACGCGGGGTGCCTGCCGGGTCGCGGTTCATCGGGCTGTCGGGCGCCCAGAGGAAGACGTCGCTGTCGATCGGCAGGCGGTCGGCGAAGGCGCAGAGATACCAGCCGCGTTCGGGGCAGACGGCCTGGATGGTCCGCGCGGCCGGCCCGTCGGCCTGAAGCCGCGCGAGCAGGAAGGTCGCCCCGTGCGGCGAGAGCGAGAGCACGCCATGGCCCGCGAGGTTGGTGCCGAGCAGGAGCAGGGTCGCGGCGGCGAGGGGCGCGGCCATCCGCAATGCCGGCCCGAGCCGGCGCGTCAGCACCACCGCCAGCGCCACCATCGCGGCCGCGACCGGGAGATGGGAGAGATGCGCGGCGATGCCGACGCTCGCCACGACGCCTGCCCAGATCGTCTCGCCGCGCGAGAGCCGCCCCTTGCCGAAACCGAGCAGGAAGAGCGCGAGCACGACGGCGGCAGTGAACAAATCGGGCATCAGGAGCGCGATGGTGAACGGCGCCGAGGTGAGGAGGGCCACGGCCGCGCAGAGACCAAGGTGGGCGACCGGCCGCGCCCCCCAGATCACACGGCCGGTGAGCCAGAGGAGGTGCGAGACCATCAACGCCTGGGCGGCGACCGGGCCCCAGAGCGTCAGGCGCCAGTGGAACAGGTGGAGGAAAGGCCCGTAGACCCACGGCTTGTCCCAGATCATCAGCGGCACGAGGGTCTGCGCGAGGAACGCCCCCGTATCGCTGAACAGGATCGGGTAGCCGTTGAGGAGGGCAGGCCAGACGAGCACAGGCGCCGCGAGCAGGATCGCCGCGGCGTTGGCGATGCGGCCGCCCGTCACCGGGCCGACCAGCGCGCGGCGGCGTCGTCGTCGGCGGCGCGTGCCTCGACCCAGCGGCTTTCGCCGGTCGCGAACTCCTCCCGCTTCCAGAACGGGGCCTTGGTCTTCAGCCAGTCGATCAGGAAGGCGCAGGCCTCGAGCGCCGCGGCACGGTGGGCGGAGGCGGCGAGCACGAGCACGATCGGCTCGCCCGGAACAAGCGGCCCGACGCGATGGATCACCGTGCAGCCGGTGAGCGGCCACCGACGCGCGGCTTCGGCCACGATCGCGCCGATCGCCCGCTCCGTCATGCCGGGGTAGTGCTCGAGAACCATCCGCGCGAGCCCGTCATCGGCACGGGTGACGCCAACGAAGCTCGCGATGCCGCCGACATCGGTTCGCCCGCGCGTGAGCGCCTCCGTCTCGGCGGCGATGTCGAACGGCCCCTCCTGGACACGGATGGTCGGGGTCATTGCCACTTCCCAAGCACCTCTTCGCCCTCAGATGCCGCCTGAGCGCGCGCGGCTCAAGGGCTGGCTCACGCGGCGCTGATCAGGACGCCGAGGCGAAGAGCGCCGCGACCGCCCCCGGCAGGGCATCGAACCGCTCGATCACCGCTACCGCTCCGAGAGCCCGATGGTCCGCCTCGCCATAGCCGAAGGCGGCGTAGATCGCGCGGACGCCGGCGCCGCGGGCGGCGACGAGATCGTTGGCATGGTCGCCCACCATCACCGCATCCGCAGGGGCGATGCCGAGACGCTCGAGCGTGCCGAGAATGTGGCCCGGGTCGGGCTTGCGCACGGGGAAACTGTCGCCACCAGCGACCGTCGCGAAGCGGGTCTCGAGGCCGAGCCGGCGGAGGATCGTGCGGGTCGGCGCCTCGGGCTTATTGGTGACGATCGCGAGCATGAACCCCGCGTCGGCAAGCGCCTCGAGCGCCTCCTCCACGCCCGGGAAGGGGCGTGTCTCATCCAGCGACTGCGCCTCGTAGTCGGGGATGAACGCTTCGAGTTCGGCCGCGAGTTCCGTCTCCGTGAGGGGGCGCCCCGCCGCGGC
>Ga0308408_1000226_pt1 | contig 35213 bp, 36 predicted proteins | sample HotsprSampleMSe3_FD_203466 | JGI IMG/M metagenome (GOLD analysis project Ga0308408, IMG submission 203466) | Hot spring phototrophic mat microbial communities from Mushroom Spring, Yellowstone National Park, Wyoming, United States - 20060912_MSe3 ... | reverse complement strand
CGAGGGTCCAGACCACGAGCGGCAGGAGGAGCCAAAAGCCCGGGCCTTTGCCGGCCACGAGCGCGGCTGCGGCCAGCAGCACGACCATGGTCCCGTAAAATCCGATCAACCAGGGGAGCGTCCGCTCGCCGAGGAGCAGCGCGGTCGAGCGCACACCCACGAGCCGGTCGTCTTGCTTGTCCTGGTGCGCGTAGATCGTGTCGTAGCCGAGCGTCCAGGCGACTGCGGCCAGGTAGAGGAGCACCATGGCGAGATCGGCTTTGCCCGTGACCGCGACGTAGCCCACGAGTACGCCCCAATTGAAGGTGATCCCGAGCACGGCCTGCGGCCACCAGGTCACGCGTTTCATGAGCGGATAGACGACGATCAAAGGCACGCTCGCCGAGCCCACGAGGATCGCCGGAAGCGGGAGTTGGACGAGGACGACGAGGCCCACGAAGGATTGGAGCGCCGCGAACGCGAGCGCCTCGAAGACGCCGAGACGCCCGGCGGCGAGCGGCCGGTTGGCGGTTCGTGCGACCTTGCGGTCGAACTCCCGATCGAAGAGGTCGTTGATCGTGCAGCCGGCGCCCCGCATCGCGATCGCCCCGATCGCGAACAAGAAGGCGAGCCGAAGGTCGGGGAGGCCGGGTGCCAGCGCTTGGCCCCACCAGCAGGGGAGGAGCAAGAGCCAGGTGCCGATCGGCCGGTCCCAGCGGGCGAGCATGCCGAAGTCGCGCAGCCGGGGCGGCAGACGGCCGACCCAGCCGAGCTGCTGATCGGCGACCGCGACCTCGCTCCCTTGCCCACGCATGGGCCCGTTTCTAGCGTCCGGGTGCGGGAAGGCAAAGCGATGGCGAACCTCGGCCGGGCGCCGCGTTTCTACCTCGAAGGGCCGCTCGCCGCGGATCTTGAGGTCGAGCTCGACGCGGAGCGCGCGCATCAACTCCGCCACGTCCTGCGCCTCGCCCCCGGAGCACCGGTGCGGCTGTTCAACGCCGAGAGCGGTGAGTGGTGGGGCCGGTTGACGCGTCTCGACCGACGCGGGGGAGGGGCCCGGATCGTCGAGTGTCTGCGCCCGCCCGAGCCGACCACGGGGCCGCGTCTCGCGATCGCCCCGATCCGAGCGAACCGGCTCGACTGGCTCGTCGAGAAAGCCGTCGAACTCGGCGTCGGTGCCGTCGATCTCGTGCTCACCCGGCGCACCGTCGTGCGGCCCGGCCGGAGCGACCGGCTGCGCGCCGTCGCCGTCGAAGCCGCCGAGCAGTGCGGGCGTCTTTCCGTGCCGCGGATCGGCGGTCCGATCGACCTCGAGGCCTGGCTCGAGGGGCTCGCCCCGGGAACGCGGGTCGTGATGGCCGACGAAGAGGGCGGCGAGCCGGTGCTCGCGACCCTGCGGCAAGTTCCCGACGCGGTCCTCTTGGTCGGCCCGGAGGGCGGCTTCGCGCCCGACGAACGTCGCCGGCTCGCCGCGCGACCCGGGGTCTTCCGGGTGGGGCTCGGCCCACGCATCCTCCGCAGCGAGACGGCGGCGCTCTTTCTCCTCGTGGCGCACGAGCTCGCCCTCGCGGAAGTTCGGCCGGGACGTCCGTGAAGGGGCCGGCGACGGTTGGGTCGGGCGGGACATCTGGCGAAACCGGTGGCGGGTCGGGTGGGAACGCCGCGCCGACGAAAGACGCCGCCGGTGGGTCGCGGGTCAGGCGGACGCCTCGGCCGTCCTCGGGGCGAACCGCTGCGAGGTCCGAGAAGGTCCTCGGGCCGAGGTCTCCGGCAAACGGCGCGCGATCCGGTCGGCGGGCTCCGGAACGCCGAGCGGGAAGCCTTGGGCGAGATCGCAGCCGAGGCTTGCGAGGAGCTCGAGTTGCTCCGGGCGCTCGACTCCCTCGGCGACGATCTCGAGGTCGAGGGCGTGGCCGAGCCGGACGATCGCGTCGACGATCGCGAGACCCGTCGGCCCGTTCCCGAGCTCACCCACGAACCGGCGGTCGATCTTGAGCTTGTCGAGCGGGAAACGCTGCAGATAGGCGAGCGCGGAATAGCCGGTCCCGAAATCGTCGAGCGCGATTTTGATCCCGCGCTCGCGCAGGCGGCCGAGGAGCGCGGTCGCCTGATCGAAATTGCGGATCAGAACACCTTCGGTGACTTCGAGCTCCAAAAACTCTGGGGGAAGGCCGGCCCGATCGAGCGCCGTTTCGACCATGGTCTCGAGCCGATCCAGGGTTCCGGGCGTCATCGAGAGATTGACGGCGACCGGGCAACCTCGGCCGATTTCCTGCCACAGGCGGGCCTGGCGACAGGCGGCTTCGAGCACCCACTCGGTGAGGGGACCCACGAGGCCGGTTTCTTCGGCGACGGCGACGAGCTCGCCGGTCGAGAGGCCACGCGGTTGCCGACCCTCGGGCCAGCGCAGCAGGGCCTCGCAAGCGACCGGGCGGCGATCGCGGAGCCGCAGGATCGGCTGGAAATGGAGCGTGAGGGCCCGCTGGTGGAGCGCGCTCTCGAGGGCGGTCGCGATGCGGTGGCGCCGCTCCTGGGCCGCGGCGAGCTCGTTCGAGAAGAGGACGATGCTGCCGCGGGCGCTCGCCTTGGCGCGATAGAGCGCGATGTCGGCGTGGCGGAGCAGCTCCTCGACGCTCCGCCCGTGCTCGGGCGCGAGCGCGATCCCGATGCTGGCGCCCACCCGGAGCCTGCCGTCGCTCGTGACCACCGGCTGCGCCAGGCTGTCGGCGAGGCGGCCGGCGAAACGGCGGGCTGCCGCCGCGTCCGCCGGTGTGGGTTGCAAGACCGCGAACTCGTCGCCACCGAGCCGGGCGATCAGCGCCTCCTCGGAGGCGGCGCCCGCGAGCCGGCCGGCCACCGCCACGAGCAGGCGGTCGCCGGCCGGATGGCCCAGGCTGTCGTTGACCTCCTTGAACCCGTCGAGATCGAGGAGGTGGAGGGCCACGCGGCTTTCGGGCCGGGCGAGGAGGGAAGCGAGAGCACGGGTCAAGCGGGTGCGATTGGCGAGCCCGGTGAGCGGGTCGTGTTCGGCCAGGTAGCGGAACCGTTCTTCGGAGTCGCGCCGCTCGGTGACGTCGAGGGCGATGTGGACGGTACGGGCGAGCGAGCCGTCCTCCCTGAGCACCCGTCGGGCGGTGGCGAGGAGGTGGCGGCGGTGGCCGTCGGGCCCGTCGAGTTCGACCTCGCGGAAGCCGCGCTCGTCCGGGCCGGCCGCGGAAAGGGCAGGAGGGAGGCCGATCGCCCTTGGATCCCGGCCGAGCGCGGCCGGCTCGGCGATGCCGGCGAGTTGGGCCGCGTGGCGGTTGAGGAGCAGGACCCGGCCGCGTTCGTCGAACGCCGTCACCGCGACCGGCAGGGCGTCGACCAGGGTGCGCAGGCTCGCTTCCGCCTCGCGGGCGACGCTCGCGGCTCGATCCGCCCGTCGGCGGGCGGAGCGGGCCTCGCGGATCGTGCTCACCACGAGCGCCACGAGCAGCACGGCGCTCAGGCCGGTGAGCCCGAGGCTCGTGAGCAGCTCGCGACGCAAGGTGGTGGCGAGCCGGCCCGACGCCGCGGCGGCCGAAAGGAACCGGTCGTAGGCCCGGGCGACCAACTCGGCGAGTGGGCGACCGACCTCGTCGAGCCGCGCGCGCACGCGCGCATAGGCTGCCTCGTCGCCCGGCTCGAGCTCCGCCAGGTCGGGTTCGAGTTCGAGAAGCCGCCGCTCCACCTCGTACGCGAGACCCGCGACGACCGGGTCGGCCAGGAGGCGCGCCCCGTCCGGCTCGCGCACGAGCCGCTGCACCGCGAGCAGGAGCACGTCGATCTGCTCGCGAAAACTTTCGCGGTCGGGTTCGCCGCGGGCCGCGAACCGCTCGAGGATCGCGGCGAAGCGCAAGAGATGAGCCTCCGTGCGGCTGCCGAACCAACCTCCCAGCAAAGTCGCCTCGAGGTCGAAGGTCCGGTGCTCGCGCCATCGCCAGAGGCCGCTCGAGAGCGCCGCCGCGAAGCAGAGGCCGGCGAGCGCCAGCAGCGCGAATCGTCGGCGGTTCACGGCGGGCGGCCGAGGCGGGGCTCAGCGGACGACGATCGACCGCAGCTGCCAGATCGCTCGGCCGCGATAGGGCTGGTCGGCCGTCTGGGCGTGCGTGCTCCACGGGTAGACGAGCCAAAGCGGCCCACGCTCGCGCACCGGCATGGGCCGGCCCTCCCGGCGGGTGGCGAGCAGCATCGGAAAGCGTTCGAGGTCGGCGATCGGGATCACCACGCGATAGCCGTCGAGCGCGGTGGCCTCGAGCTCGCGGCCGCGCGCCTCGACCGCTGCGAGCAGGGCGCGCGGGTCGATCCCCGAGAAACGTTGCTCCCCTTCCGTCCAGGGGGTGATGGTCACGAGCTCGCGCGTACCGAGCGATTCGAGCAGCGGAAGATCGAAGAGCGCCTTGCCCGGCGCGTTGGTCCGGCCGATGGCGCCGCTCACCTCGAGGATCGGCCGGCCCGCCGGCGGAGGAAGCCCACCGGTTTCCGACCGGCCGGGGGAAGCTGCGAGCGACAGGATCGCGAGGAGGAATGCCGAAAGGAAGCGCATGGGCGGGCCTCGTGAGATCGCGCCACGAGCCGCTTCACCGAGCGGCCCCGGGCCCGTCCTACGACCTGGGGCACCAAGAAACGGTTAACACGGGCGTGGCAAAGCGAGGCGCCTAAGCCTCTATTCGAAAACGCTGTTTTTGCGACAATCTGTCACGCGCGGTGGCCAGGTCGGCCCCTTATCTTCGGCTTCGCCGGCTCGAGGTGTGCCGGCCAGGTGCACGATCGAGGGCCGTCCAGCGCCCAGCAGGGGATCCGAGACCTCATGACCGCGAGGCTGAAAAGCTCGATGGCCGCGCTCGCGGCCCTCTTCTTCGCCGGCCCGGCGATGGCCGCCGCGCCGAGCCCCTGGCAAATCGGCCTGCAGGCTCCGGCGACGCCGATCATGGAGCGGATCGCGAGCTTCCACGGCCTGCTGCTCGGCATCATCACGTTCATCTGCCTCTTCGTTCTGAGCCTGCTCCTCTACACTTGTTGGCGGTTCCGCGAAAATCGGAACCCGGTGCCGTCCAAGCAGTCGCACAACACGGCCCTCGAGGTCGTCTGGACGGCGGTGCCGGTTCTGATTCTCGTGATCATCGCCGTGCCGTCGTTCAAGCTCCTCTATTTCCAGGACGTGCTCCCGAAGACCGAGCTCACGGTCAAAGCGATCGGCAAGCAGTGGCTCTGGACCTACGAATACCCGGACAACGGCAACTTCACTTTCGACGCTTTGGTGCTCGACGACTCGGAGCTCCAGCCGGGTCAACATCGGTTGCTCGATACCGACAACATCGTCGTCCTTCCGACCAAGACCTACGTCAAAGTGCAGGTGACGGCTTCCGACGTCATCCACGCTTGGACGGTGCCCGCCTTCGGCGTGAAAATCGACGCGGTACCGGGACGGCTCAACGAGGTTTGGCTCTACATCAACGAGCCGGGTATGTATTACGGGCAATGCTCGGAACTTTGCGGGCTGCGCCACGGCTTCATGCCGATCGCCGTGAAGGCGGTGCCGAAAGAGGAGTTCGAGGCTTGGGTCGTCGAGGCCCAGAAGAAATACGCGAAAGTCGGCGAGACGGACACCCGGTTGGCCGCTCTGGGTGAGCCGAGCCGTCGCGCCGAATGATCGTCGCGCTGCGATCCGCGAGCTGAAGGAAGGCGAACCATGGCCCACGCTGCCGCTCATGCCGACGACCACGGTGTTCCGACCGGGATTCGGCGCTGGCTGTTCTCCACCAACCACAAGGACATCGGCACGCTCTACCTGGTGTTCGCGTTCGTCGCGGGCATCATCGGCATGCTCATTTCCGTCTACTTCCGCGCCGAGCTCATGCAGCCCGGCACCCAACTGATCGAGGACCATCATCAATACAACGTGCTCGTGACCGCGCACGGGCTCATCATGGTCTTTTTCTTCGTCATGCCGGCGCTGATCGGGGGCTTCGGCAACTGGATGGTGCCCCTCATGATCGGCGCGCCCGACATGGCGTTCCCGCGGCTCAACAACATCAGCTTCTGGCTGATCGTTCCCGCCTTCATCCTCCTGTTGTCGAGCGTGTTCGTCGGCGGCTTCGGTGGCGGGTGGACCGTCTATCCGCCGCTCTCGGCGGCGATCGGCCATCCCGGGCCGGCGGTCGACCTGGCGATCTTCTCGCTGCACCTCGCGGGTGCGAGTTCGCTCTTGGGGGCGATCAACTTCATCACGACGATCTTCAACATGCGCGCACCGGGCATGACGATGCACCGGATGCCGCTGTTCGCCTGGGCGATCCTGGTCACCGCCTTCCTCCTCCTGCTCGCGGTGCCGGTGCTGGCCGGTGCGATCACCATGCTTCTGACCGACCGCAATTTCGGGACGAGCTTCTTCGACCCGGCGGGCGGCGGTGACCCGGTCCTCTTCCAGCATCTCTTCTGGTTCTTCGGGCATCCCGAAGTCTACATCATGATTCTGCCGGCTTTCGGCATCATCAGCCACGTCGTCTCGACTTTCTCGAAGAAGCCGATCTTCGGTTACCTCGGGATGGCCTACGCCATGGTCGCGATCGGCTTCATCGGGTTCATCGTCTGGGCCCACCACATGTACACGGTCGGCATGGGCGTGAACCTGAAGGCGTACTTCACCGCGGCGACGATGGTGATCGCCGTGCCGACGGGCATCAAGATCTTCTCCTGGATCGCCACCATGTGGGGTGGATCGATCCGCTTCACGACGCCGATGTTGTGGGCGGTGGGCTTCATCTTCCTCTTCACGGTCGGTGGCGTCACCGGTGTCGTGCTCGCCAATGCCGGCATGGATCAGGTACTCCACGACACCTATTACGTCGTGGCGCACTTCCATTACGTTTTGAGCCTCGGGGCCGTGTTCGGGATCTTTGCCGGGTTCTACTATTGGGTCGGTAAGATGACCGGCAAGCAGTACCCGGAGACCCTGGGGAAGATTCACTTTTGGCTCACCTTCGTCGGTGTCAACTTGACTTTCTTCCCGCAGCACTTCCTCGGGCTCGCGGGTATGCCGCGTCGGATCCCGGACTATCCGGACGCCTATGCGGGCTGGAACATGCTCTCCTCCCTCGGGGCATTCATTTCGGCGGCCAGTGCCTTGTTCTTCCTCTATGTTCTCTACCGCACGTTCACGAGCCAGGAGCGCTGTGCCGACAATCCTTGGGGTGAGGGTGCCACGACCCTCGAGTGGACGGTGAGCTCGCCGCCGCCGTTCCACACCTTCAACGAGCTGCCGGTCGTGGCGGCAGAGCGCCACTGATCGCGTGACGTCGCGGCCGAGATGGCTCGGGAAGTGACGATCGAGGGAGCGGCGGCGACGTCGGTCGCCGCCGAACTCGGCAGGCTCGCTCGAGACCTTTGGGTCTTGTTCAAACCGGGCGTGATGCAGCTCGTGCTGTTCACGAGCCTCGTCGCGCTGCTCCTGGCGCCGGGCACGCTGCACCCGATCCTCTCGGTCGCGGTCATGTTGGCGCTCGCGTGTGGCGCGGCGGCGGCGGCCGCGATCAACAACTGGTACGACAGCGACATCGATCGAGTGATGGTGCGCACGCGCCGAAGGCCCACGGCGACAGGTCGCCTGGCGCCCGAAGAAGCGTTCGGCGTCGGCGTGGTGCTCGCCGGGCTGTCGGTAGCGGTGATGGGTTTGGCGGGGGGATGGCTGGCGGCGAGCTTGCTCGCCGCCACGATCGCCTTCTACGTCCTCGTCTACACGATTTGGCTCAAACGCCGGACGCCCCGGAACATCGTCATCGGCGGTGCGGCGGGCGCGTTGCCGCCGGTCGTCGCGTGGGTCGCGGCGAGCGGAGCGATCGACATTCTGCCGCTGGTGATGTTCCTCGTCATCTTTCTTTGGACGCCGCCGCACTTCTGGGCGCTCGCGCTCTATCGCGTGGGTGATTACGGCAAGGTCGGTGTCCCGATGCTACCGGTCGTGGCCGGGAAAGAGCGAACCGCGAAAGAGATGCTGCTCTATACCGGCGCGACGAGCGCGGCGTCGTTGGTGCCGTTCGCCACCGGCGAGCTCGGCGCCCTTTACGCCGCCGCGGCGGCACTGCTCGGCGCCCGGTTCGTGCAGCTCGCCCGGCACGTGCTCCGCAGCGGCTCCGACCTCGTCGCGAACCGGCTCTTCCGCTTCTCGATCCTGTATCTCTTCGGCCTGTTCGCGGCGATGCTGGTCGATCGAGCCGTCACGAACTCGATGTTGAACGCATGGTGAGGGCCATGGACGAGCACGAGAAGCGCAGGCTCCGCGCCCGCAATCTCGCGGTCGCTGGCGCGCTTCTTCTGCTCGTCCTGCTTTTCTATGCGATGACGATCGCGCGGATCGGGAGCAATCTGCAGTGAAGCTGGCGGCGCGGAACCGGGCGACGGCGATCGGGGCCACCCTGGTGGTCGCGAGCATGATCGGCCTCACCGCGGCGTCGGTCCCGCTCTATCGGCTGTTCTGCCAGGTCACGGGTTACGGGGGCACCACCCAGCGGGCCAAGACGGTGCCGGAAAGGGTCGCCGGGACGCCGGTGACCGTGCTGTTCAACGCGGACGTCGCCCCCGACCTTCCCTGGCGGTTCCGCCCCGCACAGCGGCGCCTCGAGGTCCTCCCGGGCGAGCAGCACCTCGCCTATTACGAGGCGGAGAACCGGTCGAGCGAGCCCGTGGTCGGCACGGCCACCTTCAACGTGACCCCGCACAAAGCGGGCATCTATTTCCACAAGCTCGCCTGCTTCTGTTTCGAGCAGCAGACGCTGGAGCCCGGCGAGCGAGTCGAGATGCCGGTCTCGTTCTACGTCGATCCGGCACTTTTGGACGATCCCTCGACGCGGGACGTCCGGCAAATCACACTCTCTTACACCTTCTTCGTCGATCGCGAGGCGACCGAGGCGCTACGCCGCCGACGGGTCGCCGCGACCGGTAGCTGACCACGGGCGGACCGCGCAGGCAGGAGACGGGGGGAACATGGCGGGTAGCGCAGCGACGAGCGTGGCACACGGCCACGGCCACGCCCACGAGGTCAAGCATCCCTATCATCTCGTCGACCCGAGCCCCTGGCCGTTCGTCGGTAGCGTGGGGGCGCTTGCTCTCACCGGGGGCGCCGTCATGTGGATGCACGGAGCGCCGGCCGGGAAATGGGTGACCCTCGTCGGCTTCGCCATCATTTTCTTCACCATGTTCATGTGGTGGCGGGACGTACTCGCCGAATCCTACAGCGGCGCCCATACGGACGTCGTCTCGCGCGGCCTGCGGATCGGGATGATCCTTTTCATCACCTCCGAGGTTTTCTTCTTCTTCGCGTTCTTCTGGGCGTTCTTCTGGGGGGCGCTGGTACCGCCGGAAACCGTGCCGGCCAAATGGCCGCCCGAGGGTGTGGAGCCGGTGCGGACCTGGGGCATCCCCTTCCTCAACACGTTGATCCTCTTGACTTCGGGCACCACCGTTACCTGGGCGCACCACGCCATCAAGCAGAACGACCAGCAGACGGCCTTCAAGGCGCTGCTGCTCACCGTCCTGCTCGGACTCACCTTCACCGGCTTCCAGGTCTACGAGTACATCCACGCCTACCACGAGGGCTTCACCCTGCAGTCGGGGATGTTCGGTTCGACCTTTTACATGGCGACCGGCTTCCACGGCCTGCACGTGCAGATCGGCACCGTGTTCTTGATCGTCATGACGATGCGGGCCTGGTACGGCACCTTCAAGCCCGACAAGCACGTGGGTTTCGAGGCGGCGGCCTGGTACTGGCACTTCGTCGACGTCGTCTGGCTCTTCCTCTTCGTTTGGGTCTATTGGTGGGGCGGCAGTCTGCGCTGGGAGACCGCGGGGGTCGGGTGAGCGAGCCGCAGACGATCGGCGAGATCTCGCCCTGGGCGGCGGGTCTCGCCGGGCGTTGCCCGCGCTGCGGGCGGGTAGGGCTGTTCGGCCGCTTCCTCGCGGTGGTCGAACGCTGCGAGGTGTGGGGCTTGGACCTCCGCGCCCAGGACAGCGGCGACGGTCCGGTAGCCTTCATCGTCTTGATCGTCGGCTTTCTCGTCGTCGCTGCCGCGCTGCTCGTCGAGGTGCGCTACGCATGGCCGGTTTGGCTGCATCTGGTCGTCTGGCTGCCGCTCGCGACCGGGCTCTGCCTCGCACTGATGCGGCCGCTCGAGGCGACGCTGATCGCCCTCCAATACCGCCACCGCCGCGACACGCTGAGCGGCGAGGCGTGAGCCGCGCGGTCCGCCGCTTCCGACCGGGCCTCGCGCTCACGCTCGCGTGGGCCGTGGCAACGGCGGTTCTGCTGGCGCTCGGCACCTGGCAACTGCAACGACTCTTCTGGAAGACCGAACTGATCGCCAAGGCCGAGGCCGCCGCAAACGCGGTCCCGGCACCGCTGCCGGCCGAGATCGCCGAGCCCGCGGCCCTCGAGTTCCGGCGGGTCCGGGTGAGCGGAGCCTATCTGCCGGGGCGGGCGGTCGCCCTCGGGCTGATCACCCGGGACGGGCGCGCCGGGAGCCGGCTGCTCGTGCCGTTCCGGCTCGAGGACGGGCGGGCGCTCCTGGTCGACCGGGGCTTCGTCCCTGAGGATCGGCTGCGCGAGGCACTCGCGGCGCCGCCGCCCGAGGGGCCGCGCGTGCTCGAAGGGGTGCTGCGCACAGCGAGCGCCGGGACCTGGGCCACCCCCGCGCCGGACCTGCACCTACCCAGATGGTACGCGCCGGACACCGAGGCGATCGGCCGCCATCTGGGCCTCGCGCTCGAACCCTTCTTGTTGGTCCTACAAGAGCGGGAGGCGGATGCGCCTGCTTTCCTGCAACCGACCCCGGTTGCGGTCGACCTGCCGAACCCGCATCTCGGCTACGCCGTCACCTGGTACGGTCTCGCCGCGTCGCTTCTCGCCTTCTACATCCTCTTGGGTTTCCGACGAAACGAGGAGGAAAGGCGGTGATCGCGATACGGCGGCTGGCGGTGGTCACGGCGATCCTTGCCTATGCGCTGATCGTCCTCGGTGCTTTGGTCCGCTCGACCAACTCGGGGCTCTCCTGCCCGGATTGGCCCACCTGCTACGGCTATTGGGTGCTGACCCCGGCCGATTTCGCGGCCCTGCCCTATACCGGTTACACCTACGGCCAGGTCATGCTCGAGTGGGTCCACCGGCTGATCGCCGGCGTGTTCCTGGGCCCCCTCATCCTAGTCCTCCTGGCCCTGATCGTCTGGCAACGGCGGGAGCGACCGGGGCTTCTGGTGGCCGGCGGGCTCCTCCTCGTCCTCCTGATCGTCCAGAAGCTCCTGGGCGGCATCACCGTGCTCGACCGCAACAGCCCCTGGTCGGTCGCCGTCCACCTCGGCAACGCGATGCTCGTGCTCGCGACGCTCTTGTGGATCGCGGTCCGCGCCTCGGACGTCGCGCGGAGCGAGGTCCCGGCCGGCCTCCACCACCTGGTGGCTGCGAGCTGGGTTCTCGTGATCGCCGCCATCACCTCCGCCGCGGTCGTCGCCAAGATTGGTGCCTCGCTCGCCTGCTCGACCTGGCCGCTGTGCGACGGTGCCCTCCTCCCCGATCTCGCCGATCCGCTGATCCGCACGAACTTCACCCATCGCCTCTTGGCCGGTCTCACCGCCCTCGCCCTTCTGCTCCTCGCCCGGCAGGCGACTCGGGCCGAGCTGCCGAAGGGCCTCAGGCGGCTGGCGCAGCTTGCGGCGATCGTCGTTTGGGTCGAGGTCGGCCTCGGCGCGGTGACCGTCTGGCGCGAGATCGCGATCCCCCTCGCCGTGCTCCACCAGGCGGTCGGCGTTCTGGTCTTCGTCGCCGTGACGCTCTTCTGGTGGCGTTTGCGGGCCGCCTCGCGTCCGCTCACGATCGAGACCGGGCATGGGTTGGCACTACGCGGCGCTTGAGGAGCGGCTCGCGCGCCTCGGGAACCTCGAGGGCGCCCTCGCGATCCTTCGTTGGGACACGGCGGTCTGCATGCCGGAGGCCGCGAGTGCGGCGCGTGGCGACCAGATCGCGTCCCTCGAGCGGATCGCCCACGAGCTGCTCACCGCCGACGAGACCGGCGAGCTCCTGGCGGGGGCCGAAGCGGAGAGCGATCTCGACCCTTGGCAGCGTGCCAACCTGCGCGAAGCGCGACGCCGCTTCCGCCGCGCCCGAGCGCTCGAACCGGTGCTCGTCGAAGCCCTCGCGCGGGCCACCAATGCTTGCGAGATGACCTGGCGCGAGGCGCGCCGGCGGTCGGACTTCGCCATGTTGCGTCCGTCGCTCGAGGAGGTGGTGCGGCTCGTGCGCGAAGCCGCGCGGGTGACCGGTGCGGCACTCGATCTCGAGCCCTACGATGCGCTGCTGGACGAGAATCAACCGGATCTCCGCGACGCCCTCGTCGCACCGCTCCTCGATCGGCTCGCCGCCGAACTACCCGCGATCCTCGAAGATGCGATCGCCGCCAACCGCCCGTTCCTCGCGCCCCGCGGCCCGTTTCCCGTGGAGGCCCAGAAAAAGCTCGCCGAGCGGCTCATGGCGCGGCTCGGCTTCGATTTCCGTGCCGGCCGGCTCGATGCGAGCGCGCATCCGTTCTGCGGTGGCATCCCGGCCGACATCCGGGTCACGTCGCGCTGGCGCGAGGACGAGGTGACCTCGGCGCTCATGGCCGTTTTGCACGAGACGGGTCACGCCCTCTACGAAGCCGGGCTACCGCGCCGCTGGATGGGCCAGCCCGTAGGCGAAGCGCGCGGGATCGTCGTGCACGAGAGCCAATCCCTCTTGCTCGAGATGCAGGTTTGCCGCTCGCCGGCGTTCCTGCGGTTCCTCGCGGGTGAGCTCGAGGCAGCGTTCGGCCCCGATCCGGCCTGGACGAGCACCAACCTCGAAGCACTGTGGCATCGCGTCGAGCGCGGCTTCATCCGGGTCGATGCGGACGAGGTGTCCTATCCGCTGCACGTGATCCTGCGCTGGCGGCTCGAAAAAGCGCTGCTCGCGGGTGATCTCGCGGTGGCCGACCTTCCGGGCGCCTGGGCCGAGGGTATGCGCGCGCTCCTCGGCGTGACTCCGCCCGACGATGCCCGAGGCTGCCTGCAGGACATCCACTGGCCGGCGGGCGCCTTCGGCTACTTCCCCTGCTACACGCTCGGCGCGCTACTCGCGGCCCAGCTCGCCGAGGCCGCCCGTGCCCAGCTGCCGGGGCTCAAGCAGGACATCGCCCGAGGTGACATCGGCCGGCTCCTCGCTTGGCTGCGCGCGCAGGTGCACAGCCGCGGCTCCTTGCCGCGCTTCGAGGAGCTCGTCCGCGAGGCGACGGGCGGGCCGCTCGCGGTCGAGCCCTTCCTCGCGCACCTGCGGGCCCGCTACCTCGAGCGGCCGCGCGGCGGCTGATCCGGCCGCTCAGCCGGCTGCCAGCGTCTTGTCCAGGTTCTCCTTGACCTTGTCCATGAATTGGGTGGTGGTGAGCCAAGGCTGATCGGGGCCGATCAGGATCGCGAGGTCCTTGGTCATGTGACCGGACTCGACGGTCTCGATGCAGACCCGCTCGAGCGTCTGCGCGAAACGCTCGACCTCGGGTGTGCCGTCGATCCGTGCCCGATAGGTGAGGCCTCGGGTCCAGGCGAAGATCGAAGCGATCGGGTTGGTCGAGGTCTCCTCGCCGCGCTGCCATTGGCGATAGTGGCGCGTCACCGTGCCGTGCGCGGCTTCGGCCTCGATCGTCTTGCCGTCCGGCGTCATGAGCACCGAGGTCATGAGGCCGAGCGAGCCGTAGCCCTGCGCCACCGTGTCGGACTGGACGTCGCCGTCGTAGTTCTTGCAAGCCCAGACGAAGCCCCCCGACATCTTGAGCGCCGAAGCCACCATGTCGTCGATCAGCCGATGCTCGTAGAAGAGCCCGGCCGCGGCGAAACGTTCCTTGAACTCGCTGTCGAACACCTCCTGGAAGATGTCCTTGAAGCGCCCGTCGTAGGCTTTGAGGATGGTGTTCTTGGTCGAGAGATAAACCGGGTAGCCGCGCTGCAGGCCATAGTTGAACGAGGCGCGGGCGAAGTCACGGATCGACTCGTCGAGATTGTACATCGCGAGAGCCACACCGGCACCCGGGAAGTCGTAGACGTCGAAATGCAAGGGCGGGCTGCCGTCCGCCGGCGTGAAGGTCATGGTGAGCTTGCCGCGGCCCGGGACCTTGAAGTCGGTCGCCCGGTACTGGTCACCGAAGGCGTGCCGCCCGATCACGATCGGTTTGGTCCAGGCCGGCACGAGCCGCGGCACGTTCCGACAGATGATCGGCTCGCGGAAGATCGTGCCACCCAGGATGTTGCGGATCGTCCCGTTGGGTGATTTCCACATCTGCTTGAGGCCGAACTCCTTGACCCGGGCCTCGTCGGGCGTGATCGTCGCGCACTTGACCCCGACATTGTATTTCTTGATCGCTTCGGCTGCTTCGATCGTGACGCGATCGTCCGTGGCGTCGCGGTTCAGGATGCCGAGATCGTAATAGATCAACTCGACGTCGAGATAGGGGAGGATCAGCTTTTCCTTGATCATCCGCCAGATGATGCGGGTCATCTCGTCGCCGTCGAGCTCGACGATCGGATTCGCCACCTTGATCTTCGCCATGAGTGTTCCCCCGCGCGTCGCCCGCGCCCTGCTAGCGGAAGCGTTCGACCGCCGCCAGTGATGCTGCGTCGCAGCAGGCTCAGCGGCGCCAGACCGGATCGACGAGGGCCGCCACGAGTGCGGCGTGGGCGGCCTCCTCTTCCGGACTCGGTGCGTGCGGTCGAGGTGTGCGCGCGCGGTACGAGGCGGACGAAACCGGCCCGACGGTGGAGCGCGTCGCGAGAGTGAGGCCGAGCACGGTCTGCCGACCGCCCAGAAGGTGCAGGTACACTTCCGCCAGGAGCTGGCAGTCGAGGAGGGCACCGTGCAGGGTTCGGGCGCTCGCATCGATCGCGAAGCGGCGGCAGAGCGCGTCGAGACTCGCTGGCGCGCCCGGAAAGCGGCGCTGGGCCAGGGCGAGCGTGTCGATCACCCGACCGGCCGGGAGAGGCTCGCGCCCGATGCGAGCGAGCTCGGCGTTCAGGAATTTGAGATCGAACGCGGCGTTGTGGATCACGAGCGGGCTGTCGGCGAGGAAGGCCAAGAACTCGTCGACCGCCTCGGCGAAGGTCGGAAAGCCCTGCAGGAATTCGCGCGTCAAACCGTGAACCCGGCTCGCTTCTTCGGGCACGTCGCGCTCGGGATCGAGATAGCTCTGGAACGTCCGGCCGGTCGGCAAATGGTCGATCAGCTCGATCGCTGCGAGTTCGACGATCCGGTGCCCCTCGGCCGGGTCGAGGCCGGTGGTCTCGGTGTCGAGCACGACTTCCCGCAACATCAGCGTCGTCTCCCTCCGACTCGCGGGGAAGCGAGCCAGCGTTCGGGCCAGACACGACCCCGCTCGCCCCGTAACCGGCAGATGATCGTCGCGACCGCCTCCGCTGTCCGACCGCGATCCGCGCCGGAGGCGATCACGAAGTCGGCACGGCGACGCTTCACCTGGTCCGGTGTCTGCTCGGCGCGGATCGTCGCGAGTCGCGCCGCACTCATCCCCGGTCGGCGCAGCGCCCGCTGTTCTTGCACGAGCGGATGCGCGCTCACCACGACCACGCGGTCCACCCGGTCGAGGCCACCCGTCTCGAAGAGCAGCGGGATGTCGAGCACGACGAGCGGCCGGCCGGCCCGGCATTGAGCTTCGAGGAAGCGACGCTGGGCGTCCCGGACCAGGGGATGGACGAGCGCCTCGAGGCGCCGCAGCGCCGCGCGATCGCCGAGGACGCGCTGCCCGAGGACGGCCCGATCGATCCCGCCGTTCGCCGCCCGCGCCTCGGGAAAAGCGGCCGCGACGGGCTCGACCGCTGCCCCACCGGGCTCGAAGAGCTCGTGGACGAGGGCGTCGGCGTCACAGACCGGCACGCCCATCGCGCGGAACAGGCGCGCCGTGTGGCTTTTGCCCATGGCGATCGAGCCCGTGAGGCCCAGGATCAACACCGCCCGCCTCAGTCGAGGAGCACGCGCTGCTCGCGCAGGAAGGCGAGGAGCGGCAGGAGCGGCAAGCCGAGGATCGCGAAATGGTCGCCGCGGACCCGGCTCATGAGCTGGGCGCCCACCCCCTCGAGCCGGTAGGCGCCGACCGAGCTCAGGACGGTCTCGCCGCAGCGCTCCAAATAGGCTTCGAGGAACGCGTCCGTGAACGGCCGAACGGTCAATTCCGCGCTCTGGGTGGTGTGCCAGATCCGCGCCCCCTCTTTGACCACGACCGCCGCCGAGACGAGCCGATGGGTCCGGCCGCGCAAGCTCCGCAGCTGGGCCCGCGCGGCGGCGAGGTCGGCCGGCTTCTCGAGCCAGGCGCCGTCGAGCTCCAGGATCTGGTCGGCAGCCAAGATCAAGCTTCCGGGAGGCGATCGACCGGTCGCCGAGCGGGCCTTGAGCTCGGCCAAGCTCACCGCCGCCTCCTCGGCCGCGGCGCCCGCCGAGCGCAGTGCGGCGAGCACCGCACTCTCGTCCACCGCCGGCGCCACGCACTGGAAGGCGAGGCCGGCCGCCTTCAACAGGGCGGCCCGGGTGGCGCTGCCGGAAGCGAGCACGAGGGGCGGCTCGGGAGCCTGGAGGGGCGGCATGGTCGATGCAAGATCGCGGTTGACCGTTCTTCGACGCGGACGAGGCGGGATCGCTCCGACCCCCGGGGCCTTCGCCACTCCCGGGATCGGGTCGAGGTCTTGGTTGCCATGCCGGGGCCGTCCCGGCAACCGCCGCGACCGTTCGTCGTGCCTCTGCCCGATCGCCTGGACAGCGACGTGGAGCCGGCCTCGATCCGGTCGACCCGCAGGTAGCATGCGGGCGGGCTCCGCATCGGGCCGGTCGGGGCGCTCTCGGTGCCGGCTCAGACCGGCAGCCGCACCAGCGCTTTGAGGCCGCCGCGGGTGGATGTGTGCAAGCTGATCTCGCCGCCGTGCCCGAGGACGATGTCGCGGGCGATCGTGAGCCCGAGCCCGACACCGCCGGTCTCCCGCGAGCGGGATTGGTCGAGCCGAACGAAGGGCTGGAAGACGCGCTCGCGCTGGCTCTCGGGGATCCCCGGCCCGTCGTCCTCGACGGTGATTTCGACGTGCCGAGCGGCACGTTTGGCGGTGATCCGCACCCAACGCGCGTGCCGGCAGGCATTGTCGACGAGGTTGGCGAGGCAGCGCCGGAAGGCGAGTGGCCGGACCGGGATCGTGATCCCCGGCTCGGCCGCCACCTCGGCCGTGAGACCACCGCGCTCGGCTCGTTCCCGCATGCTCTCGAGGATGGGCCCGAGCGGCGTGGGCTCGATCGTCTCCCGTCCCTCGCCGCGGGCGAAGCTCAAATAATCTTCGACGAGCTGCACCATTTCGGCGACGTCTTGGCGGAGCCCGGCCAAGACCGGATCGGCGCCGTCGCCCAGAAGCTCGAGCTCGAGCTTCATCCGGGTGAGCGGCGTGCGCAGATCGTGGCTCACCGCCGCCAGCATCTCGGTGCGCTGGGCGAGGTGTCGGTTCACGCGCTCGCGCATCTGGTTGAAGGCGTGCGCGGCGCCCCGGACTTCGGCCGCGCCCTGGGGCCGCAGGGGGCCCGGGTCACGGCCCATGCCGAAGCTCTCGACGGCACGTGCCAAGCGGCGGATCGGGCGGATCTGCAGCCGCATGAAGTGGATCGCGATCACCAACAAAATCGCCGAGGCGCCGACCATCCAGGCGAGCAAGAGCCCGGTCGTCGTGGCGGTCACCCGTTTGCGTGACGCGAGAACGCGGAGCAGCCCGTCGGAGAGCTCGACATGGACCGCGATCCGCTCGGGCTCGGCCGGGCGCAGCTCGACCAGGAACGGTTTGTCGAGAGCCTCGGCGAAGGCCTCGAGGATCTTGTTGTCGATGTGCCGGAGCAAGCCGCGATCGAGTGCGGCGACGCGCGCCCCGGCGTCGAGCCGGCCGCCCGGCTCGAAGGACAGCCGAAGGTCGAAGTGACGACGGGCCTGATCCATGAGGAGGCGCCGAGCCTCCGGATCGGGCGTCGACTCGAGCTGCTCCACGAGGAGCGCCACCTCGCCCGCGACACCACTCGCGAGCCAGCGTGTCACGACATCCCAGTGCCGGTTGTAGAAGATGATCGTGAGCACGATCTGCAGGAGCACGACCGGTGCCACGACGATGAGGAGCGAGCGCCCGAGTAGGGAGCGCGGCACGATCGTGCGATCGAGGAAGCGGCGGATCGGGCCCACTCGGCTCAGCTCCCGGTCCGCAGCACGTAGCCGGCGCCGCGCAGGGTCAAAAGCCAGCGCGGCTGGCGGGGGTCCTCTTCGAGCTTGCGGCGCAGGCGCACCATTTGCACGTCGACGGCCCGATCGGAGCCGCTGAGCTTGGCCCGGGCGCCGAGCTCGGCGCGGCTGAGCGCCCGGCCGGGTTGGAGCGCCAAGCAGCGCAACAACGCCGCTTCGGAAGCGGTGAGGCGAACCGGCTCGCCGTCGCGGGTGAGCTCGAGCGTCTGCGGGTCGAAGCGGAACGGACCGAACCGCACGGCCGAAGGCTCGCCACCGGCAGGGGCACGGCGCAGGATGCTCGCGATCCGCAACAAAAGCTCGCGCGGTTCGAAGGGCTTCGCGAGATAGTCGTCGGCCCCCGCCTCGAGACCGCGGATCCGGTCTTCGGGCTCGCCGCGCGCGGTCAGCAGCAGGATGGGGGTACCGCCACCGCGGCGCAGCTCGGCCGTGAGGTCGGTGCCGTCCCGATCCGGTAGCATGACGTCGAGGACGATGATGTCGAAGGCGATCCGCTCGAGTGCGGCGAGCGCCGAGGCCGCATCGGCCGCCACCGACACCATGTAGCCGTTCTGCACGAGGTAGCGCTGCAGCAGTTCGCGCAAGCGCGCATCGTCGTCGACCACCAGGACGTGGAAGCCTTCACCCGTCGCCACGGAGCGCCTCTCGGACCACGGGCCGCGCCGCTGGTTTGCGGCCGAGCCCTTCGACCAGTTCGCCGAGTACGCGTTGGAAGCCCGCGACCGCTTCGGGACCCGCTTTCTGGAAGGCCCGCCGGAGCGCGAGACGGCATCGCACCGCCACGGCCGCCGCGAGCGCTGCGCCGGCCTCGGTCGCGTGGAGCGCCCGCCGGCGCCTGTCCGTCTCGTCCGCCCCACGGCTCACGAGGCCGGCCGCTTCCAGCGCCTGCAGGTGCCGTGAGGTCGATTGTTTCGTGGTCCCCAGAAGACGGCCGAGCTCGGCCGCACTCGTCCCGGGCCGGCGGCACACGAGCCAGAGGAGCTCGAGCTCGGTCTCGCCGAGGCCTTCGGCGACCCCGGGCGGCGCGCGCCGGGCGGAAAGCCCGCGGCCGGCCAGAAGCAAGAGCTCGAGCGCGCGATCGAGCTCTTCGTCGCGCAAGAAGAGCGGGCTCGCACGGGCTGCCGTGCCGCCCGGAGGAACCGCGTTGCCCGAGCTCACGTTGACACTTATGGAGGGCGATGATAGCGAAGGCAATCCCGAATTCCACAATCGGGCCCCGTACAACATCCGCGGAACCGCCGATGGCCGATCTCGTTCCTTTCGACGACCGTGACGGCTGGATCTGGTTCAACGGCGAATTCGTACCGTGGCGTGAGGCCAAGCTCCACGTGCTGACGCACGGCTTGCACTATGCGAGCTGCGTGTTCGAGGGCGAGCGCTGCTACGAGGGCCGGATCTTCAAAAGCAGCGAGCACAGCCAGCGGCTGATCGACAGCGGCCGGATGCTCGGCTTCGAGGTGCCCTACACGGTGGCCGAGCTGGATGCCGCCAAAGCCGCCACCGTCGCCAAGATGGGTTTCAAGAACTGTTACGTCCGACCGATCGCTTGGCGCGGTTCGGAGCAGATGGGCGTCTCGGCGCAGCAGACGCGGATCAACGTGGCGATCGCCTGTTGGGAGTGGGGAGCCTATTATCGCGACTTGCGGCTCACACGCGCGGTCTACGATCGACCGGCGCCGAACACCGCGCCCGTTCACGCCAAGGCCGCTGGCCTCTACATGATCTGCACGATCTCCAAGCACGCTGCCGAGGCGAAAGGCTTCGGTGACGCTTTGATGCTCGATTGGCGGGGTTACGTCGCGGAAACGACGGGTGCCAACATCTTCCTCGTGATCGACGGCAAGCTCCACACGCCGAAGCCCGACTGCTTCTTGAACGGTATCACTCGGCAAACGGTCATCGAGCTCGCCAAAGCGCGCGGTATCGAGGTCGTCGAGCGACACATCAAGCCCGAAGAGCTGGCGAGAGCCCAGGAGATCTTCGTCACCGGCACGGCCGCCGAGATCACACCCGTGCACGCGATCGACGATCTGACATACCAGACCGGCCCCGTCACCCGTCTTCTGCTCGACGATTTCCACCGGCTCACGCGCAGCCACGTCGCCTGAGCCGCCGCGGTGCGGGCCGCGGGCCGGCAGCCCGATGCCCCCGGCCCGGCGCTGCGTGGATCAGGCGGTCCCGGCCGTGCCTTCCTCGCGGGTTCGTTGGGCGAGGCGCCGGCGATAGAGTGTGGCGAAATCGATCGGGTCGAGAAGGAGCGGGGGCAGGCCACCGTCGCGGGTGACGTCGGCGACGATCCGCCGCGCGAAGGGGAAGAGGATCCGTGGGCACTCGATCAGGAGGAGCGGCTGCACGGTGTCCTCGGGGATGTTGGCGAGATGGAACACCCCGCCATAGGCGAGCTCCAAAAGGAAGAACGGCGTGTCGCCGGACTTGGCCTCGATGTTGGTCTGGAGCACGACCTCGAAGTGCTGCTCGCCCACCTGACGGGCATTGACGTCGACCGCGATCTGGATCTCCGGACGCGGCTGGCCAGGGGCCAGCCCCATGGGCGCTCGGGGATTTTCGAACGACAGGTCCTTGACGTATTGGGTGAGGATCGACAGCCGCGGCTGTGCCGCCTGTCCCTCTTCGGTCGTGCCCTGGGGCGCGCCGGGCTCGCTCATCGTCCGCTCCTCGTCTGACCCTGGTCGCCGGCCCGAGGGGCCGGCCCGGCCGCGCGGTCGAGCCGCAGCCGGACGGCGCCGAGATTTCCCACTTCCCGGCCCGTCAGGCAACGGATGAAGCCCCAATGGGTGATCACGGCGACCGTTTCCGGCTCTTCGAAGCGCTCGGCGAGGGCGAGGAACCGGCGTGCCCGCGCCTCGAGGCTCGCCACGCTCTCGATCACCCCACCCCACCAAACGGGCTCGAGCCCGCTGAAATCGAGGTCCGGCCATTCCGCGCGGAGCTTGTCCGGGTGCGTACCTTGGTCGCAGGAAAAGGCGCAGCGCTCGCGCACGAGCGGCTCGACCGCGACCGGCAGGTCGAGCTCCTCGGCCAGGATCCGGGCGGTCTGCAGGGCGCGGCGGTAGGGGCTCGCGAGCAGCCGGCGGATCCCCTCCCGGCGCAGGAGCGCGGCAGCCGCGCGCGCCTCGGCTGCACCGCGTTCGGTGAGCGGCGGGTCGGGCAGGCCGGGATCCACCCGACTCGCGCCGAAGCGCCGGTTCCACTCGGACTCGGCATGACGCACGAGAAGCATCGCGGCGACCCCGGGGACCCCGCGCCGCGGTCGACGAAGCCCGCCGCGGCGCCGGGCGGTTTGTTTTTGCTCGGTGCGGCTTATATGATGGTCGACGGCGCTTCTCGCCACCGGCGCGGCTGCGCCGGTCCATCCGCCGGTCGACCGAGCCCGAACCATCCGCGATGTCCGACGGCTACGCGCTCCTCGACATCATTTTCTTCGCCGTGGTCGCGGTCTTCATCGCGGCGCGGCTCCGCTCGGTGCTCGGCAAGCGGACCGGTCACGAACGGCAGCGGCCGCCGCGGGTCCAGCCGCAGCCCGCCCCGGCGAGCGGCGACGCCACCGAAAACGTCGTACCCTTGCCCGATCGCCGTCGTGGGCGCGCCGAAGAGCCGGTGATCGCCGCCGAGGCCGGACCGGCGCTCAAGGAAGGCCTCACCCGCATCCGCCTCGCCGATCCGAGCTTCGACCTCGATTCTTTCCTCGAAGGGGCCAAGGTCGCCTTCACCATGATCGTCGAGGCCTTCGCCAAGGGCGACAAAGCGACCCTCGAGCCGCTCCTCGCCCCGCCGGTGTTCGCGAGCTTCGCCGCGGCGATCGACGAGCGGCGGCGGCTCGGGCGGACGCTCGAGACCGAGCTCGTGGCGCTCCGCGGGGCCGAGGTCGTGGATGCGGCTCTCGAGGGGCGTCTCGCGCGGATCACCGTCCGCTTCACGAGCGAGCAGATCAATTGCACGCGTGACGCCTCGGGCGCGGTCGTCGAGGGCGATCCTGCGGCGGTCGAGACGGTCGTCGATCTTTGGACCTTCGAGCGCGACGTGACCTCGCGCGACCCGAACTGGGTGCTGATCGAGACGCGCTCCGGGGCGTGATCCGCCGTTCCCCCGCGCTTCTCGCCGGCCTCCTGCTCCTTGCGACGGCGATCGGCGTCGCTCTCCGGTGGTGGCTCCGGCCGCTGCCCGGGGAGCCCACTCTCCTGCTGGAGCCGGCCCGGTACGCCGATCTTCCGGGCTGGCAGGAGGACGATCCGCGGCCGGCGCTCGCCGCCTTCGCTCGCTCCTGTGCGCGGCTGTTCGACCGTCCGGCCGACGAGCCGTTCGGCCGCGAGCCGAGCTTCGGTCGGGTCGCCGACTGGCGCATCGCCTGCTCGGTTCTCTCGGCCTCGGCCGAAGCGCCGATCGGTCCGGCCGAGGCGCGCGCTCGTCTCGAAGCCGTGCTGCGTCCCTGGCTGGCGACCGACCGGGGTGCACCCGAGGGGCTTTTCACGGGCTATTTCGAGCCCGTGCTCGAGGGTTCCCGGCGGCCCGACGCGCGGTTCCGTCACCCGCTCTACCGCCGTCCCGGCGATCTCGTCACCGTCGAGCTCGGCCGGTTCGACCCCACGCTCGAAGGGCGACGGATCGCGGGGCGGGTCGAGGCGGGACGGCTCGTGCCCTATTACAGCCGCGCCGAGATCGACGCGGGGGCGCTCGCCGGCCGGGGTCTCGAACTCGCCTGGGTGGCCGACCCCGTGGCGCTCTTCTTCCTCCACGTCCAAGGCTCCGGCCGGATCGCCCTCGCCGAGGGCGGCACGATCCGGGTCGGCTACGCGGACCAGAACGGTCACCCCTACCGGGCGATCGGCCGGGATCTCGTCGAGATGGGGGCCTTGTCGCGGGACGAGGTCTCGATGCAGAGCATTCGGGCGTGGCTCGCCGCCCATCCGGAGCGGACCTTCGAGCTCCTCCACAAGAACCCGTCCTACGTGTTCTTCCGCGAGCTCCCGTCATCCGAGGAGGGCGCCGGGCCGCCCGGAGCGCAGGGCGTGCCCTTGACCCCCGGCCGGTCGCTCGCGGTCGATCGGCGCTTCGTTCCGCTGGGCGTGCCGATCTGGCTCGACACGACGGCGCCGTCGCCCGAGGGCGATCGGCCGCTCCGACGCTTGGTCGTGGCTCAGGACGTGGGTGGTGCGGTCCGCGGCCCGGTCCGCGGCGATCTTTTCTGGGGCTCGGGGCCGGAGGCCGAATACGCGGCCGGCCACATGAAGAGCCGCGGCCGGTATTGGCTGCTCTTACCGGCCGCCCTCGATCCGACCAGCGGCAGCTGACGCCGAGCCGGATCGGATCGGCCGCCGGGCGTTCGGCTCGGCGCTCAGACCGCTCGGGAGAACGCGCTGTTCGGCAGCTCGACCGAGACCGCGAGCAACGAAATGTCGGCCTCGCGTTCGACCTCGACCTTGATCTTGCGCTCGTCGATCGGGACGTATTTGCGGATGACCTCCAGGATCTCGCGCTGCATCGAGGGCAGGAAGTCCGGCTGGCCCCGGGTCAAGGGTCGTTCGACGGCGAGGATCACCTGCAGCCGTTGCTTGGCCGCCGCGGCACTGCCCTCGGTCCGAGAGGGACCGCGGAAAAGGGCGAAGAGGTCGTGGAGCCTCACGCCGTCCTCCGCAGGAGCCAATTCACGAAGCTCTTCTTGGGCGGGGTCGTGAAGCGCAGCTCGACCGTTTCGCCGAGCAATCGACGCACCGCATCCATGTAAGCCTGGCCCGCGGTCGACTTGGGCTCGAGCACGACCGGCAGGCCGAGATTCGAGCATTGCAGGACCATGTCGTCCTGCGGGATCACGCCCAGGACCGGGATCGCCAAGATCTCGAGGACGTCATCGAGCTTGAGCATCTCGCCCCTCGCGACCCGATCGAGATCGTAGCGGGTCAAAAGCAGATGCTGCTTCATCGGGGGCTCGCCGCGCTCGGCCCGTCGCGACTTGGAGTTCAAGATCCCGAGGATCCGATCGCTGTCTCGGACCGAGCTCACCTCGGGATTGGTCACGACGATCGCCTCGTCGGCGAAGTAGAGCGCCATGTAGGCACCCTTCTCGATCCCCGCCGGGCTGTCGCAGATCACGTAGTCGAATTCCTGGCGCAGCTCCTCGATGACTCTTTCCACACCCTCGCGCGACAAGGCATCCTTGTCGCGAGTCTGCGAGGTCGGGAGGATGTAGAGGCCCTCGACCCTTTTGTCCTTGATCAGTGCTTGCTGGAGGCGGATCCCGTCGTTGATGACGTTGATGAAATCGAACACGACGCGGCGTTCGACTCCCATGATGAGGTCGAGGTTGCGCAAGCCGACGTCGAAGTCGATCACGCAGACCTTTTTGCCCTTCATGGCGAGGCCGGTGGCGATCGCGGCGGCGCTCGTGGTCTTGCCGACCCCGCCCTTGCCCGACGTGACGACGATGACCTGCGACAAGAGCCTCCTCCCGGGCGTTCGAGACGACAGGTGTACGACCCGCGTCAGGGAACCGGTCCGATCGACAGCCGCGCGCCGTCGCAACGGATCCGGACCCGCTTGCCGCGCAGCCGCGGGTCCAAATCCTCGCTGACGAGATAGATGCCGGCGATCGAGACGAGCTCGGCCTCGAGCTGGTCGCAGAAGATCATCGCCCGCTCGTCGCCGTTCGCGCCGGCGAAGGCGCGGCCACGGAGCGGCGCGTAGACGTGGATGTGGCCGGCCGCCACGAGCTCGGCACCGTGGCCGACCGGGGCGAGCACGGTCAGGTCGCCGTCCGGGCAGCTCACCTGCTGGCCGCCGCGGACCGGTTCGGTGATCACGAGGCCGGCCCCGGGTGGTGGCGCCGTCGGCCGCTGGCGCAGCGGTTCCGGTCGTCCCGTCGCGTTCGCCACGTTCGGTCGGCCACCCGGCCCGAGTTGGGCGAGGCCCGCGGCCCGCGCCGCCGCCTGCCAAGCTGGTCCCCCGTTCCGGATCCCGACCGGCACGAGTCGCAGCCGGCGAAGCTCCGCCGTGAAGGCCTCGAGGTCGATCGGTGTCGCGTCGGCCACCGGCGCCAGATCGAGCACGACCGGCGCATCGCGGAAGAATTCGGGATTGTGCGCGACCCTGTCGCGCAACAGGACGAAGAAATCGGGGTCGCCCGGCGCGATCAGCCGCAGGCTCAAGATCGTCTGCACCGAGCCGCGGATCTGGAACGGCGCGGACCCGGGTTCGGGAGCGGCTTTCGTGGTCGCGGAACGTTCCACCGTGGCGCTTCTTTCAGCCGGCCTGGGCAAGCGGCGTCGGCTCGGGTCGAAACCCGACGAGCCGGCGATCCGAGCCGGTCTCCTCGATTACTCGCTTCTAGCCGATTTTCCTCGATTGACAAGCCGACGTCCGGGGTCGCGCCCGGGTTGCGAGCCAGCTGTCGAGCGCCCGCAGGGCCCGCTCCGCCATCGCCCGCTTGCGGGCGTTCTTCGGGACCTCCGGGGGCAATGGCGGGAAGAGCCCGAAATTCACGTTCATCGGCTGGAACGTCTCCGCCCGGGCGCCGCCGGTGACGTGCGCGAGGAGCGCGCCGTGCGCGGTTTCGGGCGGCGGCGGGGCGGGCTCCTCCCCGGCCAGCTCCGCGATCCAGAACCGAGCGGCGAGCAGCCCGAGGGCGGCGCTCTCGACGTAACCTTCGCACCCGGTGATCTGCCCCGCGAAGCGGATCCACGGCATCGGCCGGAAGCGCAGCGTCGGATCCAGAAGCCGGGGGCCGTTCAAGAAGGTGTTGCGGTGCAACCCGCCGAGCCGGGCGAATTCCGCCTGCTCGAGGCCGGGGATCATACGGAACACCCGAACCTGCTCGCCGTGCTTCAGCTTGGTCTGGAAGCCCACCATGTTCCAGAGCGTGCCGAGCGCGTTGTCTCGGCGGAGCTGGACGACCGCCCAGGGCCGCTTGCCGGTGCGCGGATCGACGAGGCCCACGGGCTTCATCGGCCCGAAGCGGAGCGTCTCGCGGCCGCGTTCGGCCATCACCTCGATCGGCAGACAGCCCTCGAAATAGGGTGTGTCTTTCTCCCACTCGCGGAATTCGATCTTTTCGGCGGCCAACAGGGCGTCGACGAACGCCTCGTATCGGTCTCGGTCGAGGGGGCAGTTGATGTAATCCGCACCGCCGCCGCCCGGGCCCGCCTCGTCCCAGCGCGACTGCATCCAGGCCTTCGAAAAGTCGATCGAATCCTTGTAGACGATCGGCGCGATCGCGTCGAAGAAGGCGAGCTCCTTCTCGCCGCCGACCCGCCGGATGTCCAAGGCGAGCGCTTCGTGGGTGAGTGGCCCGGTCGCGACGATGACGGGGCCGTCTCCGCGCGGCGGTAGGCGTTCGACGACCCGCCGCTCGATCGTGACACGGGGATGGCTCGAGAGGGCTTCGGTCACCGCGGCGGAAAAGCCCTCGCGGTCGACGGCGAGCGCCGAGCCGGCCGGCAGTTTGTGCCGGTCGGCCACGCCCATGATCAGCGAGTCGAGCCGCCGCATCTCCTCGTGCAAGAGGCCCACGGCGTTGCCGAAGCAATCGTCGGAGCGGAACGAGTTCGAGCAGACGAGCTCGGCCAAGCGGTCGGTCTTGTGCGCCGGGGTCGGCCGGAGCGGCCGCATCTCGACGAGCCGCACGCGGATACCGGCGCGCGCGAGCTGCCAGGCGGCCTCGCTGCCCGCGAGCCCGCCGCCGACGATGGTCACTTCGGGCATGGACGAGGTCGCCCGTGTCCGTTCATCGCGTCGGGTCCGTGATGCGGGTGAAGTTTCTGACCGGCAATCCCCTTCGCTCCCCTTCGAGGACCGGATCGAAGTCGACAATGAGAACCTCGGTTCCCCGCTGGGCCGACGTCAAGAGCCCGAACCGTTCGAACGCCGGAGCTCGGACCGGCCGAGCCGCTTCCGCGCCAGTACCCGGCGGCGCTCGGCACGCCGGACCGTCTCCTTCATTCCCGAGCCCTCGACCGTCGTTCCACCTTCAGGCGACCGCCTTGTGTATCCTGATGCGCTCCAAGCCACCTTCGGCACGCCCGGGGCGTCGAGTGTGACCGGAGTCATCTCTTGGCAACCGAGGGCCGCACAAGATCGGGTCGTAGCGGGCCGCCGGCGCCGGTGGTCCGGTGTGGAGAGCGGCCATGACGAAGGGCGCACGTCTTTCTCGGCAGCTCAAGGAGCGGCTGATCCTGGCCGGGCTCTTGGGCGGGTCGCTCGCCCTGGCACTCGCGAGCAACCTGCTCCTGGTCTGAAACGGCGGGACCCGGCCTTCAGCCGGCCGGCCAGGGTCCGCTCGCCGGCATCGCTTCCTCGGCTCCGGGCCAAGGCGGCATGGTCACGAGCACGATGTCGAGCGGCTCGCTGCCCGTGTTGCGGAACTGGAAGGCCGTGCCGACCGGGATGCTCAGCGCCACCCCGGGACGCAGGGCCACGATCTCCTCGCGTTCGCCCTGGCGGCGCCACATCTCGCCACGGCCGGCGAGCACGTACCAGAGCTCCTCGACGGTCCGATGAACCACGGCCCTCGACACGGCACCCGGCGCGAGCCGTGCGTGGGCCATGCTGCCGCGGGAAAGCTGCGGCAGGATCCGGATTTCCGAGCCGTCCGGAGCGAGCGTGTCGGCCGCTTCCGGCAGGCTGCGTGTCGCGAACGGTAGCCCGTCCATTCGATCCTCGCCCCGAGAGCCGGAGCGAGGATCGGCCGGAAAGCGGGCCTCGAGCAAGCCCCGGCCTCGAGCGAGGCGCAAGAGCAGGAACGGCACCGCGCGGACGACCCGGCCGGCCAAGGCCCGATCGGATCGGTATAGCTGCGGTTCCTCCGCCCTTATGAAACCTCTCCCTCCCGAGCGTGGCCGTCCCGGCCGCAAGGCGCCGTGGCACCGAGCGGGAGCTGCCACGCCGCCACGGTGATCGGCGACGCGCCGCAACGGTACCGCGCCCGCTCGGCTCGGAGGCGGCGCGAGGCCGAGCGGACGGGTCGGTCCCGGGGGCTCGACGATGATGCGAGTTCGGACTATATTCCGATGCACGAGCCCATCTTCCCAGGAGGCGCCATGCTCGCCGCTCCCCGCCCCCGCTCCGAGGCCCAGCGTGAGGCCGCCCGCGCCAACGGCGCCCGCTCGCGCGGCCCCACGAGCGCCGAGGGCAAGGCCCGCTCCTCGATGAACGCCTTCCGCCACGGCCTCTGCTCGCCCGCGATCCTCGCCCCGGACGAGGACCCGGAGGCCTTCGCGGCACTGCTCGCTGCCCTGCGCGCCGAGCACCGGCCGACCGACGTCACGGACGAGCTCCTGGTCGAGCGACTGGCTGTCGCCCTCTGGAAGCTCGATCGCTGCGACCGCCTCGAGGCGCAGCTCGCCGCCTGCCCGCCCCGCCCGCCGGCCGGGCGCATCTACCCCGACGGCACACCCGTTCTGCTCACCCGCAGCACCGAACTCGCCACGCTCTCGGCGCACGCGGCCCGGCTCGAGCGAACGGTCCACCGGCTCCTCGCGGCGCTCGCCGCCCGGCCCGCACGGGCTCGCGCCGAAATGCCGGTTTCCGAAGCGACCGTTCGCGAGGTTCGGGCGCGCGGCGCCACCGTCGCCGAGGTCGTCGCTCCCGAGGCGGCCCTTCGCGAGCCTCGCAGCCCCGCGCCGGCCGTCGAACCGGGTCCGTCTCCCGCGGCAACAGAAAATCGCGGAAACGAAGCCGAGCCCGTGACGGCCGAGGCGGCCGCCTCCGGCGGCCCGCTGGGCGAGGCCGCAGGCCGCGCCGGGGCTGCGACCACCCGCGAGGAGGCGGGTGCGGCCGCGCACGCGGACAGGATTTCGGATCGCAGAAACGAACCCGGGCCACCGTCGACGACCGGTGGTCCACCGCCCGGGAAGCCGGCCGAGCCGGCGGCCGCGACCGAGCGGGTGACAGCCGACCGCGAGACCGTCCTCGCGAACGCCGCGCGGCGCGATCCCGATCTCGCCCTCACGATCGCCGAGCGGCTCGCCCGAGAGGGGGAGCTCGCCCGTCTTCACCGCTTCTTCCGAGCCGAGGGCCGCGAGATCGCTCGGGCTCTCTTCCGCGATCGACCTCAGCCTGCCCCCGCCTGAGCCGCGCCGGCTCGGCCCCCGGCGTGCGGCTCAGGCCCGTTCCCGGCGGCGGGCGGGGCGCAGCTCCGGCAGGCGGAGGGCGAGGTAGCGGCCGGTGTGGCTTTCGGGCACCCGGGCCACGAGTTCGGGTGGGCCCTCGGCGACGATCCGCCCGCCGGCGTCACCGCCCTCCGGGCCCAAATCGATGATCCAGTCCGCGGTCTTGATGACCTCGAGATTGTGCTCGATCACGATGACCGTGTTGCCTTGGTCGACCAGCGCGTGAAGGACTTCGAGGAGCTTCTTGACGTCCTCGAAGTGCAACCCCGTGGTGGGCTCGTCGAGGATATAGACGGTCTGGCCCGTGGCCCGGCGCGACAGTTCCTTGGCGAGTTTGACCCGCTGCGCTTCACCACCCGAAAGCGTCGTGGCCTGCTGGCCGAGGCGGATGTAGCCGAGGCCGACCTTCTGCAGCGTGAGGCATTTGTGGCGGACGGCCGGCACGCCCTCGAAGAACTCGACCGCGCTGTCGACGGTCATGTCGAGCACGTCGGCGATCGACTTGCCGCGATAGGTGACCTCGAGCGTCTCACGGTTGAAGCGCTTGCCCTTGCAGACGTCGCAGGTGACGAAAACGTCGGGCAAGAAGTGCATCTCGATCTTGATGACGCCGTCGCCCTGGCAGGCCTCGCAGCGCCCGCCCTTGACGTTGAAGCTGAAGCGGCCGGCCTTGTAGCCGCGCGCGCGGGCTTCCGGCAGGCCGGTGAACCAGTCGCGGATCGGGGTGAAGGCGCCCGTGTAGGTGGCCGGGTTGGAGCGCGGGGTGCGGCCGATCGGCGACTGGTCGATGTCGACGACCTTGTCGACGAGCTCGATGCCGCGGAGCTCGCGGTGCTCGCCCGGTACGGTGCGCGCGCCCACGAGGCGGCGGGCCAGCGCCGGATAGAGGGTGTCGACGACGAGCGAGGATTTGCCCGAGCCCGAAACGCCGGTCACACAGACGAACAGACCCAACGGGAAGCGCGCGGTGACGTCTTTGAGGTTGTTGGCCCGACAGCCGACCAGCTCGAGCCAGCGACCGGGCACCGGCTCGCGCCGGCGGGCGGGCAGCGGCACCTGGCGCCGGCCGGAGAGATATTGGCCGGTGAGGGAAGCGGGCTCGCGCATCACCTCTTCGGGCGTGCCCTGGGCCACGATCATGCCGCCGTGCACGCCGGCACCGGGACCCATGTCGATGACGTGGTCGGCGCGGCGGATCGCATCCTCGTCGTGCTCGACCACGATCACCGTGTTGCCGAGATCCCGCAGCCGTTCGAGGGTCGCGAGCAGCCGGTCGTTGTCGCGCTGGTGCAGCCCGATCGAGGGCTCGTCGAGCACGTAGAGCACGCCCGTGAGGCCGCTGCCGATCTGCGAGGCGAGCCGGATCCGCTGGCTCTCCCCGCCCGAGAGCGTGCCCGAATCGCGGGCGAGGGTCAGATAGTCGAGCCCGACGTCGACCAAAAAACCCAACCGCTCGCGGATCTCCTTGAGGATCCGCACGGCGATCTCGTTCTGCTTGGTGGAGAGCTTGGCCGGCAACGCCTCGAACCAGGCGGCGGCCTCGCGGATCGAGAGTTCGGCGACCTCGCCGATGTGCCGGCCGTCGATCTTGACGCACAGCGCCTCGGGCTTGAGCCGGAAGCCCGAGCACGCCTCGCAGCGGCTCGCCGTCATGTAGCGCTCGAGCTCCTCGCGCATCCAAGCCGACTCGGTCTCCCGCCAGCGGCGCTGGAGATTGTGCACCACGCCCTCGAAGGGCTTGTTGGTCTTGATCGTTCGAAGCCCGTCCTCGAACTCGAGCGGGATCGGCTCCTCGCCCGAGCCGAACAGGATGACGTCGCGGACCCGCTTCGGCAGCCGCTTCCAGGGCGTGGTCGGATCGACCCCGAAATGCCGGCAGATCGAGAGCAGGGCCTGCGGATAGTACATCATGGTCTGCGACGCCCAGGGTTCGACCGCACCCTGGGCGATCGACTTGTCGGGGTCCGGGACCACGAGGTCGGGGTCGACGCGCAGGAGCTTGCCGAGCCCGTCGCAGGCCGGGCAGGCGCCGTAGGGATTGTTGAAGCTGAAAAGCCGCGGCTCGATCTCGGGGAGCGTGAAGCCCGAGACCGGGCAGGCGAACTTGGCCGAGAGCGTGGTCCGCTCGCCCGTGTCGGCGTTCTCGACGACCGCGATCCCGTCGGCGAGCTCGAGCGCCGTCTCGAGGCTGTCGGCCAAGCGCTGGGCGAGCTCGGGGCCGATCACGAGGCGGTCGACCACGACCTCGATCTCGTGTTTCTTCTTCTTGTCGAGGGCCGGGACCTCTTCGATGTCGTAGAGCTCGCCGTCGACTTTGATCCGCTCGAAGCCGCGCCGCTGCAACTCTTGCAGCTCCTTGCGATATTCACCTTTGCGGCCGCGGACGATCGGGGCCAAGAGGTAGAGCCGGGTCCCCTCGGGCATGGCGAGGATCCGGTCGACCATCTGCGAGACGGTCTGGGCTTCGATCGGCAGACCCGTGGCGGGCGAGTAGGGGACGCCGACGCGCGCCCACAAAAGCCGCATGTAATCGTAGATCTCGGTGACGGTCGCGACCGTCGAGCGCGGGTTCTTCGAGGTCGTCTTTTGCTCGATCGAGATCGCCGGAGAGAGTCCCGTGATGAGGTCGACGTCCGGCTTCTGCATGAGTTCGAGGAACTGCCGGGCATAGGCGGAAAGCGATTCCACGTAGCGGCGCTGGCCCTCCGCGTAAATCGTGTCGAAAGCGAGCGAAGATTTACCGGAGCCGGAAAGCCCCGTGATCACCACGAGCTTGTTGCGCGGAATGTCGACGTCGATGCCCTTGAGATTGTGCTCGCGGGCACCGCGGATACGGATGAACTCGTCCATGGCTCCCCGAGAGAGCGACGCGCGAGCTGCGTCACCGCCGATACGGCTTCATGCGCCGCCCGGATCGCCCGGGCAAGGGGGCCCGGCGAGGACCTAGGCTCGTCATCCTCGTGGCGCGGGTCCGTGGGCGAAGGCGAGCGAGAGCCGGTTCCAGGCGTTGATCACGGCGATCGCGAAGGCGAGTTCGGCGAGCTCCGTGTCGTCGAACACCGCCCGCACCTCCGCCCACACGGGCTCGGGCACGCCCGCCTCGCCGATCCGGGTCACAGCCTCGGCGAAGGCCAGCGCCGCCCGCTCGCGCGGATCGAAAAAGGGCGTGTCGCGCCAAACCAGCAGGCAATCGAGCCGCTCGTCGCTCTCGCCGAGCGCCCGCAGTGCCCGGGCGTGGTTGTCGACGCAGTGGGCGCAGCCATTGACCTGCGAGCAGCGCAGGAAGACGAGCTCGATCAGCTTGCCGGCGAGCCGGCCGCTCTTGAGCCGCTTCGTGATCGCCATGAGCCCCTCGAAGGGCTCGGGTGCCGCCAGCCGGTAGTCGAGCCTCGACGTCATGGCGCCCTCCCGCGCGCGTGCGGGCCGAGGCTAGCGAGAGCGGCGCCGAGCCACCAGCCGCAGCCTCAGCGGGTGCCCGGAAGCCGGGGCGGACGGGGGGTGGTGCTGTCGGCGGCGGCCACCCGCGCGGCTTCCCCGGGCGCCCGAGAGATCGCGCAGGCAGGCGCCGCCGGGCGACCCGCGCCCGGCCGCCCGCTGTGCGGCGAGAAGGGCGTCGATGCGATCGACGAACGGTGCCAGATGGGCGAAGCGGCTCGACAGGCCGAGCAGCGGCAAGACGTGCCCGCCCTCCAGCCGGACGAGCTCGACCGGCGTGCCGACCGCCTCGAGCATCGCTGCGAGCCGCTCGCTGTTGCGCGGCAGGACGGTCACGTCGTGGCTACCGTGGACCAGCAGGCTCGCCGGCTCGGGACCGTCCACGTAGCTCACGGGCTGGCTCGCCCGATCCGGCTCGCCCGGCCCGAAGCCCGCGACCAACACCGGATCGCGCAGCGGCAGGAAGTCGTAAGGCCCGGCGAGGCCCACGAGCAGGTCGGGCCTGTCGGGGAGCCGGCAAGGGTCGAGGGCCAGCATCGCCGCGATCCAAGCACCCGCCGAATGGCCCGCGAGGATCAAGGGCGCCCGGCCCTCCGGGTCGAGCATTGCCCGCGCCCGGCCGACGGCAGCCGCCGCGTCTTCCAGGATCTCGCGCCAGCGGACCTCGGGGAACAGCCGATAATCGGGGATCGCCACCGTGTAGCCGCGGGCCGCGAGCCCCTGACCCACGAAGCGGTAGAGGGCCCGCTCGCCCGTCTGCCAGCTCCCGCCGTAGAAGAAGACCACGAGCGCGCGATCCTCGCGCGGTCGCTCCGGTCGGTAGAGGTCGAGCCGTTGGCGGGGATGGTCCCCATAGGCGAGGCCGCTCTCGAGGTGGTAGCCGTCGGTGGGCGTGAGCGCATCGAGCAGCTCCGCCCGAGCGCAGCCCGCGAGGAGGAGAACGAGAGCGAGCCGTCGCAGCCGTCGCATCGGCCGAGCAGATGGTGGCCGGTCCGGGCGGCGGCAAGGCGGGCAGCCGGCCATGGCGCCGGCGGCGCCGGCCGCGTAAGCTCGGGCCGGCAGCGCAGCGGGAGAATCCGGCCATGGCCGGCAGCGTCAACAAGGTGATCCTCGTGGGCAATCTGGGCCGTGACCCGGAGGTCCGTTACACCCAGGACAATCAGAAGATCGTCCATCTCTCGATCGCCACCTCCGAGCGCTGGAAGGATCGCATGTCCGGCGAGACCAAGGAGCGGACGGAGTGGCACCGGGTCGTCATCTTCAACCCCAACCTCGCCGAGGTCGCCGAGCGTTACCTGACCAAGGGCCGGACCGTGTACATCGAGGGCAGCCTGCAGACCCGCAAATGGCAGGACCAGACGGGTCAAGAGCGCTACGTCACCGAGATCGTCCTGCAGCGCTTTCGTGGCGAGCTCGTGCTCTTGGGCGGCCGCGGCGAGGGGCCCAACGACCTCGGCCCGGTCGAGGACGTGCCCGTGCTCGAGTCCGAGGATCGCCCCGCGGCGCGACCGGCACCGGCCCGGGGTGCACCGCCCGGCCGCGGGCCGGCGGCCTCCGGGTCGGGGCGCGGCAAGCCCTCGCTCGCCGAGGAGCTCGACGACGACATCCCGTTCTGACCCGGTCCTGCCGGCCGATCTCGCGGACGATCGCAGAGGTCCGCTCGTCGCCCGTGCTCAGCGCTGCAGCAGCCAGAAGATCGCCGAAAGGAGCAGGCTCAGGAGAATCGAGGTCGTGATCGGGAAGTAGAACGAGAAGTTTTCGCGCTCGATCACGATGTCGCCGGGCAGTCGGCCGAGGCCGAGCTTGCCGAGCCAGGGCATCAGCAGGCCCACGAGGATCAGGACCGCGCCGAGAACGATCAAGAAGCGGGCGATACCGTTCACGGGTCCGGCTCGTCAGTGGATGTCCTCGGCCTCGGCCCAGGCGGCGGCGAGCTTCTCGACGGTGAAGCCCGGCGCGCGGGCGGCCGCCAGGATCGGCGCTTCGCGCCGGCCGCAGAGCGCGATCGCCTCGGGCAGGCGGTGGGCCGCCTCGGCCGGGATCACCACCGCCCCGTGCCGGTCGGCGTGGATCAGGTCGCCGTGGCGGACGGTCATGCCGTGCACCTCGACGTCGCAGCCGAAGGCCTCGACGTGCACCCAGGCGTGGCTCGGCCCGACCGAACCCGCGAGCAATTGGAACCCGGGTGCCAGGAGGTCGAGGTCGCGGATCGAGCCGTTGGTGATGCAACCCAAACACCCCAGGCCCTTGTGGACCGCGCTGTTGACCTCGCCCCAGAACGCGCCGAAGCCGGGCGGATCGTCGAGATCCTGGATCACCACCACGGTCGGCAGAGCGTCCGCCGCGACGTAGCGAT
>Ga0308408_1000214_pt1 | contig 36009 bp, 25 predicted proteins | sample HotsprSampleMSe3_FD_203466 | JGI IMG/M metagenome (GOLD analysis project Ga0308408, IMG submission 203466) | Hot spring phototrophic mat microbial communities from Mushroom Spring, Yellowstone National Park, Wyoming, United States - 20060912_MSe3 ... | reverse complement strand
CTCTGGTGTGGGTTCCCCCGGTCCTGCAACCCCTGCTGGACGTTTCCACCCCGACCCTGTTTGCACCGACGGTCTGGGATGAAGGCTATACCGCGCCCACGTGGGCACCAGCCATCATGGATACAGGAGTCAATTTCATGCACACTGCGCTCTCCAGGCGCACCTGGGTTATGCCCAATCGCACTGTACCCGGGATCGGCAGCGGCATTCAGGCTTTCCACGATTACGGAAGGCTCGATACCGATTCCAGCGGCAACTCCGTTTACGGGGACGACTACATGACTGCACGCGACCTGCAAGGTCACGGCACGATGGTCGCGGGTTGCGCTCTGGCAAACAGCCCGACACGAAAAGGCGTTGCGCCGTTTGCAGGATACGCGGTGATACTCAAGGCGGGTTATCGCACCAAAACCGGCGGAGGTTCCATGAACGCTGCCGACGCACTGATTGCGCTGGACTGGGCGGCGCGGGAAGCCTCTTTGCCACCCGGCGTGGGGATTGCGGGTATCAATTTCAGCTTCGGCGCACAAACTAGCGTGGACGACGACATTTTGACGCGGGCGTTCGATGCCTTTGTCTACACCTATCAGATACCGCTTGCTATTGCGGCAGGCAACGGTGGAGGCACCCAGAGAACGCTCTTCACCCCTGCCCCTGCCTACAACGGCATCGCGGTGGCTGCGTCCAATGACAGGGGTACCGTGTCCCGCGACGATGACGTCATCGCCAGCTTCAGCAGCAAGGGACCGACCGCGGCTGGGCGCAAGAAGCCGGACGTTACGGTTCCGGGCGAAAACATTACCACTACCACTGGCGCGGGCAGCAGCTTTTCTACGGCAAGCGGCACCAGCTTGGCGGCTCCCCATCTGGCGGGTGCACTGGCGCTTTTGCATGACGTGGGTATCCACGACCCACTAATGTTGAAGGCGGTATTGATCAACAGTGCGGAAGACCGCGGAGACGTTGGTTGGGACAGGAACTGGGGATGGGGATACGTGGACCTGCGTTCCGCCATGCGGCATGTCATCAATCGGCAGTACTCCACTGGTTCAGTGAAGCCTGCGGGCATGTCGGGGAGCGTCGCATACTTCCGCACGCGGTTGCCTGCAGGAGGCAAGGTGACGCTGGTATGGCACCGCCATGCCGGTTTCTCTGTCTCGCAAGGCTACACCTACCTGCGTAGCCTGGCAAACTTGAAACTGACCCTGATTGATGAAAGCACTGGCAACGTCATCGGCACCTCTGCTTCGACGATCGACAACGTACAGCAGGTGGTTGTGCCCATCGCTTACCCGCGCGTGCTGGTCAGGGTGGAAGCCACCAGTGCTTTTGACCAGTACCTTGACGAGCCTTTTGCTGTCGCAAGCAGCGGCCCTCTGGTGCCTGTGAGCAGTCCTTAGGGCGCTTGGATGCACTGATAACGGGGAAGTGGAACAGTGTTCATCCCCGAAAAAGGAGGATAGTGGAGAGAATGAGAACGTGGTTTCTGGTAACACTCCTGCTTGCGGTGAGCGCGCTGGCATTGTCGGCGGATGACTACCGGATACAGCGCGACGACGTACTGCAAATTACGGTGGTTGAAGACCCCAACCTCAGTCGCGAGACGGTGGTGGCTCAGGACGGTACGATTAACTTGCCAGTGGTTGGCACCATCACCGCACGCGGTATGACAACCGGGGAGCTGGCACAAAAGATTCGCACCGCGCTCATCGAGGCGCAATATTTGCGCGACCCGCACGTCAGTATCAGCCTGAAGGTCATCAACCGTCCGCGTGTTGCCGTGCTGGGAATGGTATTGCGTCCCGGTACCTACGAGTTCAAGGAAGGGGAAACGGTCATGCACGCCATCTCCATGGCTGGCAGCTTTGACCCCGACCGCGCCCGGCTTCAAGATGCCGTGCTTCGTCGGAAACGTGCGGATGGCACGGAGGAGACCATCCCGCTGGACTTAGAGAAGCTCTTCTTTAAGGGCGACCTCAGCCAGAACTACCGACTTCAGCCGGACGACGTGATATTCATTCCCGAAGACGTGGTGAATCGCGTCTACGTCCTCGGTAGAGTGGCTCGTCCGGGCCTTTACCCCTGGAAGAGCAGCACCACGGTACTGGAAGCCATTAACCGGGCGGGTGGTCACCAGGAGAAGGGTACGTTGAGCCGGGTATACATCATTCGTCCCAACCCGAAGGCCCCGGATAAGCCGCAACGTATCGAGCTGAACCTGCTCAAACTCATTGACAAAGGGGATACTTCTCAGGACATCGCACTACAGCCGGGCGACACAGTGTATGTGCCTGAGGTGAAGAAGCCCGACTGGAATCAGATATACAGCATCGTCGCAACTATCGCTCTCACACGAAACATTATTCGTGACAGGGCATTCTACCGGTACTAAAGGAGGCGATGAACAGGTGGAGTTTTGGCGTCACTACCTGGTTCTAAAACGGCGATGGCGCATCATTGCACTGGTGGTGGTGTTGTGCACCGGTGCGGTGTTGGTGTGGTCACGCACCAGCCCTCAACAGTACCAAGCCGTTGCCGTATTGCGTGAGCAGCGACCGATTGGCGAGATGGCCACCGAGATCTACCCCGTGCGTGCTCTCGTCAACGACCCGGTGTTGCGTCAGCAGAACCTGCTGCAGCTGGTGGCAAGCAACACCGTCATTGGAAAGACCATCAGCGAACTACAGTTTATACGTCCAGGCATGCTGGAAGGAGACACGCCTTCCCAGCAGATACTGGCTTTTAGCGACAAGCTCCGCGTAGAGCCCATTCCGAACACCGAGTATCTGCGCGTGCGGCTGCGCGATTCAGACCCGCAAAACGCCCTAACCGGGCTGAGCGTTCTGGTCGCCGAAGCCACCGAGCGCTACAACGAGCTGTATCAAGGCTCGGTGCGTGCGGAGCGCGAGCGTATCGAGAACGAACTGCTGCCCTCTGCGAAAGCGGACCTGGAAGCCAAACGCAAGGCTCTGGCAGACTACAAGCTGGCGAACCGCATCAGTGGTGACCTGAACTATCAGACGCAGGTGCTGGTGCAACGCGCAGCGCAGTACCGTGCCAACTATGACCAAGCGATGGTCGAAATGCAGGAGGCAAGGGCACGGCGTATCGCAGCAGAGCAAGAGCTCCGAAGCCAGTATGCTCGTAACGAATACGAAGAGCTGCAGCGGGTGGTGGCGACCAACCCGGTGCTGCAGCAGCTGCGCATCGACCTCGCACGGGCGCAGGCGGAGCTGCAAAAGGAACTGCAGACCAAAGCGGAGCGCCATCCCGTTGTGGTTGCAATCCAGGCGCAGATTGCGGAGATCGAGGCGCGTATGCGCGCGGAAAGCGAGCAGATTCTGAACTCGCAGACGCGCTCTCGAAACCCGATTCGCGATGCCGCACTACAGGCATACATCTCGGCACGTGTGGCTGAAGACGCAGCAGCCAAGCGCGCACAGGCATACTACGAGCCGTTGCAGCGCGCGATGGCGGAGTTGGCGGATATGCCTCGCAAAGAGGCAGGGCTTGCCCGTCACGAACTGGCAGCACGCACCGCGGAACAGGTGTATAACCTGTATCTGCAAAAGCTGGAAGAGGCACGCGCTAAGGAAAGAGGCGCGCAAGCCGCAACGCTCACACTGCTCGACCCTCCGCAGGTGTTCGTTGTTCCGAGGCAGACAGGATTGAAGGTTGCCCTGGCGCTGTTGTTGTCGCTCCTTTTGGCAAGCAGCATCGCGCTTCTGCTCGGGCAACTGGATACCTCGGTGCGCACTCCGGAGGAGGCCGAGCGTCTGTTGAAGCTGCCAGTGTTTGCAGTGATACCCCTGATGAAGCCGAACGCTTTGGATAAGCAGGATGGCTTCACCCCGATTGGCGCGTCGTACCAAATACTCTCTACCAACCTCTGGTACGCCAGCCGGCAGATGCAGGGGTCTGCCGTAGTCATCGCCAGCGCGGAGCCCAATGTCGGGCGAAGCACCACCGCGGCGAACCTCGCTATCACGCTTGCACGTGACGGAGCCAGGGTGCTGTTGGTGGATGGTGATATGCGTCAGCCCACCCTGCACACTCGTTTCGGCGTGGATAACTCATTGGGACTCGCAGACGTGCTGGCAGGGGAGAAATCCATTGAGGACGTTGCGGTGCCGACGATGATTGAAGGGCTGGTACTGATACCTGCAGGCTCGTCGGCAAACAACCCGGTGCGCCTGCTGCGCTCGCCAGCCATGGAACAGTTTATCGAGCGCACCACACGCTTGGCAGACTTCGTGATTTTCGACTCGCCTGCAGGCGCGATATTCGCCGACAGCACCTTGATAGCGGCCCACGTGAAAAACGTCATCATCGTACATGCAGCGGGGCAACCTTCTCGGGGCGCAGAAGCAGAGTTCCATGCGCGCCTCGAGCAGGTGGGAGCGAACCTGGTCGGCGCGGTGCTGAACAAGGTGCGTCCTGAGGACAGCCGAGGCGTTTACTACTACCGGCGTGCCTACCGAGAGCTGGCATTGCGGCAACCCACATCGCGCGCACTACCCAGGGGATAGGAATGGCGAACGCGGTTCGGCTCGACTCGCGTATAGGATATGGAGGTGCCGCTGATACGCCGTTTTTGGGTTATTTTGTAGAAGGGAGATTGAAACTATGGCACACGCTCAAGCACCTTTGCCGGGCATCGTGCCTCCCGCCGTGGGAGAAGCAGAGATGCCGGATTTACGGGTGACCGTGCCGGTGCTTGAATTGCCACGAGGCTACCGCCTCGCCAAACGCGCGCTGGACGTCACAGTGGCGAGCATCGCGTTGGTTTTGCTGGCACCGCTGATGCTCCTTATCGCGCTCGCCATTAAGCTGGATTCGCCAGGACCTGTGCTTTTCCGACAAGTGCGCATTGGCAGAGGCGGTAGGCCGTTCTGGTTTATCAAGTTTCGCTCGATGGTGAAAAACGCCGAGCAGCTGAAGCGAGACCTGATGACGCACAATGAGGTCAAGGGCGGCACGGTGTTCAAAATGCGCAATGACCCGCGCATTACACGTGTGGGCAGGTTCCTTCGCCGCTACAGCCTGGATGAACTACCTCAACTCATTCATGTGCTGCATGGCGAGATGAGCCTTGTTGGGCCACGTCCTCCCCTGCCCGCGGAAGTGGCAAACTACGGCGAATGGGAGATGCGCAGGCTCAGCGTCACGCCGGGCTTGACCTGCTTGTGGCAAATCAGCGGACGCAGCGACATCGGCTTCCGCGAGTGGATAGAGCTGGATCACATCTACATCGACACGATGAGTTTTTGGACCGACTTGAAGATTTTGTTGTTTACCGTTCCTGCGGTGCTTACGGGGAAAGGAGCCTGTTGATCAAGTAGCGATGGGTGGTACAGTCGAATGAAAGGGTTCCAGCAGGCTGAGGCTCCGCTCGAGCGCTCGCATCCTCTGGAGTGGATGAAGTGGAGCATCGCTGCGATGCGACCGCGCCAGTGGAGCAAAAACCTACTGTTGTTCGCAGGACTGCTCTTCGCCGAGAAGCTGGGAGACACCACAAGAGTGTGGCTGAACCTACTGGCGTTTCTCAGCTTCTGCTTGATTTCGGGCGCGGTTTACATCTATAACGACCTTCGGGACGTGGAGGAGGACCGCCTGCACCCGCAGAAGCGACTGCGCCCCATCGCCTCTGGCAGGTTGCCCACCTCGGTCGCAGGCTGGTGGATGACAGGGGCGATGTTGACAGGGCTGTTGCTGGCTTTCTGGATACGTCCAGCGTTCGGCTGGCTGGCAGTGCTATACGTGGCGCTTTCACTGGGGTATTCGCTCGGCGCGAAGCATGTGGTCATTCTGGACGTGTTCCTGATTGCCGCAGGATTTGTATTGCGCGCGTTGGCAGGAGCAGTCGCCATCGATGTCAACATTTCAGGATGGCTACTGGCTTGCACCACCCTGCTGTCGCTGTTCTTGGGCTTTTGCAAACGCAGGCACGAGATTGTCACGCTGGGCGAGGAGGCAGTGAATCATAGGGCGACCTTAGGAGAATACAGCATCGGGTTGCTGGACCAGTTCATTGCCATAGTCAGCTCAGCAACCATTATCACCTATGCGCTCTATACGATCCAGAGCGCTACGGCAGCACAGCATGAAAACCTGAAGTATACTATCCCATTGGTGATGTATGGAATCTTCAGGTACCTGTATCTGGTTCATCGAAAAGACCTGGGAGGTGCGCCCGAACAGGTACTGCTCGAGGACCGGGGCATCCAAGCCACCATCATATTGTGGATAGTGGTGGCAGTATGGACAATGCTGTATTAGGAGACTTTCATGAAGGGTATCGCGCTTAACAAGTGGGTATCAGGTCAGCTGAAAAGAAAAGGTCTGAGGCAATTCATCAAGTTCTGCATCGTCGGCTCAAGTAGCACGCTGATAGACTTCAGTGTGGCGAACGTGGCATATTATCTTTTGAATGTACGCCCTGCGGCTCTAGCGAGCGTGATGGGCTTCTGTATGGCGGTGGTCAATGGATACTTCTGGAACAGTCGATGGACGTTTCGCGACCGTGTGCGCAGCGCAGTCCATGAGGAGTTCATCCGATTTGTGACGGTAAATATCGTGGGCGCTACGTTGAACTACACGATTGTTAGCCTTGTCCTGTTGCTCGACAACCAGGACCCGCATCCCAAATGGGTGTTCAATGGAGCCAAGCTGCTCGCGACGGGCATTGTGGTCTTCTGGAACTTTTTTGCCAATAAACACTGGACGTTCAGTCCTCGGAAAGGAGCGGTAAAAACACGATGAACGAAGCGCGAATGGGAAAACTGCAGGGCATTCCTGCAGGGCGGATTCTCCAGAACCCTCTGGCTTGGGTAGGGCTCGGAGCGATCGTTGCACTGGGTGTTGCCTACTATTCGGTGTTTGACTACTGGCAATACCACTGGTTCCGCTCTGATGGATATTACTCCCACGGCATACTCGTTCCTTTTCTTGCGCTGTATATGGTGTGGATGCGGCGAGAAGACCTTCGTCAGGCACAGCTGACCCCCAGTTCGTTTGGTTTGGTTGTGGTTGTGTTGGCGCTGGCATTGCGCGTTCTGGGGCACCTGGCGCAATCTTCCACGATCTCCTCACTGTCGTTCCTCATTCTAGTTTATGGCGTCCTGGCATCGCTGCTCGGATGGCAAGTGGTGCGCCTCGTCTGGTTTCCGGTCTTGTTCCTTGGCTTCATGATGCCGTTACCGTCCACCATTTTTGACGAGATTTCACAACCGGCTCAGGAATGGTCGACCATCATCGCGGACGTCATGCTAAAGACGATTGGCTACGAAACCCATCGCGTGGGCAACGCCATCTACATTCCGGGAGGATTTGACCTAGACGTAGGTGTTCCCTGTAGCGGCTTTAAGATGCTCGTCTCGATGGCGACATTTGCCTTCTTCTTTGCGTATTATATCGGCGTACAGCTGTGGCGACAGGTGTTACTTGTGGTATTAGCGTTGCCTCTCGCACTGTTGATTAACGGCTTGCGCATCGCGCTCATTGGCATGGTGGGCACCAAATTCGGTGAAGAGGCAGGCTATACCTTCCACGACTGGAGCGGTTATCTGGTGCTGGTGGTAGCGTTTGCCGTAATCTTTCAACTGGGGAGGTGGCTCGGATGGCAACGATAGTCTCTACGGAACAGGCAAGAAACCCCGTGCTGCGACGGAACCTGCTCCTGCTGTTTGTGCTGAGCGTGGTGGTGGCTGTACTGACACTAACCTTGCCGCCGCTTCGCGGTCAGGTGCTTCGCGATATTGACGATAGCCTGATACCCTTCCAACTGGGTTCTTGGGTCGGTCAACGATACGACATGGGCGCGCAGGTTTTCGAAGCCCTGCGTCCAGACGCCATTGTGTCGAGGCACTATTTCAACGAAAAGGGTCAGCAGCTGGACTTTGTCCTCTTAGCCGGTACGCACGCGGATACCTTCCATAACCCCCACGCCTGCTTCCCCAGTCAGGGGTGGAAGCTGGAAAAAGAGCGAAAGATAGACTTCAGGGTGTCTGGGCTCGAAAAACCGTTTCACGCTCGACTGTTCCGGGTCGATAACAATGGCAGAAAGGCGACGGTCATCTACTGGTTCCGCACGCCCTTCGGCACGACCGGCTCCATGGGGCTGGCGCGTGTCTCCACCTACACGGCACGGCTTATCGGAATGGAACGTCAGCAGACGTTCTTCTTCCGCTTTATTGTGCCAGCGTCCGGAGACACGCAACAGGATGTGGAAACCATCCGGCAGTTTGCTGCCGAGCTGTTCAGCGCATTGAAGCAGACCCTGCCGGAGGTAATATGAAGACCCTATCGCATCAGCATCTCGATCGCTTTGTCCAGCTGAGGGTCGCGCTCAGCCAGCCAGTCGTCCGGGCTTAACCACACCTGAACATCTGGCTTCTCGCCGATGTTCTCCATTGGTGTACCGTCCAGACGGTATACGCCACTTTGCGGCATGCGCGCGCCGGTGCCGTCCACCAGCTGCAGTCCCCACGTCCAGATAACGTAGCCGGGCGTGGGCATACCCACCAGCTTCGCCAGCCCCTTGGCGCGCATGGCGTATGGGAACATCTCGGCGTTCGAGTAGCTGTGCTCGTTCATCAGCACGATGATGGGCTTATCCCAGGCACGACTGGGGGCAAGCTCCACAGCTCCATCACGCGGGCGGTAGAAACCGTGCGGTTTACGTTCCAGCCAGTCCACCAGCGTATCGGAGATATTGCCGCCGCCGTTGAACCGCACGTCGATAATCATCGCCTGCTTGCCGACTACCTGTTCGTACACCTCTCGCTCGAAGCGCACCTGATTACTGAAGCCCATACTGGAGATATGCACATAGCCGATTTTTCCTCCGCTCTTCTCATCGGTGTACTTGCGCAGCCGCTCGACGCGGTTGCGATAGATGAGGTCGCTCCACTCGCCACTGCTCAACACGCGGTACTTCACCACGCGCGCGCCATCCTTATTAGGCTTAGAATTGACCAGAAACTCGAACTCGCGCTCCTGCTTATCGTTGATCAGCCTCCACAGGTTCTCGTCGAGAGTGACATCCTGCCCGTTAATCGCCAGCACATACTCACCCTGACGGATACGCGTTTGCGGATAGGAACCGGGCGCACCCTGCGGCACCTCGGCTACCTTGATGCCGGGACCTTCGTAGCTGTAGTCGAACGTGAAGCCCAAATGAGGAGTTACGGGACTGGGGTTGCCGCCGGGCGCAGGCGACACCTCGGAGTGAGAAGCTTCCAGCTCGCCCACCATCATCTGAAGCAGGTTGGCAAACTCCTCGCGCGTCTCTACAGCGTCCAGCAGCGGCTCGTAGCGCTTACGAATAGCTTCCCAGTCCCTGCCATGGAAGTTGGAATCGTAGAAGCCCCGATGGTAGCTTCGCCAGAACTGCGTAAACGCTGCCTTGCGTTCGGCGCGCACGTCGCGGTCCCAATCCGCCGTGAAGGTCACTTTCTCCTGGGGGTTATTGCCCTCTAATTTCATTGTCCAAAGTTCCCCGTTGCGGATGAAGAAAAGCCGTTTGCCGTCCCCGGACACACGCAGGCTCGATACGCCTCCACCTGTGGTTAGCCGTTTGGTTTCCTTTCCGTCGTACGATACCGACCAGATATCTCCTTCGGAGACGAAAAGGATCAGCCCCTCGCTGCTGACCGTCAGGTCTGCCTGCGGGTTCTGATTGACCACTTTGCGGATGCGCCGCTGGATGTCCTGAAAGTCTATCTCCACCAGAACTTTCTCTTTGGGCTTCTCGTACTTCAGGTCTGTATCTACAGTACGGGCTGGCTCCTCCTTTAACGGCAGCACGTACAACCCGTTGCCGTCGCGGTCGCTCTGGAAGAAAAGATACTTACCGTCGGGCGACCACGCGGGCTGGCTGTGGTACGCATTCAGTCGGGTGACGTTGACAGGGTCGCCTCCCGTTGCTGGCACTATCCAGATGTTCCACGCTAGGTCTTCTCCGCGATAAGTGAACGCCATCCAGCGCATATCGGGCGACCATGCGAACTGCCCGCCGCCCAAGCCGTACCAGTGAGGACCTGGCACCTTGACCAGCCTTCTGGTTTCACCGTTCTCCAGCGTGAGCACGTAGAGTCCTCCCTCGCCGCCAGAAACCCAGAAACCCAGCTGCTTGCCGTCGGGAGAAAGACGCGGAGCGGTCACGTCTTCGGAACGGTTCCACAGGGATTTCACCTGCAAAGTCTCGATGTCCAGTTCGTACAGGCGTGTATTGAATTCGCGGTCGGAGGTGAAATAGAGCTTCTTAGCATCCGCCGACCAAACGAAATCCGAATCATCCCCTGCCCAATCGGTGAGCCGTCGGGCGATTTCGGCGCTGCGTCCCACCACACCTTTAGGCTTATCGATGAGTACCGTCCAGATGTCACCGCGCAGCCCAAACGCGAAGGTCTTTGCATCGGGCGAAGGCTCGGCTTCGGTAACGCCCGAGGTCAATACCTCGCGCCGACGGGTGCTCTGCTTTTCATCCTCAGTGGCGTACAGCACGATCTTCTGCGGGTTCCGCGAGCCCGCAGGAAGCAACCACAGGTCATGTTCGTATTCGAAGGCGATATCGCCTGTGCGCAGCGCCACCGTCGGAAAGCGCACTGACCCGCCAGTGAAAAACGTTAACTGTTTGCCCCGTCCCATTAAGTCAAAAACCCATAGATTTGGAGTTCTGCTGGGGCTATCCACAATCTTGCCTATGGTGGCGCCCAGCTTGCTGACGGAAGGCGTTTCCTCACCGACCGTGACAGTAAGCAGGCTCTTGCCATCCGGCAGGAACTTTGTCCACAGATGCTGACGGTTATTGTTCGTCAGGGCGCGACGCGAGTTCTTGACGAGATCTAACAGCCAGATTTGCGCCGCTGCCCAGCCGACATATCGCGGGCGCGTCCAGTGAAATCCGTACCGCCCGTATACCACCATTTTGCCGTCTGGCGAGTAACTAGGGTAGTTGATGGACGCATAGTCCTCGGTCAGCTTCTTGAAGCGCAACGTGCGCACATCCAGTGCAAAAAGAGTGTTGTTGGTGGTATCTCGCACCGAGGAGAACAGCAGATACTTGCCATCCGGGCTCCAGCCGTGCGCGATTTCGCTGTTGGCATGGTAGGTTAACTGTCGCACCTGCCCTCCATCCGCGGGCACCACGAAGATATCCCAGTTGCCGTTGCGCAAGCTAGAAAAGGCTATCCATCTGCCATCGGGCGAGAAGAGCGGAAAGGCGTCCATTTCCACATGACGGGTGAGAGGCGTCGCCCGTCCACCCATCGCAGGGGCAACCCACACATCCCCGCGATACACGAAGGCGATGCGCTTACCGTCGGGGCTGAGTGCGGGCATTCGTGCGCCAATGATAGGCTTGACGGGAGGCACAGGGAGTTGCGCACGTAGCGGTTGTTGCGCCAGCAACGCGCAAAAGGCACACCACAGAACCATACACACTCGTTTCATGCTACCAAAGTTAGCAGTGAAGAGACCAGTTTCCTGTCGGGCGTTTAACAGTCTACCTAACTTGGTGCGGAAGCCACATGCATTGCGCTAACGATCCACCATGCCACCATGACACCAGCAAGCAACATCATCATGGCGGCGGTGACGTAGGGAGCGCTGACGCCCAGATGTCCGAAGCTCCAGCCGCCCCAAGCAGGAGCCACTACCCGCGCCAAGCTCCCCAGCGACTGTGTAACGCCAAATACTTCACCGCGGCGGTCAGCGGGCGCCAATTTGGCAATCAACCCATTCAGACTGGGGCTGGCAATACCTCCACCAAATGCCAATAACGCCAGCACGACCATCAGCCAGCCTGTGGACGGCATGAAGGGTATCAGCAACAGGGCAGGTATCTGCAGGAGATACCCACCGAGCAACAATCGGCTCTCGCCGAAGCGCGCGCTGAGTTTGCCGATGAGCCCGCCCTGCACCACCACACCCATCAAGCCCAGATAGGCGAACAGGTAGCCGCATTCGCGCTGGTCTAAATGGTAGCGATGTTTCGCCAGCAGCACGAAGGTCGACTCGAGATTAGCGATGGCGAAGACAGCCGCGAACAGCACCACAGCCAGTAAGCCCACATGGGGTATCGCTAGCACGCGCGGCAGGTCACGTAGGGGCAGGGCATACCAATCACCCGTTCGTCGCCGGTGTTCAGGCGGTAGGCTTTCGGGAAGCCGTAGAAACGCACTGAACCAGTTCGCCGCTGACAGCAGGGCGCCGCCGAGACCGATGGCAAAATTGCCGCCCCATGCGCCCAAAATACCACCGACCGCAGGTCCCAAAATAAAACCGACGCCAAACGCCGCGCCAATTAGCCCCATCGCGCGGGTGCGTTCTTGCGGGGGCGTAATGTCGGAGAGGTACGCCTGCGCGGCAGACAGATTGGCAGCCGTAATACCCGCCAGCAGCCGCGACAGGAAAATCATCCAGGCATCCTTCGCCAAGGCGAACAGCACATACGATAACACGGAGCCAGCAATGCTCACCAGAAGCACAGGGCGTCGTCCCACCCTGTCAGACAACCTGCCCCAGAAGGGCGCAAACAGAAACTGCATCAGCGAATAGATAGCTTGAATCATGCCGATGAAGGCAGGGGTCGCATGGAAGGCGTCTGCATAGTACTGCAGCTGGGGAATGATAAGCCCAAACCCAAGCAGGTCCAGAAAGATGGTAAAGACGATCACTGGTCTGGCGGATTTCAATCGGTTCGGCACCACCCGGTCCTCCACACGAAGATGACAGCACGTTGGAATCTTACCCCAGCGTGTTCGGAGGGGGCAAGAGTATCGGTGTCGCACGGCTGAACTAAAGCCTGCGGCTACACTCCCCCAGCACAACTTGACATCTGGATGAAAAGAGTGTATAATGAACGTGAAAATAGGAACGAATACTATTTGTAACAGGCAAACGGATGAGGAACACGCGGCAGAGACAGGTTGTGCTGGATATTGTTCGGAGCACCAGCACCCATCCCACCGCGGACTGGGTGTATGAACAGGCACGTCAAATCATCCCCAATATCAGTCTGGGTACCGTTTATCGCCTGCTAAACCGTCTGCACGAGGAGGGGCTGGTGGCTCACGTGGATGTGGGGGGCCGAAAATCCCGGTTCGACGGCAACCCCGGGGACCATCAGCATATCGTCTGCGAAAAGTGTGGACGTATTGTGGACGTACCGGATGTAATCGATGCCTCAACGACACAGCGTATAGAGGAGATAACAGGCTTCCGTGTGAGCACGCATCGGGTGGACTGGTTTGGCGTGTGTCCGGAGTGTCAGGCGCAATCCACCAGATAACGGCATCCTGATTGTGAAAAGGAGGAGGTTCACATGCAACAGCAAGAGACCGTCTATTGCTGCAAGGCGAAAGTGGGCAAACCTGCCCCTGATTTCACCATGTTTACCACTGCCGATATGGACAAGCTCTAGTCGAAGGTTTCACTCTCGGACTATCGCGGCAAGTGGCTGGTGCTGTTCTTCTACCCGCTGGACTTCACCTTTGTGTGCCCCACCGAAATCACCGCGCTCTCCGACCGTTACGAAGAGTTCGTGGCGCTGGGGGCGGATGTGCTGGGGGTGTCCGTCGACTCCGTGTATTCGCACCGGGCTTGGATTAACACCCCGCGCGAGAAGAACGGCATCGCCGGCTTGAAGTTTCCGCTGGCTTCGGACATCACGAAGCAGGTCTCGCGTGACTACGGTGTGCTTGTCGAAGAAGAAGGGGTTTCGCTTCGCGGACTGTTTATCATTGACCCTGACGGCATCCTGCAGTACGCGGTCATCCACAATATGAACGTCGGGCGCAGTGTCGACGAGACCCTGCGGGTGCTCGAGGCATTGCAGACCGGCGGTCTTTGCCCTGCGGATTGGAAGCCCGGGCAGAAGACTCTGGCGCCCGGAGGCTAATTATGCCGCTGCGAATCGGCACGCCAATGCCTGACCTGAAGGGCGTCACCGGCTGGCTGAACGGAGAACCCGACTGGGAGGCTCTGCGGGGCAACCCGGTGCTCGTGTATTTCTGGTCGGTGAGCTGCCATCTCTGTCACGAGAACATGCCGAAGGTCAACCAGTGGCGCGACCTGTACGCCCCCGTCGGGCTAAAGGTCATTGCCATCCACATGCCCCGTGCAGAATGGGAGACGGATGTGGAGACCGTTCGGCAAAAGGCTCTGGATCTGGGTATCACCCAGCCCTGCGGCATCGACAACCTGCACCAGGTAGCAGAGGCATATGAAAACCAGTGGGTACCCGCCTACTATCTGTTCGACCGGGAAGGCAATCTGCGCGGGCGAACCGCAGGCTACGCCGGTTTGACGATGCTGGAAAACGCGCTGAAACGTCTTTTCGAGACCCAGTGACCGGCAGGTGGCTGCAATGCCCCCTGCTTCTTTGTGTTATAATTTCCTCCTGGAGAGCCATGAAACCCAAACACGTGTCCATATACGTCCATATACCGTTTTGCGCCCGGCGGTGCCCTTACTGCGACTTCAACACCTACGCGTGGCGCGGCAGCATTGTGCACGACACCCTGCAGGCGATATGCTCTCACATTGAAAGCACCCATGCAGGGGATGTCGTGGTACCGACCATCTTTTTCGGCGGCGGCACGCCCTCTTTCCCAGACCCCGAGGGCATTATCCGCATTCTGGACACCATCCGCTCGCGGTTCAACGTGCTACTGGATGCAGAAATCAGCATTGAGGCGAACCCCGGAACGACAGACCGTGCACGCTACGCCACACTGCGCCGGGCAGGGTTCAATCGGCTCAGCCTGGGGGTGCAGGCGTTCGACGACCGGCTGCTGCACGCGCTCGGGCGCATCCATACCGCCAGCGAGGCGATAGGCTCCTTTGAAGCCGCCCGACAGGCGGGGTTCGAGAACATCAATGTCGACCTGATGTTCGCCCTGCCCGGTCAGACCATGCAGCAGTGGCAACGTACTCTGCGCGTGGCAATCAGTCTGCAGCCGGAACACATCTCCTGCTATTCACTGACCATCGAGCCGAATACGCCCTTCTATACCCTGCACCGACGCGGACATCTTAACCTGCCTGACGAGGAAACCGACCTGCGCATGTACCTGTATGCCATCCGTGCCCTGACCCGCACCGGTTACGAACACTATGAAATCTCTAACTTTGCCAGACCGGGCTACCGCTGCAGGCACAATATCGTGTACTGGCTGAACGAGGAATACCTCGGTTTTGGTCCGGGCGCGGTATCGTATCGGCAAGGCGTACGCTGGAAATGCCTGAGCAACCCGCGCCGCTACATACAGGCGGTACGGGATGGGCTTCCACTGGTAGAGGAGGAGGAACGTCTGGATGCCTGTGCCTCTCTGGGCGAGACCATCATGCTGATGCTTCGCCTGCGTGAAGGCGTAAACGTGAGGGCAGTAGAAGAACGATACGGTGTGAACCTGGCGCAGCGTTACGCACACCAGATAAAGCGACTACGGCGACTGCGTCTGCTGGAGGTCACCCCCGAACGCTGGCGTATTACTCCCAAAGGCTTGCCAATAGCGAACACTATCTGTGCGGGGTTTCTGTGATGAGCGCAGAGTGCGTTCGCCTGAAGGAAGGACAGGCTCATTTCGTGGTGCCTCCAGGACTCTTCTTCAACCCCCGTGCTCGCCTCGCCCGGGATTTCGGCGTGCTTGCGCTGCGTGCGGAGGCAGACCTACAGGAACGACGTCTGCATGTCGTGGACCTCATGGCAGGCGTTGGCACCCGAGGCATCCGCTACGCGCTGGAGGCGCCCGTAGAACGCATTGTGCTGAACGACGGAAACCCCGCCGCCGTGGAGGCGATACGCCAGAACCTGAGTTTGAACGCTAACCCCCCCGATATACATGTAGAAGTCACGTGCGAGCAGGTTCATCGGCTGTGCTACGCCATGCGCTTGCGGGATGAGCATTTGGACTGGGTGGACCTGGACGCTTTCGGCAGTCCCGCCGTTTACTGGCATGCGGCGTCGCTGGTACCTCGTTGGGATGGCGTGTTGTATCTGACTGCAACGGACATGGCGGCGTTGTGCGGCAAGTTGCGCGAGCCTGCCGTTCGCCACTACGGGGCGGTAACGCGCCCATGGGAGTGCGCCGATGAAATTGGGGCACGCGTGCTTATCGGTGCGCTTCAGCAAAGCGCGGGCGAACGCGGGCTATATTACGACCCGCTGTTTGTGCTGGACGAGGGCTACGCGATGCGCATTGCCGTGCGACTGCGATACGGTTCCTCTCAATTCCCTATCCAGCACATTGGCTGGCTGGCAAAGTGCATGAATTGCTTCAGCCAGACGACCCTGCCCCTTCATGTCACGGTAGGCAGATGCCGTGTGTGTGATAGCGAAGACGTGCAATGGGCGGGACCGCTGTGGACGGGCCCACTCTACGACCGCGAGTTCCTGCATCTGATGAGTGTGGAAGCACGCAAAGCTGGGCATCAAGCGGTCCTGCGCTTGCTGAGGCTAATGGCTGACGAAGCCGACTCGCCCGTGGGTTATTACGCTGCACCCGAGTTGGGCAAGCGCGCCCGTCTCGGTCACTTGCCGCCGGTGGACGCGCTGGTGCAGCGACTGCGTCAAGAGGGTTACGTGGCGTCGCGCACGCATTTTGAGACTGCAGGCTTCAAGACCAGCGCCCCCTACCCCATCATCCAGCGCATCGCTGAGCAGCTGCAATAACAGAACTGTTCTGAAAAATAGTTTTTGGCTGGCGATGTTGACAAAAGCGAGGTACGCATCTAAGATATACCTGAGAGAGTTTTCAGGGAGGTGCCCGTCCATGCTTCGCAACAAGCTTTGTCCGGCTGTTGTTTTGTTGGTCTTCGCCATATCGCTTCAGGCGCACTCGACGCCCCTGAGAGTGCCGGTATCGCCCTCAGCCGCGCAAGAGGCTCCTATCGCGGAGTATCGCGAGGGTTGGGTGCGGGTGAAACTGCGCCCGCAACTGGTGCAAGCAGCACAGAACACGCTATCCCCAAGTGGCCGCTTATCGGCACTGGCGGTAGCCGTGCAGCCAGTGCTGGACAGCATCCCTGCCCTCAAAGGGGCAAGCGTAGAACGCACCATAGAACGACTCGGCTGGGCAGTGTTGCGCCTGCCGAAGGACATACCGGTGTCACACGCGGTAGACCTGCTGAAGAGACGGCCAGAGGTGCTATATGCAGAGCCCGTGTATGTCGTGCGCACCCTGCTTCCCGAACCAAACGACCCGAAGTTCCGCGCTTACGAGGACGGCTGGCTGTCGGGAATACCCAACCTGTATCCGACGCTCTGGGATATGCACATCATTCAGGCATACGAAGGCTGGCAAATCTATCCCAATCGGTATTACACTGCCGCCAACAAGCCGCGTAATGCCATCCGAATCGCCGTCATCGACAGCGGCATAGACCCCTACCACCCCGATTTCAAGAACGCGGGTGGCAGCAGTACCGACTCCGCCTATGGCGGACAGATCGACTGGAGTTTGGGCTGCAGTATCTTTGGGGGTGTCTACGACCCCGATTTCACCGACGAAAACGGGCACGGTACGCATGTCGCGGGTATTGCGGCAGCCGCAGTCAATAATGGCGAGGGCGTGGTAGGCGTGGCATACAACGCACAGATAGTGCCCATCAAGATCATCGATGCGTCCGGCACGGGTGAGGATACAGACCTAGTAGAAGCCCTTATTTACTGCGCGGATAACGGAATACCCATCATCAACATGAGCCTGGGCACAACGAGTTATCCGCAGATCCTGGCGGATGCGGTGAATTACGCCTATTACAAAGGGTGCATCCTGATTGCCGCGGCTAACGAGTCGGGCCGGGGTGGCGGCAACATCGGCAACATCTACCCTGCCGCCCACAGCAAGGTGCTTGCCGTTTCGCCCACAGGCATTCTGGACGATTTCCCAAGTTCCCTGTACGCTGGAACCGGAGATTACATTGGCATCAGCGCCCCCGGTGGCAGCGTGCTGGTGGTAATAGATGATGACGGCTTGTTGTGGCCGGAACCTTTCGCCATATACTCGACTGCGCCCAGTTACCCCGTCCCCTTGCCCGATGCTTTCGGCGAGGAGTTCTACATGTATGGTCACCAGGTTGGCACCTCCATGGCGTGTCCGCATGTCGCGGGGCTGGCAGCACTGTATGCGGAGTATAAGGGCATCACGGTTAACACGCCCGGTGGTAATCTGCAGGTGTGGCGTGCCATCCAGCGCGGCGCAGACAATGCGCAGGGGCGTGCGGACGGCGGCTGGGTGCCCAGTTACGGTTTTGGACGTATCAACGTGCGCCAAACCTTGCTGGAACAGAACGCTCGTAACGCCACCGTCGGCTGCCTGTCGGGTCAGGTTTACTACAACGGTACGCCTGTGCCCGGCGCCCGTCTTGAGGCACGCGCAATGGTCGGCACGACCCGCAGAGTCACCACCGCCCAGGACTACGGCTTGTGGCGTATCCCGAACCTTCCGCCCGGTTACTATCGCGTTAAAGCCACCGCTTTTGGCTACAGTAAAGAATACGAGTGGGTAGAAGTGGTGGCGGGCGCAGATACGCCGGGGGTGGACTTCTGGCTGGGTCCCGTCGATATGCAACCCGACATCACCCCTCCAGAAGCCCCACAGGTGTGGGATGATGGCGCGGTGCAGAGCAGTTTGAGCAGCCTGCGTGCGCGCTGGTGGAGCCGTGATTTGGAAACGGGCATCTTTCGCTACGATGTGGCAATCGGCACCACGCCCGGAGGCACCGATGTCATGAACTGGACAAACGTGGGGATTCGTTCCGAAGCCACCTTCAACGTTAGTCTGGCTCATGGCAAAACCTACTATGTCGCCGTGCGAGCGGTGAACGGCGCAGGCTTGACCAGCGCAATTGGGGTGTCAGACGGTATTCGGGTGATGGTCCCGATAGACCCGCCTGCTCAGCGACCCGGCGGCGGAGGACGACGACCCAAAGCAACCAGATAGGAGATTGAACATTCTGGCGCGAAAATGCGTATTCCTTTATGGAGCATCAAGGAGAAGGAGTCAGGTTCCATGAGACTAAAGTTTTTCACCTGCCTGCTGGCGGCAGGCGCGTTGCTGGCAAGCGTTCCCACCTTCGCGCAGGATGTTCAAACCATCCTAAGCAAGGTGGCAGCTGTTTACCAGAATGCGAAGAGCTATCAGGCACAGGCATCGCTGACCGAGACCCGCCAGATGGGCGGACAACAACAGAAGTCAACGAGCACCATCTCTACTAAGTACAAAGCCCCGAACAAGTTGGTTACCATCGTGCAGGGTCGTGAGAGCATGCAGGTGTATAGCGATGGCAAAACGATGTACCTCTACTTCCCAGAGAAGAAGCAGTACATGAAGAGGACTGCCCCGGTTTCCCTAGCCCAGCAGCCGGGTATGAGCGGCATCGGCTCCGCCGACCCATCGCAGATTGGCCCCCAGCTGCAGGCGATATTTGGTATGGATGGCAAGAAGCTGCCAGACCGCAACGTGGGGGGCAAGCCGGTGTTCGTGCTCCAATCAACCCGCTCTGGGCAGACGCCAGATGGGAAAGGCGCGTTCAGTATGAAAGCGACCGCCTTTATCGATAAGGCGACTTACATGCTGCGTCAGATTACGCTCGAAGCTTCTCAGAGTCAGGGGGCTCAGAAGGTAGCTCAGATCATCAATTTCACTGTTCTGTCCCAGCAAATTAATCCCAAATTACCGGATTCGGTGTTCACCTTCAAGCCACCATCGGGAGCGAAGGAAATCAAGGCTGAGGGGATGCCTGGTGCGCCCGGGATGCCGAGATAAGCTAGCCTCTTGGGCTATTGCGCTGCCTGAGAACTGCCCACTGTGTCAACGCGAGCGGGGAAGCACGAAGCAAGCTACGCCACAAGATACAGGTCTGCTTGGCATCTTCCCTTGCCCGCGGTGACAGGTTCAAGTAGCAGCCCAATTGCCTACCAGCTCGCCTTGCGAGGAATAAGCGATGCGCGTGTTGCTCTTGTCCAAAGCTGCTGTCCGCGCTGTTTATCACCGGCAATACGAGCATATCGCCTCCCAGCCTGAGGTGGAGCAACTGACAGTGGTGGTTCCTCCTTACTGGAACGAGCCACACGTCGGACGGCTGATACTGGAACAGGTACATCCCCGCAACTACACGCTGAAAGTAAGTCCCCTGCGGTGGAACGGACGGTACCATCTTTACTACGCCCCACGACTGCCCCGCCTGATTCGCGAATTTCGTCCTGACCTCGTGCATCTAGATGAAGAGGTGTATAATTTTGCGACCTTTCACGCGGCACTGGCGGCGCGACGCATCGCTTCGGACACCGTTGCCTTTTGCTGGCAGAATATCTATCGCCGTTACCCTCCACCCTTCTGCTGGTTTGAGAAGATTCTGGCGCGGATACTCAGCGGCGTGATTGCTGGAAATGCCGACGCTGCTCACGTATTACACCGGAAGGGATTCCGCATCCCGATAGCGATTATCCCGCAGTACGGGGTGGACACCGAAACTTTCACGCCAGCCAATCCTGCTGCCAAGCCACCGTTTCGTGTGGGCTATCTGGGAAGGCTGGTTCCCGCCAAAGGGATAGATGTGCTGCTGGAGAGCCTGCGGCAATGCCCTGACAGCTGCGAGGCATGGATCGGCGGAGAGGGAAACATTTCTCTGTGGAAAGCGCAGGCGGAGAGGCTGGGCATCGCCCACCGCATACACTGGGTGGGGGCTGTCCCCTCCACACAGGTGCCCGCATTCCTGCAGACACTCCACTGTCTGGTGCTTCCCTCACGCACCACGCCGCGCTGGAAAGAGCAGTTTGGCAGGGTGCTGGTGGAGGCAATGGCATGCGGCTTGCCCGTCATCGGTTCCAACAGCGGTGAAATACCGCGCGTCATCGGTGAAGGAGGATTTGTGTTTCGAGAAGGAGATGCACAACAGCTGGCACAACATATCCGCACGCTTTCGGAGCAGACGGAGATGTGGAAGGCGCTATCCTGCGCGGCGAGGGAGCGCGCCGTACGGCATTTCAGCATGGAAAAGGTGGCGGCGGGGTACGTGGCATTCTGGGAGTCGGTGTGTAGCACCCCTCGCAAACCGTTGACTTCAGCCGCCGACAGCGGGTAATCTAGGGAGGCAAACCAAATTTGTTGGAGATGGAGATGATAGAAACCCGATTTGTCGTTTCGCTGCCCGATGTAGCCAATCAGGAAGACCGTCGGCAGGTGCCTATTCCCCGGGTGGGCGTGCGAGGAGTACAGCTTCCGGTCCAGATTGCCAGTGAGAAGAACGGTGCCTTTCACACCGTCGCGTCGGTGGACTTCGCGGTATCCCTGCAGCATAACAAGAAGGGTACGCATATGAGCCGGTTGATGCAGATACTGGACGAGACGGCTCAGTATCCCCTCACTCTGGAGGAACTGCAACGGATGCTGGACCGCGCCCGTAACTTGCTGGACGCCGACCGTGCCGAAATAACTATGCGGTTCAAGTATTTCCTGCGCAAACGTGCTCCCATCACAGGTGTCGCAGGCTGGCTGGATGCCGATGTCGAATGGGCGGTGACCCTGGATAACGGCAGTGTAACACGGCTGGTGAGGGTGAATATGCCGGTGAAATCGCTGTGTCCCTGCAGCAAACAGATTGCGCTCTACGGCGCACACAATCAGCGTGCCTACATCCGCGTTGAGCTCGAGCTGTTACCTTCTACTCGCAACTTAGATGTGGAAGAGCTCTGTACGCTTCTGGAGGAACAGGGCAGCAGTCCGTTGTATCCTGTACTTAAGCGACCCGATGAGAAATACGTCACGGAATCCGCATACGACAATGCCAAATTCGTGGAGGACATGCTGCGCGACTCGGTACTGGCGTTGAGGCAGCTACCGGGCATACGGCGGTTTGAGGTGGAATGCGAATCGGTAGAATCCATACACAACCACAACGCCTTTGCCGCAACAGAGGAGTGGCTTTCACCTCTGTAATCATCCTTCTGGCTGCCGTCGTCGGGGGAGCAGATGCAGATACCGTACAACCGTCTCCCCCGACTATACTAACCTCTCCTCAACCCGCTGGGTTCGACAGCCTGACGCTGAAGCCTCTTGCTGCAAATACTGCGGCCATTGTACTCACCCCACCCTGGAACCGGCAAAACACTGCCCTAACCGACCCCCGGTATGGCTGGCAGTTCACCGTCGCCTGCTACGGTTACTTCCGCACCGAACATCTAAAACAGCCGGAGCTGCGCTTTCGCGTATACGCTCAGCAAGCCGAAGACCTGCCTGTCGTCCAGAACGTTTGTCGTTTGCTTCTCCGACTGCAGGAAATCGCGTGGATGAGGCTGCGTCTTCAGGTGAACCTGCAAGGTGAGCGTGTGCTCAACGTCTGGCTGTGCCGACAGGGCAACTCTGGCGGCGAGCAGTGGCGAAACAATCTGTATGTCTACTCGATTCAGGAGATTCGTGAACCGCTGGAATGGCTGCGCGAAGTGGCACATGAGTTTTCGCACGCTCTGATTCCCGGTATCACCGGCTACACCGCGCCTGAACCATGGGCGAACGGCTACATGGGGGAACGTCTATTCATGACGTGGCTGGAACCGCTTGTGCAAAGTGGACTGCTCTTACCTGAAGACACCTGTGGTACCTCGGTTGCTGAGGTGCGCCGCTTTGTGAACCAACGCTGCGTGCCCCTGCGCAACGTCTGGTTAACCACCGGGTTCCCAGAAAAAGACTTCAGACGAACAGACGCCGGTGGGATGGGGACGCTCATTGGGCTGGTGCTGTACATCGACAGCGTGTACGGCAGTTCCATGCTTCGGGCGACCTTTGCGCGCCTGGCTGAGCCACAACCCATCGCATTGTGGAAGGCGTTTACCGAAGCCGTCAGCGATTCCGATGAGGTGCAAATGACCCCTCTCAACGGAAAGGCACAGGTATGGCTTCCCGCCGGGACATGGCGTGTCGAGACGGAGGACAGGAGAGCATCTTTACAACAGGGTAAAGCCATCTGGCGGGTGGCGCAGCCCGTCTGGCGTTTGCCCCGAAGTGGTTGGTATCTGCTGCAGAGCAACTTGCCCGTTCGCCTCTTGAGGCAAGATGGCTCGTCTTCGGGGTGACCACAGCATTCGGCTGAGCCGTTGCGGCAGGCGCAGGCTTAGCGTCCCAGTGGCATGGACTCCACAGGCGGCGGCGTGCTGACGGGCGGAGTGGCGGTAACCGTGACCTTCACGCTTTTGGTCACCACGTCTCCGGAGTTGTTGATTGCGGTGAGCGTGTAAGTGGTATCTTGGGTTGGCGTAATAACGGTCTCTCCCTGCGGAGGCACTTCACCTATCCCGTTGTCGATGATGACACGGGAGGCTGCCTGTACCCGCCACCTCAAGGTAGCGCTACCACCGGCAGTAATCACGGATGGCTCTGCCTTGAACTCCAGCACCTCGAGCGCGTTGGGGTCGCGCACTTGGACCGTGAGCTTCTTTTCCACCTTGCGCCCGGCGGTGTTGATGGCAACCAGCGTGTAGGTCGTTGTCATGGCAGGTGTGTCGCGCACAGAGGTGAGCAGCGGGTTCAGTTCTCCGATAGGGCTGAGCAGCAACTTCGCCGCGTTTTGCACCTGCCAGCTGAGTGTCACGGGCTCTCCCTTGGTCACTTGGGCTGGCTCCGCTTTGAAAGAGACTATTGCGGGCGGAGGCGGCTCTGGCGCAGGTTGGACGGTCAGTACCACCTTTTCTTCCGCCACCCCACCCCTTCCGCGAGCCACCAGATGGTATGTTGTCGTCTGCGCAGGGAGAACCTGTCGGCTGCCAGCGTTCTCCTTGACCACGCCGATGTCGGGAGTAATGCTGATTTCAGAGGCGTTTGCCACATGCCATCGGAGCACAGCGGTACCACCCTGTTGAATGACTGGAGGGTCTACCGCAAACTCCAGTATCTCCACAGGCTTGGGACGGGTCCACGCCCACGCCCCAAGCATCAGCAGTAGCAAAGCCAGCACACTCACCGTTACGGGTGAGACCAGTGGACGGGTGTATAACTGCCCCTGCGTATGCACTGCCACATAAGCATTGTCCACACAACGCGCAGTGACGGTGAATGAGGCAATCTGGCTACGCCCTATCATCGCGCGATGGGATGGTTCGGCACTCAACACCACCGTCTCCGACGCCCCCGCTTGTAAACTCAGAACCTCGCGCTCAAAAGTGTAAACCCCTACATCGTCAGAGTCGTTGGCGTATAGCCTTACGTCCAGCGGGGTATTGCCCAAGTTGTGAACAGTGACCTCGAACTCCGTAACGGGTTTCCAGTAGGTACACACACCGCGGCGAGGATACAGTTCCACCGACAGGGCGGCAAAGGGCTCGACCACTAACGTTACCGGCGCGAGAGCGGTATCGCCTGTTTCCAACGAACGCGCTCGCACGACGAAGGGATATGCCCCTGCGGTACTTTCACTGCGCCTCGGTATTTTCAGCAGTATCTTCTCAGTGCCTTGCGAACGGGGTTGCAATACCACAGTGGGCACCGGTATAGCTACCCACTCGTAGTCCAGCCCTTCCACCTCGAGACCGATGGTATCAGGTTGTTCCGAGGTGTTCACCAGTTCTACTTGTAGTTGCGCTGTGCCCCCCGGCTCTATTTTGATCTCGTCGTGCGAGAGCTTAATTTCTATCGTGGTGCTGGCAGGCATAAAGGCAACTCCTTAAGTGCCGAGATAAGCGAAGAGACAAAAACAACAGCAGGACGCTGCATTGACCGTCAGGCACTGTCCTCCACCGCAATTATACGGGACTGCAAAGCCAAAAATCAAGCGTCTCAGAAGCCTACAGGGAACGAGAACCCCCCTGCGCCAGAGGAATGGAACAGAGCATCCACTACAGTCCGCAGGGTGCCTGTGCACAAGAAAAGCATGATTCCGAGTATTACACCTAACGCGACCGCTAAGCTATACCAGCCCGTGCCTCCTGCCCTCCTGCCGAAACTGGCAGCAGCCAACGGGGCCAAGGGAAAGCACAGCAGAAAGAAAAATGCGCTTACCTGGTTCAATACCTTGAACGGTACCGCCAACAAATAAATCGGCAGGCAGAAGAGAAACGTGATGGAAGCGGTGTAAGCAGCCAGCAACGCCGATGCCACGACCACTGCCATCCACGGGCGCACCCGCAGGAAGGACAAAGCGAAAACACGCGCCGGTATGTCCGTGAACGTCACGGGAGGTTCGACACCAGATACGGGTTGCAGGCTGCGCCGGCTCAACTCATCCAGAATTGCGCGATACCGCTCCGGATACTGCAGGACGTCGATATGGAAATACACATCCTGCAGCTCCTCATCGCTACAACGGGCGAGCATCTGCCGATATTCCCATAGCGCGCGCCACGATTCCGATTTGTGCGTAGCGGTGTGACTCATGGTACTTTCATTTTACGATATAGACGGCTCGCAGGTCAATTGCCGCAAGGAATCTTGTGCCGATTCTCGAAACTATGGTCTGAAACGTTTAAGAGGAGGCGAAGCGATGCGACTGTGGGTAGCTCTGTGCTTGCTGGCAGTCACCCTGCCCGCTGGAAGCGCACCCAATATGCTCTTGAACGGCGACTTCGAGAAGGGGGGAACCGGCTGGTCGCTGCCTGGCGAGGCTCAAATAGTTAGCGAAGGCGCCCGACAAGGGCGCAACTGCCTGCGTATCTCCACCAGTTCCCCCGGTTGGACCATAGCCGGACAGGACTGCCTGCTGCCAGCGGGCACGAAGCGTGTGCGGCTGTCCGGCTGGATGCGCACGCAGGACGTGAAGATGGGCGCAAACCCGTGGGAGAAAGCCCGTCTGCAGGTCACCTTTTATAACGCGAGCGGTGAACTGGTCGCTGGCTACCCGCCGGGCTTCGACATCGATGGCACCACTGACTGGACGTTCTATACCCGCGACTACGCGGTGCCTGCCGGTGCGGTGCGCGTGTCTCTCATCGCTGGTCTGCACAACGCAACCGGCACCGCGTGGTTCGACGAATTACGACTGGAGGCGTTCGACATGCAAAACAACCCCCTTCAACCCACCACCGAATCGCGCACCGATACCCGCGAGTGGTATCCGCTGGACAGCTCGCCCGACGATTACAGCAAACCCGCTGTCGTAGACCTTTCGCGCTATCTGCACCGTCCCGCGGGCAAACATGGCTTTGTGACGGTCAAGAACAGCAAGTTTGTGTTCAAAGACGGTACGCCCGTGCGCTTCTGGGGCGTCAACATCGTGGCGGGCAATGTGTTCATGGATAAGACCACCGCGGAACGCACGGCGGCGCGTTTGGCGAAGTTCGGATGCAATATGGTACGCCTGCACCACATGGATGCCAGCTGGGCGCAACCCAATATCTTCGGCAACCATCCCACCAGCACGCTGAACCTCTCGCCAGAGATGCTGGACCGGCTGGACTACTTTATCTACCAGTGCAAACGGCACGGCATCTATATCTACATGGACCTGCTGGTGCATCGCAAGTTCCAGCGGGATGACGGCGTGCGCGACTGGGAGACACTGGAAAACGGCGCGAAAATCGCCGCCCACTATAACCGTCGGCTGATCGAACTGCAGAAGAAATATGCACACGACCTGCTTACCCACTACAACCCCTACACAAAGACGCGCTATGTGGACGAACCCACTATCGCCATGATGGAGATTATCAACGAAAGCACACTGTTCTGGGTGGGAGGCTACAGCGCGCTGCCACCTTCCTACATTCAGGAGATAAACGACCTGTTCACCAAATGGTGTAATCAAAAGGGCATCAGCCGACCGCAGGGCAGCGTGCCCGACCTGCTGCGCCAGAAAAACCCCACCGTGGGTCGGTTCCTGTATGAGGTGCAGACGGAGACCTTCAAGGAGATTTACGACTACCTGCGCTCCATTGGGGTGAAGGTGCCCATCGCGGGCAGCAACCACTGGGAGAACTGGATCGGCGATGTGCTCTCCAACGCACAACTGGACTATATCGACCGGCACGCTTACTGGGACCATCCGCAGGGTGGCTACTCTCCCACCAACCGTTTCAACAACAGTCCAATGGTGAAACAGCCGGCAGGCTCCACCATCACGTGGATGGCACGCCAGCGGGTAGAGGGTATGCCTTTTGTCGTTTCGGAGTGGAACAACTGCTGGATGAACGAGTGGATAGCGGAAGCGCCTGTGCTGATGGCGGCGTACGGGTCGATGCAGGACTGGGACGGGCTGCTGCAGTTCGATTATACAGGTGGTGACTGGGCGCCGCGCATGGCGGGCAGCTTTGACGTGGGCAATAAGCCGCACATCATGGCGGCGCGCATCCCCGCCGCGCTGGTGTTCCTGCGCAACGACGTGCCCCCCACGCCCAGCACCTATATCTACTCGTTCAAGGACGCGGACGACTGGCTGTTGCGACCGATGGGCGACATCGTGCCCGGCGGGCTGATGCTCATGCAGCGTGTCGCCTGCAAGAAGGATGCTCCACAGAGCCCCTTACCGGATGTTCCGAACGACAACTTTATCAGCCAGCACAATCTTCTGCAGTGGAGCCGAGACGGCGTGTTGACGATAAACGCTCCACGCACGCAGGGGGCGGTCGGCTTTATCGGCGGTAAGACACTGGACTGCCAGAGCGTCCGCATCGAAGCGCAAACGCCGTTCTGTCAGGTGGTGGTCACCAGCCTGGACGACCAGCCACTGGCACGCTCCAGACGCCTGCTGCTCACAGCGGTCGCACGGGCGGAGAATACGGGGCAGGTGTATAACCCATCGCGCACCTCCCTGCTGGACGAAGGTAGACCGCCGATCCTGCTGGAACCGGTCAAAGCTGCTGTCACCCTCAAGGGCATTCGCGCAGCAAGGGTGCATATTTTAGACCATCACGGCAGGCGTACGGGCAAAACCCTGCCTGTGACGAACGGTACGTTTACCATCGGCAATGAGAAGACCTTCTGGTACGAGATAGAGGTGGCTCCAGCCGCTCGAAGGTAAGGTATTCACACTGGCGTGCGTCAGGACGGCTTGACCTGTCCTCCATGAGGCACGCCAGTGGCACTTCCGCGGTCTTGATTGTGCGTCGGACCGAATGCCCCCAAACGGTGCAACTACATTGGCAGCGAACACTCCTTCCCACCCTTGACACTCCAGCAGCAACAGCTTTATGATATGGACAAACCCATCAAGGCAGAGAGGGTTCGGTATGGCAGTACGGGGTATGTGGTTGTCTCTTTTGCTGTGTTGCGTAATCGGTTACGCAGACGCGGCGGAGATGCCCGTTCTCGAACGATTGCTGAACGGCGCGAAACTGGGTGCGCATACCGCCACACGCAGCGACCAGCGATTTGCCACCATTCAGCCCGGTCAGCCTGTCGGGCAGACCTTCGTGGTGAGCGAGCAGTGCGTGGAGGTCTTCCGCATCGCGATATGGCAAGCCTTCTGGCACGAGACTTGGCAGCCTGACGAAATATTGGTGATGACCCTGTGGGACAGCCCGCAGAAGCGAACCTCCTACGGCAGGTGCGCTATCCCCTACTCACGTCGCATGTGGGAAGGCGCAGTGCCGATGTTCACCCTGGAGGCGAAGGTGCAGCCGGGGCGCAGCTACTATTTCGAACTGAAGGTCGAAACCGAGCCGTTGCGTCCGGCAGAGGTGCCGCGCGAGTGGACGCTGAGCGGCGAGCGACCCGGCTTCGCTGGAGGCGACAGGGTGCTTGCGGGTATCGGTACTGCCACCGATGACTATCCTAACGGTCAGGCATACGTGGGTGGCGCGCCACAGGAATACGACCTCTGGTTCGAGATACACGAGATACATCAGGTGGACCGTGACGCCCTCTACCGGGAGGCGTTTCGCCCCTTCAACCTGCAATACCCGCCTCTTCAACCTGTGCGCGAGGCGGTGGAGCGTGGGGACTGGCAAGAGGCGGTTCGACAGCTGGTGGCGCACTTCGAGTCGCGCGAGGACCTCATCCCCGCGGAGATTCGCGAGCCTCGCTTCAATCCCGATTTCGACACCCGCGAGGCAGACCTCGCTGCCGAACACAAAGTGCTTCTGCCCGATGGGACGACGGTGGACCTGGGTGCGCACTGGAGCCACTACACCCTTTGGCCCGAGCGCGGCGGTGTGGGACTGACCCGTGCGGGCTTGCGCCGCGCGCTGGCAGCAGGATACGCCAACACCGGCAACGAGAAGTACGCCCGTGCCTTCAGCGACATGCTGTACCACCTCTTTCAGCAGTGTCCCTCCCCCCTCAAGGCGGGCGTGTGGAAACCCGACCAGAAGATACCCGGTGCGCTGCCGCCCGGACTGGCGGGGGGATCGATGTGGTCTGCCCTGTCCATTGGCGCGAGGCTGGGACACGCCCTCACCTACTACGGCAGGTTCGTGCGCTCCCCGAACTTTCCCCTCGAAATCCGCGCGGCTTTCATCTTCAACCTCGCGGAGATGGCGGAAGTTCTGGAGCGGATGGAGGCTGGAGGCAACTGGGAAACGCAGATGGCAGATACTCTCGTGGAGCTGGGAATGGTCTATCCGGAGTTCGACGGCGCGAAGAGATGGCTTCAGCAGGGCGTGCAGCGACTGATTGAAAACGCACTCACCACCGTGCGCCCCGACGGGGTGCTACAAGAACCCACTACGGGCTACCATCTGCTGGTGATGGGCAGGTATCGCAACCTCATCGCCCAATCGCGCCAGCTGAACGTGCAAATCCCGCCAGAGATGGTCTCGCTGACCGAAAAGATGCACGAATACGTGATGTACTCCACCCTGCCCGACGGGACGTTGCCAATCTGGGGCGACGGGAATCCGACCATGCGACCGGACATGCTCTCGCAGGCGGCGCACCTGTTCGCACGGGAGGACTTCCGTTACGTGGGCACAGGGGGCAAGCAGGGCAAACCGCCCGCCAAAACATCAATGGGCTTCCCTCACGGCGGTTTCTTCTACATGCGCAACTCCTGGCAGCCCGACTCGCACTACATGGGCATTCGCTGCGGACCGCACGGCAGTCACGGACACTGGGACCAGTTAAGCGTCATCGTCGCCGCGTACGGCAATCTATTGCTGATAGACCCCGGCATCCACATCTACGGCACGCCTGAAGCGGAGGAACTGATGCACACCCGATCGCACAACACGGTGACGGTGGACGGACGTCGCACGTCTGCGGGGGGCATCCTCGACTGCTGGACGACTGGCTCTCGGTTCGACTTCTTCGCAGGGAATACCGAAGGCTACCAGGGTCTGGCTGATGTGCGCCACCATCGGCGCATCTGGTTCCTGAAGCCCCATCGCGACTTCGGCGGCTTGTGGGTCATCCGCGACGACGTTACGGGAACAGGCGAACACGAAGCGCAGTTGTGGTTCCGCTTTGACAAGATCGAGGTCAAGACAGACGAATCCCGCAAAGCAGTACGAACCGTCACCGACGCAGGCAACCTGCTCATTCAACCTATCGTTCACGACGACTTGCACCTCACCCTCTCGCAGGGCATCGCTGTTCCGCCGAGGGTGAACAAACTGACCGAAGTGCCTGTTGCTTGCTTCACTCGCAAAGGAAGTTTGCCCTTCGCGTTTATGACCCTGCTGTTGCCCTATCGCGGTGAGACACCTCCTACGGTGAAATCTGCTGCGCTTTCGTTAACTCCGGGCGGAACAGGCGCTTATGCTGTCTGGGTGGAGTTTGGCAAACGTGCTTACCTCCTCTACGGCAACCAGTTAACCGCAGCGCAATCCCTCGATCCCCGCGAGGTAGTCCTTCCCGACCGCACCCGCCTGCAGATACGCGCGGAGAACGCCGTCGTCGAACTGCGTCGGCAGGGCGGCAGGTGGAACCCTGTTGCCCTCATGGGCACGCGGGTGCAGGAACTGCGCCACCAAACGCGAATTTTATGGCGGTCGGAAACCCCTCAGGACACAGTGGAGGTTGACCTCAGGTAGAGTATGACGGAAGCACCACAAGGGGGTAAAGGGTTCCACAGGCGCACACTGCTGTTAGGGGCTGTGCTGTCTGCGGCAGTTGCCTACGTCACCACTTACTCCGACATGGTTGTGAAAGGGATGCAGCTGGGAGTGCTGCAGTTTGCCCCGGGCGCGGTCGGTTCGTTCCTGCTGGTATACGGTGTGGTCAAGGTGTTGCGGGCGTTTGGCAGACTGCGCTGGATGACCTCAGCCGACCTGCTGGTTATCTACCTGATGCTGTTTGCGGCAGTGTTCGTCAGCACGCGCGGCTTTACCGAGAAGCTGATGCCCGCCCCCGTCTACCTGAACTATTATGCCGACCCTATCAACCAGTTTGCGCAACGCTTCATCCCGTACGTCAACCCTGCGCTGGTGGCGTTTGACCCCAAAGGCGAACTGAAACAGCCGGTGGCGGTGGAGTTCTACGAAAGCCTGCGCTCAGGTAGCATCCCCTGGGGCAAGTGGATACGCCCGCTGGCGATGTGGTTTCTGTTGTATCTATTGCTGGCGTGGAGCCTGTTCTGTATCGGCGTGATTCTGCGCCGGCAATGGGCAGACCACGAACGGCTCACCTTCCCTCACACCATCCTGCCGACCCGCCTGCTCGACGAGAGCCTCGCCCAGCAGTTCCTTCGCTCGCCACTGACGTGGATGGGCTTTGCGCTGGCGTTTGTGCCCTTCCTCATCAACGGCATTCACCTGGCAGTGCCGACCTTCCCGCAGATACCTCTGCTCTTCTGGAACGTGCAGAACCTTTTCACCTCGCCGCCATGGAACCAGATGTTCGGCACCAGCATCTTCGTGTCGTTCGCCGCGATGGGCTTCGCTTACTTTTTGCCCAACGACCTGCTGTTCAGCTTGTGGTTTTTCTTCGTGCTGACGCGGCTGGCGGATGTCGGCGCGGCGGCGTATGGCATCGAGCTGCAGAACATGCCCTCGTACCCCACACGCCACTACATCGGCTATCAGGTGGCAGGGGCATACGTGGTTATCGCCTTCGTGTTTGTGCGCAGCGGCTGGGGGTATTATAAGCGCATCGTGCAAAGCGCGTTTGGGAAAGAGCAGATGCCCCTCGTTGGGGAGGTTTTTAGCGCACGTCTGGCGGTTTGGGGACTGCTGGCAGGGTTTGTGGGTATCCTCGCATGGTGCGTCTGGGCGGGGGTCAGCCTCTGGCTAGCCGTTGCGCTGTGGGCAATCTTCCTGTTTGTCACCTGCACGGTGATGGCGCGTAGTGTGGCGGAAGCGGGCTTCCTGATGACCGAAACCTCGTTTAAACCCAGCGACATCGTGGGCATCTTCAGCGCGAAGTCGCTGTGGGGCAATACCAGCTGGACGCACATCGCCTTTCTGGATGCCATCTTTTTCCGCGACCTGCGCGGCATGTTGCTCTCGCTGTTTCTGGATAGCCAGCAGCTGGCTCCGCGGCACGGACTGCGACGGGCTGCGCTGCCCATCCTGTTTGCAGTGGCGATTGTGGTCGCCTTCATCTCTGCAGCTGCCAGCGAGTTGTGGCTGCACTACACGCGCGGCGGCGTGAATCTTTACGGTTATCCTAACGCCAATGTCTCATGGGCGTTCACCGACGCGACAAACGCACTCACGGGCGCGGACAAGCTCACGCCGCCCTCCCCACTCTGGTTCAGCGTGGGCATTGCCGTCACAGGACTGCTCTACTATTTGCGCAACACCTTCATGGGCTTTCCTCTCCACCCGTTGGGCTACGCGCTGTGTCCCTCGTGGACGATGTATGTCATCTGGTTTCCCGTGCTGGTCACGTGGGTGGTGAAGTCGCTGATCCAGCGGTATGGGGGTTACAACCTTTATCTTCGTGCGTTACCCTTTTTCCTGGGGATGATACTGGGCGAGTTCAGTTGCGCCGCGTTATGGGCATTGCTTGCCAGCACGACGGGTCTGCTCGCGCCGGAGTTTCCATGGCCCTGATACGGGCGGTTAAGTCACCACATTCTGCAGATTGCCCTGCAGGAAGGCAGACAGGTTTTGCAGAGTGGTGTCCAGAATACGCTCCACCGCTTCCTGACTGTTGAAGGCGATGTGTGGCGTAAACACCACATTTTCGCGCCGCAGCACCACCTGCGCCTGCACCAGCTGCTTCAGTGTCTGTTCCGCCAGGGGCATCTTCAGCAGCGCGCTCTCCTCGGTAATGTACTCCTCGCCTTCGATGACATCCAGCCCCGCGCCAGCCAGTATCCCCTCCTCCAGCGCCCACAATAGCGCCTCGGTATCCACCACCGAACCGCGCGCCGTGTTGATGAGCAGCGCACCCCGCTTCATTTTGCTTAGCGTCTCGCGGTTCATCAGGTGGTACGTGGCAGGGGTGGCAGGCACATGCAGGGTGACGATATCGGACTCTTTCAACAGGGTGTCCAAATCGGTGTAGGTGAACGCCAACACCTCCGCGAGCAACCGCTGGGGGCGCGCATCATACGCCAGCACCCTCATGCCGAAGCCGCGCGCAATGCGGATGACGTGCAAGCCGATGCTGCCAGCACCCACCACGCCCAGTGTCTTTCCATACAGGTCAAATCCGCGCAGAGCGCGTACCTGATACTCTCCCCGCAGGCTCTGGAAATAGGCAGCGTGCAGCTTGCGTGACAGCGACAGGATAAGCGCAAAGGTATGCTCCGCCACCGTGTTCTCGCCGTAGTGTGGCACGTTACACACCACCACCCCGCGCTCGCGACACGCGTCGATATCGATGTGGTCGTAGCCAGTGGACATCGTAAGCACTAATCGCAGGCGGGGCAGAGCCTCCAGCGTCGTGCGGCTCACCTTCGTGCCAATGAAAACGGCAATGGCGTCATATTGGGCATATGCCTCACACCCATCTGGGGTCAAGGGATGGGGCACGAAGTCCACCTGCACCCTATCGGCGACACCAAGGCGGCGTATGCCTTCTATTAGATATTGCGCCTGCCCGTCGTCTACTTCAAAAAAGCCAGCGCGTATCGTGTCCATACCATCGACGATTATACCCGTTGGAAAACATGCTTTTACCAGTATGACGGTCGCATCGGTAGGCAGGAACGCGCCGCGCGCCCAACGAATGTTGAAAAGGTGTGCCGCTCGATATCGCGCATTGACTCAAAGACTATCGCGCAGGGACTGACAGGATGCGGAGTAGCAAGTGGTCAACAATCACTGAGCAGTAGGTGTCGTTCAAACAGCGAGGGCAAAAGATGGCAGCGGATACGATTCGTCTGGGCATCGTGGGTGCAGGAGGGCGCGGAGCCAGCTTTAAGTCCGCCTGCGATGCGATACCTGGCGTGAAGATGGAGGCAGTCTGTGATGTGGACGAAGCGCGTGCGCGGCGCGTCGCCGAGATAACAGGAGCACCGCAAATCTTCACCGACTATGAGCAGATGCTGGAGAAGGCGGACATCGACGCGGTGATTGTCGCGACCCCGATGCCCCTGCACGCCCCGCAGTCCATCGCCGCGCTCCGACACGATATCCATGTACTCAGTGAAGTGCCCGCTGCGGTCTCAGTGGAGGAATGTAAACAGCTGGTGCAGGCGGTACGAGAGAGCAATGCCGTGTACATGATGGCGGAGAACTACATCTACGCCAAGCCCATTGTGCTGGTGAAAGAGCTGGTGCGACGAGGACTTTTTGGTACCACCTACTATGCCGAAGGGGAATACATCCATGAACTCAAAGAGCTGAACGAACTTACCCCCTGGCGACGCAGGTGGCAGACGGGCATCAACGGCAATACCTACCCGACACACAGCATCGGTCCCATTCTGGAATGGATGCCGGGAGACCGGGTGGTTTCGGTGTGCTGCGCAGGCAGCGGACACCACTACCTTGACCCTCGGGGCGATCTGTACGAGAACGAAGATACCACCATCACCCTGTGCAAGATGCGTTCCGGCGGGCTGGTGAAGTTGCGTCTGGATATGCTGTCCGACCGTCCGCACGCGATGAACGTGTATCAACTGCAAGGCACCGACGGCTGTTACGAATCGGCGCGGGCGCCTGGCGAGCAAGACCGCGTGTGGCTGCGTAGCCTCTGCCCGGACATGAACACATGGCTGCCCTTGCACGAACTGGAAGAGCAGTTCCTGCCGGAAGACTGGAGGCGTCAGGAGGAGCTGGCACGACGCACGGGACACGGTGGAGGCGATTACTTCGTGGTGGCGGATTTCATCAACGCGATACGGGGCGAGCGACCACCCGCCGTGGACGTGCATTACGCGCTGGACATGACCCTGCCCGGCTTGATGAGCCAGATTTCCATCGCGCAGGGCGGACGATGGGTGGAGATACCCGATTCGCGGGTGTGGGGCACAGACGCTGAACCCAAACCGCAGTTGCAGATGGTCTATCCCCCGCACCGCTTCTCGTCCCTGCCGGAACCGCCGATACCGGATGGCTATCGCCTGCGCAACCTCCGTGCGGGCGAAGAAGAGAAATACCTTGCCCTGATGCGCAGGGTGGGCTTCGCGGAACACTGGACGGTCGCTGACGTGCAGCGCTTCATGCGCAACGTACTGCCCGGCGGCTTCTTTGTGGTGGATCATATTGCCACAGGCGACCTGGTCGCAACGGCAATGGCGAACCACTCCCCGAATGAACAACATCCCAACGGGGGCGTGCTGGACTGGGTCGCAGTAGACCCAGCGCATCAGGGACAAGGGCTGGGCAAGGTGGTTACCGCGGCGGTGGTGCGACTGTTGATACAGCGCGGCTATCAACAGATATACCTGCTGACGGACGACTGGCGTTTGCCCGCGATTGCCATCTACCTGTCGCTGGGCTGGGAGCCTTACGTCTACAATGAGGAGATGCGGCAGCGCTGGGACAGAGTGCTTCAGCAGATACGCCGGTGAAAGAACGATTTCGGCAGATCCTTCTCAGGGCATAAATCGCGTTTCGGTGCCTTCAAGGATAACAGTCGTATTCTACAGAGGAGGTTTCTATGAGAAAAGAGTCCCTGGAGTTTCTCAAGCAGATAGTCAACACGCCAAGCCCTTCGGGTTACGAGCAGAAGGCACAGGCGGTGTTCCGTGAATACGCAGGGCGTTTCGCGGATGAAGTGCATACCGACGTACTGGGCAACAGCT
>Ga0308408_1000206_pt1 | contig 36498 bp, 31 predicted proteins | sample HotsprSampleMSe3_FD_203466 | JGI IMG/M metagenome (GOLD analysis project Ga0308408, IMG submission 203466) | Hot spring phototrophic mat microbial communities from Mushroom Spring, Yellowstone National Park, Wyoming, United States - 20060912_MSe3 ... | reverse complement strand
GAGCGGCCAGACGATGTTCGCTCGAGCGGGTGAATTCGCGACGGACGCCCTGGGCAATCTGCGCATGCCCTCGGGTTTCTACGTTCAGGGCTGGCGGCTCGACCAAAACGGCGCACCGGTCGACCTCGATCGGCTCGAAACGGTGAACGTGAGCGTCGTCAACGGCGTTGCTCTGGCCTCGACCCGTGTGGCGATCGGTGCCAATCTCGACGCCGACCAACCGCCGTTCGGCGGGGCGTACAATCCCGGTGACATGGCCACCAACCTCGCGGGAGGGGGTGGTGTGGTACCGCATTTCGTTCGCTCCGTGGAGATCTACGACAGTCTCGGCCGGTCGCACGATTTGACGTTCGCCTTCTTGAAGGATCCCGCGGCCAACAGGTGGAACGTCGAGGTCGTCGCCGATCCCGCCGACGTCGATCTCGCGTTGCATCCGAACGGGCTCGTCGCCTCCGGCCAGATCACGTTCAACGGCGACGGGACGCTCGCTACCAACGGTCTGACCCCGCTCCGGGCCGGTACGCGAGGAGCCGTGATCTCGTGGAACGCGGCGAGCGGTGCCGACCCCAGCGACATTGTCATCGACCTGGGTAAGCTCGGCACGACGGAAGGACTCACCCAGTTCGCGAGCCCGACGAGCATCGCCTTCGTCTCGCAGAACGGCGCCGGTGTCGGCACGCTCAACTCGGTGGCGATCGACGAGGACGGCTATGTCGTCGCCTCTTTCACCAACGGTGAGCAGCGGCGGCTCTATCGCCTGGCGCTCGCGACCTTCCCGAACCCGGCCGGGCTCGATCCCCGTCCGGGGAACGTCTACGCCGCCTCCGACGAGGCGGGCGAGTACGTGCTGCGCGGACCGGGGGAGGGTGGGGCCGGCCGGCTGGCACCGTCCGCGCTCGAAGCTTCGAACGTCGACATCGCCGACGAGTTCACCAAGATGATCATCACCCAACGGGCCTATTCGGCCAATGCACGGGTGATCTCCACGACCGACGAGATGCTCGACGAGCTGATCCGGCTCCGTCGCTGATCGTTGAGCTTCGACAGCCGAGGCTGTACTTCGATGCATCGGTCTGCGTTTCGACGGCCGCTTTAGCTGGACATTAAGCGGTCTCGCCCAGGATCGGGTCAGTACCCGCGAAGAGGGATCGCCTGAAGTTCGGGACGGAGATGTCGATGTCGGATCAAGAGAGGGAGCAAGCACCGGTCGTGGTCGGCCCCAACGGGAGGCCGTTGCGCCTCGAGGACCTGCCGGCGCCCTCGACGCGGCGTTGGGTCGCCCGGCGCAAGGCCGAGGTGGTGGCGGCGGTGCGCGGTGGTCTCCTGACACTCGAGGATGCCTGTCGCCGCTACAATTTGTCGGCCGAGGAATACGCATCGTGGGAGCGGCTGATCGACCGGCACGGGCTCGTGGGCCTGCGGATCACCAAGCTGCAAGAGTTCCGCTGCACCGACTGAAGATGCGCGGGCGTTAACCTGGCCTTTACCGTGGCGGCCTAGCGTGCCGTCGCGCGAGGACGCGACGGTGGCGCGAGGTCATGGCCAGCGAGGTCCAGACGTTCGATCAACGGCTCGAGGGCGACCGGTCGGCGACAGGGGGGGCGCCTGGGGGGTTGCTCGACCAGCTTCGCGCCCTCGGCCCCGGGCGCATCTTGGCGCTCGGCGCGGTCGGCCTGGCGCTCGTCGCCTTCTTCGCCTTCGTCGTCACCCGCACGCTCGAACCCTCCTACACGCTCCTGTTCGGCGGTCTCGCGCCGGAGGATGCACGTCGGATCGTCGAACGGCTGGAGGCGGCAGCTGTCCCTTACCGGCTGAACGCCGCCGGTGACGCGGTCCTGGTGCCGGCCGACCGCGCGCTCCGCTTGCGCATGGACCTGGCCGAACAAGGGCTGCCTTCGGGCGGCTCGGTCGGTTACGAGGTCTTCGACAAGACGGGTCCGCTCGGCACCTCCGACTTTCTCGCCAACGTGAATCTGCGGCGCGCCCTCGAAGGCGAGCTCGCGCGGACGATCGCCGCGATCCGACCGGTGCGGGCGGCGCGCGTCCACCTCGTTCTGCCGCGCCGCGAACTGTTCGAGCGGGAGCGCCTTCCGGCCTCGGCCTCGGTGGTCTTGAGCCTCGCCGCCCCAGGCGGGCTCGAGCGACGACAGGTGCAGGCCATCCGCAACCTCGTCGCCGCGGCGGTGCCGGGGCTCGAGGTCGCTCGGGTCACGATCGTCGACGATCAGGGTAACCTGCTCGCGCGCGGCGGCGACGGGCAGCAGGCCGGGCTCGCCGCCACCGAGCTGGACGAACGCCGGGTCGCCCTCGAGCAGAGGCTCCGCGGCAAGATCCTGCAGCTCCTCGAGCGGACGATCGGGCCGGGGCGGGTCGAAGCCGAAGTCACGGCCGATCTGGACCTCGACGAGGTCACCACGACCGCCGAGCAGTACGATCCGAACGGCCAGGTCGCGCGCAGCACACAAACCGTCGAAGAGAACGGCTTTCGGCGCGACGGGGAGGGCGGCAGCCTGACCGTGGCCAACAATCTGCCGACCGAGCGGGCGGGCAGCGAAAGCGCCGGCACGGGCAGCGAGCGGACCTCCCGCAGCGAGGAGACTGTCAACTACGAGATCTCCCGTACGGTGAAAAGCCAAATCCGCAAACCCGGGCAGCTGCGCCGGTTGTCGATCGCCGTGCAGGTCGACGGCATCTGGACGACCACACCGGACGGCCGTCGCGACTACCGCCCCCGCCCGGCCGAAGAGCTCAAGCAGATCGCCGCCCTCGTGCGTAGCGCCGCCGGCGTCGACGAGGAGCGGGGCGACGTCGTCGAGGTGGTCTCCCGGCCCTTCGTTTTGCCCGAACCCGAGCCCGTGGCCGAGCCGAGCCTGTTCGAGCTGGGCCGGGAGGAGCTGCTCCGGCTGGTCGAGCTCGGTGGCCTCGCCCTGCTCGCCGCGGCCCTCCTGATCTTCGGCGTCCGGCCGCTGGTGCGCAGCCTTCGGCCGCCTGGACCCACGGGCGAGCCGGCGCTCGCGGCCCCGGGCGACGCCGTGGCCTTGCCAGCCTCGACCACCGATCGGCTGCCCGCGCCCTCGGCCGAGGCCACGGCGGCAGCGGGGGGCGAGCTCACTCCGGTGTCGGGGCGCGAAGAGCCGGCGCGCGACGCCCTCCTTCGGCAAGTGGCCACGATCGTCGCCGAGCGGCCCGACGATGCGATCCGCGTCGTCCGCGGCTGGTTGAGAGAGCGCTGAGGAGGTCGGTTCGTGCTCGAGATCACGAACGAGCGGGTTCTCTCCGGGCCGGAGAAGGCTGCGGTCTTGGTCCTCGCCCTGGGTGAGGAGGCGAGCGGTAAGCTGATCGCCGGTTTGGAACTGCAGGAGCTCAAAGAGCTCTCCCGGGCGATCGCCGAACTCGGCCGGGTCGAGGCGACGGTCGTCGAGCAGGTGCTCATCGAGTTCGGCGAGCGGCTGCAGAGCCCGAGCGAGGTCGCGGGCGGGCTCGAGACGACCGAGAAGCTCCTCGCCCGCTTCCTCGACCAGGAGAAGGTCGCGGCCATCCTCGACGAGATCCGCGGCCCCGCGGCGCGTAGTGTGTGGGACGGCCTCGGCAAGGTCGAGGATGCGGCGCTCGCCGACTATCTGCGCAACGAACATCCCCAGACGGTGGCCTTGGTCCTCTCGCGGCTGCAGCCGGCCCAGGTCGCCCGTGTGCTCGCCAAGCTCCCGGACGAGTTCGCGGTCGAGACGATCATGCGGATGTTGCGCCTCGAGGAGGTCCAGCCCGAGGTGCTGGCCGACGTCGAGCGAACTTTGCTCGCCGAGTTCTTGGCCGACCGCGGCCGCATCGGGCGGCGCGACGGCCACGAGGCGATGGCCGAGATCTTCAATCATTTCGACCGTGCGACGGAAAGCCGGCTCATGGCCGGCCTCGAAGAGCGGGATCGGGAGGCCGCCGAGCGGATCAGAGCCTCGATGTTCACCTTCGAGGACCTCGGCCGGCTCGACGGACCGGGCATCCAGCTCCTGATCCGCAACGCCGGCAACGCGCGCATCGCCGTCGCTCTCAAAGGGGCGAGCGATCAGATCAAGAACCTGTTCTTCTCCAACATGTCGGAGCGGGCAGCCAAGATACTGCGTGAAGAGATGGAGGCGATGGGACCGATTCGACTCCGCGACGTCGAGGAAGCTCAACAATTCCTCGTCAACATGGCCAAGGAATTGGCGGCTGCCGGGGAGATCTTCCTTGCCGACGGTAAGGAAGAGCAGATGGTGTACTGAGCCGTGGCAGCACTCTTCGAAGAATTCGAGCGCGTGGGCGCGGAACGCAGCCCGGCGGGGTCACGCTCCGACCCGGCGCCGGCCACGCCCGCGGCCCGGCGTCGCCTGGAGCTCGTGGAGTTCGGTGAGCCGGCCGCACCGGAGGTAGCCGATTCGGCTGCGCCCGTTTCGCCCGAGACGCCCACGCACGACCGACCGCTCACTTTCGACGAGACCGAGCTCGCCCGGGCCTGCGCCGCCGCTGCAGCTGCAGCAACCCGCGCTGCCGAAGCCGCTGCCGCGGAGCGCTGGGCGGCGAGCGATCACCTCCTGCGCGAAAAGCTCGCAGCTGCGGTCGAGGCGCTCCGAGCCGAGGTCGGTCGACGAGACGAGGCGCTGCGGATGGCCGTCGGCCGCCTCGTCGGGGTGGCACTCGAAGCCTTGCTGCCCGTGCTCCGCTCGGCCCGCGCGGCGGCCGCTCTCGAGCGGGTCGTCGCCGCCGCGATCGGGGAGCGGCGGTCACTGCCGACACTCACTCTGGAGCTCCCCGAGCGGGACGTTCCAGCCTTGGCGGCGCGGGTGCCGGCGCTTCTGGCCGAGGCCGGTTTCGAGGGGGGTTTCGAGATCCGCCCGATCGCCGAGGGTGAGGTCTTCCGCCTCGTCTGTGGCGACCTCTGGGCCGAACTCGACGCCGCGGCCTGGGCCGCGGAGGTGCGCGAACGAGTCGGCGCGGCGATCGAAGGCCTCGATTTCGTAACGAGCGGAAAGGTGGAGGAAGCCGATGGTTGAAAACCGAACCGAGATCGAAGCGGCACCGAGCGAGGATCCGGCCGAGCGGGGCCGCACCGAGCCCCCCGGCCCGGTCGGGCCGGAACGGCTGAGCGCCGTCTACGACGTACCCCTCCAGCTGTCGGCGGTCCTCGGCCGCACCACCATGCCGGTGAGCCGATTGCTCCGCCTCGGCCGTGGTGCGGTCGTCGAGCTCGACCGCAAGGTCGGCGACCCGGTCGACATTTACGTCAACAATCGGCTCGTGGCCCGCGGCGAGATCCTCGTGCTCGAGGACCGGCTCGGCGTGACCATGACCGAGATCGTCAAGAGCTCGTCGTGAAAGGGACCCCGGGTCGAGGCGTACAGGCGAGCCTCGCGTTCGGGACCACCGCGAGGGCGAGGCGAGATGTGGTGCGATCGCCCGCCCGCCCGGCGCGCGGCTCGCCGCCTCTTCGACCGGGTCGCGAGCCCTCTCGATCGGCCTCCGCGCCCGGTGCCCGGGAACGCGGCCGAACCAACGGCACCGAGGCAGGAGCGGATCGAGGCGGGCGCCGACATCGGCGCGTCCCACCGGCTCTGGGGAGTGGTTCGCGGAGAGCGGAGCATGCGTCTTCTGGTCGTAGGGGAACGGGGACGGGAAGTGGCGGAGGCTTGCGCCATCGCCGCCGGCCGCGGCGCCGAGGTACGGCATCGCGCCCGCCTCGCCGAGGCGATCGCCGACCTCCGCGAGGGGCGGGGCGCCGATCTTTTGTTGGTCGACCTCGGCACGGACATCGCCGGTCTCCTCAAAAGCCTCGCGAACGAGCGGATCTGGCTGCCGGTCGTCGCCTACGGGATCGACGCGGAGCCACGCGCCGCCGCCGCGGCGATACGGGCCGGCGCCAAAGACTTCCTGCCGCTTCCACCCGACCCGGAGCTCATCGCGACATTGATCGCGAGCCTCGCCGGTGACGACCGGGAACCGGTGTGCGAGGACCCGGCGATGCGCGCCGTGCTCGATCTCGCCCGGCAATATGCCCCGGCCGAGGCGACCGTCCTCATCACCGGCGAGAGTGGCACCGGCAAGGAGGTCGTGGCTCGCTTCGTTCATCGCCACAGCCGGCGCGCGGGCGGGCCGTTCGTGTCCGTCAACTGTGCGGCGATCCCGGACAATCTCCTCGAAAGCGAACTGTTCGGCCACGAGCGCGGCGCCTTCACGGGCGCGGTCACCCGCCGTATCGGCAAGTTCGAGGAGGCGAGTGGCGGTACCCTCCTGCTCGACGAGATCAGCGAGATGGAGCCGCGCTTGCAGGCCAAGCTCCTGCGCGCGATCCAGGAACGCGAGATCGACCGGGTCGGTGGCGCGAAGCCGGTCAAGGTCGACATCCGCCTCATCGCGACGACCAACCGCGACCTCCAACAAGAGGTCGCCAAGGGCACCTTCCGCGAGGACCTCTATTTCCGCCTCAACGTCTTGGGCCTGCACCTTCCCCCCTTGCGTCAGCGCCCGCGCGACATCGTGGCGCTCGCCCGCCACTTCGCCGTCCGCTTCGCCAAGCTCAACGGGCTGCCGGAGCGGCCGCTCGCCGATTCGGCGATCACCAAGCTCCTCGAGCATCCCTGGCGCGGCAACGTGCGCGAGCTCGAGAACTGCCTGCACCGGGCCGTCTTGCTCGCCCGCGGCCCGACCATCGAGGCCGAAGCGATCGTTCTGACACCCGCTGCACCGCCGGCGACGGCCACGGCGCCGCACGTCCCGGCGGGCTCGCTCGTGGGTCGCACGATCGCCGAGGTCGAGCGCGACCTGATCCTCGAGACCTTGCGCTACACTCTGGGCAACCGGACGCACGCCGCCGCCATCCTCGGCATTTCGATCCGCACGCTGCGCAACAAGCTCAAGCAATTCGCCGAGGAGGGAGTGCCCGTCCCGCCGCCCGGCGGCGAGGCCGGGGTGCGGGTCGAGGAGGACGAGCCGTGCTGAGCGAAATGCGCGCCACGCTCGCCGGCGGCTGGCCGGGGCTCGCCCGCTCGCTCCGCCAGGGCGAGGTCCTGCTCGGGCTCGGGATCGTCGCGATCCTGGTCGTTTTGATCCTGCCGCTGCCGCCGCTCCTCCTCGACCTTCTGCTCGCGGTCTCGATCACCTTTTCCGTCCTCATCCTCTTGACTGCACTCTTCATCGAGAGGCCGCTCGAATTCAATGCCTTTCCGACCGTGCTTTTGATCGCGACGATGCTGCGCTTGGCACTCAACCTGGCCTCGACACGGCTGATCCTGGCCGAGGGGCACCGTGGGGTGGACGCGGCGGGGCAGGTCATCGCCGCCTTCGGCGGCTTCATCATGCAGGGCAACTTCGTCATCGGCCTGATCGTCTTCGCGATCCTCGTGATCGTGAATTTCGTCGTCATCACCAAGGGCTCAGGCCGGATCGCCGAGGTCGCCGCCCGCTTTTCGCTCGACGCCATGCCCGGGAAGCAAATGGCGATCGACGCCGACCTCTCGGCCGGGCTGATCGACGAAGCGACCGCCCGGAGCCGCCGCCGCACCCTCGAAGAAGAAAGTGCCTTCTTCGGCGCCATGGACGGTGCCGCGAAGTTCGTCCGCGGGGATGCCATCGCCGGCCTCTCGATCACCGCGATCAACCTCTTGGGCGGCCTCCTGATCGGCGTTGGCCAACAAGGCCTGAGCCTCACCGAGGCGGCGCGGACCTATTCGATTTTGACGGTCGGCGACGGCCTCGTTTCGCAGATCCCGGCGCTCTTCGTCTCGATGGCCGCCGGCCTGCTCGTGACCAAGGCCGGGGTGACCGGCCGTGCCGACCAGGCGCTTTTGGCCCAGCTCGGCGCCTTTCCGCGCGCCTTCGGCGTGACGGGTGCGCTCGCGACGGCGCTCGCGCTCCTCCCGGGGCTGCCGGCTCTGCCGTTCCTGGCGCTCGGCGCCGGGGCCGGCTGGCTCGCCTGGCGGGCCCACCCGAAGGCCGCCCGGGAAGCTGTGCCCGCCGCCAAGACCACGAGCCCCGCCCGGCCGCAGCCAGCGAGCGACGAGACGGTCGCGGCGGCCCTCGCCATCGACCCGATCCGCCTCGAACTCGGCTACGGGCTTCTGCCGCTCATCGACGAAGCGCAGGGTGGCCGGCTCGCCGAGCAGATCCGCGCGCTGCGCCGGCAGCTCGCTCAGGAGCTGGGGTTCGTCCTCCCTTCGGTCCGCATCCAGGACAACATCCAGCTCCCCTCGACCACCTACGTCATCCGCATCAAGGAGCTCGAAGGCGGGCGCGGCGAGGTCCGCCCCGCCATGCTCCTCGTCATGGACCCGCTCGGGCGGCCGATCGACCTGCCGGGCGAGCTTACGACCGAGCCCACCTTCGGCTTGCAGGCGAGTTGGGTCGTCCCCGCACTTCGGGAGGAAGCGATCCTGCGCGGCCTCACCGTGGTCGATCCGGCGACCGTCGTGACCACCCACCTCACCGAGGTGATCAAGGAACACCTGGCCGAGCTCCTGACCTTCGCCGAGACGCAGAAGCTTTTGAAAGACCTCGGCGAGGACTATCAGAAACTCTTGGCGGACATCGTCCCCTCACGGATCACCACGGGCGGGATCCAGCGGGTCCTCCAGGGACTCTTGGCCGAGCGAGTCTCGATCCGCGACCTCAAGCTCATTCTCGAGGCGATCGCCGAGGCGGTCGGCTACACCCAGAACATCATGCTCGTCATCGAGCACGTGCGGGCGCGGCTCGCCCGCCAGATCAGCACGATGGCGACCGGGCCGGGTGGCTACATCCCGATCCTGACCCTCTCGCCCGAGTGGGAGCAGGCCTTCGCCGAGGCACTCGTGGGCCAAGGCGAGGAACGCCAGCTCGCCATGTCGCCCGTCCGGCTGCAGGAGTTCATCCGTGCGGTGCGCGACGCCTTCGAGGCCCAGGCCGTCAAAGGCGAACTGCCGGTCCTGGTCACGAGCCCGCCGATCCGACCCTATGTCCGCTCGATCGTCGAGCGTTTCCGGCCCTCGACCATCGTCCTCTCGCACAACGAGATCCACCCCAAGGCGCGCCTCAAGGCGCTCGGTCAGGTGTGAGCCATGCGACTGCGGATCTTCGAGGCCCCGACCATGCAGGAGGCGCTCGCGCGGATGCGAGCGACGCTCGGCCCCGATGCGGTGATTGTCGCCACCTCCGAGGAGTCGGGCGCGGTCCGGCTCACCGCGGCGACCGACACCGAAGAGCCCGACCTCGACGAACTGCTGGCGCGCCCGGCGGCGAGCCCGTCGCACGAAGTGGTACGCGCGGCCCTCCGCTACCACGGGCTCGACGAGGCGCGGACCGCAGCACTTCTCGCCGCCGCGCCCAAGGTCGGCGCTCTCGACCCCGCGGTGCTGCTCGCCGAAATCCTGGCGCGTCGCTACCGCTTCCCGCCCGACGGGGCACCAGCCTCGGCCTCGCTCCTCGTGGTCGGCCCGCCCGGGGCCGGCAAGACGGCGGTGATAGCCCGGCTCGCCGCGGCCGCTCGCTTGGCCGGCGAGACACCCGAGATCGCAAGCGCCGACCTCGAGCGCGCGGGCGGACTCGACCAGCTGCGCACGCTCTTGGCCCCGCTCGGCCTCGCGCCGCGGCCGCTCGGCGAAGTGCCGCCGTCGCTCGCCCCGCGCCGGCCACTCTTGATCGACGGCCCGGGCGTGAACCCGTTCCGGCGCGACGAGATGGTCGCCCTTTCCGCGCTCGTCCGCCGCGTGCCGTGCGAGCCGGTCCTCGTTCTTCCGGCCGGGCTCGATCCGGAGGATTGCGCCGAGCTCGCCGCCAACTTCCAGGTCCTCGGAGTCCGTCGGATGATCACCACGCGGCTCGACGCCGCCCGCCGCTTGGGCGGCATCCTCGCCGCGGCCGAGCTCGGCCTCGAGCTCGCCCTGGCCGCTACGAGCCCCTTGATCGGCAAGCCGCTCCTGCCCTGGAGTGCAGCCGGCCTCGCCCGGCTCGTGCTCGCCCGCGCGGGTGGCCGACCGGGAGACGGCCCATGATCGGCACGCTCGCTCTCGCTTCGGGCAAGGGCGGGGTCGGCAAGACCCTCCTCGCCGTGAGCCTCGGCCACGCGCTCGCTCGGGCCGGCGCCCGCGTGCTCCTGATCGATGCCGATCTCGGCCTCGCCAATGTCGACGTCCAACTCGGCCTCGTCGAGGACCGCCATCTCGGGCGAGCGCTCGCCGAAGGCCGGCCGCTCGCCGAGATGGTCGTGCGGGAGGAGGCGACCGGCCTCGACCTCCTGCTCGGGCCTTCGGGCTGGAAAAGCCTCGCCGTGCTCGAAGGCCAAGCCCTCGAGCGTTTGGTCGGCGAAATCGAGGCGTTGAGCCGCGGCTACGACGCCACGCTGCTCGACCTGCCGGCCGGGATCGCGCCGCGCACACTGCGCCTCGCCCGGCTAGCCCACCGCGTCCTCTTGGTGGCCACGCCCGAGCCGACCGCGCTGACCGACGCCTACGCCCTCCTCAAAGTCGGCCTCAAAGACCATCCCGGGCTCGGCCTGGTAGTCAACATGGCCAAGGACCGCGCGGACGGTGCGAGCGCGGCGCACACGCTCGCGACCACCACGCGCTGCTTCCTCGGCCGCGAGCTGCCGCTCGTCGGGATCGTCCGCCGCGACCCGCGGGTGGGCGAGGCGATCGCCCGCCAGCGACCGCTCCTCGCCCGCCATCCGACTGCTCCGGCTGCGGCCGACATCGAGGACCTCGCCCGGCTGCTCCGTGGCGTCGAAGGGCGCGCGGCCGCTCCTGGATGAGGGCGGCTCGAACGCTCGCGTTCAGGCGGGAACCGGTGCGCGAACCGCCTCGATCCGTGCCGCCGAATATTTGAATTCGGGAATTTTGCCCCAGGGGTCGAGTTCGGGACGGGTGAGGAGGTTGGCCGCCGCCTCGACGTAGCAGAACGGTACGAACACGGTGCCCGGCGCGATCGCCGGGTCCTCACGCGCCATGAGCTCGATCGTCCCGCGGCGGGTCGAAAGCCGCAGCCTGTCGCCGGGCGAAAGGCCGAGCCGCTCGAGATCGGCGCGCGCCATGGCGCAGAATGGCTCGGGCTCGAGCGCGTCGAGGACACTCGCCCGCCGGGTCATGGCTCCCGTGTGCCAATGCTCGAGCGTGCGCCCGGTGATCAACACGAAGGGGTACTCCTCGTCGGGCTGCTCGGAGGGGGGAACGGGCGAGACCGGAACAAGTCGGGCACGGCCGTCGGCCGTCGGGAAGCGATCGGTGAAGATCACGCCCTCGCCCGGGTGGTCGGGCGCAGGGCATGGATAGGCCACCGAGCCCTCGCGCTCGAGCCGGTCCCAGGTGATGTTGTCGAGCGAGGGCATCACCTGTTTCATCTCGGCGAAGACCTCGGCGGGGCCGCGATAGTTCCAATCGAGCCCGAGCCGGCGCGCCATTTCCTGGATGATCCACCAATCCTGGCGCGCTTCGCCCGGGGGCTCGAGCGCCGGCCGGCCGAGCTGGACCTGACGGTTCGTATTGGTGACGGTGCCCAGCTTTTCGGGCCAGGCCGAGGCCGGCAGGACGACGTCGGCGTACATCGCCGTCTCGGTCAAGAAGATGTCCTGGACGACGAGATGCTCGAGCCGGGCGAGCGCGATCCGCGCGTGGTGGCTGTCCGGGTCGGACATGGCCGGGTTCTCGCCCATGATGTACAGGCCGCGGATCGCACCCGCGGCCGCAGCCTCGATGATCTCGACCACGGTGAGCCCGGGTGCGGGATCGAGCGGGTGGCCCCAGAGCGCCTCGAGCTTGGCCCGCCACGCGGCGTCGCCGACCTTGTGGTAGTCGGGAAAGACCATCGGGATCAGGCCGGCATCGGACGCACCTTGGACGTTGTTCTGCCCGCGCAGCGGGTGGAGCCCGGTGCCGGGCCGCCCCACGTGACCGCAGATTAAGGTGAGCGCGATGAGCGCGCGGCAATTGTCGGTCCCGTGGGTGTGCTGCGAAACCCCCATGCCCCAGAAGACGATCGCCGCCCGCGCCCGGGCGAAAGCCCGCGCCACCTCGCGCAAGGTCTCGGCCGGGATCCCGCAGATGGACGCCATCGCCTCGGGCGGGAAGGCGCGCACGTGCGCGGCGAGCTCCTCGAAGCCCTGGACGTGGGCGGCGACATACTGCCGATCGTAGAGCTCCTCGGTGACGACCACGTTCAAGAGCGCGGTCAGAAGAGCCACGTCGCTGCCGGGGGTGAACTGCAGCATCCAGGTGGCATGGCGGCGAAGCGCCTGGCCGCGTGGGTCCATGACGACGAGCTTCGCACCGCGCGCCACCGCCTGTTTGATGTAGGTGGCGGCCACCGGATGGTTCTCGGTCGGGTTGGCGCCGATCACGACGATGAGATCGGCGTCGAGCGCCGCGGTGAAGGGCGCGGTCACCGCACCCGTACCGATGCCCTCCATGAGTGCGGCGACCGAGGAGGCGTGGCAGAGCCGCGTGCAATGATCGACATTGTTCGTTCCGAAGGCGGTGCGGACGAGCTTCTGGAAGAGGTAGGCCTCCTCGTTCGAGCCCTTGGCCGAACCGAACCCGGCGAGAGCGCCCGCGCCCCAGCGCTCCTTGATGCGGCGCAGCCCGGATGCCGCGCGATCGAGCGCCTCCTCCCAGCTCGCCGGCCGGAAATGGGTCCAAGGGTCGGCGGGGTCGATCGGTGGATCGACGGTCTTGGGCGCATCGGGCCGGCGGACGAGTGGCACGGTCAGCCGTTCGGGGCTGCGGACGTAGTCGAAGCCGAAGCGGCCCTTGACGCAGAGCCGCTTTTCGTTGGCCGGGCCGTTCGCGCCCGTCACGTAAGCGATCCGGTCGTCGCGGACGTGGAACGTCACGCGGCAGCCGACGCCGCAGTAGGGGCAGACGCTTTCGACCGATCGATCCGCTCCGTAAGCACCGCGGCCGGTCGCGCGGTCGACGAGGGTGGCCGGCATCAAAGCGCCGGTCGGGCAGGCCTGGACGCACTCGCCGCAGGCCACGCAGGTCGAGGCGCCCATCGGGTCGTCCTGGTCGAAGACGATTTTGCTGCGCGCGCCGCGATAGGCCATACCGATCACGTCGTTGACCTGGACCTCGCGGCAGGCGCGCACACAGAGATTGCACTGGATGCAGGCGTCGAGCTGTACCGCCATGGCCGGGTGCGACCAGTCGGCCACGGGCTTCTCGGCGCGCACCGGAAAGCGGCTCGATTCGACACCGATCCGCTCGGCCCAGCTCCAGAGCCGGCTCGTCCGATCGTGGGCGTCGACGCGCGGCGGCTGATCGGCGAGCAGCAGCTCGACGACCATCTTGCGGGCGCGGACCGCGCGGTCCGAGGCGGTCCGCACGACCATCCCGGGTGTCGGCTTGCGGATGCAGGAGGCGGCGAGGGTGCGCTCACCTTCGATCTCGACCATGCAGGCGCGGCAATTCCCGTCGGCACGGTAGCCGGGCTCGGGCAACCAGCAGAGGTGGGGGATCGTGATCCCGTGCCGCTCGGCGACCTGCCAGATCGTCTCGCCCGGCCGGGCCTGGACCTGCCGACCGTCGAGGGTGAAGAGCACGGGCTCGCTCACGGGCTCGGGCCTCCTTCGGGCCGCGGCAGCTCGTCGGCCGCGAACAGTTCGGGGAAATGGCGGAACAAGCTCTCGAACGGGTTGGGCGCCGCCTGGCCGAGGCCGCAGATCGAGGCGTCGCGCATCGCCTGGGCGAGTTCGGCCAGGAGCGCACCGTCCCAACGCGGCCGTTCGAGGAGCGCGAGCGCCTTTTCGGTGCCGACCCGGCAAGGCGTGCACTGGCCGCAGGACTCGTCGGCGAAGAAGGCCACGAGGTTGCGCGCCACGGCGCGCAGATCGTCCTTCTGGGAAAGGACGACGACCGCGTGGCTGCCGACGAAGCAGCCCTCGCGCTCGAGGGTGCCGAAGTCGAGCGGCAGGTCGGCGAGCCGCGCCGGCAGGATTCCGCCCGAGGCGCCGCCCGGCAGATACGCGCCGAGCTCGTGGCCCGGCGCCATCCCGCCGCAGAACTCGTCCACGAGCTCGCGCAGCGTGATCCCGGCCGGGGCGATCTTGACGCCGGGTTCGCTCACCCGCCCGGAGACCGAAAAGGACCGCAGGCCCTTGGCCCCGCGCCGGCCCTGGCTCGCGAACCAGTCGGCTCCCTTCTCCAGGATCGTCGGGACCCAGGTGAGCGTTTCGACATTGTTGACGAGCGTCGGCCGGCCGAACAGGCCGCGCTCGGCGACATAGGGCGGGCGGTGGCGAGGTAGGCCCCGCTTGCCCTCGAGGCTCTCGATGAGTGCCGATTCCTCGCCACAAATGTAGGCGCCGGCACCACGCCGGAGCACGATCCGGCCGGGCTCGACCAGGCCCTCCGCCTCGAGCTCGCCGATCGCCCGGGCGAGCAGGAGCCGGATGTGCGGGTACTCGTCCCGCAGGTAGATCCACATCCGCTCGGCGGCGACCACGTGGCCCGCGATCAGCATGCCCTCGAGGAATCGGTGCGGGTGCCGTTCGAGATGCCAACCGTCCTTGAAGGTTCCGGGCTCGCCCTCGTCGGCATTGACGCAGAGCTCGCGTGGTCCGGGGTGGGAGCGGACGATCCGCCATTTGCGGGCGGTCGGGAACCCCGCCCCACCCAGGCCTCGCAAGCCGGCCCGCTCGAGCTCGGTGAGCAGCTGCTCGATCGCGGCTTCGGGATCGCTCGCGGCCCGCAGCTTGCGCAGCTGGCGGTAGCCGCCTACGGCCAGGTAGGCATTCAGATCCTGGGCGGCCGGGAGCTCGGGCTCGACCGCTCGTGCGGCCATCGCCGCGCGCGCGAGGTCGAGCGAGGCCGGCGCCAGGAGCCGCTGGCCGAGCATCGCCGCGGGTGCCCGATCGCAGGCCCCCATACACGGCGCGTGCACGACCCGGACGAGCTTCGGATCGAGCCCCTGCTCGAGTTCGGCGCGCAGCCTCTCGGCCCCCGCGAGCATGCAGACGACGCTGTCGCAGACACGCAGCGTCATGGCGGGCGGCGGGGCTTGGCCTTCGCGGACGACGTCGAAATGGGCGTAAAAGGTCGCGACCTCGAAAACTTCCGCTTGGGCGAGCTTCAACTCTTCCGCGAGCGCCGCGACATGCGCCGCGGAAAGATGGCCGAAATGGTCCTGCAGGAGATGGAGATGCTCGACCAGAAGCGTCGGGTCGCGGGGCCGTTCGCCCAGAAGTGCGCGCACCTCCGCAAGGGCCGCGGGATCGACCTGGCGACCTTTCGGATGGGGACGGCCACGACCGCGCCGCGAAGCGACTCCCGGTGGGACCAGCGAAACGGTCGCCATCGTTCCTCCCCGCACACGACCGAACAGGATCATGGCGGTTGGATCGACAGCCTGCAAGGCCGGCTCGCGGGCGGCGCCGATCCGCCCGCGAGCGTTGCCCGGCACGTGCCGAACGCCTAGCAAGCGGCGTCGATCGGAGCGAGCGGATCGCAGCCTTGGACCCCGGCCTCGTACCCGGTGCCTTCGTCCGCCACCCGGGCTGCCCGGATTGGGGGCTCGGCCAAGTCCAATCCGTGGTCGGCACCCGGGTCACGGTGAATTTCGAGCATCGCGGCAAGGTCGTTTTGGACACCCGCCACGTCGCCCTCGAGCTGGTGCAGCCGGCGCGCGAGCCGGAGCGGTGAACCGCACGATCCTGCTTTTGGCCGCGGCCGGCTTCTTCGCCGCGGGCACGACGCGAGTGACCGACGCGCTCCTGCCTGACATCGCCCGGAGCTTCGCGGTTTCGATACCCGAGGCCGCGGTGGCCATCACCGCGTTCACGTTCGCCTACGGCCTCTTCCAACTCCTCTACGGGCCGGTCGGCGCGCGGATCGGCCCCTACCGCACGGTGGTCCTCGCGACCTGGCTCACCGCTTTCACGACGGCACTCGCCGCGCTCGCGCCGACGCTCTTCTGGCTCGCGGTCGCCCGGCTCGTCGCAGGCCTCACCTGTGCCGCGATCATTCCGATGTCGATGGCCTTCATCGGCGACACGGTGCCCTACGCGCAGCGCCAACCGGTGCTCGCCCGCTTCCTCACCGGCCACATCGCCGGCCTCGTGGCCGGTCAGGCGATGGCGGGCCTGTTGGCCGAGCTCGTGAGCTGGCGCACCGTCTTTCTCGCCCTGGGCGCGGGGTTCGCCCTCGTGGCACTCCTCCTCGTGGGCGAGCTCGCCCGCACGCGGCCTGCCGGCCGGCGGAGCGAGCCGAGCGTGAGTCCCCTCCTGCAATATGCGCGGGTCCTCCGCGTTCCTTGGGCGCGTACCGTCCTCCTCACGGTGACCCTCGAGGGACTCTTCTGTTTCGGCGCGGTCGCCTATGTCGGAGCGTTCTTGCGCGACAGCTTCGCGCTTTCTTACGCCCTGATCGGGCTCGTCCTCGCGAGCTTCGGGCTCGGCGGCCTCCTCTACGCCCTTTCGGTCCGCCGGCTTTTGGCGAGCCTCGGCGAGGTCGGGCTCGCCCTCGCCGGCGGCTGCCTCATGGCCGCGGCCTTCCTCTTGCTCGCCGGCGCGCCCGCCGCCTGGCTCGCCGCACCCGCCACGGGCCTCTGCGGCCTCGGCTATTACATGCTCCACAACACCTTGCAGACCAACGCCACCCAGATGGCACCGTTCGACCGGGCGGCCGCGATCGCGCTTTTCGCGTTCGGCCTGTTCGTGGGTCAGGCGATCGGCGCGGCGCTCTTCGGTCTCGCTCTGCCGCTCGTGGGCTACCGCGGCGGCTTCGCTTTCGCCGCCGCGGCCCTCCTCCTGATCGGCCCCGCCTTCGCTCGCGCCAAGCAGCGTGCCGCGACGGCCGCCCCGGCAGGCTGAGCTCCGGCGCTCAGAGCTTCTTGTACCAGAACTGCAGACGCTTCGGCGTTTCCTCGGCCTCGCCGATCTCCTTCCAGGCGATCGTGCCGATCGCGCCTTCGAGCTTGCGATAGCCGCGCTTGGTCCAGAACGCGTCGAGCGGCACGTAATCGGCGGGCTTCCTGGGGTCGTTCGGGTCGCGGATCACCCCGCAGAAGCAGGCATAGTCGTAGTCGCCGAAGCTGCGCGCATGGTCCTCGCGTTCGGCGAAGAAGCGCACGCCGAGGCCGCGGCCGCGATAGGCGCGCAACAGCACGGATTCGCCGAAATAAAATGTCTTGTCGACCGGCAGCCCGGCCTTCGCCACGGGTTCCGTGAGCTCCGGCGGCTCGGCTACGAGCGGCAAGGCGGTCGAGGCGCCGACGAGCTCGGCACCGTCGAAGGCACCCACGACTACCGCCCGCGGCTCCTCGACGTAGCGTTGCAGATAGCGGCGCTCGTAGTCCTCTTCGCCGTCGTAGAGATAGGGCCATTCGCGGAAGACGACGATCCGCAGCCGGGCGATCGCCGGCAGGTGCCGGCGGATCGCCTCGCCCACGAGCCGTTCGATCCGGATCTCCGAACTCATCGCAGGTCCTCCCTTTGTCCCCTTCCCGGAACGGGGTCATGCGAGCGCGTCCAAGAGCGCCAGGAGTGCGACCGAAAGGGCTCCGAAGAGGAGCACGAACCGGCCGTTGGGCCCGGGCGAGAGGGCGCGGGCAGGCAGCTCGAAGGCGCTCCTTGCCACGAGAAGGCTCAACGAGGTCGAGCCGAGCATCGTCCCGAGCGCCCAGCCCAAGAGCCCGAGGCCGGCGAGGGCGAGCGGTGTCACGGGTGGCGGACCTTCGGTCAAGAGGGCCATGGTGATGGCCACGCTTGCGAGTGGGTGGAGACCGGCCACCGCGAGGAGGACGATCACGGCGAGCGCCGCGCCCAGGAGCAGCCAGCCGGGCAGGGCGCCCGCGAGGATCGGGCCCGCGAGGTGGGCCATTCCGCTCGAGGCCGCGACGACCCGGCCCAGGACGGTCACCACACCCACGAGCAGCATCTCCTCGGCGAGCCTTCCGGTGAGTTCGAAGGTCCGCGCGACGACCAGGCGGGCCGTGCCGTTCGGTCGCACGGCGAGCCAGAGCGCGGCCGCAGGTGGCGTCACGAGCAGGACCGCAGCCAGGCTCGGCAGGCCCGTGAGGCTCGCGACGAGTACGATCGCCGCCGCCGCACCGCCCACGGGCGGCAGGAGCGGGGCGAGGGCGGAAAGCGCGGCTATCAGGAACCGTCCGGCCCCGCGAGCATCGTGTGCGAGGGTGAGCAGCAGGGCGAGGAGGGAGAGCCCCAGCCCCAGGAGCGTCACCCGCCAGAGCGGGAGCTCGGGCAGGTGGCGGGTGACCAAGGCCATGCCCACGAAGAAGGGCGACCAGAGCACGGCGAGGCACGATCCACGCAGCGCCATGGCGGCGAGCCGGGCACGTTCCGCCTCGCTCGCCCGTGGATCGGCGAGAGGGGCGAGGAGCGCGAAACTTCCGGCGGTCAAAACCGCGCCGAACAGGTGCCCGCCCAAGAAGAAGCCCAGCGCGCGGGCCTCGTTCGGCAGGCGCTCGGTTCGCTCGCGGGCGCGCTCGACCGCCGGATGCACCGCGGCCAGGGCTCGGACGAGGGTGAGCGTCCCGAGGAAGGCGGGGAAGAGGAGAGCCTGGTCGAGCCCCTCGAGGAGGAGCACCGGCCGGCCTTCGAGGAACGCCAAGGCCAAAGCCGGGAGCGCGAGCCCGAACGCCAAGCGTCGGCTCGCGGGGCCCACGAGCGGGAGAGCCACCAACCCGTAGCCGAGCAGGAGCGGTCGGCCGAGCAGGTTGGCCAAAGTCGAGCCCGTGAGCAGAGCCGAAAGCTCGCTCACCCAGAGCGCCAAAAGAAGCACGCGGCTCGCGCCCACGAGCCGCCGCCTCCACCCGCCCGCCTCGCCTGCCATCCCGGCCGGTCCGTCGTCCCTTCGCGCCGAGGCTAATCGCTTCCGTGCCGCACGTCGCGTCCGTGGCGCGGCGATCGGCCCCGCCGCTCGAGCGCATGCGCCCGTCGCGCGGCTCGTGTAGACTTCTGCAATGGCGGTCCGGCACGACCGCTCGCGTCGGACCGGAGCTCCGAGCCGCCTTGCCGAGACGAACACTCCTCTTGGTCCTTTTGCTCACGATCGGCAGCCTCGCCGGCGGCGCGGCCTGGTGGCGGTTCGGCCGTGAGCCGCCGCTGCCCGAGGGCATCTGGCGCACCCACGGGCGCAGCGAGGCCCGGCGGGTCGACATCGCCACCCGCTTCGGCGGCCGGCTCGTCGAGGTCCTCGTGCGCGAGGGCGATCGGGTCGAGGCCGGCCAGGTCGTGGCTCGCATCGAGGCGAGCGAGGTCGAAGCCCGGCTGCGCGAGGCCGAGGCGGCCTTGCATCAGGCCGAGCAGGCGCTCGCGGAGGCCCGGGCGCTCGAGCGGCAGCGCGAAAGCGAGCTCGCCTTCGCGATCCACGAGCTCGAGCGGGCCCAGAGCCTCGGCGAGCGCGGCTTCACCCCGGGCCAGATCGTCGACTTGCGCCGCACCCAGAAGGCCACCGCCGAGGCGGCGCTCGCTGCCGCTCGGGCCGGTGTGCAGCGGGCCGAGGCGGCGATCGCCGCGGCGCGCGCCGCCGTGGCGCGGATCGAGAGCGACCTCACCGAATACACCCTGCGCGCCCCCAAGGCCGGCCGGGTCCAGTACCGCCTGGCGGAGCCCGGCGAGGTCCTGGCGCCGGGGGCCCGGGTCGTCTCCCTGCTCGATCTCGAGGACATCTTCATGGTCGTCTTCGTGCCGACCGCGGTCGCCGGGCGCCTGCGCTACGGCGCGGAAGCGCGGATCGTGTTCGACGCCGCACCCCAATGGGTCGTCCCGGCGCGGGTGAGCTTCGTCGCCGCCGAAGCCCAGTTCACCCCGCGCTACGTCGAGACCGAGGCCGAGCGCGAGAAGCTCATGTTCCGGGTCCAGGTGCAGATCCCGCCCGAACTCCTGCGGGCGCACGCCGACGTGGTGAAGACCGGCGTCCCGGGCACTGTCTATCTCGCCGTCGATCCCGCGGCCGTTTGGCCGGAACGGCTCGCCGTGCGGCTGCCCGATGGTGCCCGGCGCTGAGCCCGCGATCCGCTGTCGGGGCCTCGTCCACGACTACGGACGCGTGCGCGCCCTCGACTCGGTCACGCTCGAGATTCCGGCGGGCGCCCTCGTTGGGTTCGTGGGCCCGGACGGTGTGGGGAAATCGACCCTGTTGGGGCTCGTCGCCGGCGCCAAACGGTTGCAAGCGGGCGAGCTGCGCGTCCTCGGTCTCGATCCCGCCCGCCCAGCCGACCGGATCCGCCTCACCGCGCGGGTCGCTTACATGCCGCAAGGGCTCGGTCGCAACCTCTACCCGACCCTGTCGGTCGCCGCCAATCTCGGCTTCTTCGCCCGGCTCTACGGCCTCGACCCGGCCGCCGCCGCCCGGCGGATCGAGGCTTTGGCCCTCGCGACCGGGCTCGCGCCTTTCCTCGATCGACCGGCCGGCAAGCTCTCGGGCGGCATGAAACAGAAGCTCGCACTCGCCTGCGCTCTCGTCCACGACCCCGACCTCTTGATCCTGGACGAGCCCACGACCGGGGTCGATCCACTCTCCCGACAGCGCTTCCTCGAGCTCCTGGCGGCGATCCGCGCCGCGCGCCCGGCGACGACCGTCCTCTTCGCGACCGCCTACATGGCCGAGGCCGAGCGGTTCGACCGCGTCGTCGCGATGGACTCGGGCCGGATCCTGGGTGAGGGGACACCCAAGGAACTGTGCGCGCGGACCGGAACCGCCCGGCTCGACGAGGCCTTCGTGGCCCTCCTCCCGGCCGAGCGGCGGCGCGAGCACCGGCCGGTCCGGCGCATTCCGCGCCGCGTGGCGGCGGACGAGCGGCCGGTGATCGAGGCCCGCGCGCTCACCAAGCGCTTCGACGGGTTCACCGCCGTCGACGCCGTGAATTTCGCGATCGCGCGCGGCGAGATCTTCGGTTTCTTGGGCTCCAACGGCTGCGGCAAGACCACGACCATGAAGATGCTCGTGGGCCTCTTGGAGCCGAGTTGCGGCGAGGCCTTCGTGCTCGGTGCGCCGGCCGGTGCCGACTCGCTCGCCGCCCGTCGGCGGATCGGCTACATGTCGCAGTCCTTCTCGCTCTACGAGGAACTCACCGTCCGCCAGAACCTCGAGCTGCACGCGGCGATCTACGGCCTTTCCTCGGCCGAGCGGGAGCGCCGCGTGGCCGCCCAGCTCGAGCGCTTCGAGCTCGTCGCGGTTGCCGAGCGGCGGCCACCGGCGCTGCCTTTGGGTGTGCGCCAGCGCCTCCAGCTCGCCGTTGCGACCCTCCACGAGCCCGAGATCTTGATCCTGGACGAGCCGACGAGCGGGGTCGACCCGATCGCCCGCGACCGGTTCTGGGAGCTCTTGATCGCGCTCTCGCGCGAGCACGGGGTGACGATCTTCCTTTCCACCCACTTCATGAACGAGGCCGAGCGCTGCGATCGGATTTCGCTCATGCACGCCGGTCGCGTCTTGGCGGTGGGCGAGCCCGGGGCGATCGCCCGGGCGCACGGCGGCGGCGACCTCGAGGCCGCCTTCGTGGCACTCTTGGCCGAAGCCGAGCATGCCGATCGGCCCGCGGACGGTCCGGCCACCCCGATCCTGCTCCCCGACCCGCCCGCCGGCCCGGCGCCGGACCCCGGCTTCTCGTTCCTTCGCCTCGCGGCTTTCGCCCGGCGCGAGGCGGCCGAGCTCCTGGCCGACCCGATCCGCCTCGCCTTCGCGCTCCTGGGCCCGATCCTCCTCTTGCTGACGATGGGCTTCGGGATCTCCTTCGACGTCGAGAACCTCCGCTTCGCGGTGCTCGATCGCGACCGCACGCCCGAAAGCCGCGAGGTCGTTCGGGCGCTCGAGGGCTCGCCCTATTTCGAGGCCTCGGGCGAGGTCGCGACCCCGGCCGAGGCGGATCGGCTGCTCGAGGCCGCGCGCGTCGCCCTCGTCCTCGCGATCCCGCCGGGTTTCGGCCGTGATCTCGTGGCCGGCCGGCAGCCCGAGCTCGCGGTCTGGCTGGACGGCGCCAACACCACGCGCGCCGAGACCGCCCGCGGCTACGTGCTGGGCGCGGTCGAGCGGGCCTTGCGCGACCTCGCCCCCGTCGATTCGTCGGCGGCACCGTTCCGGCTCGAGATCCGCTTCCGCTACAACCAGGCCTTTCTCTCCTCGGCCGCGATCCCACCGGGGGTGATGATGATGCAGCTCGTCATGATCCCCGCCATGCTCGCCGCCCTCGCGGTCGTGCGCGAAAAAGAGCTCGGCTCGATCGTCAATCTCTGGACCACGCCCGCCACGCGTCTCGAATTCCTGCTCGGCAAACAGATCCCCTATGTACTCACGGCGTTCGTGAGCTTCGTGTCCTTGCTCCTGATCGTCCTTTTCGTGTTCGACAACCGACTGCGCGGTGATCCGCTCGTGCTCACATCGGGCGCGTTCCTCTTCGTGACCGCGACGACCGGCTTCGGCCTCGTGGTCTCGGCCTTCGTTCGCTCGCAGATCGCCGCGATCTTCGCGACCGCCATCCTCTGCATGATCCCGACCGTCAATTTCTCGGGTATGCTCTACCCGGTTTCGACCCTCGACCCAGTGTCCCGCGCGATCGGCGAGGCCTTCCCGGCCCTCTACTTCCAAAGGGTCACGGCCGGCGTGATCAACAAGGGCCTGGGCTTCGACACGCTCGCTCCCGACCTTTTGGCCCTCGCGGGCTTCGCCCTCCTCTTCTGGACGCTCGCCTTCCTGCTCCTCCCCGAGCAGGAGCGCTGAAGCCGTGGCTCGCCTGCGGATCGTCTTCCGGCTCGGTCTCAAGGAGCTCTGGGCGGTGCTGCGCGACCCGGTGCTGTTGGGTCTCGTCGCCTACACCTTCACGATCGCGATCGTCACGGTCGCGCGCGGCGTGCGCACGGAGGTCCGCGACGCCGCGATCGCGGTGGTCGACCTCGACGGCTCGCCTCTCTCGGTCCGACTCGCGCAGGCGTTCCTGCCCCCCTGGTTCAAGCCCGCCCGGGCGATCGGCCTCGAAGAGGTGGAGCGGGTCATGGAGCGCGGCGAGGCGACCTTCGTCCTCCTGATCCCGGCCGGTTTCGAGGCCGATCTCTTGGCCGAGCGCGGCCCCGAACTCGCGCTCCTGGTCGATGCCACAGCGATGACGCTCGCCGTCAACGGCGCGGTCTATGCCCGGGCCATCCTCGAGCGCGAGATCGCGCACTTCCTCGGCCGCGAGGCGGCCTCCGCGCCGGCGCCGATCCGCCTCGAGGTCCGCGCCCGCTTCAATGCGAACCTCGAGGCCGGCCGCTTCCTGGCCGTGACCCAGCTCGTCAACAACCTGACGATCCTCGCGATCGTCCTCGCCGGGGCGGCCGTGATCCGCGAGCGCGAGCACGGCACGCTCGAGCATCTCCTCACGCTCCCGCTCGGGCCGTTCGAGGTCGTGGCGGCCAAGCTCTGGGCCAACGGCCTCCTCGTGCTCGCCGCAGCCCTCCTTTCCTTGCAGGCCGTCGTCCGCGGCGTGCTCGCTGTGCCGATCGCGGGCTCCTTTCTCCTCTTCGCGCTCGGTGCCGGGATCTACCTGCTCGCGGTCACCGCGCTCGGGGTCATGCTCTCGACCGTGGCCACGACCATGCCCCGCTTCGGCCTCCTTTCGATTCCCGTCTTCGTGATCTTGAACCTGCTCTCGGGCGGCTTCACGCCCTTGGAGAGCATGCCGCGCTGGCTCCAGCTCCTCGTGCAGCTCTCGCCCACCACCCACGTCATGGCCTTCGCCCAAGGCGTGTTGTTCCACGGGGCGGGCCTCGACATTCTCTGGCCGCGCCTTCTCGCCATGGCCGCGATCGGCGCCGCCTTCGCGGGCTTGGCCCTTCTGCGCTTCCGCAAGACGATCGCCGCCGTGGTCTGAGCCTCGACAGGCCAGGCCGGGACGGGCACCTTCCGCGTGCCGGGGCTTCGGACCGATCGCATGAGCGAACGCCGCATCCTGATCCCGCATCTCGACGATGTCGCCATGTGCCACGGTGCCAACCGGGCGATGCTCGAGCTCTCGAAGGCGGGCGTACTCACCTGCGGCTCGGTCATGGTGCCCTGCCCCTGGTTCCCCGAGATCGCCCAGGCCTTCCGCACCCGCCGCGACCTCGATCTCGGTGTGCACTTGACGCTCACGAGCGAATGGCAGGGCTATCGCTGGCGGCCTTTGACCGGGACCTCGCGCAAGGGTGGGCTCGTCGACGACGACGGCTACATGTGGCGGAACTGCGTGCTGCTCCGCCGCCACGTCGACCCCGGAGCGGCCGAAGAGGAGATGCGCGCGCAGATCGAGGCCGCGCTCTCGGCCGGCATCGACGTGACGCATCTCGACACGCACATGGGAGCGGCGGCCGTCCCCGAGCTCGTCGAGATCTATCTCCGCCTCGGCCGCGCCTATCGGCTGCCGGTGCTCTTGCCGCGCGAGATCACGAGCTATCTCGATGTCCTGAAACTCGGCGCGGTGCGCCCCGAGGACTATCGCCCGTGGCTCGAGGCGCTCGAGGCCGAAGGCGCCCAGTTCGTCGACCGCTTCCTCATGACCCCGGGCGTTCCTTCGGCGGAGGCCGATGCGACCTACCGCCGCTTGATCGCCGAGCTGCGGCCCGGGGTCACTTTCCTCGCGCTGCACGCCAACGCGCCGGGCGACATCGAGACGATCGTGCCCGACCGCGCGCACTGGCGGACCGACGAGTACCGGATCCTGGGCGATCCCACGTTCGTCGGCTTCGTTCGCGAGCGGGCCGTCGAGCTTTCCGGCATGCGGGCGTTGCGTGCGCGGCTGCGCGCCGTGAACGCTGCCGATGCGCGTTAGCTGTCCGGCTCGGGCTCGCCCTCGAGGAACTCGGCTTCGAGCGACAGCAGGAGAAAACTCCAACTCTTGCCGTGGCCGTCCAGGTTGAGGCTCGCATTGACCCCGCCCTCGAGCGCGTTCTCCATCACGAGGTTCACACCGTGGAGATGGGGGAGCTCGAAGAGCCGGATCGGTCCGCGCAAGAGCTTCGGGAAGGCGGCGCGCAGCCGCTCCGGCGCGACCGCGCGGAGCAGCGCCGGATAATGGCGGGGGTCGTAGACGAACAGGCACACGTTGGAGGTGTCGCCCTTGTCCCCGGCCCGGGCATGCGCGATCGCGTGGAGGGGAATCCGGCGGCTCATGCCTCGAGCACCTCGACCTGCGTTCGTACCCGTTCGCGCGGCAGGCTCGCCGAGGCGGTCGTGACTTGCGGCACGATCGTGCCGCGATAGCCCCCACCCCCGGCCGGGCCGCAGGTCAACAGCGCTTCGACCTCCCAGAGCAGGAGTTCGGCCGTGGCCCGATCGCTCGTGCGCAAGGCCGCGTGCAGCCGCACGTCCTCGCTCTCGGGCGGCTCGGGAAGGGCGGTCGCGTGGAGCGAGCGCAGGCCCACGAGATCGATCCGGAGCGGCCCCGTGAAGCCGTGGATCCGGCGCATCCGCTCCTCCAGCACCGCACGGGCGAGGCGCGCCCGCGCCGCGGCGTTCGGCCCCGCGTAGGACACGCCCGCCTCGGCGAGGAAGCCGCCGTCGAAGCCGACCGTGACCTTGAGGGTCGAAGGCCGCGGCCGGCCGCGCGCGCCCGACACGCGCACACGGTCGGGCCCCACCTCCTCGATCCCCACGGTCGAGAAGTCGGCGACCACGTCGGGGGTGAGGTAAGCGGTCGGGTCGTGGACCTCGTAGAAGAGCTGTTCCTTGACGGTCAGCGCGTCGACCCGGCCGCCCGAGCCCGGCGTCTTGCCGATCACCGCGGTCCCGTCGGCTTGGACTTCGGCGAAGGGGAAGCCGCAGCGGGCGAGCTCGGGCACCTCCTTCTTGCCCGGATCGGCGAAATAACCGCCCGAGACCTGCATGCCGCATTCGAGCAGGTGGCCCACGACCGTGCCCGCTGCGAGCTTCGGCCAATCGTCGAGCGGCCAGCCGAACCGCGCGACCATGGGGGCCACGAAGAGGGAAGGGTCGGCGACGCGGCCGGTGACGATCACCTCGGCGCCGGTTTCGAGAGCCGGCAGGAGCTGCTCGACGCCCAGATAAGCGTTGGCGCCGACGAGCCCCGGCCGATCGGCGAGCCGACCGCCCTCCCAAAGCGGGGTGGCGGGGTCGAGCGCGCCGGTCACCTCGTCGCCCAGGAGGACCGCCACGTGGAGCCCGCCCAGGCCGAGCTCGCGTGCCAGCCGCACCGTGGCCTCGCCGGCGGCGCGCGGGTTGGCCGCACCCATGTTCGACAGGAGCCGCGTCCCGCGTCGCCGGCAGAGCGGCAAGAGCGCCCGCATCCGCCGCTCGAGCAGGGGGTTGTAGCCCTTGGCGGGATCGATGCGGCGGTCGCGATGGGCGAAGGCGAGCGTCCGCTCGCCCAGGCACTCGAGGACGAGCCAATCGAGTTCGACCCGCTCGACGAGTTCGATCGCGGCATCGAGCCGGTCGGCCGCGAAGCCGGCCCCGCAGCCGATCAAGAGTTTGGCACTCAACGACGTCCACCCCCGGCTCTATCCGGGCATCGCCGAGCCTGCCGCCCCGCGCCGGCGCTGTCGAGTGGGGCCATCCGGCCGGCACCGCACCTCGGAGGGCTTCCGGTGACGCACCGCCTCGACCGCCGTTTCCTTCTCCGTCTCGCCTTCGCGGCCTCGGCAGCCGGCCTCGCAGCATCGCGCGCCGTCGCGCTCGATCCGCGCTATCGCGACACGGACGGCGATCTCGTGGCCGATCCACCCGAGAATCCGGCCCGCTGGGTCGATCCGCCGACCCTCGTCTTCACCTACACCCCGGCCGAGGATCCCTCGCTCTACGCTCGGATCTTCGCCGAGCTCGTCGACCACCTGGCACGCCGGACCCGGCGCAAGGTCCAATTCCTGCAGGTGCAGTCGAACGCCGCGATGGTCGAGGCGATGCGAGCCGGCCGCCTGCATGTCGCCGGATTCAACACCGGTTCGACCCCGCTCGCGGTGAATTGCGCGGGCTTCGTGCCGTTCGCGATGATGGCCTCGAAGTCCGGCGAATTCGGCTACAACATGGAGATCATCACCTACCCAGGCAGCGGGATCACCAAGATCGAGGACATCAAGGGCAAGAAGATGGCCTTCACAGCCGAGACTTCGAACTCGGGCTACAAGGCACCTTCCGCCCTGTTGCGCGACAAGTTCGGCCTCGAGGCCGGGCGCGATTACGAGCCCGTGTTTTCGGGCAAACACGACAATTCGATCCTCGGGGTCGCCAACAAGGACTATCCGGCCGCCGCGATCGCCAATTCGGTGATGAAGCGGATGATGGCACGCGGCAACCCCAAGCCGGAGCAGATCGTCACGATCTACCGGTCGGAACGCTTCCCGACCACGGCGTACGGCCACGTCTACAATTTGAAGGCCGAGCTCGCACAGAAAGTCCGCGAAGCTTTCTTCAGCTTCAACTGGGAAGGCAGCGAGCTCTTGAAGGAATTCGAGAAGTCGGATCCGCCCCAGGAGAAGTTCATCCCGATCACCTACAAGGAATATTGGCAGATCGTGCGCGACATCGACAAGGCCATGGGCGTCAAGTACGACTGCAAATGAGCGGTGACCCGGCACTTCGGGTCGAGGGGCTGGTCAAGCGCTACGAGACCGGCGAGGTGGCGCTCGAGGGCGTCTCGCTCACCGTATCGTCGGGCGAGATCGTGGGGCTGATCGGCCCCTCGGGTGCCGGTAAGTCGACCCTCATCCGCTGCGTCAACCGTCTGGTCGAGCCGACCGCCGGGCGGGTGTTCCTGGGCACCCTCGAGCTCACCGCACTGGGTGGGGCCGAACTCCGCCGGGCGCGCCGGCGGATCGGCATGATTTTCCAAGAATTCGCGCTGGTCGAACGGCTCACGGTCATGGAGAACGTGCTGTCGGGCCGGCTCGGCTACGTCTCCTTCTGGCAGAGCTTCACCCGCCGCTTCCCACCCGCCGACATCGAGCGGGCCTTCGCGCTTCTGGAGCGGGTCGGGCTCGTCGAGCACGCCGACAAGCGGGCGGACGCGCTGTCGGGCGGCCAGCGCCAGCGCGTCGGCATCGCCCGGGCGCTGGCCCAGGAGCCCGATCTCCTGTTGATCGACGAGCCGACCGCGGCCCTCGATCCCAAGACCTCGCGGCAGATCATGCGCCTCATCCGCGAGATCTGCGAGGAACGCCGCCTGCCGGCGATCATCAACATACACGACGTCGTCCTGGCCCAGCAATTCGTCGAACGGATCGTCGGCTTGCGTGCCGGGCAGATCGTCTTCGACGGCCCGGTGGAGGCGCTCGACGACGCTGCACTGACCCGGATCTACGGCGAGGAAGACTGGACGGCCGTGCGCCGCCGGGCGGCGGCCGAGGCGCGCCTCGACGCGCTCGACGAGGAGCGGCTCGAGGGGCTCGCTTGATGGCCGCGGCCGCCCGCCGTACCTGGCGTCGCCCGCCGCTGATCGCCGATCCGCGGCTGCGTTGGCTGGTTTACGGGGCTGCCCTCCTCTACCTCCTGCTCGCGACCTCGACCGTGGAGGTCGACTGGGTGCGGGTGTGGGACGGTCTCGGCCGCGGCTGGGCCTTCGTCCAGAGCTTCTTCCGCCCCGACTTCACTACCCGCGGCGCCGACATCCTGCGGGGGATGATCGAGAGCTTGACCATGACGGTGACGGCTACGGTGGCCGGCATCCTGGTCTCGGTGCCGATCGGGATCGGTGCTGCCCGCAACCTCGCGCCCTTGCCGATCTATTTCGTGTGTCGCGGCATCATCGCGCTCTCGCGGGCGCTGCAGGAAGTCATCGTCGCGATCTTCTTCGTGGCGATGTTCGGCTTCGGCCCGTTCGCCGGCTTCCTCACTTTGACCTTCAACACGATCGGCTTTCTGGCCAAGCTCTTGGCGGAGGACATCGAGGACATCGACGAAACGCAAGTCGAGGCGATCCGGGCGACCGGGGCCTCCTGGCCGCAGGTCGTGAACTGGGCCGTGCAGCCGCAGGTCATGCCGCGGCTCATCGGGCTCTCGCTCTACAGGCTCGACATCAACTTCCGCGAATCCGCGGTCATCGGCATCGTCGGCGCAGGCGGCATCGGTGCGACGCTCGAGACCGCGATGGACCGTTACGAATACGATTCGGCCGCCGCCATCCTGCTCTTGATCATCGCGATCGTGATGCTCGCCGAGTACAGTTCGAGCCACGTGCGCAAGTGGGTCCAGTGATGCCGCTCCTGCGCGCCGAGGACCGGACCTCCTGGCGGCACCGGACGCCGCGTGCGCAGCTCGCCCTCTGGTTCGGCTGGCTGGCGCTGGTGGCCCTCACGGTCTTCTCCTGGGAGGTGATGAACCGCGACACGATCTGGGCCTTCGTGGCCGACGCGCCGCGCCAAGCAGCCGACATCGGCACGCGCATGGTGCCGCCGCGCTGGTCCTATCTCGATGAGCTCTGGTGGCCACTCTGGGACACGCTCAACATCGCCACGCTCGGGACGCTGCTCGCTGTGCTGTTCGCCGTGCCGGTGGCGTTCTGTGCCGCGCGCAACACCACGCCGAGCGTGCTCCTGGTCCGCCCGGTGGCGCTTCTCCTGATCGTCGCTTCGCGCTCGGTCAATTCCTTGATCTGGGGGCTCCTCCTGGTGGCGATCGTGGGCCCGGGCACACTCGCCGGCATCCTCGCGATCGCCCTCCGCTCGATCGGCTTCATCGGCAAGCTTCTTTACGAGGCGATCGAAGAGATCGACCGAGCACCGGTGGAGGCGGTGACGGCGACCGGAGCCTCCCGCCTCCAGGTGCTCGACTACGCGATCGTCCCGCAAATTCTGCCGGCTTTCGCCGGGATCACGGTGTTCCGCTGGGACATCAACATCCGCGAATCGACCGTGCTCGGTCTCGTGGGCGCGGGTGGCATCGGCCTCAAGCTGCAGGCCTCGTTGAACACGCTCGCTTGGCCACAGGTGACCGTGATCCTCCTCGTCATCCTCGCGACCGTGGTCGCGAGCGAGTGGATTTCGGCCAAGGTCCGCCACGCGATCATCTGACCGGGCGCGCGCCCTCGGCCGCCCGGGCCGCGCCCCAGAATGCTCCCACGGCGGCGCGGATCTCGCGGTGCGAATGGTCGAGCCAATGCGTCGCCAAGGTGATCCGCGGCCGGGCGAAACCCGGCAGGAGGCTGCCGAGCGCCTCGGGGCCGAAGCCGCCCCGCCTGTCCGGCCGCAGCCAAGGTCGCGTGTCGGCGACGTAGAAAAAGAGCCGGCTGCGGCCGAAGCGGCGTTCCTCGACCGCTTCGACCGCGCGCCAGGGGAGGGGTCGGCTCATGAGCTCGGGAATCCAGACGCCCTCGCGGTCGAGCACCGCCACCGGCCGGCGATCGAGCAGACAAAGGGCGCTCCGCAGACCGAATCCACCGAACAGGATCAGGGCCGGGAGGAGGAGAACGGCCGCGCCCTCTTGGCCGCTCGCCGCCTGCCCGGCGAACAAGAGGACGAGACCGACGCACAGCGCGAGATTGGCGGCGTGCGGGACCCGGCCGTGGCGCAGCTCCAGCCGTTCGGCCCCGCTCATCCGCCCGGCTCCAACACGAGATGGGCGATCCGCCGCCGCTTCCAGGAATAGACGAGGTGGACGAGACCGTCCGGATCCTGGTGGATCGAGGGATAGGAGAATTCCTGGCCCGGCTCGTTCTCGAGCTCGAGCACAGGTCGCCAGCTTCTGCCGTCCTCGGAAAGGCTCGCGACGAGCCGGTCGCGGCCCTGGGCACTCGGGTGGTGGACCAAGAGGAACCGACCGCAGGCGAGCCGGCGGGCGTCGAAGGCGGCGTTCGGGTGCGGCAGATCGGTGGCACGCATCCTCGACCAGGTCTCCCCACTGTCCTCCGACCAGCACTCGGCGATGAAGCCCTGCTTGGTCCGACAGAGTGCCCGGATCCGTCCGCCGCCATGGTCGACGAGGGTGGCCTGGTTGGCCTTGAACCCGCCCGGCAGGCTCGTGAAGGGGTGGTTCAAGACCGCCACGCGGCGCCAGCTCCGGCCGCCGTCGTCGGTGCGCTCGATCTGGCAGCGCCAGCCGAACAGCTCGGAGGAGGAGCCGCACAGGAGCGCTCCCGAGGGCAGCTCGAGCGGGGCGTTCTTGACCGGCCCGAAGATCCCGTCCGGCAGCCGATGCGGGCGGCCCCAGCTCCGCCCGCCGTCTTCCGAGCGCGCGATCATGCCCCTCCAGCGGCGCGGCCGCGGTCCCACTTTGTAGAACAGGAGGAGCGGGCCCGCGCGCAGCCGGTGGAGGACCGGGTTCCAGCAGGGCCGGGGTGAGCCGGCGCCGTCACGACCCTCGAAGAGGCGCACGGGTTCGCTCCAGCGGTCGCCCTCCTGCCGGGCGAGCCAGATCGCGACGTCCGGGTTTCCCTCCTTGGAACCCGCGAACCAGGCGGCCACGAGCCCGTCGCGGCTGCGGGCGATCGTCGCGGCGTGGGCGTCGCGCCAGGGGGACGCGCGGTCGACGAAGCTGCGGTCGAGGATGCGCAAGGGCGGTCTTTCAGGCGTCGCAGCGCACGAACGGGCCGAGGTCGAGATGGAGGTGATCGAGGTGGAAGCGGTCGCTCCGCGGCGTCAAGACCATCGCGAAATGGCGGCAGGCGGCCTTCGCGACGGCGCGCAGGAAGCGGCCGCGCGGGCCGCGGTCGGACCAGTCCTCGAAGACCGTCACTCGGCTGCCGTCGGGGAACTCGAAGCCCACGAGGTCGAGAGCGAGGGCGCGAGCGTGCAGACTCGCCCGGCCGGCATTGCCGGTCATCCGCCGGCAGGCGTGGCTTCCCATGTGGATCACTCCGCGTGGCTCGCGGCCGAGCTCGCGCCGCGCGATCGCACGGATCTCGGTCTCGAAGCGCAGCCAAGCGAGGGCCAAGGGGCAGCTCGTTTCGAGCGGTCGATCGAACCCGAGGCCGGTCCGGGCGAGGCGGACCGGCGCTTCCACGCGGCAAGCGCCCGAGGCGGGTGCGTCCCAAGCTTCGACCAGGAGGCCCGCGGCGCGCAGCGCGTCGAGGCAGCCCGAGACCGGCGGGGGCGTGCGCGGCGGCTCGCGCGCGCAGGCCGCGAGGAAAGCGAGGAGGGCGGCCGTCACGAGGCGGCGGAGCGACCGAGGCGCGGCCATCGCTGCCATGCCGTCACGGCGGCCGCGAGCCCGAGCCCCCAGAGATCCGTGGCGTGCTCGGGTACGAGCAGCAGGCCGGCCGCCGCCGCGAGGAGGAGGCGCGGCAAGACCGGGAGAGCTCCGAACAACCAGCCGTCGGAAGCACAGGCCAAGAGGATCACGCCCATTGTCGCGGTTGCCGTGGCGAGGAGGATCGCCGAGAAATCACCCTGCGCCAACAAAACGGGGCTCGTATAGAACATGTACGGAACGATGAAAGCCGCGAGCCCCAAATTGACGGCGAGCCAAGAGGTTTTCCACGGATCGGCGCGGGCCATGGTGGCGGCGGCGAAGGAGGCGAGCGCGACCGGTGGCGTGATCGCCGAGATCACGGCGAAGTAGAAGATGAAGAAATGGGCCACGAGCGGCTCGATCCCCATCCGCGCGAGGCCGGGGGCGAGGACCGAGGCGGCGATCGCATAGGCCGCGGTCGTAGGAATGCCCATGCCGAGCACGAGCGCGATCACCATGGCGAACACCATGGCGAGGAGCGCATGGCCGGCGGCGAGACCCAAGAGCAGCTGCGAGAACCGGCCGCCGATGCCGGTCAGCGCGATCACTCCGACGATGATCCCGGCACAGCCGCAAACCGCGACGAGCTGGAGGACGTCCGAGGCCGCCCGCTCGAGGGCCTCCAGGATGCGCCGCGGCCCCATCGGCGCCTCGCGGGCGAGCCAGCTCGCGACGATCGTCGAAAGGACCGCGAGCGTGGCCGAGCGCAGAGGCGAGAAGCCGGCGTAGAGGGCGGCGACCAGAACGGCGAGGGGGGCGAAGAGGTAGAGCTTGCGCAAGACGGCGCCCATGGGCGGCAGCTCCGAGCGCGGCAGACCTTCGAGGCCGTGGCGACGGGCGTGCAGCTCCACGTGGGCGTAGCAGGCGACGTAGAAGAGCCAGCAGGGGAGGATCGAGGCGACCGCGATCGTCGCGTAGGGGATGCCCGTCATCTCGGCCATCAAGAAGGCGCCCGCACCGAGCACGGGCGGGGTGATCTGACCGCCGGTCGAGGAGGTCGCCTCGATCGCCGCGGCGGTGGCCCGGTCGTAGCCGACGCGCCGCATCATCGGGATCGTGAACGTCCCCGAGGCCACGACGTTGGCGACCGCACTGCCGCTGATCGAGCCGAACAGAACGCCCGAGACGACCGTCGCCTTGGCGGGCCCGCCTCGCGCCCAGCCGAAGAGCGCGAGGGCGAGGTCGTTGAAATAATCGCTGATCTTCGACACGCCCATGAAGGCGCCGAGGGTCACGAACAGGATGACGTAGGTCGAGGAGACCGAGACCGTGATGCCGAGGATACCTTGATCGCTGAAGATGTAGGTGAAGAAGCGCGGCACGTCGTAGCCGCGATGATGGAGTACGCCCGGGAGCCACGGCCCCACGAACGCGTAGAGGACGAAGACGAGGGCGATGATCGGAAGGGCGAGGCCCGCCACCCGGCGCGTCGCCTCGAGGACGAGGAGGGTGCCGACCACCCCCATCGCCACGTCGCCCGGGGTCCACATCGCCCCGGCACGGAACAAGAGCCCGTCGAGCTCGACCCAAACATAGGCGAACACGGCGATAGCGGCGCCCGCGAACACGAGATCGAGGACCGGCACGCGGTCGACGGCGGCGCGCCGACCGGGGCGGAAGACGAGGAGGATCAAGACGATGCCGCCGCAGAGATGGCCCGCGCGGAAGAGCCAGGGGTCGACCGGGTAGAGGTTGAGGACGACCAGGTGGCCCAATGCGTAGAGCACCGCGACCGCGCGGACGATCCGCGACCAGCCGGCGGGCAAGCTGCGCCGTGGCCCGGCGAACTCGTCCGGGTCGAGGGCGGGACGAGGGGTCGCCGGCTCCGTCGCGGCGTCGCGCGTCACGGCGGGCCGGCGCACCTCCAAGCTCGGCCCCTCCGACCGATCAGGCGCCGATCAGGTTCGCCGGGATCTCGATCCCTTTCGACTTGTAGTATTTGGCCGCGCCGGGATGGAAGGGAAGGAAACCGTTGCGGTTGACGTTTTCGAGCACCGTTTCCTTGGCCGCGGCGTGGCCTTTGACCAGCGCCTCGTGGTTCTCGAAGATCGTCCGGACGATCGCTTCCACGAGGTCGTCGGGCAGGCTCTTGTGGCAGATCGCGAAGTTGAAGATGCCGAGGGTCGGCTGGCTCTCCGTCAAGGTCTTGTAGGTCCCGGCCGGGATCGTCGCATCCGAAAGCTCCGGGAACTTGGCCTTGAGCTTGGCGATCTCGTCGCGGGTGAAGCTGAAGAAGGTCACCTTCTGGGTCGCCTCGAGCTCCGAGAAGGAGGCGATCGGCAGCCCGGCCGCGAAGGCGAAACAATCGATCAAGCCGTCGGCGAGCTGGCTCGCCATGTCCGAGGCTTGTCCGTTGACGATCGTCACTTTGAGACCCAGCGCCTCGAACATGAGCGGGAAATAGGTGCCCGGGGTCCCGGCGCGCGGTCCGACACCGACCCGCTTGCCGGCGAGCTGGGCCACGCTCTTGATGCCCGAACGCTCGAGCGCCACGAAGTGGAACGGAGTGTCGTACATCGGGAACATCGCCCGGATGTCGCGGAACTTGCGACCCTGGGTCCAGGCGCCGGTGCCCTCCCAGGCCTGCAGCGCGATACCCATCGTGGTCATGCCGAGCTCGATCTGGCGGTCTTCGACCAGGATGATGTTCTGGTTGGGGCCTTGGGTCTGCTGGGTGCTGATCGGCACCCCGATCTTCTCGGAGACCAAGCTCGCCCAGGCCTGGCCGTAGACGTAATAGGTCCCGCCCACCGAGGCGGTGCCGAGCGTCAGGGACTTGGGCCAATGCGCCGGCGGTGCGGCGAGGGCCCGAGCGAACGGCGCGCCGAGCCCGAGGGCGGCGGCGGTCGCAAGCAGCGTGCGGCGGTTCATGCGGGGCCTCCCGTTCGGTGTCGGGCGGAGAGTAGGAACGCCCGCCATCGGTCGCAAGGCGGCCCGGTCTCAGCCGCGCCGCTCGAGCAGCGTTCGGATCGCCCCGATCGCGATCGGCCCGTCCCATTCGGCAATGCCGAGGACCCGGCCGACCTCGCGGCCCTCGCGGTCGACGAGGAGTGTAGCCGGCAGGCCCGGCAGGCCGACCGCGCGGCTTGTGGCCGCGGTCGGGTCGCGATAGACGGCGAGCCGTCCGACGCCCGCTTCGTCGAGGAACGCTTTGATCCGCTCGGGCGCCGACCGCTCGACGGCGAGGGCGACGACGACGACCGCGCTCCGGTCGAAGGCTGCCTGGAGCCGGTCGAGCGAGGGCATCTCCTCCCGGCAGGGAGCGCACCAAGTGGCCCAGAAGTTGAGCACGACGACCTTGCCCGCGAGATCCGAAAGCTTCGCCGGCTTCCCGTCGAGGGTCTCGAAGGACAGATCCGGCAAGGGCTTCGGCTCCTTGAGCAGGATCGGCGCGCTCGCCGCCGGCAAGGCGAGCAGAACCGAGGCGAGGACGAGGAGGCGGGCGAGGCTGCGGCTCACGCGACGGGCTCCGGGAACGAGGCCAGCATGACGAGCGGCACGACACGATCGGCGCGGGAGCTCTGGGGCGCCCATTTCGCGGCCGACGCGGACCCGCTCATGCAGCGAATTAACGCCTCGATCGGCTTCGACAAGCGCCTTTGGGCCGAGGACATCCGCGGCTCCGTGGCGCACGCGCGGATGCTCGCCGCTCGCGGGATCATCACCGAGGCCGATCGGGACGCGATCCTGGCCGGACTCGAGGCGATCGCCCGCGAGATCGAAGAGGGCCGGTTCGTCTTCGATCCGGCGCTCGAGGACATCCACCTCGCCATCGAAGCCCGCCTCACCGAGCGGATCGGCGAGGCCGGCCGCCGGCTGCACACCGCCCGCTCCCGCAACGACCAGGTGGCGACCGACCTGCGGCTTTGGGTGCGCTCGGCGATCGACCGGGCGGACGCTCTGTTGCGCGAACTGCAAGCGGTCCTCCTCGAGCTCGCCGAGCGGCACACTGCCGACGTCATGCCCGGCTTCACCCACCTGCAGGCCGCGCAACCCGTCACTTTGGGCCACCATCTCCTGGCCTATGTCGAGATGCTCGGGCGCGACCGCGACCGGTTCGCCTGTGCTCGGCGGCGGCTCGACGAATGCCCGCTCGGGGCCGCGGCCCTCGCCGGCACGAGCTTCCCGATCGACCGCGAGGCGACGGCCAGGGAACTCGGCTTCGACCGGCCGATGGCGAATTCGATCGACGCCGTCTCGGACCGCGATTTCGTCCTCGATTATCTCGCCGGCGCGTCGATCTGCGCCGTCCATCTCTCGCGTCTCGCCGAAGAGCTCGTCCTTTGGTCCACCCCGCAGTTCGGCTTCGTCCGCTTACCCGAGGCCTTCACCTCGGGCAGCTCGATCATGCCGCAAAAGCGCAATCCGGATGCGGCCGAGCTCGTGCGCGGCAAGAGCGGCCGGGTGATCGGCCATCTCG